>WOYI010319920.1_pt1 | contig 34836 bp, 37 predicted proteins | sample 6423411 | NCBI WGS metagenome assembly WOYI01 (sample SAMN13441803, study PRJNA592873) | oil field metagenome | biome: oil field; feature: oil-well bore; material: oil-contaminated soil; isolation source: oil-contaminated soil from oil-well borehole | place: Germany: Wietze | collected 2016-10-18 ...
CGATGGTACTACGGTTTTTCCGTGGGAGAGTAGGTAGCCGCCGGGCCTTTATTTGCCCTGGTCCGACCAATGGTCGGTTACATATAGATGGAGAAGGACGCTTTTGCGTCCTTTTCCTGTTTCCAGACATTCTGCATGTTTTTTACTTTATTCACTTCCTCCCTTGTTTCTCCCCTGTTGCTCTTGTCCAAGGTACCCCTTTTTACTATGATGGTAACAATTCATTGGGTATAGAAGGTATATTTATGCAGATTACGTTAGACAACTTACAAAGATCATATGGCAATCTGCATGCCGTTAATGGGGTGAGCCTTTCCATACCCTCCAATACCATCTATGGCATTATCGGTAAAAGTGGAGCGGGTAAGTCAACGTTGGTACGTCTTATCAGTCTTCTGGAGAGTCCAGACGGTGGTGAAGTGTATTTTGATGATGTTCGTGTGGACAACCTTTCCAAACGTACCATGATCGGACGCAGGCGCAGAGTTGGCATGATCTTTCAGAACTTCAACCTGTTTTCTTCACGCAATGCAGAAGAGAACATTGCCTATCCCATGGAAATAAATGGGATGAGCAAAGATGTAATCAAAAAGAGAGTGGATGAGCTACTTGCCCTTGTAGCCCTGGAAGGTCGGGGGAAAGCCTCCATCAGCACTCTTAGTGGTGGGCAGAAGCAAAGGGTAGCTATAGCAAGGGCATTGGCCTGTAAACCAGACATACTTTTCTGTGATGAAGCTACCAGTGCCCTAGACCCTCAGACTACCCATTCGATCCTCTCCCTGTTGAAGGAAATCCAGAAGAAGATGTCCCTCACCGTTATCATGATAACTCACCAAATGGAAGTTGTTCGTGATGCCTGCGAACAGGTAGCTGTCCTCGATGATGGCAAGGTTGTCGAACAGGGATTTGTCACTGATATCTTCGCCAATCCTACCAGTGAGGTGACCAAGGATTTCCTTGCTCACCTTGTAGGAGTCGATGAGAGTGCTTCCCATCAGGACAAGATGGTGCAATGGTCAAAGAAAATCGGGACCTATACCCTCCGATTCCGTGGTGATACCACAGACTTACCGATCCTCAGCAGGATAACCAAGGAACTTGGAGTCGAGTTTAATATTCGTGCAGGTGGTGTCCAGAAGGTTGGGGATGTGGAGATTGGTACCATGGTTGTAGACATAAGCGGTGATGAGGTAATTAAGCGAAAGGCCATTGACGCACTGAAAAGCCAGGGCGTCCTTGTGGAAGAGGAGGGCAAGGTATGAGTAAGCTTTGGATACTTGTCCTAAGCTCAACAGGACAGACGTTGAGTATGGTCTTCTTCTCTACACTTTTCTCTCTCCTGATGGGTCTGCCTTTGGGTATACTACTTTCCATCACATCGGGTGAGGAACAGGGGGGTATCATCCCCAAGCCACTTCTGAACAACGTCCTGGGAAGAATTGTCAACGTGCTGCGCTCGTTCCCATTCATCATCCTAATGATTTTGTTGTTTCCCCTTTCACGCATTCTAATCGGAACTAGTATCGGTACCACCGCTACTATCGTCCCGTTGTCCATTGCGGCAGCACCATTCGTGGCTCGAGTAATTGAGACCGCGTTGAAGGAGGTGGATCCGGGGGTCGTTCAGGCCGCCCGCGCAATGGGATCTACCAACTGGCAAATCATCAGAAAAGTTCTTATCCCGGAAGCCTTGCCTTCGCTTGTCAGTGGAGTTACGCTGACGATCATCAACCTCATCGGGTACTCGGCCATGGCCGGAGCTATCGGAGGAGGGGGCTTGGGAGACCTTGCTATCCGATACGGATACCAACGCTTCCGTGGAGACGTTATGGTTGTTGCAGTAATTATCATCCTGGTGCTCGTAGAGATCATTCAGGTGATAGGCAACAAGATCAGTTCACATTTGTTGGCCAAGCGCTGACACTATTCGCGTATACCTCTCGCCTTCGGGGAGAGTAGGAGAAAATATGAAAAAAACATTGACCATCGTATTGGTAATCCTCGTGGCAGCAACACTATTTGCTGCCGGAACAAAGGAACAGTCCTCTACACAGGTACTGACTGTTGGTGCGACCCCAGAGCCCCACGCTGCATTCCTAAACCTTATTGTTGAGGATCTTGCTGCCCAAGGAATCACCCTCAAGGTCCGTGAGTTCACAGACTATGTGACGCCAAATGAAGCACTTGAGACAGGCGAGCTTGATGCGAACTTCTTCCAGCATGTTCCCTACCTCGACTCCTTCAACAAAGACCGTGGCTATCACCTGGCAAATGCAGGCGGTATACATGTTGAGCCCTTCGCCCTCTACTCCAAAAAGCACAAGGCTATTGGTGACTTCCCACAGGGTGCAACCATTGCAATCCCCAATGATCCCACCAACGAAGGTCGCGCGCTTCTCTTGCTCCAGAGTGCAGGTCTGCTCACCCTTGAAGCCAATGCAGGTCTTGAAGCAACTCCCATGGATATTGAGAGCAACCCCAAGGGGTTGAAGTTCCGTGAAATTGAAGCAGCATCCCTTCCCCGTGTACTACAGGATGTCGATGCGGCTATCATCAACGGAAATTACGCTATTCCTGCCGGCCTCATCGCAACCCGTGACGGCCTTTTGGTTGAAGGCTCTGACAGCCCCTACGTCAATGTAGTGGCTGTCAAGCAGGGCAATGAGAATGATCCTCGCATTGTTGCACTGGTAAAGGCCCTCCGTGGTGATAAGATCAAAGAATACGTTGCCAAACACTATATAAACGGTGAAGTTGTACTCGTAGCCAAATAACCGAATTTCTAGCAAAACTTGCCCTCCTTCCTTGTGTTGGAGGGCTTTTTGCATCAGAATACTGATATGTAGTAGTTTTTCTGCATACTTATGCAAATATATTGCACTTATATGCATAAATATGTATCATGGACCATTATACGGAGGATAGCATGAATACAGGGATAACACTCAAGGGACGAAGCTTTCTTACACTCAAGGATTTTACAGCAGAGGAAATCCACTATCTGCTGGATCTTGCAAGAGAGCTCAAGGCGAAAAAGAAGAAAAAGCCGTTTACTAAAAACCTGGAGGGCGCTTTGCTGGAGGGAAAGAACATTGTCCTTATCTTTGACAAGACCTCAACCCGTACACGGTGTTCCTTTGAAGTCGCCGCTTTTGATGAAGGGGCCTGTGTCACCTTCCTCACCAACAGTCAGATGGGCAAGAAAGAATCCATTGAAGATACGGCTCAGGTGCTTGGCCGGATGTATGACGGTATCGAGTACCGTGGTTTTGCTATGCAGATAGTCAAAGACCTCGCCCTCTATAGCGGTGTTCCCGTATGGAACGGTCTCACCGATGATGACCACCCCACCCAGGTACTTGCAGATTTCCTTACTGCCATGGAGCATACAGGAAAACCTCTTAACAAGATGAAGATGGCCTACATTGGCGATGGGCGGAACAACGTCTCCAATGCCCTTATGATTGGAGCAGCTAAGGTAGGTATGCACTACAGCATAGGTGCTCCCCTTGCACTCTTTCCTTCTGAGGACCTCATCGCAGAACTTGCCCCTGTAGCTAAAGAGACAGGCTCTGTCATCTCAACTACTACCGATCCTTACGAAGCGGTGAAGGGTGCTGATATCATATATACCGATATATGGGTCTCAATGGGAGAGGAGGACCAGACAGCGAGCCGTATTGCCCTGTTGAAGGATTATCAGGTCACTATGGATCTTCTTCGTGCTTCAGGCAATGAAAAGGTGCTCTTCGAGCACTGCTTGCCTTCTTTCCATGATCTGAACACCACCGTAGCAAAGCAGATCTACGAGCAGTATGGACTTACCGAACTGGAGGTCACTGACGAAGTATTCAGGAGCAGCCACTCCGTAGTCTTTGATGAGGCAGAAAATAGGATGCATACGATCAAGGCTGTCATGGTGGCAACGATGAGTGACAAGCTCCACACGTGATTTTGTCCCATTCTAGTCTTGCTTTTTTTGATGATGGGTCATTCTGATACGGTTGAGTAGCTTTCTAGCTACTCTCCCTACCAGTTTGACCCATTGGTGTGTGTAGATTCTTGTAATGAGTAAGGAAAAGAGCCTCTTTTGATGCATATTCTGGGTTCTTGGTAAGAATATTGGCTATTAGTATACATTCCTGAAGTTGGCACGCTTTATGCAAATATGTTAGTGAAACCCGAAAAGGGGATTACATATAGATAAACACATGGAGGTGTACAAATGGCATATCTTACAACTAGAAACAATTATCGGACACCGGTGGTATCGCCCTTCGATTCGCTCTTCAGCAACATGCTCTCTGATTGGGGTCTTACCTCATCGAAGATTCCTCCTGTAGACATTACAGAGACAGACAAAGCCTACATCGTTGAGGCTGAGCTTCCCGGGTATGAGCAGGAAGATGTAAAGGTGAACATCGAGAAACACGTGCTCAGACTCAGTTCTTCCAAGCAGACCACCAAGGAAGAGAAGGATGGGAAAAAGCTTCTCATCTGTGAGCGACGTGCTCAGAGTTTTGAACGCTCCTTCTCCCTTCCCGAAGATGTGGATGAGGCTACGATTGAAGGTGAGTTCACCAACGGCGTGCTTACGGTTACCCTTCCAAAGAAGGAAGTGGTTCAGCCCAAGAGCATAGAAGTGAAGATCAAGAACTCATAAGAGGTACCCCATCCTGTACGAAGAGGCTCCGCAAAATTGCGGAGCCCTTTTTCGTTTTGTTACCAGCTTTTTAGTAGAGAAAGAAAGAAGGCGACAGCCTTCCCAACGTTGTCAGTATGGATTCTCTCATCAGGGGCATGCATCCTGTGCACTTCTCTTTTGTCCATTTGGGCAGGAGTAAAGCGGTATATGTGCTGGCAGAGCTCTTGATATTTGCGCGCATCTGTTGCACCGAGCATCAAATAGGAGGTGACAATGGCTTCTGGGAATATCTGGGAAATGGTTGCCTTTAGCTGGGCAAAGGCTTCCCCCGTTGTGGGGGATTCTTTAGAAGGCTCCTCATAACGAGAGACAGATAGGGCGACCTCGTTATCTGCTATTACAGTTTTGAGATGCCTGACAGTTTTCTCTCGGTCATCACCGGAGAGCAGACGCGTGTTTACCACAGCTGAAGAAGTTTGTGCTATTACATTGCTTTTGTCACTTCCCTCGATCATGGTAGGGACGCTGGTGGTCCTTATGAGAGCATTGAGAGTAGGGCTTTTGGAGAAGATAAACATGATTAGTGGCCTTGTGAGCCAGAGATTGAGAAAGAGAAAGGCAAAGGGGAAAGGGGCCTCTTCTCCTATGTTTCTGAGCATAGCCTGCACGGGCTTTGTAATCCTTGCCTCTTGTTTGCTCGATTCAATGGCTGTCACTGCCTTTGCTATCTTGCCCAGTGCTGTTGGCATCAGTGGGGTGGAAGAGTGACCAGCTTCGCGGCTACAGCTCAGATGTGTATCCATGTACCCTTTCTCTGCAACCCCCACAACTGCAATTGGGCGATCGATACCGTTGATGTAGTTTTCTGAAACCACCCCTCCCTCATCAAGGAGAATGGAGAATGTGAGACCCATCCTCTCAAACTGCTCTGCGATGAGAGATGCTCCCTTGTTGCCTCCATTTACCTCCTCATCACAGCCGAAAGCGGCATACCAGGTTCTCTTGGGTTTCTTATTCTCTTGTAAAAGCAGCTCAAAGGCTTCCAGTATGGTTATAAGCTGGAGTTTGCAGTCAAAACTACCTCTTCCCCAGACATATCCTTCTTCCAGGGTTTTGGCAAAAGGGGGATGGGACCATTCTTCATCGTTTGCTGATACCACGTCCTGGTGGGCTGTAAGCAAGCCAGGAAGGGCTGTGGTTTCTTCCCCTGTAAAGCGGTAGATGAGGTTGTGTTCAGATTCACTTTCAAGTTTCAGGTATTTTTCACAGAGAGGGAACGCTTCTGCCAGATAGGCGGCCAATTGGGTGAATTGGTCCCAGTCCGTTTCGCCTTCCTCCCTACTACTTACTGTCTTGAAGGTTATTGCATGCTGCAATTTTTCTATGGCTTTTTGGGTATCAGGGAGTGAGGTCGGAAGGGTGATCTCATCATGCTTTCGCCTGAGGACAAGGGTTCTTATAATTCCTACCACTATTAGGGTTGCTATAATGGCTAAAAGTACAAATATGAGAAACATAAAAACCTCTCTGAAATATAGTGTTTTTTACAGTATAATGGTATATTGTAATATAACAATAGCGTACAGATAGGTTTAGGGGGATTTTAGGCCATGCCCAAGAAGATTGATCATGAGGAAAGAAAGGAAAAGATACTGCAGACTGCTCTGAAAGTCTTTGGACGGGAAGGGTATCGAGATTCAAACCTCTCTCTCATTGCACAGGAGTGTGGAATCTCCCGTCCAACAATCTACCAGTATTTCAAAGACAAGGAAGAGATCTACTACTATGCGGTGAAACTGGTTACCGGACGCATGTTTGCCAAGTACGCAACCTTTGCCTGGTCTTCCGAAGCCAACTACATGGATAGGATCAAGAGTATCTGCTCTGAGATTATGGATACCGCAACAGAAAATGAAGAGGAGCTGACCTCTCTGGTTGATGTGATGTTGCAGATGAAGAAAGAGGGGCGAGATTTCAACGAGATAGTCATGAGAAGGACAGCCAAGCTTACCATTCTTTTCAAGCGCCTCTTGCGGATGGGTATCAGTAGTGGGGATGTCATCGAGTGTGACATCAACAAGGTGGCCAACCACATCCTGTTGCTTCTTGAGTCCTCCTGCTTCCAGGTGGCATTTCTGGATACCTTTGAGATGGCTCTTTCAAAGGAACTTGTTGCCAACTATCTGGAGTTCTTTAAAGCCCGACCAAAAACGACACCGGTCATACGTCGTTCCTAGTCGACAGAACTTTTTATCAGTATATTCTCTATGTACAGGATAGGGCCCCAAGGGGTCCATCGACTCATATACGTATAGTAAGGAATACATATGAATATTGATAAAATGACCATCAAGCTTAGGCAGGCTGTCGGTGATGCCGATATCCTGGCAAATGAAAGAGGGAGTGCAGAGATAACAAGCGAGCATCTTCTGCTTGCCCTACTCAATCAGAAGGAGGGACTGCTCTCTCCTCTTTTCGAGCGGTTGGGAGTCCCTCCCAAACAGATTCAAACAGCCTTGGAAGACCTAGCCAACCGCCTTCCCAAAGCCTATGGGGGCAGTGTGAAACGCACTGTCTCTGCGGCGTTGGGGAACCAGCTCTATGCTGCGGACAAGATAGCCTCTGAGTTCAAGGATGAGTTTCTTAGTGCAGAGCATATTCTGCTTGCTATAATCGATGACCCCTGTCCTGCCAGTAAGGCCTTGAAGAACCTGGGTGTTACCCGTGACGGTATCATGCAGGCATTGCAGAGTATCAGGGGTAATCAGAGTATTGACTCTGAGGATCCCGAGAGCCGATACCAGGCTTTGGAAAAGTACTGTAAAGACATGACAGCCCTTGCCCGTCTGGGCAAGCTCGACCCTGTTATCGGACGAGATGATGAGATTAGGCGTGTTATGCAGGTCTTGTCCAGAAGGACAAAGAACAATCCTGTACTTATTGGTGAACCTGGAGTTGGAAAGACGGCCATAGTCGAAGGTCTCGCCCAACGTATCAACAGAGGTGATGTTCCAGAATCACTCAAGCATAAACGCATCCTTTCCTTGGATGTGGGTTCTCTGGTTGCAGGAGCAAAGTTCCGAGGGGAGTTTGAGGAGAGGCTAAAGGCGGTCATCAAAGAAGTGACCAGCAGTGAAGGCTCCATAATCCTTTTCATAGACGAGCTACATACTATCGTTGGTGCCGGGGCAAGTGAAGGTTCTACCGATGCCTCGAATCTCATCAAACCAGCCTTGGCACGTGGGGAGCTTCATGCTATAGGAGCCACAACGTTGGATGAGTACCGCAAGTATATCGAAATTGATAAGGCTCTTGAGCGTAGGTTCCAGCCAGTCTATACAAATGAGCCCTCTGTAGAGAATACCATTGCCATACTACGAGGGCTCAAGGAACGCTATGAAGTACATCATGGGGTTCGAATAAAAGATGAGGCCCTTGTTGCAGCAGCTACGATGAGTAATCGTTACATCACTAATCGCTTTCTTCCTGATAAGGCTATAGACCTAATTGATGAAGCTGCCAGCCAATTGAAGATGGAGATAGAGAGTCAGCCCGATGAGCTCGACCAGATTGAAAGAAAGATTTTACAGCTGAATATTGAAGAGCAGGCACTCACCCGTGAGACTGATGAGGCTAGCCTTGAACGTCTGAAGAAGATTCGCAACGAGGTAAGTTTCCTGAAGGGCAAACGGGACAGCATGCAACTGCAGTGGGGCAATGAGCGTAACGCAATAGCACTCCTACGAGAGAAAAAGGCTAGCTTGGAACAGCTGAAGGTTGAGGAGCAGCAAGCAGAACGTGAAGGCGACCTTGCAAAGGCTGCCCAGATAAAACATGGTTCGATACCTACTTTGCTCAAGGAGATAGAGCAGCAGAGTGAGCTTCTGGCCTTAGGCCAGAGTGAAGGGAAACAGATGCTCCGAGAGGAGGTCAGCGAAGATGATATTGCCAGGATTGTCAGCAACTGGACAGGAGTGCCTGTTTCCAAAATGAAAGGCAGCGAGATGCAGAAATATCTCCAACTTGAAAATACCCTATCCGAGCAGGTTGTCGGACAGCAAGAGGCTATCAAAGCCCTTTCTGATGCCATCAGGCGCAACAAGGCTGGTATCGGTGATGAACGAAGGCCCTTGGGAAGTTTCCTGTTCGCAGGCCCTACAGGGGTGGGAAAGACCCTGTTGGCCAAGGTATTGGCCTCGTTTCTCTTTGATGATGAGAAAGCCCTTACCCGTATTGATATGAGTGAGTACATGGAGAAATACTCGGTGAGCCGGCTTATCGGGGCTCCTCCGGGGTATGTGGGCTATGACCAGGGAGGGCAACTGACAGAAGTTGTCAGAAGGAGGCCTTATTCAGTCATCCTCTTTGATGAGATTGAAAAGGCGCATCCGGATGTCTTCAATATCTTGTTGCAGTTGTTGGATGATGGGCGGCTAACCGATGGGCAGGGTAGGGTCGTGGACTTTACCAATACGGTGATTATCCTGACCAGCAACCTGGGAAGTTCTCTTCTCTTACAGCCCCACGACCCGAAGGAAGCTCGCAAGCAGGTGCTCGCAATCATCCATGATTCGTTCAAGCCGGAGTTCATAAACCGTCTTGATGAGATACTCATCTTTGAGAGTCTGGGCCCGGACCAGATTAGGAGGATTGTAGGCATACAGCTTAAGCAGCTTGCACAGCGTCTTGAAAGGCGTGGGTATATCCTGAGTTGGGATGACGATGTGGTGGATTTGATCTACAAGGAGGGCTTTGACGCTTCTTTCGGAGCACGTCCAGTCAAGCGTGCCCTCCAGAGGCTGGTGGAGAACCCCCTCTCTGTACAGTTGCTTACTGGTGATTTCGGAACCTCATCTGGGATTCGTTTGACGAGAGCCGATAATCAGGTGGTTGCCGTCAAAGCCTAGGATACCTGAGCAACTCTGTGTAGGCGTGTATTGTATCAATGTCGCGGACATAGGCCTCGTCATCGACAATACACTGCTCTACAGGGAAATCCTCCAACAGGGTATGCATGGTAAAGGGGACAGTCTGTTCAAGGATTTGAGCCTTGAAACTTGCCCTCAAGAGGACAGGATGACCGACCTGCCCCTTATAGATAGGGCGCAGAGCTTCTGAATAGGTAAAGTGTCGCTCTAGGAAATGGTAGTGGGATGCCCCGATCAGAGGCATATCAGAGAGGGAGATAAAGAAGTCCTCATCATCACGAAGGGCCTTTGCCCCTACAAGTGTTGAGGATCCCTGACCAAGAGCATAGGTCTCGTTGTAGGTTAGAATGAGATTTGGACAAGCGAACTGCTCGAGAGCCCTCTCGACTTCCATCTTTCTGAATCCAGTGACTACAATCGTATAGAGCCCCGCCAAAAGCGATTGCTCTACCGCATGTGCAATGATTGGGCGGCCTTTGTAGGGAAGCATGAGCTTCTCTCCTCCGCTTCTCTGAGCTAATCCTGCTGCGAGAAGGATGTTTTGCATACTCATTCCTTGTCCTAGTCTTTCTTACGTATTATACTCCTATCCATTATGTTTGCCACCTATATCAATTGTCTTACTGTCATACTCGGGTCCCTGGTAGGATTGTTTTTGAAGAACCGGTTGAAAAGCTCCTATAAGGAGGTGGTCTTCACCTCCGCAGGGTTGATTACTCTGGTCATCGGCATCTCGATGGCGATGCAAACCGGCTCTTTCCTGATTCTCATCATCTCAACCATATTGGGAGGGTTTGTGGGATATGCTCTGTCTATCGAGGACGGGGTGCTCTCTTTGGGGACCTGGATCGAATCAAAGCTGGGAAAGAAGCATGACTCTGAGGAGGCTGCAAAGAACTTTGCCTTGGGCTTTCTCAATGCATCCCTGCTTTTTTGTTCGGGAGCTATGACCGTAGTTGGCTCCATACAGGCAGGAACAACAGGGGATTACCAGCTGCTCTTGGTGAAGTCGGTCATGGATGGTTGTATGGCGATCATTTTCAGTGCAGTCTATGGCCCCGGAGTCATGGCGAGTGCTTTGGTCATCCTTGTGTACCAAGGATTTTTTACCTTGGCAGGTAGCTTCATCTCTCCCATTTTGGGAGAAGCAGGTATAAATGAGCTCTCTGCAGTTGGGGGAGTCCTTTTGATGATGATCGGTTTGGGGTTGTTGGACATACGAAAAAGCAAAACGGGTAATTTTTTGCCGGCGATGCTGATAGCCCCTGCCTTGGCAATACTCTCCCCCTATGTGGTGATGCTGTTTCCCCTTGTGGGTCTCTAAGGTTTCTTCTTCATATAGGTAAGCAGCTTGTAGATAATATCCTGTTCTTCACTGTTCAGGCTTGATACCATCTGCATGATTGCCTTGAACTTTGGAGAGTAGTTCTCTGCTACTTCCTCGTCGTCTGAGGGTTCCCAGTCCAAGCCGTACTCGAGGTTCTCAAGGCTCAGCCCTGTTTGGGCAGTGAGGATTAGGAGAACGTCCATAGGAGGGCGACGGTCGTTGTGAATCCAGCTGGATAGGGTGCTTCTCTTAACATTGAGCGTCGTGGCAAGATCCACCACACTAGGTGATCCCAAAAGGGTTGTTACGCGGTCCCAGAATTTTTGCATGGTAAGAATATACCAGTATTTTTCCCTTGATTGCTAAAAATGCGTCATAAATCCCAAAAATTTATCAAAATATTTTTATCTTTTTATGATGTAAATATATGTAAATTCTCTCTTTGCTAAGGATGCGTCATTTTTATGGATTTATGCTAAATTCAAGGCAACAGGTTCTCTATGGAACCTGCTGCCTAGGCTGTCTTACCTACTTCTTAATTGCATCCTGCAACGCAGTCTCGTTGCCATTACCTCGCTCAACAGGGCATTTCTTGAGATCCCAGATATCATTGGCATATTCGCTGATTGTCCGGTCACTGGAGAATTTTCCACTCGAGGCGACGTTGATGATAGCCTTGCGGTTCCATTCATCCTGATTGCCCTTGTACAGGGATCGGGCACTGGCGTGTGCATCTGCATACATACGCAGGTCTGCGAAATGGAAGTACTTGTCCCCGCCTTCAAAGAGACTTCTGCGAAGGCTCTCAAAGATATTGGGTTCATTCACATTGAAGTATCCTGTAGTAAGCAGTTGGACTGCATCCTTGATATCCTTATCCTTCATCGCCCAGGCAAAGGGATCATAGCCATGTCCAAGTTTTGCAATCTGCTCTTCGGTATGGCCAAAGATGAACATGTTCTCCTTGCCCGCTTCCTCTGAGATTTCCACATTGGCTCCATCCATGGTGCCGATGGTCAGGGCTCCGTTGCACATGAACTTCATGTTTCCTGTTCCTGAGGCTTCGGTGCCTGCAGTGGATATCTGCTCAGATAGGTCGGTGGCAGGAATGATGCTCTCTGCCATTGTCACCCTGTAGTTAGGCATGAAATGCACACTAAGGAGCTTGTTTGCCTCCTTGTCCGCATTGATGACATTGGCAATGTTGTTAATCAGCTTGATGATGAGTTTTGCGTTGACATAGCCGGGGGCGGCTTTTCCACCGAAGAGGAAGGTCATCGGGGGCATGTCCTTGGTCGCTTCCCCACCCTTTTTTATGTCGTTGTATATCAACATGATGTTCAGGGCATTAAGCAACTGGCGTTTGTACTCGTGTATGCGTTTCACCTGAACATCAAAGAGAGTATTGGGGTCGATGAGTATCCCACAGTCCTTCTTGAGGAATGCTGCGGCCTTAATCTTGTTTTCCAGCTTGATTTTTGCAAAATCAGCAACAAAGCTCTTGTCGTTTGCAAAGGGGGTAAGCTTGGATATCTGGCTGTAATCTGTTATCCAGCCATCACCGATTGCTTCGGTAATTTTCTCTGCCAACCTTGGGTTTGCATCAAGAAGCCAGCGGCGCTGTGTGATTCCGTTTGTCTTGTTGTTGAACCTGTCTGGGTAGATGGTGTTGAACTGTGGAAACATTGAACGCTTGAGTAGCTCTGAGTGCAGCTTTGCAACACCGTTGGTGCTGTGGCTACCAATGATGGCAAGGTTTGCCATGCGTATCTGTTTGGGATTCGATTCCTCAATAATGCTGATTTGTCGGAGTACCTGGGGCTGCAGAGGGAAGAAGGATACCGCTGACTGCATGAACCTGTGGTTGATTTCGTAGATGATTTGTAGGTGTCTGGGCAGGATTGACTGCAACATGGGCAGTGACCACTTCTCCAATGCTTCTGGCATGAGCGTATGGTTTGTGTATCCCATCACGCTGTTGGTGATAGCCCATGCTTCGTCCCAAGCAAGATTTTCCTCGTCCAAGAGAATGCGCATCATTTCAGGAATTGCCAGAGAGGGGTGGGTATCATTGAGTTGGATAGCGGCAAAGTCAGTAAACTCTGACCATTTGCGATTTTCCCGCTTGAAAGTCCTCACGATATCAGCAAGCGAACAAGCTACAAAGAAGTACTGTTGCTTCAGGCGAAGCTCTTTTCCCATATAGAGAGTATCATTGGGGTAGAGAACCTGAGAGAGGTTCTCTGCAGAAATCTTCGAACGGACCGCTTCTGTATAATCACCTTCGTTGAACTCGTGGAAATCAAATTCCTCAGGGCTTGTTGCAGACCAGAGCCTGAGAGTGTTCACAGTCTTACAGCCATAGCCGATGATGGGCATGTCGTAGGCGACTCCAATGACCTGCTCGCCGCCAATCCATTTAAAGTTGTCCCTGCCCTTTTCACGGATAAGGTGGACCTCCCCGCCAAACTGGACGGTAAAGGCGACGTCATGGCGTTCTATTTCCCAAGGGTTCCCATATCTGAGCCAGTTGTCTGGCTGTTCGACCTGCCACCCGTTCTTTATCTGCTGGCGGAAAATACCATAGTTATAGCGAATGCCATACCCATATGCCGGATATTCCAGTGTAGCTAGTGAGTCGAGAAAGCAAGCGGCCAGTCGTCCCAGTCCTCCATTTCCCAGTCCGGCATCGTGTTCGATGTCGGAGAGCTCCTCATACGTATATCCGAGGGAGGCAAGGGCCTCCTTCAGTTCTTCCTCTATACCTAAGTTGATGACGTTGTTGGTCATTGCCCTTCCCATGAGAAATTCCAGGGAGAGGTAGTTAATCCTTTTGGCATTCGCGACCCTTTGGGTTTTTCTACTAAGGTCCCACTGGTGGATGATCCTGTCACGGATAGTGAGAGCAAGGGCTGCATATCTGTCTTCTTGGGTCGTATGGTGAATATCTGCATCTTGGTCGTATTTGAGGTGTTCGGCAAAAGCCTGTGCCAATTCAGGGGGCGTGTGCCCAAATCGTGTGTTCAATTTATCGTTCATTGAGATGAACTCCTTGTAAATAGGATATTTGATTCATAAAAACTATATACGATTGACAACTTGTGGGCAACCAGCTGTAATATGGGGGCGAAAATGTTTGGTGCGTATTGACAAATTATTCTAGCTCTGGTAAGTTTGCTTCTGCACGTCACAGGTATGTTTTGATAGAGATTTCTGTTGTGCTGTCTATGCCCTTGTAGCTCAGTCGGTAGAGCACCACCATGGTAAGGTGGGGGTCAACGGTTCAAATCCGTTCGAGGGCTCTTTTTTTTCTCATTCCCTAATTGGGAGTAGAGTTGGGTGAATACTCACCGAGGAGCATCAGATGGGTGAAAAGAAGAAAAAAGGTCCCGTAGAGAAAATTGCTCTGCAGTGCACCGAATGTAAAGAAAAGAATTATACGACCGAGAAGAATCGTCGTAATACGCAAGGTAAGCTTGAGCTGAATAAGTATTGTCCGTTTGAGCGTAAGCACACCTTGCATCGCGAAGCAAAGATCAAATAGGTCTGAAAGGACTTTGTATCGAGAAGCAAATAGGCCAGTAGCTCCAATTGGTAGAGCGCTGGTCTCCAAAACCGGATGTTGAGGGTTCGAATCCTTCCTGGCCTGTCTGCTTCTTGATTTTTCTACCCCAAAGGAGACTTTACATGAAGAAACTGTTTAAGTATTTCAAGGAGTCATACCAGGAACTTAAAAAAGTTGTCTGGCCCTCCCGTGAAGCCGTTGTCTCTTCCACTAAGGTCGTACTGGTTTCTACTGTGATCGTCGCAGTATTCCTTGGATTGGTTGATTTTCTTCTTCTCAAGGGTATACTATTTATTTTTTAGGACGGTGTCATGGCAAAGGGCTGGTACGTAGTACATACATATTCTGGATATGAACAGAAAATTGAACGCATCATAAATAAGATGCGAGAGACTGATGTGGATTTTAGTATGGTCTGCACAGATGTCAAGGTTCCGTTCGAAACCCTAGTTGAAGTCAAGGATGGTGTTCGCCGCGAAGTAAAGCGAAAAATACTCCCTGGCTATATTCTTGTCGAGCTCGATTTGCCTGAAAACAGCTGGAAGACCTGGTGTTCTCACATAAAGAGAATTCAAGGTGTGACCGGGTTTGTTACACCCAATGACAGTGTGATGCCTAAGCCTCTTTCTTCAGGTGAGGTTAAGGGAATTTTTCAGAAAACTGGCGATTTGCCGGCTGAAAAAGTCTTTAAGCCAAAACAGACCTTTGCCGTTGGAGAACAGGTTCGTATTGTTGAAGGACCATTTGATACCTTTACCGGTGTCATTGAGGAAGTGAACCTTGACAAGGCCCGCATGCGAGTGAGCGTCGGGATTTTTGGTCGGTCCACTCCTGTTGAGGTGGATTTCCTTCAGGTAGAAAAGATTCTCTAAGAGTTCTGGACTGGACTCTAGGGGCATTAAGTAGTACGTTTTTTTACAACAAGTCCGTTTATTCATGCATTTACTCCCTCAAGTAGATTGAGGTGGGAGCCTGATCGTATGACAGGCGTTAAAACCAGCGCGAACCCGGATTATCCGCCAGCTCAGGCAGGGTGTCGCGTAAGGAGAGAAACATGGCAAAGAAAAAGGTAACTGCAGTAGTCAAACTGCAGTGTCCTGCCCAGAAGGCTACGCCGGCACCCCCTATTGGGCCCGCGCTTGGACCTCATGGTGTCAGTGCCCCAAAGTTTGTTCAGGAGTTCAACGAAAAGACGAAGAGCTACGAACCTGGACTCATTCTTCCAGTCATCATTACTGTGTATGCGGATAAGAGTTTTACTTTTATCTTAAAGACACCTCCTGCTGCCGTGCTTATCAAAAAGGCACTCGGCATCACCAAAGGAAGTGGAACACCTAACAAGACTAAGATTGGCAAGATTACACAGGAACAACTTACCGAGATTGCACAGACCAAGCTTGAGGATCTCAATGCAAATGACATTGAGGCTGCCAAGAAGATCATTGCAGGAACCGCTCGCAGTATGGGCGTAGAGGTGGAGCAGTAAGATGAAACACGGAAAGAATTATCGCGAAAGTATTAAGAAGGTCGACCGTGAGAAGTTGTATTCCTTCGATGAAGCAGCAACTCTTGTCAAGGACGTTGCCTTTGCAAAGTTCGACGAAACAGTCGAGATCTCTGTAAAGCTGACCCTCAAGAAGAGCCAAAGTGTCCGTGACACGGTAGTGCTCCCCAACCAGTTCTCCGCACAAAAGCGTGTCCTTGTTTTCGCCAAAGGCGAAAAGGCACAGGAAGCTCTTGATGCCGGTGCAACTTATGTTGGTGATAGCGAACTCATTGAGAAGATTCGTGGCGGTTGGATGGATTTTGATGTGGCAGTTGCCACTCCTGACATGATGAAGGACGTCGGTCGTTTGGGACCCATACTCGGACGCAGAGGCCTGATGCCTAACCCCAAGACCCAGACTGTTACGTTTGACTTGAAGGGCGCTCTTGAAGAGCTGACTAAAGGTCGTGTCGAATTCCGTTCTGACAAGACCAGTGTCGTTCACCTTGGCGTTGGTAAAGTTTCCATGGATCCTGCAAAAGTAAGTGAAAATGCTCGTGCAGTTGTCAAGGAAATCATCCGCAAGAAGCCTACCGATGCAAAGGCAGACTTCTTGGTAAGCGTAGCTCTTTCCTCCACGATGGGCCCAGGTGTCCATGTTAACGTGAAGGATTTGGCGCCTTCGGTAAACTAGGAGAAGCAGATTATGGATTATAAAACTCGTATTACACCCGCTAAGGAAGAAGCCGTAAAAGCTCTGAAAGATGAGTTTGCCCAGTATACTGGGTATATCTTCACCGATTACCGAGGTATGACTGTAGAACAGATTACTACACTTCGCAGAAATCTCCTGAAGAAGGATTCTGCCTATCGTGTTGTTAAGAACCGTTTTGCCAAAATTGCCCTTACTCAGCTTGACAGGGCCTCTGATGACCAGCTTGTCGGCCCCACTGCCATTGCATTGGTTCGCGGCGAAGAGGCTAACGTTGTTGCTAAAGATCTATTCCAGGCTGCCAAGGATGGCGCCCCCCTAATCATAAAGGGCGCTTTGCTTGATGGTTCCTTCATGAGTGCTGAAGAGATTGAGGCTTTCAGCAAGCTGCCAAGCAGGCTTGAGCTGATCTCAATGTTGATGGGCACCATGAAAGCCCCTGTGCAGAAACTTGCAGCAACTATGCTCGCATATGTAGGAAATCAAGGTGGAGCAGCAGTTGAAGAAGCTGCCCCAGTTGTCGAAGAGAACTAAACACAGTCCTAGTCTTCACTCGTAACCTGCTATGACTGTGCAGTATATACAATTTTAAGGAGAAGGTAATATGGCTACTAAAGAAGAAATTTTGGAATCTATCGCTAACATGTCCGTCATGGAAGTCTCTGACTTGATAAAGATGATGGAAGAGAAGTTCGGTGTTGTTGCAGCTGCTGCCGCCTCAGGCCCAGCCGCTGGTCCTGCAGCTGAAGCTGTTGAAGAACCCACCGAATTTAACGTTATCCTCGTGGCTTGTGATCCTACTAAGAAGATTGCAGCTATTAAGGAAGTCCGCGCCCTTACCGGTCTTGGCCTCAAAGAAGCCAAGGAATTGGTTGAGGCTGGAAATGCCGTCATCAAGGAGAGTGTTAGCAAGGCTGATGCCGAAGCAGTCAAGGAAAAGCTTATTGCTGCCAGTTGCACCGTTGAGATCAAGCCGGTTGACTAACCTTACGTGTGGGGACCTGCCCTTCTGGGGTCAGGGCCCTGCTCCTGTTTTTTGTAAGCGGGTGTAAGCCCGATTCATTGAGCCACCGGATAGACACCGGTGGCCTGTTGTGTCTTTCGTTTCCCTCTGTCCAAGGGGGGATTCTGTCTGTTTCTCAATTGACTCTGGAGGGTACATGATGGTTGCCAAAGGCAAATCCATAACACGCACGTACATCGGTTCTGATTTCCAAGAAGTCTGTGAACTGCCCAACCTTATCGGGATTCAGCTTGATTCCTATGAGAGATTTCTACAGCTTGAACGTTTCAAGCAGGGTTTGCCCCCTGAATCTGCGTCAGGTCTTGAAGAAGTCTTCCAAGCTACATTTCCGATAGATAGCCCTAATGGTGAGATGCGTCTTGCATATAAGGGGTATACTATTGATTATGATAACATCAAGTTCACGCAAGCCGAGTGCAAGAAAAAAGGCCGCTCCTATAGTGTGCCTATCAAAGTCACGATCAGTCTTGAATTTTCTACTGGTGAGATGAGGGAGAAGGAGATCTTCTTTGGGGATATCCCCATGATGACAGATCGGGGAACCTTCATCATCAATGGAGCCGAACGGGTTGTTGTCAGTCAGATACACCGTTCACCTGGAGTGATCTTTTCCAATGATAAGGATGTGTACTCCTCGAGAATCATTCCCTACCGTGGATCTTGGCTTGAATTTGAAATCGATGATAAGAAACATCTGATCTTTACAAAGATTGATCGCAAGAAGCGTATTCTCGGAACGCTCTTTTTGCGCGCAATTGGGTTTGATACCCGTGAAAAGATCATAGAACAGTTCTACAAGGGTGAGATGGTTGATATCACCGATGACAGCGACCTGAAATCCAGTCTTGAGAACCGCTACCTATACAAGGATATCTATGCTGTTGTTGACAAGGAGCACAAGAAAGTTCTCCGTGCCGGTGACAAGTTGCACGCCCATGAGATTGATGAGTTGCTAGCCCTTAAGGTGAACAGACTGCATCTGATCAACATGCGTGACAAGGAATCCTTGCACAGCGATATGATCCTCAACTGTTTTGAGATTGAGGATGCAAAGTATACCCGTGAGGGATATGACGAACCGACCAAGGAAGATGTGCTCAGTCCTATTTTCAGCGTCCTTATGCCCGGAGAGATGATTGCCATCGAACGGGCAGAGAAGGACCTTCCTGATATGTTCTTCTCTAGCCGCAGGTATGACCTCGGCTCAGTCGGTCGATATAAGTTTAACAAGAAGTTTGGTTCAGGTTCAGAGGAGGAGGAGGAGAATGCCTCCACCGATCTGACCGTTCTGACCACTGCCGATATTGTCAACACGATGGGATTCCTTATCAAGGTATTCATTCGTGAACAGAATGTCGATGATATCGACCATCTTGGTAACCGACGTGTCCGTTCTGTAGGTGAGCTCTTGCAGAATGCACTCAAGAGTGCATTTGCACGAATGGAGCGCATTGCCAAGGAGCGAATGAACCTTGAGACAGGTAGCGTCAAGCCTCAGGATCTAATCTCAATCAAGCCGATTGTGGCCGCTGTGAAGGAATTCTTTGGCAGTAGCCAACTCTCGCAGTTCATGGACCAGGTCAACCCGCTTGCTGAGCTTACTCATAAGAGAAGGCTCAATGCACTCGGACCAGGGGGTCTCTCACGAGATCGTGCTGGCTTCGAGGTTCGTGATGTTCATTATACCCACTATGGTCGTATTTGTCCCATTGAGACTCCTGAAGGTCCGAACATCGGTCTTATTGTCTCCTTGGCCAACTATACAAGGGTTAACCAGCATGGGTTCCTAGAATCCCCCTATCGCAGGGTGGTCGATGGTGTTGTTTCCAAGCAATATAGGTTCCTTGATGCCAATGACGAGGAGAAGTTCTTCATCGCACAGGCTTCTGCCAAATTGGACGATGAGGGAAAGTTCCTGGACAAGGAAATTCCTGTAAGGCGCAGTGGAGACTACTCAACGAAGCCTCCTTCAGATATCCGATATATGGATGTGTCTCCCAAGCAGGTCATCAGTGTTGCAGCATCTCTGATCCCATTCCTTGAACATGATGATGCAAACCGTGCACTGATGGGTTCAAACATGCAGAGGCAGGCTGTTCCTTTGGAATTTCCTGAAGCCCCTCGTGTAGGAACCGGTATGGAGACAAAGACCGCGTATGATAGCGGAGTGCTCGTGAAGGCAGCCAAGGGAGGAACAGTCACCTATGTAAGTTCTGACAAGGTTGTCATCCAAGAGGACGATGCTGCAATTGAGGGTGAGGTAAGAGAATATGCCATCCAGAAGTTCCAGAGAACCAACCAGGATACCTGCTTCAATCAGAAGCCTATCGTCAGTGTTGGCCAGCATGTGGAAAATGGAGAGGTTCTCGCAGACGGTCCTGCTACCCAAGATGGTGATCTCGCTTTAGGAAGAAACATTCTTGTAGGATTCGTGCCTTGGAATGGATATAACTATGAGGATGCTGTCCTTATCAGTGAGCGTGTCGTCAAAGATGATATCTTTACTTCAGTACATATAAAAGAGTTCTCAACTGACATCCGGGAGACAAAACTCGGTCCTGAGAAACTCACTAGGGATATTCCCAACACAAGTGAGAAGATGCTTGAACAACTTGACGAGGATGGTATCGTCCGCATTGGGACCATGGTCAAGCCAGGTTCTATCCTTGTTGGTAAGGTTACCCCCAAGAGTGAGAGTGACACGACCCCAGAATTCAAGTTGCTCAACTCCATCTTTGGTGAAAAGGCTAAGGAAGTGAGAGACACCTCCTTGAAAGTTCCTCACGGCACCGAAGGGACGGTTATTGATATTCAGAGACTTAAGCGAAGCAACAATGACGAACTTCCCCCTGGTGTCGAAGAGACAGTCAAGGTCCTGCTTGCAACCAAGCGCAAGCTGAGACAGGGTGATAAGATGGCAGGACGTCATGGTAACAAGGGTGTTGTCAGCAGGATACTTCCCGAAGAGGATATGCCATACATGGAAGATGGTACTCCCTTGGATGTCTGTCTCAACCCGTTGGGTGTTCCTTCTCGTATGAACATCGGCCAGTTGATGGAGACCCAGCTCGGTTGGGCTGCTGTCAAGCTTGACAAGTGGTATTCTACTCCTGTGTTCCAGAGTGCTTCAATGGCTCAGATCGAACAGGCGATGCGTGAGGCAGGTCTTCCTGAGAATTCCAAGACGGTGCTGTATAATGGCCATACCGGTATTCCTTTTGTGAACCCTGTATTCTGCGGATATATCTACTACCTCAAACTGCATCACCTTGTAGATGACAAGATGCATGCCCGTTCCACCGGTCCTTACTCGTTGGTAACCCAGCAGCCTCTTGGTGGTAAGGCACAGTTTGGTGGTCAGAGACTTGGAGAGATGGAAGTGTGGGCCTTAGAGGCGTATGGCGCAGCCAACACCTTGCAGGAACTGCTTACTATCAAGAGTGATGACATGAACGGTCGTGTGAAGATCTATGAAAGTATCGTCAAGGGAGAACCCGCTACTACCGCAGGAATGCCTGAGGCATTCAATGTGTTGGTTCAGGAAATCCGTGGCCTGGCTTTGGATATGTCTGTGTATGACTCCAATGGCAAGCAGGTTCCTTTGACAGAAAGAGATGAAGAGTTAATCGCCAAGCAGTCGAAAGGCTCCCTCAACTAATCAGGAGAAGTACGGATGAAGGAAATTCAGGATTTCGATAGCATCATGATAAAGCTGGCTTCACCAGAGCAGATCAAGGATTGGTCGTATGGTGAAGTGAAGAAGCCCGAGACTATAAATTACCGAACGCTTCGCCCCGAGAGGGATGGTCTTTTTTGTGAGAAGATATTCGGCACCACCAAGGAGTGGGAGTGCTACTGTGGAAAGTTCAAATCTATCCGCTATAAGGGTGTAATCTGCGACCGCTGTGGTGTTGAGGTAACCAACACCAAGGTTCGTCGTGAGCGCATGGGTCATATTACCCTCGCAGCCCCGGTCTCCCATATTTGGTACTACCGCTCTGTCCCTTCCAGAATGAGCATGTTGTTGGATATTACCCGCAACTCCTTGCAGAGCGTTCTCTATTATGAGAAGTATGTGGTCATTAACGCAGGGGATACCAGCCTCAAGTCTAAGCAACTGCTGAGCGAAGAGGAGTACTGGGAAGCCCGAGAGCAATATGGTGACTCATTTGAGGCCGGCATGGGTGCGGAAGCAGTTCGTAAGCTTCTCATAAACCTTGATCTTGAGGAGCTCTCTCGCGAACTTCGTGAGCAAATGCGTCTGAAGGCTGACAAGGCTGACAAGCGACTACTCAAGAGAATTGAAGTCTGTGAGAACTTCCGCGACAGTGGCAACAAGCCCGAATGGATGATTCTCACTGTCATTCCTGTCATCCCACCAGATTTGAGACCCATGGTCCAGCTTGATGGCGGCAGGTTTGCTACCAGTGACCTCAACGACCTCTACCGGCGTTGTATCAACAGAAACAATCGTCTCGATCGGTTGGTCAAGCTCAATGCTCCTGACATCATTATTCGTAATGAGAAGAGGATGTTACAGGAAGCTGTGGATGCCCTATTTGACAACTCAAAACGTAAGCGTGTGGTCAAGGGTGCTTCCAACAGGCCTCTGAAGAGCCTGTCCGACATGCTCAAGGGTAAGCAAGGCCGTTTCAGGCAGAACTTGCTCGGTAAGCGTGTAGACTATTCCGGTCGTTCTGTAATTGTCGTAGGACCTGAATTGAGGATGCACCAGTGCGGTCTTCCCTCGAAAATGGCTCTGGAACTCTATAAGCCTTTCATCATGAAGAAACTGGTCCAAGATGGGGTGGTCTACAACATCAAGAAGGCAAAGAGCCTTGTTGAGGAAGAGACTGATGCAGTCTGGTCCATCCTTGATGATGTAGTTAGGGAGCACCCTGTGCTTCTTAACCGTGCACCTACGCTTCACCGCCTCGGTATCCAGGCTTTTGATCCTGTGCTAGTGGATGGTAAGGCAATCAAGCTGCATCCCCTCGTATGTCACGCCTACAATGCTGACTTTGACGGGGACCAGATGGCTGTGCACGTACCTCTTACCCATGCTGCCCAGCTTGAGTGCTGGACTCTGATGCTCTCAGTGACCAACCTGCTTGACCCTGCCAATGGTAAGCCAATCGTATATCCTTCACAGGATATGGTGCTTGGCATTAACTATCTGACTCGTGAAATGGCAGGAGCCAAGGGCGAAGGAAAATATTTTGACTCACTCGGAGAGATTGAATTGGCCATTGATATCGGCGCACTCTCCTATAATGCCCGCATCAGATACCGGTTCTCGGATGGAACGAAAATCGAGACAACCCCAGGTCGTGTAATTTTCAACTCTGTCCTTCCAAAGGGTGTCCCTTACCAGAACATGTGTCTTGGAGACAAGGAATTGAAAACTCTGATTGGAGATACCCTGAAGGTCAAGGCGAACTCCCTTGCTGTGGAAATGCTCGACTCCATCAAGGATATCGGTTTCAAGTATGCCACAATTTTTGGTGCTACCATCGGACTTTCTGATATGATAATCCCTGCTGTCAAAGACGAGATGGTCGTTAAGGCAAACTTCGAGCAGCAGAGAATTCTTGACCAGTATCGACAGGGGCACATAACCCAAGAAGAGCGATATAACAGGGTCATTGAGGTCTGGACACAGACCAATGACCATCTTACAGATGCCCTCATGGGTGAGCTTCGTACCAGTCAGGGTGGTTTTAACCCCCTCTTCCTTATGGCTGATAGTGGTGCACGTGGATCGAAGACTCAGATTCGTCAGCTCGGTGGTATGCGTGGTCTTATGGCCAAGCCCTCCGGAGACGTCATCGAGTTTCCCATTAAGTCGAACTTTAAGGAAGGTCTCTCGATCATAGAGTTCTTTATTTCAACAAACGGCGCACGTAAGGGTCTTTCGGATACTGCTTTGAAAACCGCTGAGGCTGGGTATCTTACCCGCCGTCTGGTAGATATCAGCCAGGATGTGGTTGTCAATGAGGATGACTGTCATACCATTAACGGTATCTGGCGCGCCGCTATCAAAGATGGTGATGAGATTGTTGAGGGGCTTGCTGACCGCATTGTCGGACGCTGTCCTGTTGAAGATATCCTTCATCCATTTACCCGTGAGGTCCTTGCTGAGGCAAACGTTGAGATCGACGAGAAGGTTGCCCAGTCCATTGAGGATTCCGGTTTGGAGAGTGTCCTGCTCAGGACTGTGCTTACCTGTGAGGCAAAGCATGGTGTCTGCCGAAAGTGCTATGGACGTAACCTTGCAACCAACCGCAGTGTGGTCATCGGTGAGGCTGTAGGCATTATTGCAGCACAGTCCATCGGGCAGCCTGGAACCCAGCTGACGATGCGTACCTTCCACGTTGGTGGAACAGCATCTACCAGTTCTGAAGATAACAAGCTGGTCTTTACGTATCCTGTAGTCATTGGCTCCATCACCGGCACTCGTGTCGTACGCGCTTCAGACTCGGTTAACGTATTCACCCGTAAGGGACATATCGAATATTTCCGTGTTAATGCTGAGATACGTCGAGAGGAGTACGATGAGCTTTTGGTTGAGAACGGTTCAATCGTAGGAAAGGGAACACCTATCTTCAAAAAGAAAGGCAAGACTGTCCTTTCCCGTGAGAACGGTTCGGTTATGGTCATTGGCAAACGCCTGTACCTTGTGGGACACTCCACAAGCCAGGTCGTCAAGACTGGATCTGAGCTTCTCATTGAATCTGGCCAGTATGTGGAAGCACATACCCCTTGGGTCACCTTCGACCCCTTTAGCGAGCCTGTTCTTGCTGAAGAGGGCGGCTTTACCTCCTTTGTTGATATCAAGCTGGGGACAACCTTGCATGAAGAGGTCAATGAGGAAACCGGTAATATCGAGAAGAGGATTACTGAGCACAGCTTGGAGTCCCTACAGCCTCGCATTGAAATTACCAGTGAGGAGCATGGAAAGGGTGATATCCTTTCTGTCTATCTCTTGCCCGGAGGTTCATACCTTCAGGTTGCTGATAATGTGAAGGTCGAAAAGGGGCACATCCTAGCTAAGTTGCTCAAAGAAGGAACAAAGACTAAGGATATCACCGGTGGTCTTCCCCGTGTTGGGGAGCTCTTTGAGGCTCGCAGACCCAAGAATGGTGCCTTCCTGGCACAGGTTTCCGGTCTGGTAAGCTTCGGGCCTATTGTCAAGAGCAAGCGCACTATTTTGGTAACTGACCCATACGGCCATGAGTACAAGCATATGGTTCCAATGGGCAAGAACCTCCTAGTTCGTGATGGTGACTCGGTGGAGGCCGCCGAACCCTTGTGTGACGGCTCTGTTGACCCGCACGATGTGTTGGACATACTGGGAGAGAATGAACTGCAGTCCTTTTTGGTCGATGAGGTTCAGGAGGTCTACAGGATGCAGGGGGTGCAGATCAACGATAAGCACCTTGGTGTTATAGTGAGGCAAATGCTCCGGAAGATTGAGGTTGTCCATGTGGGCGATACCAATCTGATTCATGGGCAGCAGGTTGACAAGTATCGTTTTTATGAAGAAAATGAGCGGGTCACTAGTGAGGGTGGAGAGCCAGCAGTGGCTCGTCCTCTGCTCCTTGGAATCACACGGGCATCGTTGAGCATTGACTCTTTCATCTCTGCAGCTTCCTTCCAAGAAACCACGAAGGTCTTGACAAATGCAGCTATAGCTGGTAGTAAAGATGAGTTGCGAGGTTTGAAAGAGAACGTCATAATCGGTCATTTGATTCCAGCCGGAACCGGCATGAAGAAGTACCGTGACATAAAGCTGAAGGATGAGGAGCTTCTGGTACTGCAGCAGAAAGTTGATGCGGTCAAGCAAGCGAGACGTCAGGAAATGATAGATGACGATGATTTTGATGTGGAAGATTTGGGTAACATGAAATCCGCGGGTGATTCGGTGGAAGTGGACGATGGCTCCGACGAAGATTAGGATTAGCGCCTGTTGGCGCTATCTGCTTTGACGTCCTTCGTTATACAACACCCCATTGCGTCCATGCTGGGTGCGGATTTTACATAGACGTGCTGCCCTTTGGGCGGCACAGGTCCCTGCCTTAGTGAGAGGTAGTGGATCAAAAAAAAATAAGGAGTGTATCGATAAGATGCCTACTATTAATCAGCTGATCAGAAAGGGAAGGAAGACTATGGTCAACAAGACTAAATCTCCTGCTCTTGCCGGTTGTCCCCAGAAACGTGGTGTTTGCACCAGGGTCATGACCGTTACTCCGAAGAAGCCAAACTCTGCCCTTCGTAAGGTTGCACGTGTGCGCCTTTCCAATGGTATTGAAGTAACTGCTTACATCCCCGGTATTGGGCATAACCTCCAGGAGCACTCTGTTGTGTTGTTGCGCGGGGGAAAGGTCAAGGACCTTCCAGGTGTTCGTTACCATATTGTTCGTGGTGCCAAGGATACCCTAGGGGTTGCAGATCGCAAGAGAAGCCGTTCTAAGTACGGTGCTAAAAAGCCAAAGGCTTGATGAGGGAGTTATATTATGTCTAGAAGAACAACTGCTCCCATCAGGGAAGTCCTGCCCGATCCTATCTATGGTAGTGTCGTGGTTGAAAAATTCATTCGTCGCATGATGGTGGCCGGAAAGAAATCAGTAAGCAGAAGAATCATGTATGATGCCATGACTACCATGGGTGAGAAGACCGGTGAGAAGCCTCTTGATGTCTTTCTTAAGGCTCTTGAAAATGTCAAACCCGCAGTAGAGGTAAAGAGCCGCCGTGTCGGTGGTGCTACATACCAAGTTCCTGTTGAGGTTCGAGATAACCGTAAAGAAGCTCTTTCAATGCGTTGGATCATCGCCGCAGCTCGCAAGCGCAACGGGCACAGCATGAGCGAGAAGCTTGGTGCTGAGTTCCTCGATGCATTTGCCCAGACTGGTGCAGCTTTCAAGAAAAAGGAAGATACACACAGAATGGCTGAGGCAAACAAGGCATTCAGTCACTACCGCTGGTAGTTTCTGCCCCTTCGTAAGACCGGTTGTACTGAAAAGACAACCGGTTTTTTTTATATCAATAGAATTTACCGCTATCGCTTGACATCAAAACGTCTTTTCGCTTATAGTGCAAAAGGTGTCCGTATTTAGGCATGCCTAGCGGTACTATGAAGAGCCAAACCGATTATTGGATTAGCAATGATGAGGTGGTTTTCAGGAAGTAAGAAGTTTTTTTTAACTTTACTATGTCGGCCGGATGGGATTCTCCCATGCTTGTCGACCTCTGGAATCCTCTTTACGCATTAGTTTTCCCCAATATTAGTTTGTCTCAACAGAAATGGTAAAGGCTTTGTGCCTTTATGAGCACATATTAATTTTTTGATTGTGACAAGAAAAGAAAGTCACAAGGAGGAAATGATGGCAAAAGAGAAATTTCAGAGGACGAAGCCACACGTAAACGTAGGCACCATCGGTCACGTAGACCATGGTAAGACTACACTTACTGCTGCAATTACCATGCATTGTGCTAAGTTGTTCGGCGACAAGGCCCTTGCCTATGATGCAATTGACAACGCCCCTGAAGAGAAAGAGCGTGGTATTACTATCAACACCAGACACGTTGAGTACCAGTCCACCAATAGGCACTATGCACACGTAGACTGCCCAGGACACGCTGACTACATCAAGAACATGATCACTGGTGCCGCTCAGATGGACGGTGCAATCATCGTTGTTGCTGCTACTGATGGTGCAATGGCACAGACAAAAGAGCACTTGTTGCTCGCTCGCCAGGTAGGAGTCCCTACCATTATTGTATTCATCAATAAGATTGACCAGGTTGACGATCCTGAACTCATTGACCTTGTTGAGGAAGAGATGCGTGACCTCCTTACCACATATGGTTTCGATGGTGATGCTACTCCAATCATCCGTGGTTCTGCTTATGATGCAATGAACAACCCTGATGATCCTGAGATGACCAAGTGTCTTGATGAGCTTCTTGATGCAATGGATAGCTACATCCCACTTCCTGCTCGTGCTGTTGACCTTCCTTTCCTTATGCCAATTGAAGACGTGTTCTCAATTTCTGGTCGTGGAACTGTTGTCACCGGTCGTATTGAGCGTGGTGTAGTCAAGATCAACGATCCTGTAACTATCATTGGAATCAGGGATAACAGAGAAACCGTTGTAACCGGTATTGAAATGTTCAACAAGCTTCTTGATGACGGTCAGGCTGGGGATAACATTGGTGCTCTGCTTCGTGGTGTTGATAAGAAGGACGTTGTTCGTGGCCAGGTTCTGGCAAAGCCCAAGTCCATTCTTCCTCACGCAAAGTTCCTTGGCACTGTCTATGTCCTGAGCAAGGAAGAGGGTGGGCGTCACTCCCCATTCTTCGCAGGGTATCGCCCCCAGTTCTATTTCCGAACCACAGATATCACCGGTACTGTAAATCTTCCTGAAGGTAAGCAGATGGTACTCCCCGGGGACCACACAGATATCATCGTAGAACTCATTCACCCAGTCGCCATGGACAAGGGACTCCGCTTCGCAATTCGTGAAGGTGGTAGGACCGTTGCTTCTGGCCAGGTTACCGAGCTCGTCAATTAACGTTTTTTTACGAATGTCTTGCCAGCATCTAAATGATCTGGCAAGACCCGTTTTTTGGAGGAATAATGGCTAAAGAAAGAATTCGGGTAAGGTTGAGAGGCTTTGATATTGAGCTTGTTGAACAAAGCTCAAAAGCAATTGTAGAAACTGTTGTCAGGGCTGGCGCTACCGTATCAGGTCCTGTCCCTCTCCCGACTCGTGTCAATAAGTACACTGTCCTGAGATCGCCCTTTGTCAATAAGACATCTCGCGAACAGTTCGAGATGAGAACCCATAAAAGGTTAATTGACATATTGGATCCTACATCAAAAGTCATGGATGCCCTCATGAAGCTTGAGCTCCCTGCCGGTGTGGATGTAGAGATTAAACAGTAAGAGAGTTGAGGTAAGAGATGTTAGGGCTTATCGGCAAAAAAGTTGGAATGACACAGGTGTTTGATGCACAAGGCAGACTTACACCCGTGACGGTTATAAAAATTGAGGGCAATGTTGTTGTCGCAGACCGGACTGAAGAAAGAAATGGCTACACAGCCGCAGTCATTGGTTCCGTTGACAAGAAAAAAAGCACTGTCACCAAGCCGTATGCTGGTCAGTTTACAGATATATGTGAACCGAAGCAAATTGTAAAAGAGTTCCGTAATTTTGATAAAGAAATTACGGTCGGCGAAGTGTTGGGCGTGGATATATTTAAGGACACCACATTTGTGGATGTCACTGGTGTTACAAAAGGTAAAGGTTTTGCCGGAGGTATGAAGCGTCATAACTTTAAGGGTGGACGCGCTACCCATGGTTCAAAGTTCCACCGTGACATCGGAGGAACATCAATGTCTTCTTCTCCTTCCCGTACATTTAAGGGTACTCGTATGGCTGGCCATATGGGTAATGAGAAGCACACAGTGCAGAATCTGAAGGTTGTCCGGGTCGATGAAGAGATGCAGGTTCTTATGGTAAGGGGAGCAATCCCTGGTCCCGCCCAGAGTGTCGTCATCGTCAAGAAAGCGATAAAGAAGTAGGGGCGAAAGATATGGAAACCAAAGTCTTTTCTATTGACGGCAAGGAAGTTAGGACCATCGAGTTGAATGACAGCGTATTCAACCGCGAGGTCAGTGATGGATGTATCTATCATGCCGTTAACAATGAACTTGCAAACCGCAGAGTCGGTACTGCATGCACAAAGGGTCGTTCTGAAGTTCACTACAGCAACGCCAAACCTTATAAGCAGAAGGGAACAGGCAACGCAAGAGCAGGTGACAAGAAGTCACCGATTTGGGTTGGTGGCGGAACAATGTTCGGTCCAAAGCCCCGCGATTATAGCTATGTGCTTCCCAAAAAGGTGAAGCGTCTTGCTATGAAAAGCTTGCTCTCCCTGGGAATTAAGGAAGAACGGCTTGTTGTTGTTGAGGATTTCACTACAGACAGTGGTAAAACCAGGGATCTGTGTGCAATTATCAAAAACTTTGTTCAGGACGAAACAAGGACAATTCTCATCCTCAAGGATGACGATGTAATGATACGCCGTGCTGCGAAAAATATTCCGTACCTGCGTGTCCTTTCCTACAACAGGCTTTCCTCTAAGGAACTCCTCTATGGAAGAAAGGTCTTGGTTCTGGAAACCGCTGCCAAAAGTCTTAACGACTTCTACGGCGATAAATAAGGGGACCGGAGATGAGAGCAGACCAATTGATAATTGAACCTGTCCTGAGTGAGAAAACCAATATCGCTCGTGAAGGTGAGATAAAGAAGTACACATTCAGAGTCCATATGGACGCAAACAAGTTTTTGATCATGGCAGCTGTAAAAGAGCTATTTGATGTAGAGCCTGTAAAATGTAATGTGATGATCGTTAAAGGCAAGCCTAAGTTTTCACGCGGTAAGGGTGGTAGCATCCTCGGTAACACCGGTGACTGGAAGAAGGCTGTCGTAACCCTGGCCAAAGGTGATAGCATCCAGGCCATCGAAGGCGTATAAGGAGAAGTTGGAATTATGGCGCTAAAAACTTACAAGCCAAATACTCCCGGCCTTCGCCAGAAGACTACTTTAGTCTTCAGCGAGCTGACTGCTAGCAAGCCTGAGAAGTCACTTACCACTGGTTTGAGCAAAAAAGCCGGACGTGATTCTCATGGGCGCATCAGCGTTCGCCGTAGAGGCGGTGGCCACAAGCGTGCTTATCGAACCATCGATTTTAAGCGCGACAAATATGGTATTCCTGGGACTGTTAAAACCATTGAATACGATCCAAACCGCAGTGCTAATATCGCTTTGGTATTTTATGCCGATGGTGAGAAGCGCTACATGATTGCCCCTAAGGGCTTGACTGTTGGAACCTCAGTGATTTCTGGTCCTGAAGTACCCATTGCAAGTGGTAATGCTCTTCCTTTGAAGAATGTTCCTCTTGGATTGTCTGTGCACAACGTCGAGCTTACCCTTGGCCGTGGTGGACAGCTTGTCCGATCTGCTGGTCTTGGGGCTACCGTGGTTGCCAAGGAAGGTGATTATGTCACTCTCCGTCTTCCTTCCGGTGAAATGCGCATGGTGTTTGGTGAATGCTACGCTACTCTCGGGCAGCTTGGCAATGAAGATCATATGAATGTTACTCTTGGTAAGGCTGGTGCTAGTCGCCACCTTGGAAGAAGGCCTAAGGTACGAGGTGTTGCAATGAACCCTATCGATCACCCACATGGTGGTGGTGAGGGTAGGACTGCAGCCGGTCGTAATCCTGTAACCCCTTGGGGTAAGCCTACTAAGGGTGGGAAGACTCGTTCTAAGAAGAAGCCTTCCAGTGCGTTTATCGTAAAGAAACGGAAGTAGGAGAAGAAAGTGGCTAGATCAATCAAAAAAGGTCCTTTTATTGAGAAAAAACTTTATAAGAGGATTCAGGAGTCTCTCAAGACTAATCAAAAGCAGATGATCAAGACTTATTCCCGTAGTTCCACGATCATCCCTGAAATGGTAGGGTTCACAATTTCCGTGTATAACGGAAAGACCTGGATTCCTGTATTTGTGACTGAAAACCTGGTCGGGCATAAGCTCGGAGAGTTCTCCCCAACCAGAATTTTTCGTGGTCATACCGCTTCCGACAAGAAGGTCGGCTAAACGAGATGGGTACAATGATGGAAGAAAAAAAAGGTTATTCAGCAACTGCAAAGTATCTGATGGTATCACCTTCAAAGGTTCGCCCTGTTGCTAATCTTGTTCGGAATAAGTCTTGTGCGGAAGCCGTTGCTATCCTCGAGGCCATGCCCCAGAAAGGTTCTGGCTTGATCCTCAAGGTTTTGCAATCCGCTTGTGCAAATGCACTTGATCAGAACAAGAAGCTCGATGAAGAGAACCTTGTGATCAAGGATTTGCAAGTTAACGAGGGTCCGAGACTCAAGAGAGTCTGGCCGAGATCCCACGGGAGACGGGATATTCTCCTCAAGAGGATGTCACACATTACCGTCGTCGTTGACGAAAAAGCAAGCGTGAGGAAATAAATGGGCCAGAAAGTAAATCCGATCGGACTGCGTCTTGGAATCAACAAGACTTGGAAATCAAAGTGGTACGTCGATCCTAGAGAGTATGCGGACACACTGCATGAAGACTTAAAGCTGAGAAAAGCTTTGGTCGAGTGCCCTGAAGTCCAGGGTGCTGAGATTTCGGATGTTGAAATCATCCGGAAACCACAGCGCATTACAATCGTGATCACAACCAGTCGCCCTGGTATCATTATTGGTAGTAAGGGTGCAAACGTTGAGAAGCTTGGGACTAGACTCCAAAAGCTGACCAACAAGAAGATACAGATCAAGATCAAAGAGATCAAGAAACCTGAAGCTGATGCTCAGCTGATTTCAGCTAACGTTGCGAAGCAGCTCGTATCTCGCGGATCTTTCCGTAGAGCTATGAAGATGGCTGTTTCCAAGGCGATGCAGAGTGGTGCTCAGGGTGTTAAAATCAGATGTTCTGGTCGTATTGGTGGTGCTGAAATTGCTCGCTCCGAGTGGATGAAGGACGGCCGGGTGCCCCTCCATACTCTTCGTAGTGATATTGATTATGGATTCTCTACTGCGAATACCTCATTTGGTGCCATAGGCGTCAAGGTTTGGGTGTTTAATGGTGAGATCTATGACCGTTCAGTCAAAGAAGATGCCGGTGGGCTGGTAAGGAAACCTGCTAAGTCCGAAGGCGTCGAGACAAGGAGTTAGTAGGCCATGCTTAGTCCAAAGAGAGTAAAGTATAGAAAAAAGCAGCGTGGAACCACTGATGGTGTAGCGCACCGCGGTAATACAATCGCGTTTGGTGAATTTGGCTTGTTGGCTCTTGAGCCCAAGTGGATTACCAACCGACAGATTGAAGCTGCACGTGTTGCCATGACCCGTCATATTAAGCGTGGTGGTAAGGTTTGGATCAGGATTTTCCCTGACATGCCCTATACCAAGAAACCCGCTGAAACTAGACAGGGTAAAGGTAAGGGTGCACCTGAGGGTTGGGTCGCTGTAGTCAAGACTGGTGCAGTTATGTTTGAGATGGGTGGCGTAGAGGAAGGGCTGGCTCGTGAAGCTCTTGCACTTGCTGCTTCAAAGCTCCCGATTAAGACGAAATTCGTTGTAAGAAGGGAAGTGGAGTAAGATTATGAAAAATTCATATAATGATTTGACCCTTGACGAATTGGTTGCAAAAAAGGAAGCCCTTCATAAAGAGCACCTCAACCTTCGCATGGGAAGAGTTCTCGGACATGTTGAAAATCCGCTTGCTGTTCGGACGATCAGGAGGAACATCGCTCGCGTGAATACCCTAATCCACGAATATGCCCTCGGAATTCGGAAACCGGCAAATTAAGGGAGCGAGAGTTAGATGGAAGTTAACAAGAAAAGTTTTACTGGGCAGGTGGTCAGTGACAAGATGGAAAAGACCATTGTCGTCTCCATCCCCACAAGACGGCTGCACCCTATGTACAAAAAGTATGTGACCACCACTAAAAAGGTTAAGGCACATGATGAGAAAAACGAGGCCAATATCGGTGACACAGTGCGTGTTGTCGAATGCCGCCACATCAGCAAAGACAAGTGCTGGCGTCTCGTTCAGATTGTCGAGCGTGCTCGGTAAACAGGAGAGACGTTATGGTACAGATGCAAAGTTATTTGAATGTAGCGGACAACAGTGGAGCCAAGAAGGTGCAGTGCATCAAGGTTCTTGGTGGAACCCACCGGTATGTTGCTGGAATTGGTGACATCATCGTAGTAGCTGTCAAGCAGTCACTACCCAATGGTGCAATCAAGAAAGGCGATGTCATGAAAGCTGTCATTGTTCGGACAAAGAAGGAATACCGCAGACCTGACGGTACCTATATCAGGTTCGATGATAACGCATGTGTTATTATCGATGCCAACAATAACCCGCGCGGTAAGCGTATCTTCGGACCAGTAGCCCGAGAACTCAGAGATGGCTACATGAAGATCGTTTCGCTCGCGCCGGAAGTGTTGTAGGAGTGTGTGCACATGAAGCTTAAGAAGAACGACACCGTAAAGATTCTTGCTGGAAAAGACAAAGGTAAGACTGGCAAAATCGTTAAGGTAGACCGAGAAAGAGAAAGGGTTGTCGTCCAGGGTGCAAACATGGTCAAAAAGACCATGAAGAAGAAGAATCCACAGGATAAGGGGGGCATCATGGAAATTGAGGCTCCAATCCATGTATCCAATTTGGCATTCGTCACCTCAAAAGGTGTTGCAACCAGGATCGGCTACAAGTTCGATGAGAACGGTGAAAAAGTCCGTTTTGCTAAAAAAACTGGGGAAGTGATCTAATGGATAAGTTCATACCTAATTTTAAGACAAAGTATAGTGAGACCATAGCCCCTGCTCTTTTTAAAGAACTTGGCTATACCTCACCAATGCAGGTTCCTACCCTGGAAAAGATTGTTGTCAGTGTGGGCGTCGGTGAAGCTATTGTAAACAAGAAGCTTCTCGATTCTGCCGTCAAGGAACTCGAGCAGATCACCGGTCAGCATGTTTTGAAGACCAAGGCTAGAAAGTCTATCGCTAACTTCAAGGTCCGTGAGGGTCAGGAAATTGGTGCAATGGTTACTCTTCGTGGTGATAATATGTGGTTTTTCATCGAAAGGCTGATCGGCATTGCTCTTCCCCGTGTCAAGGACTTCAGAGGTGTCAAACCGAATGCTTTTGACGGCCACGGAAATTACTCACTCGGCATTACCGAGCAGATTATTTTCCCTGAAATTGACTTCGATAAGATCGAGCGTGTCAGCGGATTGAACATCGCCATTGTAACAACCGCTAAGACCGATGAAGAAGGCTTTGCCCTGCTAAAGCAGCTTGGCATGCCCTTCAGCAAATAAGGGGTAGATATAGATGGCTAAGAAATCAATGATCGTAAAGGCTAATAGAGAGCCTAAGTTCAGTACCCGGAAAGTCAATCGCTGCAGAATTTGTGGTAGACCCCGTGGCTATATGCGCCAGTTCGAGATGTGCAGGATCTGCTTCCGCAAATTGGCAAGTGAAGGCCAGATTCCTGGTGTTACCAAATCTAGTTGGTAGGAGAGAAAAATGGCTGTAAGTGATCCAGTAGCTGATATGCTGACCA
>WOYI011435127.1_pt1 | contig 34805 bp, 32 predicted proteins | sample 6423411 | NCBI WGS metagenome assembly WOYI01 (sample SAMN13441803, study PRJNA592873) | oil field metagenome | biome: oil field; feature: oil-well bore; material: oil-contaminated soil; isolation source: oil-contaminated soil from oil-well borehole | place: Germany: Wietze | collected 2016-10-18 ...
CACCCGCCAGGCCTTGGTGTCCTTGTAGGTCGGGTAGTCGGCGACCAGGTCGCGGCGGGGGGTGTAGAGCGGCTCGCGGTGGATCGGCACCGGGTCGGGGAAGGTCCAGACCACGGCACGCGCCTTGGCATTGCCGAAGGGCGCGCATTCGTGCTTGATCGCGACCCGCTGGATGCCGCCCGAAAGGTCGGTCTTCCAGTTGGCCTTCGGCCCGCCGACCGCCTCGATCGCAGCGCGTTCGTCGGCGGTGAGCTCGCCGTCCCAGCCGAGATCCATCAGCATCTGCATGGTGAATTCCGGGTAGCCGTCCTGAATCTCGGACCCCGCCGAATAGACGCCCTCGGCCAGAAGGTTCTGGCCGTCGCGCTCCACCCCGAAGCGGGCGCGGAAGGTGAGGCCGCCCTGGCTGACCGGCATCGACATGTCGTAGAGGTTCGCGGTGCCGGGATGCTTCATCTCGGGCGTGCCCCAGCAGGGCCAGGGCAGGCCGTAGAACTCGCCGTCGGCCGGGCCGCCGACCGCGCGCAGGGTGGTCTTGTCGAAGGTGTGCTGGTTGGCCATGTGCAGTTTCAGCCGCTCGGGCGACTGTCCGGTATAGCCGACGGTCCACATGCCGCGGTTGAACTCGCGGGTGATGTCCTCCACCACCGGCTCGCCGTCCTTCACCTCGATATTGCGGAAGAGCCGGTCGGCGATGCCGAACTTCTCGGCGAACTTCGCGATGATGATGTGGTCGGGCAGGCTCTCGAAGACCGGGGCCACGACCCGATCGCGCCACTGGAGCGAGCGGTTGGAGGCGGTGACGGATCCGCTCGTCTCGAACTGGGTCGAGGCCGGCAGCAGGTAGACGCCGTCGGTCCGGTCGTGCAGCACTGCCGAGACAGTCGGATAGGGGTCGATCACGACGAGCGTGTCGAGCTTTTCCATCGCCGTCTTCATCTCGGTGCCGCGGGTCTGCGAATTCGGCGCGTGGCCCCAGAGGACCATGACCTTGATGTTGTCGTTCTGTTCGATGTTCGCCTTGTCCTCGAGCACCCCGTCGATCCAGCGCGAGACCGGGATGCCGTTGGTGTTCATCAGGCTGATCGGGTTGCCGTCCTTGTCCTTGACCTCGTTGCCGTCGGCATCCTTCAGCGTCACGAACCGGCCTTTGAGCCAGTCGAGATCCTCGCCCCAGACCCGTGCCCAATGCGCCCAGGCGCCGGGCGCGAGGCCGTAATAGCCCGGCAGGTCGTGGCTGAGGACGCCAAGATCGGTGGCACCCTGCACGTTGTCATGGCCACGGAAGATGTTGGTGCCGCCGCCGGCAACCCCCATGTTGCCGAGCGCCAGTTGCAGCACGCAATAGGCCCGGGTGTTGTTGCTGCCGGTGGTGTGCTGGGTGCCGCCCATGCACCAGATCACGGTGCCGGGGCGGTTGTTGGCGAGCGTGAAGGCGACGCGGCGGAGCTGGCTGCCCGGCACGCCGGTCACGCGCTCGGTCTCTTCCGGCGTCCACTTCTTCACCTCGTCGCGGATCTGGTCCATCCCCCAGACCCGGGTGCGGATGAACTCCTTGTCCTCCCAGCCGTTCTCGAAGATGTGCCAGAGGATGCCCCAGACCAGCGCCACGTCCGATCCCGGCCGCATGCGGACGAATTCGTCGGCATGGGCGGCGGTGCGGGTGAAGCGCGGGTCGCAGACGATGAGCGGGGCGTTGTTCTCCTCCTTCGCCTTCAGAAGGTGGAGGAGCGAGACGGGATGCGCCTCCGCCGGGTTGCCGCCGATCAGGAAGATCGCCTTCGACTTGTGGATGTCGTTGTAGGAGTTGGTCATGGCGCCGTAGCCCCATGTGTTGGCCACGCCTGCGACGGTCGTCGAGTGGCAGATCCGGGCCTGGTGGTCGACGTTGTTGGTGCCCCAGTAGGCCGCGAACTTGCGGAAGAGATAGGCCTGTTCGTTGGAATGCTTGGCGCTGCCCAGCCAGTAGACGCTGTCCGGCCCGCTTTCGGAGCGCACCGCCAGCATCTTGTCGCCGATCTCGTTGATCGCCTCGTCCCAGCTGATCCGCTTCCAGACCCCGCCTTCCTTCTTCATCGGGTATTTCAGCCGCCGCTCGCCATGCGCATGCTCGCGCACCGAAGCGCCCTTGGCGCAGTGGGCGCCGAGGTTGAAGGGGCTGTCCCAGCCCGGCTCCTGCCCGACCCAGACACCGTTGTCGATCTCGGCGATGACGGTGCAGCCGACCGAGCAATGGGTGCAGATCGACTTCACCGTCTGGACCGCGCCCGCGACCGCTTCCTGCGCCTCGGCCCGGCGCACCGTGCCGCCGGTCGCGCCGATCGCGGCAAGGCCGCCGATGGCCAGACCCGATCCGCGCAGGAACGCGCGCCGGTCGACGCGGGCCTCCGCGGCACCGGACAGGACCGGCGTGCGCGATGTCTGTCGGCCAACTCCGCTCGTCTTCTTCCTGAGCATCCTTCTCTCCCTTGGCTGTCCGGCGCCGGGGCCGGTGGCGAGGTTCATCGCGGGCGGTCGCGGGACCGCCCGCCGGTATCAGAACCGGGCGCTGTCGTAATAGGCGCGGGTATGGGCGGTGTCCTGAAGCCCGCTTCCCTTCGCCGCCGTGTCGGCCTCGGCCGGCGCGGCGCCGAGCGCGGTCGCGGCCGCCGCGGCAGGTGCTGCGGTCGTGGCGAGTTTCAGGAAATCGCGGCGACTGGTCTTTTCGGTCTCGGCACTCTTGCCCATTTCTCATCTCCCTTCGATCCCCGGACGCGGGCCACCGGCCCCGTCCGCTTTCATTCGTCATCCGCCGCTGAGGCGGAACCCTTCCTTCTCGATCGCCATGAAGGCGCGGCCGATGGCGCCGACCGGCGCGTAGAAGACCGACCCCTTCGCGCCTTCGAGATCGGCGAAGAAATGGCCGGCCCAGGGCGCGATATGGCGGTTGAAGAACTCGCGCTGGCGGGCGACCGGTGCCGGCGCGCCGAAGCGGCCCTCGATCAGCCCCGCCATCATCTCCATCAGGCTGGCGATGTTGTCCTCCGGCTCGAACACGTTCTCGGCCCGGGCGATGGAGGCCGCCGCCATGTCGCGGCGCAGCTGCGCCAGCGGCTTTTCGTTGAGAAAGCCGGTCAGGTAGAAGCTCGCATAGGGCAGAAGCTCGCCCCGGCCGAGGCCGATGAAGAGGTCGTTGAACTCGCGCTCCACCGAGGACGGCACCGCCGCCTGCGCCAGCTTCGACAAAGTCGCGATGCCGCGGCCGAGCGCGCTGCCGTCGCCGCTCAGCCCCGCGCATTTGCGCAGGAGCCTGAGGTCGGGCGGGGCCGCGAGAAGCGCGGCGAGGAAGTCGTAGAGATCGGCGCGGAGCTTGTCCTCCTCGGCAATCCCGGTCGTCGCGGCGGCATCGCTCATGCGGGCGCTCCTTCCGTCTCGTCGCCGAAGGCGAACCGCATGTGGCGGCGGGGCGCGGGCGGCCTGTCGTCCGGTGTGACGACAGGCATGTCGGCCGGCGCGTCCGGCTCCGCCGCATCCGCGATCCCGACCGCGTCCGGCACGTCCTCCGGCACCTCTTCGGCCAGTGCCGCGGGTTCCGCATCCGCGGCGGCCTCGGCGAGGGCCGTCACGTGGCGGAGCATCCCGCGCCCGACCTGATAGGCGGTCTTCATGCCCGGCACGACCGTCGCGGCATCGGTGAAATCCTCGCCGTGATCGACGAGGCCGTCGAGATTGGCGAGAACCGGGTTGGTCCGCCAGAGCCGGCGCAAGGCGCGGCGGCGCAGGTGATCGGGCACCGCCGACCGCATGAAGGCGGCGAAATCGTCGCCCTGTCCCATCGTGTCGGGATCCTTCAGGTCAAGCTCCGCCAGAAGCTCGGCATCGGTCTTGGCCGCCTGCTCGCGCTCCAGCGCGGCGCGCGCCTCCTCCGCCTCGGCGGCGCGGCGCGCGGCCGCTTCCGCCGCGGCCTCGGCCTCGACACCGGCGCGGCGGCGGGACCAGAAATCGCGCGGACGGGACTCGGCGGCCATCACGCATCCCCCCGGATCGCGCCGCGCGGCGCGCGGTAGACATCGGCCATCTGCCGCACCCGCGCATCGCCGCGCCCGTCCTCGGAAAGGTCGATCCGCTTGCGGTCGCGCTTGCGCTTGAGGAACGGCTCCTCGACGTGATGGGCCGCGACGAAGGCGGCGATCCAGGCGATCAGCCCGGCCGGCATCGGCACCAGTTCGATGAGCCCGTCGCCGCTGTCCATGTAGTCCTGCCCCTCATAGGCCGAGGCGGTGACGAGCGCGGGCTTCCACGGCATCGCCGCATCGGCCGCCTCGTCCTCGCGCAGCACGACGATGAGGCCCGGGCTGCGGGCCGAGAGCGTCACCTGATAGGCCTCGGTATCGGTCGACCAGAGATCGAGCGGCAGGGTCGCGGCGTGATACTCGACCGCCTCCCCCTCGCGGCGCAGCTCGCGCCAGTCGGCCGGGCCGGCGCCGGGCAACACGCCCGTGACCTTCCAGGCCCAGGCGGCCCAGCGGGTCACGCCCGGCGTCTTGCGGACGACGATCCCGATCGGCATGGTTGCGCGGACAAGCGCCATAGCGACAGAACTCCTCCCCTTGCGGCGCCTGCGTCTGTCGGGTGGCGCCTTGGCCGGAGCGTGGCCGCATTGCCGGCGCCGTCCAAGACAATTCGCGCCGAATCGCCGAATTTGACCGGCGCGGCGGCCGGGCGGGACATTTTGTCCACTTCGCTCCGGACCCCGCCGGAACGGTCTGGACGAATTGTCCCCGCGGCATTCTCCACCTTTTTTGGTCGGGATAAATCCCGGCCGGAATCCGGCGAATCACCGGGCCGGGCGGGATTTGCCTTGCCGCTGGCGCGACTTTCATGCCTAGCTTCCCTCTGCGACCGGTCCCGACCACAAGAACCGCGCCGCACGTCTGGGGAGGATGATGCCCAAACATTTGATTCTATGCGATTGTCTTGGCAGCCAGGCGATCGACCGCGATGCCGTCGCGAAGGCGACCGGCCTGTCCTGCCCGCGCGTCCACACGGCCCTCTGCACCCGCGAGATCGACCGCGCGGCGGCGGCGATCACGGCGGGCGAGGCGCTGATCGCCTGTACCCAGGAAGCCGCGCGCTTCGCCGAGCTTGCGGCGGATCTCGACTGTCCCGAACCCGGTTTCGTCGATCTTCGCGACCGCGCGGGATGGAGCGAGGATCGCGACACCGGGCCGAAGATGGCCGCGCTGGTGGCCGAGGCGCTGGTGCCGGCCGCTCCGGTGAAATCGCTCGACGTCGTGAGCGAGGGGCTCTGCCTGATCCTCGGGCGGCCCGACGTGGCGCTTGCCGCCGCCGAACGGCTGGCCGGAACGCTCGCGGTCACCGTCCTTCTCGACGCCGAGGCCGATCTGCCCGTGTCGCGCACCTTCGAGGTTGTGCGCGGTCGCTTGCGCGGCGCCACCGGCACGCTCGGCGCCTTCACCCTCCGCATCGACGCGCTCAGGCAGATGGAGCCCGGCGGGCGCGGCGCCTTCGGCTTCGGCGCGCCCCGCGACGGGGCCGAGACGCGCTGCGACGTGATCCTCGATCTGTCGGGGGGACCCGCGCTCTTTCCCGCGCCGCACAAGCGCGACGGCTATCTGCGCGCCGATCCCGGCGATCCGGCCGCCGTCGCCGCGGCGGTCTTCGAGGCGGCCGAGCATGTGGGCACGTTCGAAAAGCCGCTGCATCTGGCCTTCGAGGAAAGCCTCTGCGCCCATTCCCGCGCCGGCCAGACCGGCTGCACCCGCTGTCTCGACATCTGCCCGACCGGGGCGATCCGGCCCGACGGCGACCATGTCGCGATCGACCCGATGGTCTGCGCCGGCTGCGGCGCCTGTTCGGCGCTCTGCCCCTCGGGCGCCATCACCTACGACGCGCCGCCGGTCGCGCATCTGCTGACCCGGCTCCGGGTTCTGGCCGAGACCTTCCGGGACGCCGGCGGCGCAGCACCCCGCCTTCTGGTCCACGACGCGCCGCACGGGGCCGAGATGATCGCGCTCGCCGCGCGGTTCGGGCGCGGACTGCCGGCGGATGTGATCCCGTTCGAGGTCGCGGCCCTCGCCGGCTTCGGCCATGCCGAGATGCTGGCAGCACTCGCGCTCGGCTTCGTGGCCGTCGATATCCTGCCGGCGCCCCGGACCGAACGCGACCCGATCGCGGCCGAGATCGCGCTGGCGTCGGCGATGGGCGGGGCCGCACGGCTGCGGCTTCTGGACGTGACCGACCCCGATGCGCTGTCGGACGGGCTTTACGCGCACCGCCCGGACCCGCTCGGCCACGCGCCGGTCCTGCCGCTCGGCAATCGCCGGCAGGTGGCGAGGCTGGCCGCCCGGTCGCTGCTTTCGGAGGCGGATGCGCCGATCCCCTTGCCCGTGGGCGCGCCCTACGGCGCGGTGCTGGTCGACACGGAGGCCTGCACGCTCTGCCTTTCCTGTGCCTCGCTCTGTCCCTCGGGCGCGCTTCTCGACAATCCCGACACGCCGCAGCTCCGCTTCCGCGAGGATGCCTGCCTGCAATGCGGGCTTTGTGCCACGGTCTGCCCGGAGGACGCGATCACGCTCCTGCCGCGCTTCGATCCGACCGACGCGGCCCTCGGCCAGACGGTGCTGCACGAGGAGGAGCCCTTCGCCTGCATCGAATGCGGCAAGCCCTTCGGGGTGCGCTCCACGGTCGAGAAGATCATGGAGAAACTCGCCGGCAAGCATGCGATGTTCACCGAGACCGGGTCCGGCCGGCTGATCCAGATGTGCAACGATTGCCGGATCCGGGCGCAGGTTCACGGGGCTTCCAATCCCTTCGCGGCGGCTGAGCGGCCACGGGTGCGGACGACCGACGACTACCTCTCGAAGCGCCGGGATCACTGATGCCGGGATCAGCGGTTGACGTTCTCGCCCCCCGGATCGGCGGCTTCGAGGCCGGCGACACGGGCCTGCACGGCCTCCACCTCGTCGATCGACAGGGTGACGGGCACGATCGGCGGCGGGCGCGCGGGGTCGAAGGGCGGGCCGAGCCGCGCGTCGGCGCCGGCCTCGACCGGCCGCACCCGCCGTCCGGCCTTGAGCGTGAAGCGTGGCAGGATATAGTCGAGAAGCCCGCTCGTCGCGATTTCGGGCGCGGCGAAGAGGCCGAAGTCCCGCGCCTCCTCCGCCCGGCCCGGCAACGCGCCGAACAGGGCGAGGGCAAGGGCCACAAGATGCCGCATCGTGCGTTCCTCCCGGCCCACAGGCTGAGGACGGCATGCCGGGGCGGTCAACCGTCAAGGAAAGGACACTGTCATGGATGACGATTTCAACATGTCGCTGCGGAAGTTCCTGAAGCAGGTCGGCGTGACCTCGCAGCAGGCGATCGAGGACGGCGTGCGCAAGGCCGGCGCCGCCGCGACGGGCCGGACCTTCACCGCGAAGATGGTGCTGACGGTGGACGGGCTCGATGTCGAGCATGTCGTGACCGGGAAGATCGCCGGGCCCGCCGCATGAGCCTTGGCCGCGACGACGTGCTCGGGGTCCTGAAGACCGTCGCCGATCCGGTGGGCGGCAAGGATATCGTCACGGCCGGGATGGTGCGGGCGCTGACGGTCGAGAATGGCGCGGTGCGCTTCGTGCTCGAGATCGACCCCGCCCGCGCGGCGCGGATGGAGGTGGCGCGGGCCGAGGCCGAGGCGAAGCTGCGCGCCCTGCCGGGTGTCGGCTCGGTTTCGGTGGTGATGACCGCCCATGCGGCACCGACCCCGCCACCCGATCTCAAGACCGGCGCGCGGCCGAAGCCGCAGGGGCCGGAGAAGATCCCCGGCGTCGACCGGATCGTCGCGATCGCGTCCGGCAAGGGCGGGGTCGGCAAGTCGACCGTCGCCGCCAACCTCGCCGCAGCCCTTGCCGCCGAGGGGCGGCGGGTCGGGCTTCTCGACGCCGATGTCTACGGGCCGTCGCAGCCACGGATGCTCGGCATCACCGGCCGCCCCGCCTCGCCCGACGGCAAGACGATCCTGCCCCTGCGCAACCACGGCGTGACGCTGATGTCGCTCGGCCTGATGACGCGCGACGACGAGGCGGTGGTCTGGCGCGGGCCGATGCTGATGGGGGCGCTGCAGCAGATGCTCTTCCAGGTCCAGTGGGGGGCTTTGGACATCCTGCTCGTCGACCTGCCGCCCGGCACCGGCGACGTGCAGATGACGCTGACCCAGAAGGCCGAGGTGGCGGGCGCGATCATCGTCTCCACCCCGCAGGACATCGCCCTTCTCGACGCGCGGAAGGGCATCGACATGTTCCGCAAGATGGGCACGCCGATCCTCGGCATGATCGAGAACATGGCCGTCCATGTCTGCTCGAAATGCGGCAACGAGGAGCATATCTTCGGCCATGGCGGCGTCCGGGCCGAGGCGGAGAAGCTCGGCGTGCCGCTTCTGGCGGAGATCCCGCTCCATCTCGACATCCGCACCGCGTCGGATGGCGGCGCGCCGGTCGTGGTGTCGAAATCCGCCTCGCCGCAGGCCCGCGCCTTCCGCGACCTCGCGAAACGGCTGATCGCGGACGGGCTGGCATGAGCCAGATCCCGACCTTCCCGCCCTTGATGAAGGGGCTCGCGGCCGGGCCGGCCAACCCCTTCGCCATCGCCTGCGATCAGGCGCGGCGCGGGGTCGATGCGGGGCTTCTCACCTGGTCGGTCTCGCCCGAGCGGCTGCGCGCGGCGCTGGTTCTGGCACCCGAGGTGCCGCTCGAGCCGGCGACGGCGGCCCTCGTCGCCTGCGGCGTCGGGCTTCAGAACGCGCTCGGCGTGCTCGCGCCGCCGGAAACCGCCGTCCACCTCGACTGGTCGGGCGGCGTGCGGGTCAACGGCGCCCATGCCGGCGGCCTCAGGCTCTGGTCGGCGACGCGCGATCCCGCCGCCCTGCCCGACTGGCTCGTCGTCGGGGTTGAACTCACGCTGACCCTGCCGCCGGAATGGGAACCGGGCGAGACCCCGGACCGCACCGCGCTCGACCACGAGGGCTGCGGCGACCTCGACCCGGTCGCGATCCTCGAAAGCTGGTCGCGCCACAGCCTCGTCTGGATCAACCGGCTCGACGATCCGGGCGGACGGGCGGAGCTGAACCGCGAATGGTCGGGGCTGGCCTGGAACCTCGGCAAGCAGGTCGCCCACACCCTGCCCGACGAACGGCTCTGCGGCACCTTCCTCGGCGTCGACGAGAATTTCGGGATGCTGCTGAAAAACGCGGCCGGGACGCGGCTGATCCCGCTCTCGCGCCTGATCGAGGAGGACTGACATGCATCTCGCCCGCGCGATCCATTTCGACGAGAGCGACCGCAACGTCTTTCACAGCCCGGCGCGGACCGGGGAATGGGCGATCTCGGGCGGGTTCGAGTTCTCCAACTGGACCGAGGCCGACCTGACCGGCAAGGCGCGGCAGGCCTTCGCCAATGGCTGGCTCGGGGTGGAAACCTTCGGCCGCGTCACCTTCGTCGCCGTCACCCGGATCGAGCCGGAGGAGGTCGAGGCGCTGACCCAGCGCCTTGCCGCGCATTTCGTCGAGGTCTACGGCGCCCCCTCGCCCGACGCCGCCCGGCCGGTCGCGGCAGAGGAGATCGCGCAGATGGCCGAGCTTTGCGCCGACCACGCGCCGAACACCGTCCTCACGGTCCTGCGCGAGCTGACCGGGGCGGGTGTGCGCGAGCAGTACCGCTTCATCGAGCCGTCCGAGGCCGGGCTCGACCAGTTCGCGATCCACGGCGAGGTCGAGGGATAGGGCGGGCCGCTTGCCCGGTTGCGCCGGGGCGAAAGCCGGTGTTTGAGTTGGACGACTGATCCGACAGCCAGGGATTCCCGATGCCCGCCGACCGCAACGTCCTTTTCGTCATCATCGACCAGCTTCGCGCCGACTGCCTCTTCGGCGCCCTCGCCGATCACGTGAACCTGCCGAACCTCCGGGCGCTGATGGCCGACGCGGTGTCGTTCCGCCGCCACTACTCGGTGGTCAATCCCTGCGGCCCCTCGCGCGCCTCGATCCTGACCGGGCAATATGCGATGAACCACCGCTCCACCCGGAACGGCACGCCGCTGCGCCACGACACGCCGAACCTCGCGACCGAGGTCCGCAAGGCCGGCTGGCTGCCGCTTCTCTTCGGCTATACCGACACCACCCGGGATCCGCGCGTGCTGCCCCCCGGCGATCCGGCGCTGAAGAGCTACGAACAGGTGATGCCGGGCTTCGAGGAAGTCGTCGAGATGCGGCTCGAGGAAAGCCTGCCCTGGCGCGCGCATCTCGCGGCGAAGGGCTACGAGGTGCCGCCCTACCCCGCGATCTTCCGCCCCGCAGGCCCCCGCCCCGACGATCCCGCACTTTACCGGGCCGAGGACAGCGACACCGCGTTCCTCACCGACCAGATGCTCGCCGCGCTCAGGGTCCGCAAGCCCGGCTGGTTCGCCCACCTGACCTATATCCGCCCGCACCCGCCCTTCGTGGCACCCGCGCCCTACAACCGGATGTACGACCCGGCGGCGCTGCCGCTCCCGGTCCGCGTCGGCCCCGCCGAGGCCGAGCGCGCCCGCCATCCGCTGATCGCGATGAGCCATCTCGGAAACCCCATCGCCCGCACCGTCGAGGGCTTTCCCGACCTCGAGCCGAGCGACGCCAATGTCCAGATGCTGCGCGCGATCTATCTCGGGCTTGCCACCGAGGTCGATCACCATCTCGGCCGCGTCATCGGCTTGCTGAAGGAGACCGGCCAATACGACCGGACGCTGATCGTCGTCACCGCAGATCACGGCGAGATGCTCGGCGACCACCATGTCTGGGGCAAGTCGACCTTCTACGATGCCGCCTACCATACCGGGCTCATCATCCGCGACCCGTCGCAGCCCGCCCATTTCGGTCGCGTCGTCGATCACCCGACCGAGGCGGTGGACGTGACGCCGACGATCCTCGACCGGCTCGGGCTTGCGATCCCGCAGTCGATGGACGGGTGCAGCCTCGCGCCCTTCCTTCGCGGCGAAACGCCCGCGGCCTGGCGCGACCACACGTTCTCGGAGCTCGATTTCGGCGATCCCCTCGACCCCCACCCCGCGCTCGTCGCGCAGGGGATCGCGCCGGAAGAGGCGAACCTCGCGATCCTGCGCGGGCCGACGCATACGCTCGTCCACGTCAATGCCGGCCTGCCGCCGCTGCTCTTCGATCACCGCGCCGAGGGCGAGATGCGCGACATCGCGGCCGAGCCGGAGGCGCAACCCGTGCTGCTGCGGATGACGCGGGCGATGCTCGACCACCGGATGCGCCATGCCGACGCGCTCTTTGCCCGCACGATGGTCACCCCGGCGGGTGTCGTCACCGTTCCGCGGGGCTGACGCGGCGGGCCGCCGGCGCGACTTCGGGCGCGCGGCACAACCGCTGCGCGCACCGCATGGCCGGGGGCGGACCGGACGCAAATCCGCTTGACGGATTTTTGTTTGCGATCACATAATTTCCTCATGTGGCCAACCCGTCCCGACCGATCCGGATCGCGACCGTCACCCGTCGCGGGCCGGGTCCGGGAAACGTTGCCTGGCCCTATCCGAAAGGACGTACTGGACCTATACGGAGTTACCGGCCCTGCGTAGCTTTTCTGTTACCGTGGCCGGATAGGTCAAAAAAAACCATAAGCTTCCGGTAAGCAAAACGACAGGAGAGATCATGAAGAGAGTACTGTTAGGCAGCGTGGCGTTGCTGGTCATCCCGGCCGCATCGTTCGCGAACTGCCCCGGCATCACCGTCGCGGATATGGGCGGCATCGCCGCCGGCGCCTACCCCGAGCAGTTCGACCTGAGCGAGTTCCAGACCGCCGCCGGCTGCACGATGGAACTGTCCGAAAACCCGGCCATCGCGGATCTCAATGGCCAGATCCGCGCGAACCCGGACCTGCCGCCGCTCGCCGAGCGTCTGCCCGAGGATCCGCTCGTCGTCGTGCCCTACGATTCCGTCGGCAAATACGGCGGCACGCTCGACGCGCTGTCGAACGCGACCGAAGCCGGCACGTCCGACTTCATGTCGCTGCGCCACGTCAACCTCGTGCGCTACTCGGACGACCTCGAGACGATCGTGCCGAACGTCGCGAAAAGCTGGGAGTGGAACGACGATTTCACCCAGCTGACCTTCCATCTGCGCAAGGGCCACAAGTGGTCGGACGGCCAGCCCTTCACCTCGGCCGACGTGAAGTTCTGGTACGACAACCTCGCGCTCGATCCGAACATCAACGAGAAGCCGAAGGATTACGTGACCGTCGCCGGCCAGCCGATGACGGTCGAGACGCCGGACGACGAGACGGTGGTCTTCAAGCTGCCGGCGCCGAAGCCGGGCCTTCTGGCCCATTTCGCGACGCACTTCGCCCAAGGATTCCAGCCGAAGCACTTCCTCGGCAAGTTCCACCCGGCGATCAACCCGGATGCCGACAAGGAAGCCCAGGCGCTCGGTTTCGCCAACGGCTACGAGGTCATCAAGGCCTATTACGGCAACTCCGACTGGATGGACACGCCGACGCCGATGCTGAATTCGCCCGACAAGGTCGCGGCAATGCCGGCCGACGCGGCGCCGACGCTCGAAAGCCACATCGTTGTCCGCGAGACGACCGAGGGACGGCATTTCGTCGCCAACCCCTACTTCTTCCAGGTCGATACCGAAGGCCACCAGCTTCCCTACATCAACGAGATGGACGAGCTTTACGCCAACGACCAGGAAGTGCGCCTGCTCAAGCTCGTCAACGGCGAGGCGGACTACAAGAGCCAGTCGCTGCAGCTTTCCGACGCGCCGTTCCTGCTTGAGAACCAGGAAAAGGGCGGCTATTCGGTGCAGTTGAAGCCGAAGATCGCCATGCACACGGTGTCGTTCAACGTCACCTCGACGGATGAAGAGAAGCGCGCCGTCTTCGGCGACCTGCGCTTCCGCCAGGCGATGTCGGTCGCGATCAACCGCGAGGCGCTGAACGAGACCGCCTATTTCGGCGAAGGCACGATCCAGCAGTATACCGGCTTCTCGCCGCTGCCGGACTACATCGACGCGAAATGGAAGACCTTCGCGTCCGAGTACGACCCGGACGGCGCCAAGGCGCTTCTCGACGAGGTCGGCGTCGTGGACAAGGACGGCGACGGCTCCCGCGACCTGCCGAGCGGGGCGCCCTTCGTCCTCAACATGCAGTTCGCGACCCAAGGCATCGCCGGTCAGGTCGTCGAGCTTATCGCGCAGGACTGGGCCAATGTCGGCATCAAGACCACGGTGAAGGAAATCACGCCGGACGAATACCGCTCGGCGCAGTCCTCAAACCAGCTCGATGTCGGCCTGTGGGAGAAAGGCCAGCCCGTCGGCATCATCATGGGCAACAACGAGCTCTGGGTGCCGCCGTTCGAGAACTACTTCGCCCACCGCACCGGCATGCTCTGGGCCGAATGGGTCGACAGCAACGGCGCGAGCGGGTTGGAGCCGCCGGAATACGTCAAGCAGCTCATGACCGACATCAACATGCTGCAATCGACACCGTCGGGCACCGACGAGTTCAAGGCGATCGCGAACCGGCTGGTCGAGAACATGACCTCGAACCTGCTCTTCATCGGGACAGCACTGACACCCGACCCGATCTACCACCGCAATGCGCTGAAGAACTTCCCGGAGTTCAAGACCGCGTCCTACGAATACTACCGCACCTACCCCTACCGGGCGTCGCAGTGGTATTTCGACGAATGACGGCGTGACCTGACATAGCCATCGGGCCGGGGCGGGTTGCCGCTCGCCCCGGCCTGACGTCGTCTCCGACCGACAGGACGCGCTTAGACCATGGCCCAATTCGCCCAGTTCGCGCTGACCCGAGCCTTCATGGCCCTGGTGACGCTTCTCACCGTCTCGCTCATCGTCTTCACGCTGATGGAGCTGGTGCCCGGCACCTGCGCGGAGCGCTACCTCGCGTTCAAGAACACCCAAGGCTCGCAGATCACCATCGCCGACATCGCGGCGGAGGAGAGGCGGCTGGGTCTCGACCGGCCGTTCCCCGAGCGCTGGGGCAAGTGGGTCTACAATGTCTTCGTTCACGGCGAATTCGGCGACAGCTGCATTCTCCGGCTGAACATAAACCAGCTTCTGGCCGACAAGTTCTGGATCTCGCTCGGCATCTGCATGGCGGCGCTGATCCTGTCCTATGCGATCGCGGTGCCGATCGGCATCATATCGGCCAGCTCCAACAATCCGGTGACCAACAACTCGCTGCGCTTCGTGAGCTATCTCGGCCTCGCGCTGCCGAACTTCCTTCTGGCGCTGATCATCATGCTCTTCTCGACGGTGGTGTTCGGCGACAGCCTGACCGGGCTCTTCTCGAAGGAATACCGGGATGCGGCGTGGAGCTGGGCGAAGTTCGGCGACTTCCTCAGCCGGGCCTGGCTGCCGGTCTTCATCCTCGGCTGGTCCGCCACCGCCTTCGCGTTGCAGACGGTGCGGGCGCTGATGCTGGACGAGATCGGCAAGCTCTACGTCACCGCCGCCGCCGCGCGCGGCGTCTCGGGAACGAAGCTGCTCTGGCGCTATCCGGCCAGACATTCGCTCGGGCCGGTGATCAACTCGCTCGGCTTCGACCTCAACCGCATCTTCAACGAATTGCCGATCGTGGCGCTGATCCTGACGCTGACGGAAGCGGGCGCGCTTCTCTTCGAGAGCCTCGCGCGGTCCAACGACCAGCAACTGGCCGGCGCGATCATCTTCCTGCTGACCGCCAGCATCGTGGCGCTGAACTTCGCCACCGACATCCTGCTGGCCCTGATCGACCCGCGCGTGCGCCGCGGCATGATGGGATAGGCGCATGTTCGCACGCAAGACAGCCACCGTCGGCGGGATCGACCAGAAGGCCAAGGAGGCCTATTTCACCGCCTCGCAGGGCCAGCTCATCTGGGCGCGCTTCAAAGGCAACCGGACGGCGATGATCGCCGCCTGGGCGCTGGTGCTGATGATCCTGATGGGGCTCTTCGCGCCGTTCCTGTCGCCCTACGACCCGACCATCGCGGGACGTGACGAGAACTACGAGAACGGCGCCCCGCAGTTTCCGAAATTCAAGGACGAAAACGGCTTTTCCGCCCGCCCCTTCATCTACGCGACCGAACGCGAACGCTCGATCAAGACCAACTTCCGCTGGGTGGTGACCGAGAACCGCGACAAGCGGCTTTATGTGCGGTTCTTCGTCCGCGACTGGGACTACAAGCTTCTCGGCGTGATCCCGACCAACATCCACCTTTTCGGCGTGGACGAGGGCGGCAAGATCCACCTCTTCGGCACCGATGCGAGCGGCAAGGACATCTTCGGCCGGACGCTGCACGCGATCTGGACCTCGCTCGCCGTCGGCACGCTCGGCGTCTTCATCTCCTTCGTCCTCGCGCTCGTCATCGGCGGGGTGGCGGGCTATTTCGGCGGCTGGATCGATTCCGTCCTGCAGATGATCACCGATGCGATCCGGACCGTGCCCTCGATCCCGCTCTTCATGGCGCTCGCCGCCTTCATGCCCGATCACTGGTCGTCCGAGACGCGGTTCTTCTTCATCTCGATCATCCTCGGGCTGATCGGCTGGCCGACGCTCGCGCGACGCATACGCACCCATCTCCTGACCGAACGCACGCAGGAATACGTGCTCGCGGCCGAGCTTTGCGGGGCGTCGTCAAGCCATATCATCCGCCGCCACCTGCTGCCCTCGTTCACGAGCTACATCATCGTCGACCTGATGATCTCGTTCCCCTACATGGTCCGGTCCGAGACGGCCTTGTCCTTCATCGGCCTCGGGCTGAAAGACCCGGTCAACTCGCTCGGCGCGCTGATGCAGAACGTCTCGAAGGCGGACGTGCTTCTGAACTATCAGTGGTATTTCATCCCCGTGATCTTCTTCGTGGCGCTGGTCCTCGCCTTCGTCTTCGTCGGCGACGGGCTCCGCGATGCCGCCGACCCCTACTCGGATACGAAGAAATGAGCGCCCTGATCGACGTCAGGAACCTGACCCTGAAGTTCCGCACCGACGAGGGCCTGATCACCGCGGTCGAGGATGTGAGCTTTTCCATCGACACGGGCGAGGTCATGGGCCTCGTCGGCGAAAGCGGCTCGGGCAAGTCGGTGACGGCGAAGGCGCTGATGCATCTCAATGCCAGGAACGCGGTCTACAGCCCCGAAAGCCGGATCACCCTGCATACCGAGACCGGCCCGGTCGACGTCCTGTCGCTGAAGACCGCGCGCGAGCTGAAGGTGGTGCGCGGCGGCGCGATCTCGATGATCTTCCAGGAACCGATGGCGAGCTTCGCGCCGGCCATCACCATCGGCAAGCAGATGGTGGAGCAGTTGCAGCTCCATTCCGACATGTCGAAGGCACGGGCGCGGGAGATCTCGGTCGAAATGCTCGACCGCGTCGGCATCTCCGACCCGGCGCGGCGGGTCGATCAGTATGCGTTCGAGCTGTCGGGCGGGATGCGGCAGCGGGCGATGATCGCGATGGCGCTTTCCACCAAGCCGAAGCTCCTCATTGCCGACGAGCCCACGACAGCGCTCGACGTGACGATCCAGGCGCAGGTCCTCGACCTGATGAAGGACCTCGTGAGCGAGTTTCACATGGGCATCGTCTTCATCACCCACGACCTCGGGGTGATCGCCCAGACCGCCGACAAGGTCAGCGTGATGTATCTCGGCCGGTTGATCGAGGAAGGTCCGGTGCGCGAGGTGATCCGCAATCCGAAGCACCCCTATACGCAAGGGCTGCTGGCGGCCCTGCCGAAGCTCGACGACCTCGAGGCGCCGCTGACCCCGGTCGCGGGCGACATCCCGTCGCCGCTGGAACGGCCGACGGGCTGCGTCTTTCACACCCGCTGCCCGAAGTTCCTCGGCGACATCTGCAAGACCGCCCTGCCCGAGGACGCGCGGACCGATCCGAGCCACCGGGTCGCCTGCCATATCCACAGCGCGGAGGTTCCGGCATGAGCGACGATTTCCTCATCTCCGCCCGCGACCTCTCGGTCGGGTTCAAGATCGGCTCCGGCCTCTTCGGAAAGTCGATCCTGAAGGCCGTCGATCATGTCGATCTCGATATCGAGAAGGGATCGTTCTTCGGCCTCGTCGGGGAAAGCGGCTCGGGCAAGACGACGCTCGGCCGGGCGCTCCTGAAGGCGGTGCCGATCACCGGCGGCAGCGCGCACTACCGCGACGGCGAGGTCGATTACGACCTGACGACCCTGTCGGGTGCGGCACTGAAGGACTACCGCAAGCGGGCACAGCTGATCTTCCAGGACCCCTATGCGGCGCTCAGCCCGCGCATGACCGTGCGCGACATCATCGCGGAACCCTTGGAGGTCATGGGCCTGACCAGAACGCGCGAGGAGACCGACGCACGGGTGCGCGAGATCGCGGCGAAATGCCGGCTCAACCTCGAACATCTCCGGCGCTTCCCGCATGCCTTCTCCGGCGGCCAGCGGCAGCGGATCTCGATCGCGCGGGCGCTTGTGTCCGGCCCGCAATTCATCGTCGCGGATGAAAGCGTGGCCGCGCTCGACGTGTCGATCCAGGCCGACGTGCTGAACCTTCTCAAGCAGATCCAGCGCGACATGGGGCTGACCTTCCTCTTCATCAGCCATGACCTCTCGGTCGTCGCCCATACCTGCGACCATGTCGCGGTGATGTATCTCGGCCGGCTGGTGGAATCGGCGCCGACCCGGACGCTTTTCGCGGCCCCGCGCCATCCCTATACCCGGGCGCTCTTCTCGGCGATCCCCTCGCTCGATCCCGATGACCGCGGCCGGGCGCAGAAGCTGATCGGCGAGATCCCCTCGCCGACGAACCAGCCCTCGGGCTGCAAGTTCCACACCCGCTGCCCCTACGCCATCGACCGCTGCAAGGCCGAGGAGCCGGTGCTGGAACATCCCGGCGACGGCCACGAGGTCGCCTGCCACCGCTGGCGCGAGCTTCTGGACGAACAGGCGGCGTGAGCGGTCAGATGATCCCGGGTTCGGAGAGGAAGCGCTGGGTGACGGCCGCTTCCTGAAGCCCCATCAGCCGGTGGGCGTTCTTCATGTGCCCCCGCAGCACCTCGCGCGCGGCATCGCCGTCGCCGGCGCGCAAGGCCGCGACGAGGCGGGACTGGTAGTCCATGCCGCTCTTCCAGAGCTCCGGGTTGGGCGGCGCGTAGAGCTGCCGCGACACGGTGATCTCGCTCAGCATGTTGGCGATGAAGCGGATGAGGAACCGCAGGAGCGGATTGCCCGACATCTCGGCCAGCACCGCGTGGAAGCGCAGGGACGCGATATGCTGGGCGCGCTCCTCCTCCGCCGTGCGGGCGGGTTCGGCGTAATCCGCCATCACCGCCTCCAGCGCGGAAAGCTGTGCTTCGCTCAGCCGGCCGGCAAGGCTCGCGGCCAGTTCCGGCTCCAGCGCCTCGCGGATCTGGTAGATGTCGTCGATGGAAAGCTGCTGGAAATAGAAGTAGTTGCCAAGCAGGGCCGCGGCGCGTTCCTCCGACACCGGATGGATGAAGACCCCGCCCCCCGGCCCGGTCCGCGACCTCACCAGCCCTTGCGCCTCGAGGATGCGGATCGCCTCGCGGATCGTGCCCTTGGCCATGCCGAAGCGGTCGATCATCTCGGCCTCGGACGGCAGCCGGTCGCCCGGCTGGCAGCCTTCGGCCATGACCCAGTCCTTGATCGCCTCCGCCACCTGCTGCGGACGCGACAGGCGGGGTTCAGGCCGGGATGGGGTTGTGGCAGGCGGCAAACTGGTCTCCTTCGATCCGCTCGAGGACGGGGCTTTCCCGCCGGCAAAGCTCCGTTGCCCGCGGGCAGCGCCCGGCAAAGGCGCAGCCCGGCGGCGGGTTCAGGGGGTCGGGCAACTCGCCCTCCGCTGCGCCGCCGAGAGGGCGGCCCACGACCGGGGCGCTGTCGGCCAGAAGCCTGGTATAGGGATGGCGCGGCGCTGCAAAGACCTTTTCGGCGGGCCCGCTTTCCACCACCGCGCCGAAGTAGAGCACCGCGATCCGGTCGCTGACCGCCTCCACCACCGCGAGATCGTGGCTGATGAAGAGATAGGTCAGGTCCAGCTCCGCCTTGAGGTCGGAAAGCAGGTTCAGCACCTGCGCCTGCACCGAGACGTCGAGGGCCGAGACCGGCTCGTCGAGGATGAGGATGCGGGGGCTTGCCGCGAGCGCCCGGGCGATGCCGATCCGCTGCGCCTGCCCGCCGGAAAACTCGTGCGGATAGCGGTCGAGGAATTCGGGGCGCAGGCTGACCCAGTCGAAGATCTCGGCGATCCGGGCGGCGCGCGCGGCCTTGCCCATGCCGTGAAGCCGGATCAGCGGCACATCCAGGATCTGGCGGACGGTCTTGCGCGGATTGAGGCTCGAGACCGGGTCCTGGAAGACATACTGGATGAGCCGCCCGAACGCCGCCGGATCGGCGCGGTCGAGCGCCCTGCCCTCGATCTCGATCCGCCCCGATGTCGGCGGCAGAAGACCCACGAGCATCCGCGCGAGCGTGGACTTGCCGCAGCCGCTCTCGCCGACGATCCCCAGCGTCTCGCCCTGCGGGACCGCGAGCGTGGTCGGCCGGACCGCGTGGACGAGCGCCTTCGGCGGACCGAAAAGCGGCTTGCCCACCGGGAAGGTCTTGGCGAGGCCGTCGGTCTTCAGCGCCAGCGTCATGCGATGACCTCCGGTTTCAGGCAGCGCAGCTTGCGCCCGGTGCCGGCGAGCGCGATCTCCCCCGCCCGGCACGCCGCGTCGGCCTTCGCGCAGCGCGGGGCGAAGGCGCAGCCCGCAGGGAGCGCATCGACCGCCGGCGGCAGGCCGGGGATCGCCTCGAGCCGCCGCCGCCCGCCGCCAAGCTCGGGCACGCAGGCGATGAGCCGCTTCGTATAGGGATGGGCGGGGGCGGAGAGCACCTCTTGCGTCCGCCCCTCCTCGACGATCCGGCCGGCATACATCACCGCCACGCGGTCGCAGAGCTGGCCGACGACGCCGAAATCATGGGTGATGAAGAGGATCGCGAGCCCCCGTTTCCGGCGCAGATCGTCGAGGAGCGACAGGATCTGCGCCTGCACCGTCACGTCGAGCGCGGTTGTCGGCTCGTCCGCGATGATGATCTCCGGCTCGTTCGCGAGCGCCATCGCGATGCCGACCCGCTGGCGCATCCCGCCCGAAAGCTCATGCGGGAACGCCCGCGCCCGCGCCTCGGCATTGGGAATACGCACGTCAGCCAGAAGCTTCACCGCCCGCGCCCCCGCCTCCGCGCGGCTCACGGGATGGTGCACCCGGATCGCCTCGGCGAGCTGGTCGCCGACCCGGTAGAGCGGATGCAGCGTGGCGAGCGGATCCTGGAAGATATAGGCCACCCGGTCGCCGCGCAGCGATCTGAGCCGCCCGTAGGGCGCGCCGATCAGGTCCTCGCCCTCGAGCCGCACCGCGCCGCCGGTGATGACCCCCGGGGGCGAGGCGACAAGGCCCATGACCGACAAGGCCGTCACCGACTTGCCCGACCCGCTCTCGCCGATCAGCCCGACGCATTCGCCGGGCGCGAGCGACAGCGACACCCCGCCCACCGCCTTGTAGCGGCGCGGGCCGACGCGGAACTCCGTCCTGAGGTCCTCGATGCTCAGCAGCCCCGCGCCTTTCGGTTCCGGCACCCCGGCCCGATCCACCAGCGTCGCCGCCATCGGCCGCGACAGCGCGCCCGAGCGCAGGCGCGGATCGAGCGCATCGCGCACCCCGTCGCCGAGAAGGTTGATCGACATGACGATGAGAAGGATCATCACGCCAGGCACCACCGAGGTATGCGGCGCGGTGATCAGCGCCGCCCGCGCCTCGCCGAGCATGGAGCCGAGATCGGCCTGCGGCGGCTGGGAGCCGAGTCCGAGGAACGACAGGCCCGCCGTCTCGAGGATCATCCAGCCGATGGTCGTGGACATGGCGACGACGACGACCGGCAGCACGTTCGGCACGATCTCGGAGATCAGGATGCGGCCATGCCCCATCCCTGCAAGCCGCGCGGCATCGACGAATTCCTTGTGCGCGATGCCGACCGTGATGCCGCGGATGTTCCGGGCGAAGAACGGCACGTTGACGGCAGCCACCGCGATGAGCGCGTTCATCAGCCCCGGCCCCAATGCCGCGACGATGGCGAGCGCGAGGAGGATGTAGGGAAAGGCCATCAGCATGTCGACGCCGCGCATGACCACATTGTCGATGCTCCCGCCGAAATAGCCCGCGACCACACCGATCGCCGCCCCGATGGAGCCGGCCAGAACCGCCGCCGCGACGCCGACCGCCAGCGACAGCCGCGTCCCCCAGACGAGCCGCGACAGGAGGTCCCGGCCAAGATGGTCGGTGCCGAGAAGGGGCCCGCCACCGAGCGGCCGCAGGAAGCGGTCGCCGGTGCTGGTCACATCCGGATCGGCAAGCGGCAGGAGCGGCGCGAGCAGAACCACGAGGACGACGAAGGCCAGCACCGCCGCGCCGAAGACCGCCAGCCGGTTGCGGGCAAGAAGCGTGAGGAAGAGCCTCATGTCCGGATCCTCGGATCGAGAAGGCTTTGCGCCACGTCGACGAGGATGTTGAAGACCACGTAGCAGCCCGCGACGAAGACGACGCCCCCCTGCACCAGCAGGATGTCGCGCTTGAGGATCGCATCGACCAGCATCCGGCCGATGCCGGGCCACTGGAAGACCATCTCGATATAGACCGCGCCGGACAGGACGAATCCGGCCTGGATGCCGAGAACCGGGATCACCGAGACCATCGCCGCGCGCAAGGCATGGCCCCAGATCACCCGCCCCTCGCCCACGCCCTTGGCGCGCGCGGTGCGGATGAAATCCTGCCGGAGCACCTCGAGCATCGCCGCCCGGGTGAGCCGGGCGATGACGCCCGTCGCCACGACGGAAAGCGCCAGCGCCGGCATCGCGAGATGGCGCAGGAGGTCCTTCAGATCGCCGCCGCCATAGATCTCGTACATGCCAGAGACCGGCAACCAGCGCAGCCTGACCGCGAAGAGAAGGATCATCATCATTCCGAGAAAGAAGGACGGCACCGAGATGCCGAGGATCACCGCCACGGTGATCGCCTTGTCCGCCCAACCGTATTGCCGCGCCGCCGAAACCACACCCGCCGCGATGCCCGTCACCGCGCAGAGGACAAAGGCCGCCCCGGCAAGCACCAGCGTCGCGGAAAACCGCTCCAGCACCTCGTCGAGGACCGGCCGGTTCAGCGCGAAGGACCGCCCGAGATCGCCCTGCGCCAGGTTGCCGAGCCAGATGAAATACTGGCTGACGAGCGGCCGGTCGAGGCCCAGTTCACGGTTCAGCCGCTCCACGTTCTCCGGCGTCGCGTAACTCCCGAGGATCGCCGTCGCCGGATCGCCGGGAATGAGCGCCATGATCGTGAAGACGATCACGGTGATGCCCACAAGCACCGGAACCGCCGAGACCAGGCGTTTGACGATATAGCCGCCCATGCCGTCCCCTTCGCTTCATCTTGCGACAAATATCCCCGCCGGAGGCATCCGACCTCAAGGCGAAAGGAAGGCCCGGGCGATGCGATCCGCCCGGGCCCCCGCGCGTCAGTTCTTCGCGACGTTCTTCAGGAGAAGAAAGAAGGAAGGCTCCAGCGCGAACCCCTGAACCGCTGCACTCGTCACCGCATTCTGCTTCCAGTTCGCGACGAAGACCCAGGGCGCGTCGTCGTGGACGATCACCTGCATCTCCTTGTAGAGCCGGGCACGTTCGGACTGATCCGTCGAGACCCGCGCCGCCTCCAGAAGCTCATCGACCTTGGGGTTGGAATAGTAGCCCGAGTTGAAGCCGCCCTTGTCGGGCCAGGCATCGGTCCGGAGTGCCAGGAACGGCAGCGTGTCGGGATCGTTGGTCATCCACGCCATCTCGGCCATGTCGGCCTTGCCTTCAAGTCCGGGGTTCACGTTGCCAAGGAAGGTGTTCCACTCGTAGGTCTCGATCTTCACGTTCAGCCCCACGGCGGCGAGGTCGGCCTGGATCGCCGTGCCCATCGCCACGGGATCGAGCATGCCCGACCCGCCCTCGGTCACGTAGAAGGTCAGCTCCGCGCCTTCCGCCCCGGCCTCGGCCAGGAGCGCCCTGGCCTTTTCGGGATCGTAGGGATAGGGCTCGAGCGCCTCGTTGTAGGCCCAGGCGAAGGCGGGCGGCGTCGGGCCGGCGGCGACCTCGGCGGTGCCCTCGAGGACATCGTTGACCAGCGCCTCCTTGTTGATCGCGTAGTTCGCGGCCTGCCGCACCCGCTTGTCGGCGAAGGGGCCTTCCTTGGCGTTCAGGATCAGGAACCAGACATGGGGGCCGGCCTGCTCCGCGACCTTGAAGGCATCGCCCTGGAACTGCGACAGGGCCGTCGGCGGCACCTCGACCATCATGTCGATGCCGCCCGCCAGCATTTCGGCCACGCGGGTATTGGCATCGGTGATGGGGCGGTAGATCACCGCGTCCGAGGCCGCCTCGCCGTCCCAGTAGCCGGGGTTCCTCTCGACCACCACCGCCTCGTTCGCGCGCCACTCGGCAAACCTGAAGGGGCCGGTGCCCGAGGGGTGGCGGCCGAATTCCTTGCCGTGCTCCATCACCGCGGCGGGCGAGACGATGAGGCCGGTCGGATAGGCGAGGTTCGAGAGGAACGGCGCATAGGGCTCGTTCAGGGTGAACCTGACCGTCTTCGCGTCCACCGCCTCGACCGACTGGACCGCCGAGAAGAAGAACGACAGCGGGAAGGGGCCGGTGTCGTGATAGGGGTGATCGTCCTTCAGCATCCGGTCGAAGTTGAACACCACCGCCTCGGCATCGAAGGCGCTGCCGTCATGGAAGCTCACGCCCTCGCGCAGCGTGAAGGTGTAGGCGGTGCCGTCCGCGCTGATCTCCCAGCCGGTCGCGAGCGCCGGCTCCACTTCCAGCGTGCCGGCCTTGTAGCGCACCAGCCCGTCATAGACGTTCATCAGGATGCGGAAATCGTTGACCGCCGTCACCGCATGCGGGTCGAGCGATTGCGGTTCTGCGATCTGGCCGACGACGAGGACCCCCGGCGGCGTCTCGGCCAGTGCCGGCACGGTCAGCGACGAGGTCGCCAGAAGTGCTGCGGTCAGGAGGCCGAAGCCCCGACGGGAAAGCGTGGTGAATGGCATGTGCGAGGCCCCCTGTTGTGTTGTTTGTATCCGCATATTTATCATGATAATTTGCCATCGTCAAAATTTTCATGATAAATTGAAACAACTGGAACGGAGCGACCGCATGACCTTTTCCATTCTTGCCCGCGACGAAGGCACGGGCGCCCTCGGCGGGGCTGCGGCGACGGGCAGCCTCTGCGTCGGCGGCTGGGTGCTGCGCGGCGATTCCCGGGCCGGGATGTCGGCCTCGCAGGGTGCCGCGCCCTCCACGCTCTGGGGCGAGGAGGTGCTGGCGCGCATGGCCGGCGGCGCCGGTGCGGTGGACGCGGTGGCCGCCGTCACCGGCCCGGATCGTGGCCGCGACTGGCGGCAACTCGCCGCGCTCGACCGCGCGGGGGGCACGTCGGCCTTCACCGGCGCCCGGAACACGCCCTGGCACGGATCGCTAGCGGAGGACGGCGTCGTCGTCAGCGGCAACCTCCTGACCGGCCCCGAGGTTCTGACGGCCATGCTCGCGGGGTTCGGGCGGGCGACCGGCACCTTCACCGAACGCCTCATCGCCGCGCTTGTCGCGGCCGAAGCGGCCGGCGGCGACAGCCGCGGGCTGCAATCGGCGGCCCTTCTCGTCGTGGCCGACGACAGCGCGCCGCTGACCCTTCGCATCGACTGGTCGGAGGATCCGGTCGCCGCCCTCTCGGCCCTCTATGACCGGACGCGCGCCTCGCCCTATGCCGAGTGGTTCCCGACCGTGCCGACCCGCGCCGATCCCGAACGCGGACACGGTTGAGCATCGCCTGCCATTTCCCTGATTTCCTGCGAGAAACAGCGACCGCAGCGAATTTCTCCCGGCGTATCCATCCAGCCGCAATTGATGCCGCTCACCCGGATCCGGTGATGGCGGAGCGGCATTCTTGCGGCATTCTTCGTGACATTCGCCAGCGCCGCCTTCGAGGCCGAACACGAGGCGGCGGCAAGGTAGCGCATATCGGCCCCGCCCGCCTGCCCGCAAATCCGCTGCCGCGGCCTCGCCCGCCGCACGGTTGCAGTCGGCAATCACCATCCGCCGGCACCCGTCGGCAATCAGTTCCTCATGCGCAGGCATTTTCCGCACCAGAGCAACGGAAAATGGGACATGATCCGTATCATGGCAGGGTGGCCGGGCTCAGCCTAGACGGAACCCGGTTGCGCGAGAGGACGGGACAATGGCCGAACAGACCGACGACACATCGGCCCTTCTCGAGCGGGAAGGACACGGCCGGCGCTGGGGCCGGGTGCTGGCGGTGCTCATTCTCCTCGCGGCAGGGATCGGCGGCTGGGTCTTCTGGTCCGGGCGCGACACCGGCGGCGGCGTGACCTACATCACCGAGCCCGCGTCGCGCGGCACCCTCACCGTCACGGTGATCGCCACCGGCACGGTCCAGCCGACGCGCCAGGTCGATGTCTCGTCCGAGCTTTCGGGCACCCTTGTCGAGGTGGCGGCGGACTACAACGACCGGGTCGAGGCGGGCGCGGTGCTCGCGCGGCTCGACGACACCAAGCTCAAGGCCCAGGTCGCGAATTCCGAAGCCTCGCTCGATGCCGCGAAGGCGCGGGTCGAACAGGCCGAGGCCAATCTCTACGAGGCGGAAACGAACTACGAGGCGCAAGGCCGGCTCGACAAGCTTGGCGCCACCTCGCGGCGCGACTTCATCGGCTACGAGACCGCCTACAAGAACGCCAAGGCCGCGCTTGCCATCGCCGAGGCCGACGTGGTGCTGGCCGAGGCGGCCCTGTCCTCGAACCGCTCCGACCTCGAAAAGACCGTGATCCGCTCGCCGATCAACGGCGTCGTGCTCGACCGCGCCGCCGATCCCGGGCAGATCGTCGCCTCCTCGCTCTCGGCGCCGACGCTCTTCACCATCGCCGAGGATCTGCGGTCGATGGAGTTGCGCGTCGATGTGGACGAGGCCGATATCGGCCAGGTCCGGGTCGGCAACACAGCAAGTTTCACCGTCGACGCCTATAGCGGGCGGGCGTTCTCGGCCGAGATCACCCAGGTGCGCTACGCGCCGGAATCGACCGAGGGCGTCGTCACCTACAAGGCGGTGCTGACGGTGGAGAACGACGACCTCGCGCTCCGCCCCGGCATGACCGCGACGGCGGCGATCACCGTCGACCGGATCGAGGACGCGCTGCAGGTGCCGAACGCGGCGCTGCGCTACGCGCCGCCGCAGATCGCGGAAGACAGCGGCAACGGCAGCGGCCTTCTCGGCTTCATCATGCCGCGCCGGCCGTCCGGCTCCGGGTCCGGCACGTCCTCGGGCCGCTCCGTCTGGGTGCTGCGCGCCGGCGTCGCCACCGAGGTTCCGGTCGAGATCGGGCCAAGCGACGGCAAGCGTACCGTGATCCTGGCGGGCGAGATCGCCGAAGGCGACGCCGTCATCACCGACCAGAGCGAGGCCGGCTGAGATGGCCGCGCCCGCGCTGATCGAGCTGAGCGGCATCTGCCGCACCTACGGCAAGGGAGAGGCCGAGGTGCGCGCCCTCGACGGCGTCGACCTGACGATCCGCAAGGGCGAATTCGTCGCGATCATGGGGCCGTCGGGTTCGGGCAAGTCCACCGCGATGAACATCATCGGCTGCCTCGACCGGCCGACGGCCGGGACCTACCGCTTCAACGGCGCCGATGTCTCGCATCTCAGCCGCGACCAGCGGGCGCTCCTGCGCCGGCACTATCTCGGCTTCGTGTTCCAGGGCTTCAACCTTCTGGCGCGCACCACCGCGCTCGAGAATGTCGAGCTGCCGCTGATCTACAAGGGCCTGCCCCGCGCCGAGCGCGCCCGGCTGGCGGCCGAGGCGCTGGCCAAGGTCGGGCTTCAGGGGCGCGAGCATCACGACCCGTCGGAGCTGTCGGGCGGCCAGCAGCAGCGCGTCGCCATCGCCCGGGCGCTTGCCGGCGGTCCGATGGTGATCCTCGCCGACGAGCCGACCGGCAACCTCGACACCACCCGCTCGCGCGAGATCATGGGGCTTCTGGCGGGGCTGAACCGTGACGACGGCATGACAATCGTCATGGTCACCCACGAGGAGGACATGGCGGCCTATGCCCACAGGCTCGTCACGTTCATCGACGGCCGGATCGAATCCGACCGCGAGACGGCACCGGAGGCCACGCAATGATCTGGGAAACCGTCCGGCTGGCGTTCCAGGCGATCCTGCGCAATGCGCTCCGTTCGTTCCTGACGGTGCTCGGCGTCGTCATCGGCGTCGCCGCGGTCATCGCCATGGTGACGATCGGACAGGGATCGTCCGAACAGGTGACGGCGAGCGTCGAGAGCCTTGGCAGCAACGTCCTCATCCTGCGCCCGGGCCGGGCGATGATGGGCCCCGGCACCCGCGAGGACGCGCCGGCCTTCCGGCTCGCCGACGCGGAGGCGCTTGAGGCGCTTTCGGTGATCGACGTGGCCTCGCCCGTGACCTCTTCCAGCCTGACGGCCGTCTACGGCAACGCCAACGCGACGACGACGGTGACGGGCACCGACATGAGCTATCTCGAGGTCAACAACTGGCCGATCCTGCGCGGGCGAGGCTTCACCGCCGCCGAGGAGAAGGCCGGCGCCGCAGTCTGCATCATCGGCGAGACGGTGCGCCAGACGCTCTTCGGCAACACCGATCCGACCGGCGAGGTGATCCGGCTGAAGTCGATCTCCTGCGAGGTGGCGGGCCTCCTGCAGGCCAAGGGCGCCTCGTCCTTCGGCATGGACCAGGATGACGTCGTCATCGTGCCGATCCGCATGATGCAGCGCCGCATCGCCGGCAATTCCGACGTCGCCTCGATCCGCGTCGCGCTGGCGCCGAACGTCACCACCGATCGCGGCATCCGCGACATCGAGGCCCTGATGCGCGAGCGCCGGCGGATCGAGATCGGCAAGGTCGACAATTTCTCCGTCACCGACATGAAGGAGATCTCCTCGATGCTGACCGGGATCAACAACGTCCTGACCGGGCTCCTCTCGGCCGTCGCGGCCGTCAGCCTTCTGGTCGGCGGGATCGGGATCATGAACATCATGCTGGTCTCCGTCACCGAACGCACGCGCGAGATCGGCATCCGCCTCGCCGTCGGCGCGCAGTCGCGGCAGGTGATGACGCAGTTCCTGATCGAGGCCATCGTGCTGTCGCTGATCGGCGGGGCGCTCGGCATCATTCTTGGCCTGACACTCGCCTATGTCGGCGCGCAGGTGATGACGATCCCGTTCTCGCCGAGCCTGTCGATCATCGCCCTGGCCTTCGCCTTCTCGGCCGTTGTCGGCATCGTCTTCGGCTATTTCCCCGCCCGCTCCGCCGCCCGGCTCGATCCGATCGAGGCCCTGCGCTACCAGTGATTTTTGCTGCAATGCGGCGAGGGTGCGGCGGCGGTCGCGCGTTCAACGGTCAGGAACCGGAAACGCGCCAGACCGGAAAGGACCGACCATGACCCTGTGCAGGTGGGCACCCCCCCCCTCGTCATCGCCACGTTTCTTGCCGCCGGCGTGACCGGGATCCTGATGTTCTTCCACCTCGATGTCGGGGTGAACAAGCTTTTGCACGAATGGATCGGGCCGGCGATGATCGCCGGCGTCGGCGCGCATGTGGTCCTGAACTGGCGGCCCTTCACCGCCGACTTCCGCCGCCCCCTGCCCCGGCTCGTCATCAGCCTTGGCGTCTTCCTGCTCGCGTTCTCCTTCGCGCCGGATCGCCTGAGCTACGCGCCGCGCGCGCCCCGTCCGCCAAACACCGAAATCAGATCGACACCGACGCCGGGTCTGGCCGTCAGGTCGACCCGCTCTTCGATGTGACGCAGATGCGCAGCCATGATCTCGGACGCGCGCTCCGCATCGGCCTTGCGCAGGGCGTCGATCAGGTCCGCGTGTTCATCGTCGCGGCAATTGGTGACACCCGGCGCCCCGTAGATGCCGATGATCAGCGACGTGCGGGTAATCAGTTCCTTGATCATCCGCAGCATCACACCGTTTCCGGCGATCTGCGCGAGCATCGTGTGGAACTGGCCCGAGAGCCGGATCGCGTCACGGCGGTTGCCGCTGGCATGGGCCTGCGATTCCAGCTCCAGGTGACGGGCGAGTACCGCGATATCCTGCGCGGTTGCGCGGTTGGCCACCATCCGCGCGACGTTGGGTTCGATTGCCAGCCGGGCCTCGAATACCTCACGCGCCTGCACGGCCGTCGGCCGCGCGACGAAGGCGCCCCGGTTGGAGTGAAGTTCGACCACTTCGCGGCTCGCCAGCAGCAGAAGGCTCCGGCGAATGCGCATGCGGCCGACCCCGAACGCCTCGCAGAGCGCCGATTCGGAAAGCTTGGTCCCCGGCGGCAGGCGCTGTTCGATCACCGCCTCAAAAATGCGCTCAACGATCTGTTCTTCGGCAACCTCCTCCGCAGTCGAAAGCTGTTCCCTGTTCGGGCCAGGTAGGGTCATAGCGCTTGTTTTCCAAGGTCCAGGGTCGTTTGGCATCAGATATAGTCCGGATCCGTGTCCAACAAGAGCGTAATACTGTCGACAATAATTCAATTTTTTGTTGACTTGATTGTTAACAATCCTGCCGAATGCCGGTGCCGCACCGACTCTGGCCTAAGGGAGCGTCGGAAGAAAACCGGATGGCATTCCGGGAGATTCAGATGAAAAGACGCACTCTGCTCAAATCAACGGCTCTTGCCGCCGTGACCGGCCTGTCGTTCCTCGGCATGGCCCATGCCGAGAACCCGGTCCTCAAGATCGGCTTCGTCGGCGTCACCTCCGGCCCTGCCGCAGCATGGGGCATTTCGAACCAGCGATCGATGGAAACCCGCGCGGCGTGGCTGAACGAGCTTGGCGGATACGAGATCGGCGGCACCACGTACGACATCGAGATCGTCGCCTTCGACGACCAGAAGGACCCCAAGCGTGCGATCGCCGGCATGGAGAAGATGGCGCAGGAAGGCATCCACTACGTTGTCGGCCCGAATGTCGACGACGGCGCCGCCGCAGTTCGCCCCGTGGCCGAGCAGAACGGGATCATGTATTTCCCCTACGCCTTCCCGAAAGAGCTTTACACCGCGCCCGCGTCGAACGCGGTTCTCGGCATGGTCGCCAACTACCAGTCCGGCCCGGCGATCTACAAATATCTGATGGAAAACAACGGGGTGAAGAAGATTGCCTTCGTCGCCGCCAACGAATCCGATCCGCTCAGCCAGCGTGACGGCGGCGTCGAGGCCGCCAAGGCGCTGGGGATGGAGGTCGTCTCGGACAGCGTGACCTACCAGGTCGACACCACCGACTTCACCCCGGTCCTCTTGCCGGTGATCCAGACCCAGCCGGACCTTCTGGTCCTCTCGGGCGTCTCGCCCGCCAACGCGCCGCAGCTGATCCGCTCGGCCCGCGAACTCGGCTATGCCGGGCTCATCTCGACGGAGACCGCGCAGGACGCGGGCGTTCTGGAGGAAGGCGCGGGTGAACTGGCCAACGGTTTCATCTCGGTCGGCGGTGCGTCGACGGCGGAGCTTGCATCGGACACGATGCGCGAATTCGTCGACCGCTACACCAAGATGTTCGGCGAGTATAACGACGAGTCCAACACCAAGGTCTATGCGCTCGAATACATCCTCGAGACCATCAAGGCGAACCCCGCCGCGATGACCGATGTCGAGGCGTTCAAGGCGACGATGGACACGTTCGAGGCGCCGAACCCCTACATGGTGGGCGACGCGAAGCTGACCTATGTCGGCTCGACGTCGTTCGGGCAAAAGCGGCAGGTCGCGGTGCCGCTCGTCGTGAACGTCTTCAAGGACGGCGCGTTCGAGACGCTGTTCGTGGCGCAGGTCGACTGAACCTTCCAGAACATCGCCTTGCAGGGTCCGGCCACTCCCGAACGGGGGGGGGGCGGGGCCCGGCCGATCCAGAGGACTGAGATGGAACAGATCATCGTCAATGGGCTCTATCTCGGCGCCCAGTACGCCCTTATTGCGCTCGGGCTCACGCTCATCTTCTCGCTCATGAACGTCCTGAACTTCGCGCATGGTCAGATGTACGTGCTGGGCGGCTTCGTGACCTACACCGTCGTCGCGCAATTCGGCCTGCCGTTCATCGTCGGCCTGATTGCCTCGGCGGTCGTGCTGGCGGTGGTGGGCGCGGCGGTCGAGAAGTATCTCTTCGCGCCGGTCATCCGGAAGTCGAAGCGCGAGGAATCGACGATGCTCCTCGCCGCCGGGATCGCCTTCTTCCTTGACGCGGTGATCCTGCTCGTCTTCGGCGAAAAGCAGCGCGGCGTGCCGAAGATCGTGAACGGTGTCCTCAACTGGGATTTCCGCATCATCATGCCTTACGACCGCATCCTGATCGGGGTGCTGGCAATCGCGATGATCGCGGGGTTCATCCTCTTCATGCAATATACCAAGGCCGGACGCGCCATGCGCGCCCTCGCGCAGGACCGGGTGGCGGCCGAGCTGATGGGTGTCGACGTGGCGCGCTATTCGATGCTGGGCTTCGCGTTGGGCGCAATGCTCGCGGGTCTTGTCGGCGGGCTTCTGGTCACCATCACCGGCATCAATCTCGGCATGGGCGGACCGACCTCGATCAAGGCATTCATGATGATCATGATCGGCGGCGCGGGCGTCATTTCGGGCGCCATCGCCGGGGGCTTCATCCTTGGAATGATGGAGAGCATCGGCCTGACCGTGCTCGCTGCCTACGGCGATATCACCTATCTCATGATCTTCGCCTCGCTGATGGTCTTCCTCGCCTTCCGGCCGCAGGGCCTGATGGGCAAGCCGTGGGGATGAGGGCATGAACACGCAAAAGCTGGTCGGCGTCGGGGTCTTCCTGATCGCGGTCTTCGGGATCGTGCCGTGGCTCATCAGCGTCACCGGACGGTGGGACTTCTACTATACGCTGACCTCGGTGGCGCTTCTTTCCATCGCCTCGGCGGGGGTCTGGCTGACCTTCTATATCGGCCGGATCAATATCGGCCAGGGCGCCTATGCGCTGGCGGGCGGCTATGTCTCGGCGATCCTGACGACCCAGGCGGGCTTCAGCTTCTGGGCGACGCTGCCGCTCGCGGGGCTCTTCTGCGCCGGGCTGTCGATCCTGATCGGCCTGCCGATCCTCAGGCTTCGCGGCGTCTATTTCGCGATGGTCACGCTCGTCCTGACCGAGGTCGGACGGCTCGCGGCGCTCGCCCTGCCGGTGACCAACGGCGCCAAGGGCATCACCTCGATCCCGCTGCCGGGCGAACTGTCGATCTTCGGCCTGACGCTGATCCCGGACTTCGCGACGCTGGAGAACCCCAAGCTCGCCTTCTATCTGGTCGCTGCTTTCCTGATGGTGATCTGCTACGCCGCGCTCTACCGCATCGTGAATTCGCGGCTCGGGCATCTTTGCCGGTCCTTGCAGCAGAACGAGGAACTGTCGGCCTCGATCGGGGTGAACACCGCCTATCTGCGCGTCCTCGCCTATTCGATCTCGTCCTTCTTCGGCGGGATCGCCGGGGCCATGTTCGTGGCGATCTCGCAGTCGATCTATCCGTCGTCCTTCCAGGTCACCGACAGCGTGAACTTCATGCTGAACTGCTTCCTCGGCGGGCTTGGCTATGTCTTCGGACCCATGCTTGGCACGTTGATGCTCTATTTCGGCTGGGATCTTCTCTTCACCGCAGGGCGCTTCCAGCTCCTGATCTACTCGTCGCTTCTCATCATTCTCATGCTCTTCCTGCCCAATGGCGTGCTGAGCCTCTTCGAACGCAAGGGAGGCCGCAAGTGACCCCGATCCTGCAAGTCAAGGGCGTGACCAAGCGCTTCGGTGGGCTGACGGCGAACAACGACATCTCGTTCGACGTGGCCGAACGCGAGATCCTGTCGGTGATCGGGCCGAACGGGGCGGGCAAATCGACGCTCTTCAAGCTCATCGCCTCGTTCCTCAGGACCACGTCGGGCGAGGTGCTGCTCAAGGGGCGGCGCATCTCGAACCTTGCGCCGCACAAGGTGGCGCGTTTGGGCGTGGTCAGGACCTTCCAGGAAACCACGATCTTCCGTTCGATGACGGTGCGCGAGAACATCATCGTCGCCCATCACCTGCGCTCCAAAGCGTCGCTCCTCGGCTTCTTCCTCGGCACGAAACAGGCGCGGTCGGACGAAGCGGAGTTCGGCGCCTCAGCCGACGAGATCATCGACTTTCTCGGCATGGGCGCGATCCGGGACGAGTTCGCCTCGAACCTGCCGCAGGGGCATCTGCGCGCGCTCGGCATGGCGATCGGTCTTGCCACCAACCCCACCGTCCTGCTGCTGGACGAACCTTTCGCCGGCATGAACCATGACGAGACGATGCGCATGGTCGCCAATGTCCGGCGCCTGCGCGACGAGCGCGGCGTGACGGTGCTGCTGGTCGAGCACGACATGCCAGCGGTGATGAAGATCTCCGACCGGATCGTGGTGATCAATTTCGGCGAGAAGATCGCCGAGGGCACGCCGGCCGAAATCCAGGCAAACGAAAAAGTCATCGAGGCCTATCTCGGCAGCGAAGACGCGGCGATCGGGATGTAGGCCATGACCCAGATGCTGACCTTCCGGAATGTCGAGCTTTACTACCACCACGTCTATGCGCTGAAGGGCGTGTCGATCGAACTGAACGAGGGCGAGACCGTCGCGCTGATCGGCGCGAACGGGGCGGGCAAGTCCTCGATCCTCAGGGCGATCACCGGCCTGCGGAAGATCCGCTCGGGCGAGATCCACTACATGGGTCGGCGGATCGACGGGACTTCGGTCGCGGACATCGTCCGGAAGGGTATCGCGATGGTGCCCGAAGGCCGCCGGGTCTTTCCCTACATGTCGGTGAAGGACAACCTCTTGATGGGGGCGTTCACCCGGTCCGACAAGGCGGATATCCAGCGGACGCTCGACAGCGTGCTGCACCGTTTCCCCCGCCTGAAGGAACGGTTCGGCCAGCAGGCCGGCACGCTCTCGGGCGGCGAGCAGCAGATGATGGTGATCGGCCGGGCGCTGATGGCGAAGCCGAGGCTTCTTCTCCTCGATGAACCCTCGCTCGGCATCGCGCCGAAACTGGTGCAGGACATCGCCCGCGCCATCGTCGCGATCAGCCGCGACGAGGGGGTGAGCGTGCTTCTCGTCGAACAGAACTCCCGCATGGCGCTTTCGATCTCCGACCGCGCCTATGCGCTCTCGACCGGAACGGTGGTGCTGTCTGGCGACAGCAAGGACCTGATGGGCGACGACCGGATCAAGGCCGCCTATCTCGGCGGTGAACTGTAGGTGGCATGATGCGCATTCTCGTCATCAACCCGAACACGACCCGGCACATGACCGAAACGATCGGCGCGACCGCGCGACGCGTCGCATCGCCCGGAACCGAAATCATCGCGGTGAACCCGAAGGAAGGACCGGCGGCGATCGAGGGCTTCTACGACGAGGCGATGTGCGTACCCGGCCTGCTCGAGATCATCCGGAGGACGGCGGGCTTCGACGCCGTCGTCATCGCCTGTTTCGACGATACCGGCCTTGATGCCGCGCGCTGCCTGACCGACCGGCCGGTGATCGGCATCGGCGAGGCCGCCTATCACATGGCCTCGATGCTCTCGAACAGGTTCTCGGTGGTGACGACGCTGGCGCGGTCGGTTCCGGCGCTGGAAAACAACCTCACGCGTTACGGA
>WOYI010650146.1_pt1 | contig 34800 bp, 24 predicted proteins | sample 6423411 | NCBI WGS metagenome assembly WOYI01 (sample SAMN13441803, study PRJNA592873) | oil field metagenome | biome: oil field; feature: oil-well bore; material: oil-contaminated soil; isolation source: oil-contaminated soil from oil-well borehole | place: Germany: Wietze | collected 2016-10-18 ...
TCGTTGTAATTCATAATATCTGCTAACGTTCAGAATATGAATGAAATTAAAAGAGCCTGTTTGAGGAGATGACTAAACACTTACGAGAAGTAAATTAAAAATGATTAGACGATTTTAAAAGAATTAAAGGAAAATTGAAGGTAAATTAAGCCCGTCTTTAGGATGTTAAAAATTGGGCTTTGCCTACATGAAAATTTTTAAGAAGCCTTCTTCTGTTATCAATTAAAAGAAAAGCTTAAAAATGAAATTTTGTATTATAATTCTGGTGTTTTTATTTTCAATTGTTTTCGCTACTGAGGCTGCCGAAAATTATTATTTTAGACAATACCTTGTAGAAGATGGACTTAGCAACAATAATGTTGCATGTTTTATCCAGGATAAGCATGGTTTTATTTGGATTGGTACACGAGATGGTTTGAATCGTTTTGACGGTTATTCATTCCGAACTTTCAGAGATACAGATGAAGGCGCCAAACCAATAGGCAACAATTGGATCTTAAGTTTAGCCCAGGATGATGATGGCAATTTGTGGATTGGAACATTTATGGGCTTGTACAGATATAATGAAAAAGAGGAGAATTTTGACATGATTCCCTTTTGTAGGAACATGAGAACGGATAATCTTGTTTTTGATTCTTCAAATAATTTATGGCTAATCCTCGATGGAAAACTGGTTAAGTATAATATTCAATTAGATGATTATCAGGTTTATACAATTCCAGACAATGGCTATCTTACGTCTTTCTGTTATACTTACACTGAAAATATCTGGTTAGTTTTATCAAATGGTATGCTTTACAAATTCGACATCACGAGTGGAGATTTTCAGGGGTTTAATTTATTTTCTCACTCTGTGAATTACAAAGTAAAAAGGCTTACAAATATTTATCAATCCTCAAACAGAAATTTACTATTTATAGGGTCGACAACACATGGAGCAAAGTTATTTGACATTCAGACAAGTACCTATAAAGATTTAATGAGTAAAGAGGTTGAAAAAATTGAAATTAATGTTCACGGATTTGTTCAAACAAATTCAAGCGACGTCTGGATTGCCTCAGAAATTGGTTTATATATTTATGATCTAAAGAATGATACCTGTATGTTATTAAATAAAAGGCAAAACGATCAATATTCTTTATCAACCAATCTGTTAACCGCTTTATATAAGGATAAAGAAAACGGGATTTGGATCGGTACCTATTCAGGAGGAATAAATTATTATGCTCCGACTCAACCTTTCCGAAAGTATTATGCATACCCTGAAGCCAATGGGTTAAAGGGCGATATCATTCATGATATTATTACCGACAAATACAACAATCTTTGGATTGCAACTGAAGATGAAGGATTAAATAAACTTGACCCTGTTACAAATAAATTCACTCATTATACCACACAAAACGGGAAATACACAATTTCTCACAAAAACCTGCATGGATTAATTGCTGACGGTAATAAAATCTGGGTAGGTTCGATGATGGGTGTTGATTTAATTGATATTCCCAGTGGAAACGTTGTTAAACATTATAATGTAGGGAATAATGTTACCATTGTGATTATGAAAAAACTTCCCAATGGAATGATATTGGTTGGGACCTCCAATGGGATGTTTACTTATAATTCTACCCAAGATCGATTCGAGACTATTTCTGAATTCCCCAGTCATTTAAGAATACAAAGTATCCTTGAAGATCATTCAGGAACTATATGGGCTGGCACTTTCAATAAAGGATTATATTATTACAACCCGAAAGATGGTTCAAATGGAAAATTTCAACATGATACCATATCAACCAACAACAGTAATACAATAAATGATATTCTGGAAGATGAAAACAATAATCTTTGGTTTGCCACCCAGGAAGGAGTAAAAAAATATAATCGCCAAACAAATGAGATAACACGATACACGGTTGACAACGGTATGCCAAGCAATTTTACGTTTCGAATTTTATCCGATAAAAAGAACAATTTATGGATTAGTACGACAAATGGATTAGTATGTCTTAATCCACAAATCAGCCAGTTAAAAGTTTACAAAAAAGAACATGGACTCATAACCAATCAGTTCAACTATAATTCTTCATGGAAGGACAAAAACGGAAAAATGTATTTTGGAATGGTAAAAGGATTAATTAGTTTTTATCCTGAGGATTTGCAGGAATTTGATAAGACAATGCAGGTTTACCTAACAAATATGACAGTATATGATAAAGCTGTTAAAGCGCAAAATACAACAATACCAGTATCGTTCGCGAAGGAAATTATCTTAAAAAGTACTCAATCAACTTTTAGTATCGACTTTTCATCTCTCAGTTTTACAGCCCCTTCAATGTCTGAATATTCATTTCGCATGGAGGGACTGGATGATAATTGGATTTACCTGAAGGATACACGATCAGCCTTTTTTACAAAGCTCGCCCCCGGAGATTACATATTTAAAGTTAAAGGTTCAAATTTGGCAGGTGAATGGAATGATATTCCGGCAGAATTAAAAATTAAAATACTCCCTCCCTGGTGGCTATCGAAAATAGCGATATTGTTTTACGTCATACTGATTCTGGTTTTCCTATTTCTTATTATCAAAATTGTTCTACAACAAAACAGGAGAAAAATAGAGCAGAGCATGAAACAACTGGAATATAAAAAGGAAAAAGAATTACACCAATCCAAAATAAACTTCTTTGTTAATATAGCTCACGAAATCAGAACTCCTTTGACATTGATTACCGGTTCAATTGAGAAAGTAATTAATAATAATGATTTACCCTCCAGCACCAGGAACTATATAAATATCGTTGAAAAAAACACAAGACGTTTACTAACATTAGTTGATCAGTTGCTCGATTTCAGAAAAACTGAGCTTCAGGGATATCATTTAAATTACGTAAAAAAAGATATTGTGCCTCTTTTAAATGAGAACTTATACCGATTCAAAGATGCAGCAGAACAAAAAAACTTAAGTCTCAATGCAGATGTAAACATCAAGGAGTTATATGTTTCTGTTGACGAAGACGCCTTTGTTAAGATATTGAGCAATTTATTACTTAATTCCATTAAATATGCTGATTCGTTTATTTCGGTCAAATTATATTATTTGGAAGGTTCTGAGAATTTTGTAATTGAAGTAAATAATGATGGTCAACAAATACCAAAAGCTAACAGGGAGAAAATATTTGAACCATTTTTTAGAGGTGAAAATTCTGAATTTAAATCCGGGACAGGGCTAGGGTTGCCACTTGCGAGATCATTGGCAGAGATGCATCAGGGCAGCCTGACTTTAATCGATTCAGAAAAAGAATTTATCACATTTCGGTTACAATTACCCGTTAACCAGGAACATTCGATCGTTTTAGGCGAAGTAGTTCAGAAACCAACCAGATTAGTTTCAAATCATAAGCATGAATTTTCTTTTGACGAATCGAGGCAGAATGTACTCGTTGTTGAAGACAATGAGGAAATGCAAGATTTTGTAGGTAATGAAATCAACACAATTTATAATGTATTCTTAGCTTCAAACGGCGAAGAAGCCTTGAAAATTATGAATAATTACAACATTCAATTAGTCGTTAGTGATATTATGATGCCGGTTATGGATGGTTTTAGCTTTCTGAAAAAAGTAAAAACAGATATCGATTATAGTCATGTTCCGATAATTTTACTTACTGCAAAAAATACTCAGCAAACAAAACTGGAAGGGTTGGAATTGGGTGCTGATGCATATATTGAAAAACCTTTCTCTATCAGCATTTTACTTGCGCAAATTACCAATCTAATCAATAACCGTGATAATATTCGGAACTATTATTTCAAATCTCCAATTGCTAATTTAAAATCAATTGCACACTCAAAAGCAGATGAGAACTTTCTTGAAAATTTAAATGACATTATAGTTGAAAATATATCAAATACCGATTTGGATGTTGAAATGCTTGCTGATAAAATGAACATGAGCAGACCAACACTCTATCGGAAAATTAAAGCAATCTCTGATCTAACCCCGAACGACTTAATCAAAATCTGTCGGTTAAAAAAAGCAGCAGAGTTTATTTTACAAAATAAAATGAGCTTAAATGAAATTTCAGAATTGGTTGGCTTTAGCTCTCAATCATATTTTAGCCGTTCGTTTTCAAAGCAATTCGGAATTAATCCTTCTGAATATCTCCATAACAATCAAACTTAAGTAGCAAATATGCCGAGAATTGATAAGATCCTGCATTTTACAATGAGTTTATGAAATCGTACAACAAAGCCCTCCCGCAATTCCACACAAGAAAAGTGGAGTTCGTCCACCAAGATGTAACGGTTAAAGCAATTCGATAATTTAAATTTGACTGTCCAACAAAAACAAGCTTTATTTTTTGTAAAACCCAAAAACATCAGCTTTAATATTTGAGCCCACTCCAATAAGTGGATTTTTAAAAATTAATAAATTTCATAAAAACGAATAAAAATACATACATGACTAATTTCAAGTCAATATTCACGCTAAAGAACTTCATGATCTGAACTTTGTTTGAGACAAATTCATTTTGCTTAAATTATCTCTGAGATTCTGTTATTTATTAACTGAGGATAATTATCCTCTAACTCACTTATGAATTCTATTACATATTGTTGAAAAGCGTTGATGTTTCATCTTGAAAATGCTGAATTATTGATGCATTCAACGAAACATTAACGAGAACAAGGAACCTTCGCATTGTGTCACAAATGTGTCCCACTGAAAAATAAAAAAGCCCGTAAGTTATTTCCCTACAGGCTTTAATGATTTTTGAAAGTAGCGGGGGCAGGACTTGAACCTACGGCCTTCGGGTTATGAGCCCGACGAGCTACCAACTGCTCCACCCCGCAATGTATCTTTATTTCAAACGAAATTTCTTTGTGAACGCGGGTGCAAATATAACAGCTTTTTTATAATCTGCAAAAAACAACAATTATTGTTTTAAAATTCGCCAGGCAACTTTTTTAAGTAAAATTCAGGCATGGAAGATCAACAAAGGCGTATGACTGTGAAATACCATTTTCCGTGCCAGGCTGGGGTTGAACAAGCGCGAAATCATATTCCGCTTGTGCGTGGTTAGCGATAAAATGTCCACCTTTTCGTTTTCAATATATTTATCAATTGCATCAAGTACATCGTTTCCTTCGAGCAGCATGCAAGTGAAATTCTGCTTTTCGTACTTTTTATGCAGCATTTCTTTCATCCCTTCCAGTCGGGCAAGGTCCCATCCATTCAATCGGGGTTCACCCACGTGCACACAAGTTAGCCTGATGTCGAACGGTTCGAGGATGCTCATGAGTTTTTCGATGGCGGCAAAATCCTTTTCATCGAAATTGGTGGCATATAAAACGTTCTTCAACGCCTCAAAGTCGATTTCGGGAGTATTGATCGGAACCACCAAAACCGGAACGTTGGCATTGTACATGATATCGGCGGTAACACTTCCTACGATACCCTGCGGATATTGGTTGCTGCCGCTTCCTACAACGATTAAACGCGGATGATGTGTTCCGGCATAAGCCAGAATATCTTCTTCGGCGTAACCCGATTTAATGATGTAATCGGTTTGAACTGAGCGCCATTTTTTCTCGCCCACTTCTTCCGAAAGCTTTCGGATAAACTTTTGGAAATCTTCGTTGGCGGTGCTTTCTGCCTGTTCGATTTTAAATATTGCACCCGAATCGAATGCATAAATATCGCTGTAAGGGATGGAGTGAATGATGGGATTAATAAAACTGTGCATAAACAAGAGGTCTGTTTTCAAATAAATGGCAATATCTATTGCCACTTTAGCTGCTTTGCGCGATGCCGGTGAAAAATCGACAGGTACGAGAATCTGTTTTAATCCGGGCTTTTCCCCTTCATTGTCTTCCGGCTTTTTGTGACCGAGAAAAATTTCGAGTTCGCGCACGGCTTTGGATATGTCCTTTTCTAAAATCCTTACACTCACGGTTGCCGAGGTATCTCCCTGGATAAGGTGCATGTCTTCGAGCTCACAGTCGATCAGTTTGTCGTTTAAAAGCATTTTAAAAATCAATGCTTTCGAATACGGCAGAACCACTAAGGTAATCAGTTTCTCTTCCATTACTTTCGGTTTTAGGTGACATTGTTTTCAATCGTTTATTCGAGTCGAATTGAGATTATGTTTCAAAATTATCCTGAAAATAACCCGTCAGCATAAGAAATCATGAAAGAACCAGGTACATAGATTTTTACTCCCGCTCATTCCCACTATGCTTAGAGAAGACGATTGTGTGGCAGGTATAATCAGTGATCTTTAAAGAAAAAGGGCGGCCCGATAAACGAACCGCCCCGAAGCGTATTATTCACACTTCCCTCGGAATTAGATTCCGAAAGTTTCTTTAATTCGATCGACAAAATTAAGTTTTTCCCATGTAAATAACTCAACATCCAACTCAACTTTTCCAAAATATGGTGATTCGAAACTTTTAGAAATGGTACGCGGAGTGCGGCCCATGTGACCGTAAGCAGCCGATTCCAGGTAAATTGGGTTCCGAAGGGCGAGTCTTTTTTCAATGGCAGCAGGACGCAGATCGAAAATGCTTTTTACTTTTTCGGCAATTTCGCCATCCGAGAATTCCACGTTCGATCTTCCATACGAATTTACATACACTCCAACGGGTTCGGCTACTCCGATTGCGTAAGCCAACTGAACAAGAATTTCATCGGCAATACCGGCAGCTACCAGATTTTTGGCAATGTGACGTGCGGCATAGGCAGCCGAGCGGTCGACTTTCGATGTATCTTTCCCGGAAAAAGCGCCGCCCCCGTGAGCTCCGCGTCCTCCATAGGTATCTACAATAATTTTACGTCCGGTAAGCCCGGTATCTCCATGCGGGCCGCCGATTACAAATTTCCCGGTTGGGTTTACATGGTAGGTAATATCATCGCCAAATAGCGCCTGCACACGTTTGGGCAATTTCGCTTTTACACGTGGGATAAGAATATTGATCACATCTTCGCGGATCTTGGCCAGCATCGGTTCGTCGGCATCAAACTCGTCGTGTTGCGTCGATACCACAATCGTGTGCACTTTCACAGGTTCGTTGTTTTCGTTGTACTCGATGGTAACCTGCGATTTGGAATCGGGCCGAAGGTAAGTCATCACGTCCTGTTCGCGACGGATCACGGACAATTCCAGCAAAATTACGTGCGACAATTCGAGCGACAGCGGCATGTAATTATCGGTGTCTTTTACAGCATACCCAAACATCATTCCCTGGTCGCCGGCGCCCTGGTCGTCTTTGTCTTCCTTGTCAACTCCGCGGTTAATGTCGGCGCTTTGTTCGTGAATGGCAGTGAGAACACCACACGAGTCGCCATCAAAACGGTACTCGGCTTTGGTGTAACCAATGTCGTTGATCACCTTGCGCGCAACTTCCTGGATATCAACATAAGTTGATGATCTTACTTCGCCGGCAACAACTACCTGGCCGGTAGTTACCAGTGTTTCAATTGCTACTTTCGAATTTTTGTCGAAGGCCAGGAACTGGTCTAACAAAGCATCCGAAATCTGATCGGCAACCTTGTCGGGGTGACCTTCGGAAACCGATTCGCTTGTAAATAAATAATGCATTTTCCTAAAATTTTTAGCCGAAAAATCTATCAGCACGATTTAACAATACTTTTTCTGACTGCGGGAATACGGATTGTAAATTGAAGATAAAGCACGATTGCTTTAGCATTTTTTTCTGTGGTTGCAATCAATCTCAAATCCTTCCACGTAGCGAGGGCAAATGTACTACACATCTTTGGAATAAAAAAGGACTTATTTAAAATTGTTCCGAATAGAAGTGGCATATTTTTAAGGGCTTTTCTGAGTCAACTGGTGAAAAACACTCTCGAGATTTTGCTTTTTTTGCTGAAGTGTTAACAAGGTGAGTTGGTTTTGGACCGCAAATTCGAAAATAGCTGGGCGAATATCCAGGCCTGCTTCAGCTTCCAGTTCCCAGGTTTTTCCGTTTTGGGCCACGTTTCGAAGGCCCTTAACCGACAGAAGCTTTCCGGGTTCAATTTCTTGAAGAAACTCGGCCACCACAATTTGCATCTTCTGAAGATTGCCGCTGCGAACTTCTGAAATACCGCCGTCGGCCACGATTTTTCCTTTATTGATAATGATCACACGGTTGCAAACGGCTTCCACTTCCTGCATGATGTGTGATGAAAGGATCACTGTTTTTTCGCGGCTGATGTTGCGGATCAGGTTTCGGATTTCTTCCAGTTGATTAGGATCGAGACCGGTGGTGGGTTCATCCAGTATCAGGATCGAGGGGTTGTGTATCAGGGCCTGTGCCAACCCTACACGTTGCCGGTAACCTTTCGAAAGTGAACGGATCTTTTTGTGTTGCTCGTCGCCCAGGCCGGTCAGTTCAATCATTTCGGCAATGCGGTGGTTTACATTTTTCAGGCCATAAAAACCGGCGCTGATCTTTAGGTATTCGCGAATGTAAAGATCCGGGTACAACGGATTGTGCTCGGGCAAGTAACCAATATCTCTTTTGTATTCAAGTTGGCCGGTACCCACTTTTTTGCCATTTACCCAAACTTCGCCTTCGTCGGCAGGCAGGTAGCCGGTAACGATTTTCATCAGCGTGGATTTCCCGGCGCCATTGGGGCCCAGAAAACCAACCAGTTCGCCTTTTTGAATCGTTAAATTTACCTGATCCAGGGCTCGTTGCTTCCCGAACAATTTGGTGATATTTCGTGTTTCTATACTCATGAAACCTTTAAAGAAAAACAAAAATAGGGTATTCTTTTTATTTTAGCTGCATTCAGCTAAATTTGCAACTCGGCTACAATGATTTAATTAATGAAATGTTCAATAAATAAATTTGTTAAACCAAAAGTAGTGGGTGGCAGTTACAGTACTAATCATTGAAAATAAACAACATTAATGAGATGAAAGACCGTCATTTCAACTATATAAAAGATCTCACAAAGTACCAACGACAAGAGACTTCGGAGGTGATGATCGGATCGGTTCCGGTGGGGGGTAATAATCCCATCAGGATACAGACCATGACCGATACCGATACCAAGGATACAGAAGCTACTGTCGAGCAAATCATTAGTGTTATAAAAGCCGGTGCCGACTATGTGCGTGTTACGGTAAAAGGCATGATCGATGCTGAAAACCTCCAGGTCATTAAAAAGGAACTTGTTTCGCGGGGGTACAACAATCCTCTGATCGCCGATATTCACTTCAACCCGAAGCTGGCCGAAGTGGCGGCACAGTATGTTTCAAAAGTTAGGATCAACCCCGGAAATTTCTACGATAAACGAGCCCAATTCAAGAACCGGATTTATACTGACGAGGAATATAAAAACGAACTGGAGAATATTGAAAAACAATTTGTTCCTTTTCTGAAATTATTAAAAGAAACTAAAACAGCACTTCGGATCGGGGCCAACCATGGTTCATTGTCCGACCGGGTGATGAGTCGTTTTGGCGACACACCTGCCGGTATTGCCGAGTCGGTACTCGAATTTTTACGCATTTGCAAAAAGGAAAATTTCACCAATGTGGTGGTTTCCATTAAGTCGAGCAATACGCGTGTAATGGTGTACACCGTTCGTTTGCTGAACTTTAAGATGCGTTTGGAAGACATGAAATTTCCAATCCATTTGGGTGTTACCGAAGCCGGCGAAGGAGAAGACGGGCGTATTAAATCGGCTGTTGGAGTAGGCGCTTTACTTTCGGATGGGATTGGCGACACGGTACGTATTTCTCTTACCGAGCACCCGATCAACGAGATTCCGGTGGCAATGAAACTGGTCAATCATTTTAAACGTTACCAGAACCACGCACCAATCACTGCTCCGATGGTGGGGCAAACCAATCCTTTTGAATACGAACGCCGCGACACACGGGCGGTACTAAACATGGGTGGTAAGCAAATGCCTGTGGTAATTGCCGATTTGGGCGAGCGCAGCATGCGCGAAATGATTCCAATCCGAGGGAAACTTATTCCTGATTATTTCCTTTCAGGAAACAAAGTTCTCGATATTCATGGAGAAGAATACCCGGTGATCTCGCTCGAAGAATATTTGTTTGAAAGCACCCGATGGGGAAGGATGAAGTTTATCCGCACCAGTAAAGCCGACTTCGACCGTTTTATGGATATGCACCCCGAGATTATCATGAAACTGAAACAGACACGCAAAACCGTGCTGATTCTCGAAAGTTTCAATGCTAACCCGATGGCCGAACTCCGTGCATTTTTTATGGCGCTCGAAACACACATCTGGAAAGTACCGGTAATATTATACCGCAAATACAACGAAAGCCAGTTGGAAGATTTGCAGATAAAAGCCTCTGCCGATTTAGGTGGCCTGCTCATCGATGGTTACGGCGATGGAATCTGCATTTCGAACGATCACGAGAATATTACTTTCACCGAGTTAAAAGACCTGAGTTTTGGCATTCTCCAGGCCAGCCGCATGCGTGTTTCAAAAACCGAATTTGTTTCGTGCCCGGGCTGTGGCCGTACCTTATTTGACTTGCACGATACCACCCGGAAAGTGAAAGAGCATTTCAGACATCTTGATCATCTGAAGATCGGGATCATGGGCTGCGTGGTAAACGGGCCCGGCGAAATGGGCGACACCGACTATGGTTTTGTGGGAGCAGGTAACAACAAGGTAAACTTGTACAAAGGGCTAAATCCGGTGAAGCGGCACATTCCGTACGAAAATGCAGTAGAGGAACTCGAACAGTTATTGCGTGATAACGGCGACTGGAAAGATCCGGTGGATTAGGGCGGAGAATCAGCCAAACGAATGATTTTTTTGTTGACGGTTAAACTAATTTGATAGATTCCTTCTCCAGCTATTGCAGGATCGGAATGATATATTTCCCGATAAGAAAGGAGCAACACGGGGCGACACAGTCGCCCCGTGTTGCTCCCTGTTATTTGAAACGCCTGTCATTCCTAAACAGTTTACGGCTGAAGAATCTCTGTTTAGGAATAAGTGTAATTATAAAATAGAACATATGGCAAGAACCTATTGGAAACCCGGAACCATGATCTACCCGCTACCGGCTGTAATGGTAAGTTGTGGCGAAACTCCCGAAGAGTACAACATAATTACCATTGCCTGGACCGGCACCATCAACAGTGATCCGCCAATGTGCTACATTTCGGTCCGGCCTGGCAGACATTCATACGATATCATCAAGCGAACCGGCGAATTCGTAATTAACCTGACGACCGAGAACCTGGCTAAAGCCACTGATTGGTGCGGAGTTCGTTCGGGACGAAAATACGATAAATGGAAGGAAATGAACCTGACTCCGGCACCCGCAAAATATGTTAAAGCGCCAATCATCGAAGAATCGCCAGTAAACATCGAATGCCGCGTAAAAGATATTATTGAATTGGGGACCCATCATATGTTTATTTCAGAAGTACTGGGTGTTTCGATCGACGATGCTTACCTGAATGAAAATGACGCTTTTAGTTTTTCAAAAGCTAATCCACTGGTATATACTCATGGCCATTATTTTGGCTTGGGGAAAAAGATCGGAAAATTTGGCTGGACGGTTGAAAAGAAGAAAAAGAAAGCGAAATAGTCATGTTCTTTTTTCCGCATTTCTGTTTTCTTTGCCCAAAATACGGGATCAGAAATCTAAACAAGAAAAGAATGAAACAAATTTACATTTTAGCAACTATGGTTTTAATAAATTTTGGAATGGTAAACGCACAGGACAACCCGCTGCTCGGGACTTTTAACACACCACACGAAGCAGCACCTTTCGATCAGATAAAAACTGGACATTATATGCCGGCTTTCGCCGAGGGGATACGGCAGGGAGAAACAGATGTTGAGGCAATCAAAAACAACACGGAAGCGCCCACTTTTGAAAATACGATTGTTGCACTCGATCATGTTGGGGAATTGCTCAAGCGCACTTCAGGTATCTTTTTTAATTTGCTTGAATCGGAAACCAACGACGATTTGCAGAACATTGCACAGGAAGTTTCGCCGCTGCTTACCAAATTTCAGAACGATATTTCGCTCGATCCTGTTCTTTTCGCCCGTGTTAAAAAAGTATACGAACAAAAAGAGTCGCTCGGGCTGAACACCGAACAAATGACTTTGCTCGAAAACAGTTACATCGGTTTTGTTCGCAGGGGCGCCAATCTTTCGGATGCCGACAAGGAAAAATTCCGCGGGATCAGCGCCGGGTTGTCGAAACTGTCTTTGACTTTTGGCGAGAATGTGTTGAAGGAAACAAATGCATACGAATTACACATCACCGGTAAAAACCAGCTGGCAGGGTTGCCTGAAGGTGCGCTCGAAGCTGCTGCCGGCAAAGCAAAGGACAAAGGAAAGGAAGGTTGGGTTTTTGATATCTCGATGCCCAGCTACCTTCCTTTTATGAAATACGCCGAAAACCGGGAGCTCCGTAAAGAGTTGTATCTGGCATACGGTTCAAAATCGTTTAAAGGAAATGAATTTGATAACCAGGAAAACGTAAAACGCATTGCCGGGCTTCGTTTGGAACAAGCCAAATTACTGGGTTATAAAAATTACGCCGATTATGTATTGGAGCGCCGAATGGCAATGAATCCGGCTGGTGTGTATGCTTTGCTCGACGATCTTTACCAGGCTTCGTACAACGTGGCCTTACAGGAAAAGAAAGAAATTCAGGAATATGCAAATACCTTGGGTTTCGAAGGAGAGATCATGCCCTGGGACTGGACCTATTACAGCGAAAAACTTAAGGTGAAGAAATTTGACCTGAGCGACGAGATGCTGAAAACGTATTTCGAATTGAATAACGTGGTGGATGGTGTTTTTGGATTGGCGACTGAGTTATATGGCATAACATTCAAACCAAATAAAAATATCCCGGTTTATAACGATGAGGTAACTGCATACGAAGTATTCGACGCTGACGGAAAATTCCTTTCGGTGTTTTACACCGATTTTCACCCACGGGCAAGCAAGCGGGGTGGCGCGTGGATGAACGATTTTAAAGGACAGTGGAAAGTTAACGGAACCGACTCGCGCCCGCATGTGACCATTGTGATGAATTTTACGCGCCCAACCGAAACCAAGCCTGCCTTGCTCACTTTCGACGAAGTGGAAACCTTTATGCACGAATTTGGCCATGCGCTGCACGGGATGTTGGCCAATTCAACATATCCAAGTCTTTCGGGAACCAACGTTTACCGCGATTTTGTTGAACTTCCTTCGCAAATTATGGAAAACTGGGCGACCGAGAAAGAATTCCTCGACCGCTTTGCCAAACATTACCAAACCGGCGAAACCATTCCGGCTGAACTGGTTCAAAAGATTGTCGATTCGCAGAATTACCTGGCCGGTTACCTGTCGGTTCGCCAGCTGAGTTTTGGCTACCTCGATATGGCATGGCACACACTCGAAGCTCCTTACAAAGGCAGCGTAAAGGAATTTGAAGAAAGCGCCTGGAAGAAAGTACAGATTTTCCCGGTAGTGGATGAAGTTTGTATGAGCACGCAGTTTGGCCACTTGTTTGCAGGAGGTTACGCAGCCGGTTACTACGGTTACAAGTGGGCGGAAGTGCTGGATGCCGATGCGTTTAGCGTATTCAAACAAAAAGGTTTGTTCAACAAGGAAGTCGCTGCTTCGTTCCGCAAAAATATTCTTGAAAAAGGTGGCACAGAACACCCGATGACTTTATACAAACGTTTCCGCGGACAGGAACCCACGGTGGGCGCTTTGCTTGAAAGGAGCGGGTTGAATTTGAATTAAGATACATTTCGAATAGAGTTTCGCCGGGTTCTACCCCGTGTGCAAGCCTGGGAAATTTCATCCTTATTCAGCAGGGATGGAATTTTTTTATCATTGGTGTGTGTAAAATGTATTTCAACCCTTTATGCCTATCGATTATTCTGACATTTATAACAATTTCGCCCATACTGGGCTTATAATTGGATTTTACTGTTCTTTCTATAAATATTGACGCGGCGCTGCCGTTAAAATTAGCTACAGAGCAGCGAAACATTATTAAAATAAAAATTTGATATTTTCACGGACAGTAGTGTTTTAATTAAAAAAACTCATCAAAATCACCCGTTTTTTTCTTCACATCCACATCGTCGCAGTCGAGATTGATTTTGAAGTTAGCCGGTTTCTTAAACTGCATGTCATCTTCTTTAATCCCAAGTGTTGGATCGGCCAGCACTTTTTTGTAAAAGTATCCCCAAATCGGCAAAGCCATGTTCGCCCCCTGACCCGAGGAAATGGTCCGGAAGTGGATACTCCTCAAATCGGCTCCTGTCCATACCCCGGCAGTGAGTTTAGGCGTGATCCCGATAAACCAACCGTCAGAGTGATTTTGCGTGGTCCCGGTTTTCCCGGCAATTGGCATTGTGAATTTTCCATACTCCTGTGTTACTCTTTCACGCCATAAATTTGAACCACGTAAACGAATACCTGTTCCTTCATTGATTACACCCTGCAGCAGGTTCAGCATCAGGAACGAAGTTTCTTCGTCGATGGCTTCGTGCCGGTCGGGCGAGAAACGTGCAATTACGTTCCCGTAGCGGTCTTCGATTCGCGTCACAAAATAAGGTTTGGTATATACCCCAAGGTTGGCATAAGTATTAAATGCCCCCACCATTTCGTATAAAGTAACATCCGAAACTCCCAGGAACATGGAATTCACCGGGTCGATCGGGCTAACAATTCCGAGGCGTTTCATCACTTCAACCACTGCGGCCGGGTTATATTGTTTGAGTACCCAGGCCGAAATCCGGTTCTTTGAATTGGCCAAACCCCATTTCAGCGTTACCATCTTACCGTCCATTTCCTCGTCAACATCCGAATCTTTGGGTTCGTAAATCGATCCGTCGGGCTGGATGAATTGCTGGCTTACGTAAGGAACTTTGGTGCATGGCGTTAGCCCGTTTTGCATGGCCAGTGTATAAAGGAATGGCTTTACCGTAGAACCTATCTGGCGCTTACCGTCTTTCACCATGTCGTACATAAAATATTTGTAGTTGGGGCCGCCTACGTATGCTTTTACTTTGCCGGTTTCGGTGTCCATGGCCATAAACGACGAGCGGAAGTAACGCAGGTAGTATTTAATCGAGTCCATTGGTGTCATGGTGGTATCCCTTTCGCCAGCCCACGAGAAAACCGTCATTTCAGCCGGTTCGTTAAAGCGTTCTTTTATCTCTTCGAAGCTTTTTCCGCTTAAACGCATCACACGGTAACGTTCGCTTTTTCTGATTTCGCGGTTAAGCAAATCTTCCACTTCTTCGCGGCTCATGTTATTCCCGAAAGGTGGGTTGTCGAGATCGCTCATGTTCTCGTCGAACAGGGGTTGAAGGTCATATCGCAGATGTTGTTCGATGGCTTCGTTCGCATAACGCTGCATACGCGAGTCGAGGGTGGTATAAATTTTCAATCCATCGGTGTAGATGTTGTAATTTTCGCCATTGCTCTTTTTATTTTTATTGCACCAGCCAAACAAGGGATTGTTCTCCCATTCTGCAAGGTCTTCGATGTATTTTTGTCCCTGCCACCGGGCATAATTCCCGCGTTCGGGTCGTTTCGAAGTAAGCGCTAAACGGAGGTATTCGCGGAAATAAGGCGCCGGACCTTCCTTGTAATCAACGCGGTTATATTCGAGCCCGAGCGGAAGTTGTTTTACCGAATCACAAACTTCGGTAGTAATATAACCATACTTTTCCATTTGGTTGAGCACGGTATTACGGCGTTGCATCACCAACTCGGGGCGGCGTACCGGATTATACAGCGACGAGTTTTTTGCCATTCCCACCAACATGGCAGCTTGTTGTAGTTGCAGCGAATCGGGTTGAATGCTGAAATAGACATTGGCTGCCGATTTTATCCCCACCGCATTGTTGAGATAGTCGTATTTATTTAAATACATCAGGATAATCTCTTCTTTGGTATAACTGCGTTCGAGTTTTACTGCAATTACCCATTCTTTAAATTTTTGAAAGACCAGATCGATTTTGCTATCCACTCCGGTTCGCGGAAACAACATTTTAGCCAGTTGCTGACTAAGTGTACTGCCACCTCCCGAACTCGAATCTCCGGTAAGTATTCCTTTGGCTACACGCACCAAGCCGCGCAGATCGATTCCTGAATGTTTGTAAAAACGCACATCTTCAGTGGCAATTAGTGCATCAATTAAATGCGGAGGGAGACTTTCGTAATCGACAAAAGTGCGGTTTTCGCTCACAAAATATTTATCAAGGATTTTTCCGTCTTCAAAATATATTTCGGTGGCCAAAATATTTTTTGGATTTTCAAGCTCTTCGAACGAAGGCATAAAACCCAGTTTCCCATTGGCAATCAATACAAAAAAAAGTATGCCCGCTACAACCGAAAGCAGCACCAGCGCCCAAAAGGCAATGATATATTTCCTGAAATTCGATGTTTTTCCCTCCATTGATTTTGTATATTAAAATACGGCAGCAAATATAGTTTATAATGTACTCGCGGCAATTGTTTTAACGGGTCAAACCTTGGTAATATTTTGGATTTTTCGAAATAATATCATCATTTTCAAAGAAATAGTATTCTAAAAAATCGTTGTGTAAATTTTGAACTTAGCATTTGATTTGCTTTAATTTGCAGAAATTTTAGGAAAAGTTAAAAGAGCGTATGCACAAAAACCTGGTAATTGTAGAGTCTCCTGCAAAGGCAAAAACCATTGAAAGATTCCTTGGGGAAGGATACGTGGTCACCTCGAGCATGGGACATATTAGAGACCTGGAGAAGAAGGACTTTGGTATTGATCTTGAAAATAAATATCAGCCTAAATACATAGTAACTCCCGACAAGAAAAAGATTGTTGCCGAGTTAAAAAAGATGGCTAAAGAAGCAGAAACCGTTTGGCTCGCTTCGGATGAGGACCGCGAAGGAGAAGCCATCGCATGGCATTTAAAAGAGGTCCTGAAGTTAAAACCCGAGAACACAAAACGGATTGTTTTTCACGAAATCACCAAAGATGCGATCACTAACGCGATTAAAAATCCGCGAAGTATCGACACCCATCTCGTGGATGCCCAGCAGGCCCGCCGGGTACTCGACCGGATTGTCGGATTCGAGGTGTCGCCGGTGTTATGGAAAAAAGTAAAACCATCGCTTTCGGCTGGTCGTGTGCAATCGGTGGCGGTTCGTTTAATTGTGGAACGCGAACGCGAAATTCGTGAATTCCAAAGCGAATCGGCATTTCGGGTAACCGCAGTTTTTCTGGTTAAAGATGCTGCCGGCAATCTTAGTGAGTTAAAAGCTGAACTTTCGGAACGTTTTAAAACCGCAGAAGAAGCGAATGCGTTTCTCGAAAAATGCAAAACAGCCGAATTTACTGTTTCAGATGTGGTTAAAAAACCGGGCAAAAGAACCCCGGCACAACCGTTTACCACTTCAACCCTGCAACAGGAAGCCAGCCGAAAACTGGGTTTTTCGGTATCACAAACCATGTCGGTGGCCCAGCGCCTGTACGAAAGCGGAAAGATAACCTACATGCGTACCGACTCGGTCAACCTATCAAGCCTGGCGCTGGACAATACCCGCAAGAAAATTGAAGAATTACACGGCGATAAATATGTGAAGATCCGGAAGTTCAAAACTACTTCGAAAGGGGCACAGGAAGCCCACGAAGCGATCCGGCCAACATACATGGATCAGGAAAATGTGGATGGGACTTCGCAGGAGCAACGTTTATACGAACTGATCTGGAAGCGCACGATCGCTTCGCAAATGGCCGACGCCATCCTGGAGCGCACCACCGTAACTATTGATATATCGACCACTGGCGAAAAATTTGTGGCTACGGGTGAAGTAATTGTTTTTGATGGTTTCCTCCGCGTTTACATCGAATCGACCGACGACGAGGGAAATAACGGAAACGGCGACAGCCTGATTCCACCACTTTTTGCCAAAGACAAACTCGTGATGTCGGAGGCAATGGCCACCGAGCGCTTTACCCAACGTCCGCCCAGGTATACCGAAGCAGCGCTGGTAAAACGCCTTGAGGAACTGGGGATCGGCCGCCCGTCGACTTACGCACCTACAATTACTACGATTCAGAATCGTAATTATGTGGTGAAAGAAGACCGGCCCGGAGTGGAACGCGAATTCACCGTAATTAAGCTAAAAAACAGTGTAATCAAAGCAAAAGTTAAAACAGAAATAACAGGAACTGAAAAGAATAAGCTCTTCCCTACTGACATTGGTATTGTGGTAACCGATTTTCTCATCGATAATTTTGTCCAGATTATGGATTACAATTTTACTGCCGACGTAGAAAAAGAATTTGATGAAATAGCCGATGGGAAAAAGGTTTGGAACGAAATGATCGACAAGTTCTACAAACCCTTTCATAAAAAAGTGGAAGATGCCACACAAAATGCCGAACGCTCGAAAGGAGAACGTATTCTGGGTATTGATCCTAAAACGGGGAAACAGGTTACGGTGAAAATCGGTCGTTTCGGCCCGCTGGCACAGTTGGGCGAAGCAAGTGCGGAAGGCGAAGAAGAAAAACCACAGTTTTCGAGTTTGCGTGCTGGCCAGCACATCGAGACTATTACGCTGGAAGAAGCTCTTGACCTTTTTAAACTGCCTCGCGAATTGGGAAATTTCGAAGGGAAAAAAGTAACGGTTGCCATTGGTCGTTTTGGTCCATACGTGCGCCACGACAATAAATTTGTATCGCTGGGCAAAGAAGACGACCCGTATTCGGTGGGCCTCGAGCGTGCGGTCGAGTTAATTAAGATGAAACGCGATAAGGATGAAAAAGCGGTTTTGAAAGTATTTGAAGAAGACGCTGATCTCCAGTTACTAAATGGAAGATGGGGGCCTTATTTGAAATACAAAAAGAAGAACTTTAAAATACCCAAATCGGTAAAAGCCGGGCAGATGAGTTTCGAAGATTGTATGAAAATCGTAAATGAGGCTCCGTCGCCAAAAACAAGACGTATAGCAAAAAAATAAAAGATAAGGGCAGGTGATTTGATCATTTGCCTTTATTTTTATCCAAAAAATATGAACCTGAATCACTACTTTGATGCGGTCGGTTTTTCGGCTTATTCCGAAAATTCGCGGCTTAAATGGAATCAGACTCTTGGGGCCACTATCGAAAAACACACCCTGGCCCTAAACGAAAAGAACTGGAAAACAGTGGAAGTGGCAATTATTGGCTTACCATGCGGGACACACGAAAACGAATGTGTCCCAAGTCAATCTGCTGACCGTGTGCGCGAGGAACTTTATCATTTGGCAGCACCCGGCAAAATAAACATTATTGACTTGGGTAACCTGAAACAGGCACAAAGCCAAAAAGGAAATTTTCTGGCTCTTCGCGATGTGGTTGATTATTTAAGCGAAGCGAAAATCACGGCATTGGTAATTGGGGGAAGTGAAGACTTTTCGTTCGGAATTTGTCAGGCATTCCGAAACAACAAATTTTTCTCTTTCTGTACTGTCGATGCTTGTCTGGATATCAAAAAGAGTATTGAAACCTATCAACCTGATAATTATTTGTCGCGGATTTTTAGCGCACAGCCCGATGTCTTTCAGTTTAGTTTAGTCGGATATCAGCGTCATTATATTCCCGATGAATCGTTTTCAAAATTAAAAGGGTTAGGTTTGCATTTGAGTTTGGGGCAGTTGCGCGAGGATTTGGTTCTGGCCGAACCGCTTTTCAGAAATAGTGATTTTGCATCTGTCGACTTTGGGACGCTTAAGTATTCAGAAAGTCAGGGTAAAAAAAGACTTCCAAATGGACTGGGAGGCGAAGAGATTTGTCAGCTTTCGCGGTTCGCAGGAATGAGCAAACGTCTAAAGGTTTTTGGTCTGTTCGAAATTTCAGACGGTCCCGGTACATCGGGTATCAACGTATCGCTGGCAGCACAAACTGCCTGGTATTTTCTCGAAGGGTTCACGCTCCGAAATCATCTTGATCCCGAAAAGAAGGATGGGTTTACTATCAATGAAGTGGAAGTGTGGCAGGTGGAGACGCCGCTTGTATTTTATCTGAATAATGAAACCGGCCAGTGGTGGATGCAGTTGCAGGCCGCCGACAAATCGGTACATTATCTTGCCTGTTCAGAACAGGATTTTATAGATGCCTCGCACAACGAGATACCGGAGATTTGGTTGAAATATGTTCAAAAAATAGATGAAATACTAAAATAATAGCTTTGGATAAACGTTCTTTGCATACCTTGTTAACAGTAGATTGTTACAAACAAGCCCTTTTTTGTGGTATTTCAGGGGCTAATATTGGTTAAATTGCCACGTGAAAGAAGAGTATGAAGAAAACAGTTGCTTTTCTATATTTAATAATATTGGTTAATTTCGCAGTGTTCGCTCAACAGGATCCTCAGTATACAAATAATATGTATTACAAGTTGGGGGTAAACCCTGGCTATGCTGGCGCCGAGAATGCGTTAAGCGGACTGATTTTAAATCGTTACCAATGGGTTGGATATGGCGGAGGAGAACCAAAAACCCTGGTTTTTAGTGTGGATGCAGCAATCAATGCCTTTGGCGCCCCGGGCGGGATTGGAATTAATATTGTGAGTGACCAGTGGGGATACTACGATAACATGTGGATAAACCTGAATTATTCTTACAAGGTCACTACACGTTTCGGCACACTCGGACTCGGCATTTCGCCGGGTTTTTACAACTTTAATATTAATCCCGACAAAGGCTGGGTTTCGAGCGACGACGTGTTGAATAACTCGGAAGGAGGAGCCGGCGACAACCTGATTCCTCAGCAGCAGTCGAGTCAGTTGGCTTTTGACATAGGCGCGGGAGCTTATCTTTACTCCAACAAATATTATTTGGGAGTTTCGGCAAGCCATATTAACCAGGCTGCGGTTAAATACGACGATCTGGCAAGTGATTATCTTGTACGTCACTATTATTTAATGGGTGGCTACAATATTAAACTTACCGATCCGTTATTTGAGTTGCGGCCCTCGTTCTTGTTTAAATCTGACATTGCCAGCTGGCAGTTGGATTTAAACACTAATGTTGTTTATGACGATAAGTTTTGGGGCGGAATTAGTTATCGGGTACAGGACGCGATCGCCCTACTTTTGGGAGTAGAATTATTTAATGGACTACGGCTTGGCTATTCTTTTGACCTGGTTACATCAGCGCTTAAGAGAAATAGCTTCAGCTCGCACGAATTTTTTATAAATTATTCGATTACTTTAGAAAGAAGTCGTAACCAGAAATATAAAAGTATTAGGTTTTTGTAATTTTTACGCCTTATTGGCTTATTTTTACGAACCTTAAATATTTTAGAATGAAAATCAAGCTCAGGATTGAAAAAATACAAACTATGAAAAAACTACTTTTAATTGCAGTTGTATTCCTAATGACCATAGTTTTCACCGGCTGTTTAGGCGGAGGTGCAGGTGGAAACGGAGAATTGGTGGGAGTACAGAAAAGGGCGCGTTTTAAAGAAACGCAACCTTACGGCATGGTATACATCCGCAGAGGAAGCTTTAATATCGGGCCCAGCGATCAAGACGCTAGTAGATCAGGTATTCCGGTGAAAACAGTTTCGCAGGAACCATTCTGGATGGATGATACCGAAATTACCAATAACGAGTACCGCCAGTTTGTTGATTGGGTAAAAGAGAAAATGGCCCGCGAAATGCTTGGCGATCAGTATCCTGAGTTTATGATTACCGAAGATCGGGATGGTAACCCGATCGATCCGCCACAAATTAACTGGAGAGAAAAAATAGACTGGGAAGATCCAGACATGCAAATGGCCATGGAAGATCTTTATATTCCCGAAAATGAACGTTTCTTCGGAAGAAGAGAGATCGATGCACGAAAACTGGTTTACGAATACTGGTGGGTCGATCTAAACCAGGCTGCCAAACGCAGCAACTCATATAACTTCGAAACACAACGTTACGAAGGAAATGTATACAATACGGAAGGCGAACTGATACCAATCGAAAACCGTTCATCATTTATGATGCGCGACCAGGTACATGTTTATCCCGATACACTTTGCTGGATCAGGGATTTTACCTATTCGTACAACGAACCTCTTGCAACCCGTTATTTTTCGCACCCTGGTTTCGATGAATATCCCGTGGTAGGTGTAACCTGGAAACAGGTAAATGCTTTCTGTAACTGGCGCACCAAAATTCAAAACGAATATCTTGAAGAAAAAGGCGAACCGACTTTAATGGAATATCGCCTGCCAACTGAAGTTGAATGGGAATACGCTTCACGTGGCGGCAAAGAATTTTCGATGTATCCGTGGGGAGGTTATTATCCTCGCGACGACAAGGGCGTTTTCCTGGCCAACTTTAAACCCTTAAGAGGAAATTACGTGGAAGACGGTGCGATAGCCACCATGAAAGTTGGAAGTTACGACCCGAACGAATACGGATTGTACGATATGTCGGGTAACGTAGCAGAATGGACAAGTACTGCATATGATGAGGCAGGTTACAATTATTTTAGCGACTTAAACCCAACCTTTACATACAATGCCCGGAAAGACGATCCCCCGGTGATGAAACGAAAAGTCATCAGAGGAGGCTCGTGGAAAGATATTTCTCAATTCATACAAGTCTCGTCGCGCGACTTCGAATACCAGGATACTACCAAATCGTATGTTGGTTTCCGTTGTGTCAGATCGACATTTGGTGAAGAATTTTAGATTATTATTAAAACTTATATTGATCCTGCTATGAACCTCGGAGAAGTATTTAAAACCAAACGCTGGAAGACATTTATGGGTTATGTTTACGGGTGGGGAGCATCCGTTGTACTTATTGGCGCACTCTTTAAACTCGAACACCTGCCATATTCCGGTTTGTTGCTGACCATAGGTCTTTCTACTGAAGCATTGATATTCTTTTTATCGGCATTTGAACCTCCCATGGAGATTCCTGACTGGGGAAAGGTTTATCCTGAATTAAGAGAAGATTATGAATTGGCAGGTCTGGAAGAATTAAAGCCAAAGAAAAACGGATTGGAACAGTTATTAAATGGAACTGACCTTACTCCCGATCTATTGGATCGTGTGGGGAAGGGATTAAACGAACTAAGCAATACGGCCAGGGGAATAAGTGATATTTCATCGGCCACACTTGCTACTGACATGTACGTTAAAAACCTGAGTTCTGCGTCACAGTCGATGGGCACTTTTACCCAAATAAATAATAAAGCGAATGAGTCGATTGATAAATCAGTGGCAACCTTAATTGAATCTTATTCGTTAGCTGCCAGTAAACTCACCGAAACCGGGACCAAGTTGTCAGCTACATACAACCGCTCGTCCGAAGCCATTTCAGGCGGACTTGAAAGTATCGGGAACAGTTCAAAAGAATATGCCTCAAATCTCGAGAAGCTGAACAAAAACCTGTATTCATTAAATACAAATTTTGAAAGCCAGCTGATTGATACAAAGGAACAGTTTAAAGCAACACAACAGTTCAATAAAGATTTGTCGGAGATGAATTCAATTCTGACATCTTCGGTAGATGAATTGAAGAAATACAAGGAAAATGCTGAACAGTTAAATAAAAATCTCGAAGCGCTGAATACGATTTACGGCAATATGCTGGGGGCAATGAGTTACAAAAAATAAAACCTTGAAGAACTGAGATATGGGTGCAAAAAATTGCCCGGAATCCCCGCGGCAAAAAATGATAAACATGATGTACATCGTACTCACGGCGTTACTGGCTTTGAACGTCGCCGCCGAGGTACTTGAGGCATTCAGGGTTGTTGATTCGAGCCTCCTCCAAACCCTGCGTGCGGTGGACATGCAAAATGCCCAGATTTATTCTTCTTTCGAACAAGCCTATACAGAGAATCCTACAAAAGTGAAAGAATGGAAACAAAAAGCAGACGAAGTAAAACAGAAGTCAGGGGAGATGATTGCCTACGTTTCCAATATGAAAGATGAACTCGTAGTTTATTCAGGTAGCCGGCCTCTTGAAGAGGGTATCGAGAAAAACAGCGAAAAGTATTATCATGTAACCCGCGATGGAAAAATACTGGAGATTGCTAAAGTTGACGATTTAAATGGCCCTTCTGAATTTATGATTACCCAGAAACGGGCAGATGAACTGAAACAGCGGGTGGTTGATTACCGTAATTTTTTAATTGAATTGCTCGGAGAAGACAACGAAGAACTTAAACAGACCATCCTAAGCGAGTTGAACACCGAAGATCCGGAAGGAAACCTTAAATCAGGAAATGAAAAAAAATCCTGGGAATCGGAACATTTCGAAGATAAACCATTGATCGCGGTAATGACCCTGTTATCAAAAATACAGATCGATGTAAAAAACTCGGAATCCAATGTTGCAAAATATTTGTATTCACAAATCGACGCCGGTTCATTTAAATTCAACCGATTGGGGGCACGGGTAATTGCCAACTCGAATATCGTTTTGATGGGCGATAAATACCAGGCCGAAGTTTTCCTGGCCGCTGAAGATACAACACAACAACCCGAAATTATAATTAACGGAAGAAATGCTGAAGTGGTGGACGGCAAAGCAACTTATGTTGGAAGTACCGATAAACCCGGGATGTTTAAGTGGAGTGGATTGATCAAGTACAAAACTCCCGGCGGCATTATAAAAAGTTATCCGTTTGAACAGGAATACCAGGTGTCGCAACCCAGCGTTACCATGTCGGCCACAAAAATGAATGTATTTTATAAAGGGCTGGAAAATCCGTTTGAGATAAGTGGAGGGGCTATTCCCAGTGAGAACCTTTCGCTGGAGATGACTAATGGGACATATGAGAAAAGAGGGGATAGCTACATTATCAAACCTAAAGATATTGATGAGCAGGGGAAAAGAACCAGGGTAAGCGTTTATGCCAACATAAACGGAGAACGCCGTTTGATCGGCACCTCTGACTGGCGCGTAAAACAAGTTCCCGACCCGGTAGCCCAGATCAATAGCCAAAGTGGCGGCGATATCCGTAAGGAAGTACTTACTATTCAGCAGGGGGTACAGGCCGTACTTATAGATTTCGATTTCGAATTTAAATACGCTGTAACCCAGTTTACACTGGAAACGCCAGCCGGAGGATATACAAACCGTTATCCAACGAAAGGGAACCGTTTTTCAAATGAGCAACTCGAGGCATTAAAACGTGTAAATCCCGGTTCATGGATTTATATAGCAGATATAAAAGCCGTTGGCGACGATGGCACAACAAGGGATCTCGATCCTATTTCGTTTAAAATAAAATAAAACTGATATGAGAAAGTTAATTATCTATTTCGGCATTGTTACGTTGCTGTTGAGCTTTGGAAACGTGAAAGCCGATGCCCAAATTGTAAACGGGGCATACAAACAAAATGATATATACGAAAAGAAACCAATGCCATTGGTGTCTGTTCGCGAGTCAGACGTGTTCTGGTCGAGGAAAATATGGCGAGTGATCGATCTTCGCGAGAAGATGAACATTCCATTGTATTATCCAACACGCGAAATGGATCAGCGTATCAACCTGATCAACTTGTTGCTACAGGGAATTGAAAACGGACAGATCACGCCTTATGATGCGCGTACCGACGACGATTTCAAAATTCCGATGAGCTATGCCCAGGTGAAGGAAATTTTCGGGGCTAAAGCTACCACCGAGCAACGGGTAAACTTCGACACCGGAGAACGCGAAAATGTGGTTGTTCAGGGCGAGGTCAGACCCAACGAGATCAAACAATACATGATCAAGGAAGAGTGGTATTTTGATAAACAAACTTCCGCATTACATGTTCGTATTATCGGAATCTGCCCTATTCGGGAATATGTTCGTGAAGGAGATGCATCGGGGCAAGTGCAACGCCAGAAAGTATTCTGGGTGTATTATCCCGAAGCACGTCCGCTTTTGGCTACCAACCTGGTATTAAACCCATATAACGATGCCCGCCAAAATTCGTTCGACGATATTTTCATCAAGCGACAGTTTAATTCATACATTGTTAAAGAATCTAACATGTACAATAACCGCGACATCAGCGCCTATCTGACCGGTAAGGATGCCATGCTTGAATCGCAGCGCATCGAAGAAGAGATTTTCAATTACGAACAAGATCTTTGGGAGTACTAGTATATTAAAATATAAAGTGCAGCCTTATGGAAACATAAGGCTTTTTTTTGAGGCAATTTAAGTAAGCTCGGTTCGTTCTAAAAAGGCGGTTATTTAAGCAAGGGTTTCCCGGATGAGAAAGGTACTAACATATTTGATTGTTTTTGCAGTGATGCTGTTAAGCTCATGCCAAAAAGACAAGCAAAATCAGTACCTCCTACTCGGTAAAAGCAACAGGGAAAAATACTTCGAACCAACTCCTTTTGGAATGGCTTACATTGAAAGGGGAGCCTATAATCTGGGCGACAACGACGATGAACTTTTTGAAATAGCGCCAACGAAAATGGTTTCAACTGAAGCTTTTTGGATCGACGACACCGAGATTACCAATAACGAATACCGACAATTTGTATACTGGGTTCGCGACAAGAAGGCCAGGGAATTACTGGGACAAACTTACACTGACTTTTTAATTACGGAAGATAAGTATGGTAATCCTCTGGATGAACCAGGGATCAACTGGGATGAAAGAATTGAATGGGATGATCCTGAGTACGTGAACGCGATGGATGAATTGTATCTGCCTGAACAGGATCGGTTTGGATATCGTAAGGAAATTGATACCCGCAAACTGGTGTATGAATATTACTGGGTTGATTTTAAACAAGCGGCTAAACGCAGTAACAGTTACAATTACGACATACAAAAATACCAGGGAACTGTAATAAACTCAAAAGGAGAAACAACCCCTATCGAGAACCGAAGTTCATTTCTGATGCGCGAGTCTGTTCCTGTGTATCCCGATACTTTGTGTTGGATCCGCGATTTTGCCTACACATACAACGAACCGTTTACGTTAAAATATTTTTCGCATCCGGGCTTTGATGATTATCCGGTTGTTGGAGTTACCTGGCAGCAAGCCAATGCTTTTTGTAACTGGCGTTCGAATTTAAAAACTTTGACAATGGAACGTTTTAAGGAAGCTCCTCCGCATGATTTTAGGTTACCTACCGAGAGCGAATGGGAAGTAGCTGCCCGCGGCGGCATGATGAATAATATGTATCCCTGGGGAAGTTATTACGCAAGAAACGTCAAAGGATGTTTTGTGGCCAATTTTAAACCGCAACGTGGAAATTATGTTGCCGACAGTGAAACGACAACAGCTGCCATGAAAGTGGGACAATTTGATCCAAATCCTTTTGGGGTTTACGACATGGCAGGAAATGTCGCTGAATGGACTTCAACTGCTTTTTACGAAGCTGGATACGAATTAATGAACGATTTCAACCCTGAAATACAATACCGTGCACTGCCCGATGATCCTCCGGTAATGAAAAGAAAAGTGGTTCGTGGGGGATCGTGGAAAGATGTTGCTTATTTTATACAGGCCTCAACCCGTACTTTCGAATACCAGGATACAGCAAAATCGTATATCGGGTTCCGCTGTGTGCGTACTTCTTTCAGAAACGAGCTGGACAACAAGCCCAAATCACAGGGTGCTCATTATTAAAATATCAGGTTAATTCCACCAAACACAGTACTTCCGGGCATAGTATAATACCGGTTTACTTCGTAAGTCGTATTTAAAAGATTTTCGCCACTTACAAATAATTTTACATTTCGGGTTAATGTAAACATAGCTTTTGCATTTACCAGGGCATAACTCTCAAGATTAACTACAGGAGTTGGGTCATTGTCGAGATTGGATACCTCTTGCAAACTGGCGCTTAGTTGCAGTTTATTAATCCGGTAAACGGTATCGATGAAAAGATGATGCCCGGGAGTAGCAAATACAGGATTTTTCATGTGAATATAACTGTATGTGGCATTTAAACTGAAATTTTTGAAAGGCTCTGTACGTAAGGCAAGTTCAAGACCTTTGTTCGAAACAGCGCCGGTATTTAAATATCCGTTTGGAGGCCCAACATTTACAATTAGATTATCGCCTTCTACAATAAAAACAGTGGCTTCGGCTTGCACTTTGTGGTCGGCAAAATTGGCTGTTATGCCGGTTTCATAGTTCCAGATCGTTTCAGGATCGAGGTTCGGATTGGGGCCCCACATAAATAGTTCGCGTATGGTAGGACTACGAAATCCTTTCGAAACATTCCCTTTCCAGGTTGTTCTTTCGTTTAACTGCAAAGCAAATCCAAGCGAAGGAATCCACACATCGCCATACTGACTGTTGTGTTGGTATCGGATTCCGGCGTTTAAAATCAACTTCCCGGTTTCGTGCTGTGTAAATCCATAAACTCCGTATTCGTATAAGGCGGTGTCGGCAAAAACAACCCCATTCCCGTTAAAAGCCAGCGTGTTTTCAGCAAGCCCCCCGTAATTCATAAGGTCAAACCCGACAGTGAAAGTATTTCCTTTAAAAAGTTTCCAGGCTTCATATAGGTTCAAGCCGTAATTATGGTCGGTAGAATGAAAGCCATCGGTAATTTCGTGTTCGCCAAAATTGTAAAAGAGTTTTAGTGCACCTGAAGCTTTTTCATATTCATTCAATAACGTAAAAGCCCAATATCCACGGAGGATATCTATATTTTGGCCCGGAGCAGCATTGAGGGTGTCTGGACCGGGATCAGAAGCTTTGAAAGCAGCCAGGCTAAAATCGGTGGTAGCCGATAAATGTGTATTTATTTCGTAGCCGAATTTCAGGTACCCGTTGGTGATATTGAAATCTGAGTTTGGACGGTGGCCGTCGGTCTGGTTGTAATTGACCGTTGCAAAAACACTAAGCTTGTCTTTTTTGTAACCCAGCGCTCCCATGTATTTTTGGGTATTGAACGATCCGTATAAAAGCCGCGCGTTTCCATTCATCCCATTTGTATTTTGCTTTTTCGTGATGATGTTGATAACGCCACCCATGGCATTCGATCCGTATAAAATTGAAGCTGGCCCGCGAATCACCTCCACGCGTTCCACATCCGACGCCACATAGGAATCAGGCAGCGGGTGTCCCATAATTCCCATAAACTGAGGGTGTCCGTCGATGAGCATTAAAACACCAGTGGTTGGGTTTCCTCCAATTCCGCGGATACTGATCTGCCCGGCAGAACCTGCTGCCACTCCAAATCCGGTAACGCCACGTTCGGTAACAAAAAGCCCCGGAACACGCCCGTTCAAAATAGGAAGAATGGCCGATTCATCCGATTGTTCGATCTGGCTTCGATCGACAACCGAAACCGCCATCGGAACGTTGTTGCGGCTTACTTTCACTGGTGTTCCGGTTACCACGATTTCATCGATTTGGATAGTGTCTTTTGTTAGCGAAAAGTTTTGTGCTCCGATTGGCTTGCTTATAGCCATTGAAATCAGAAAGAAGACTATAGATAGTTGTAAAGCGTTTTTCATTTAAATTGTGTTACTTAATTATAAATACGTGTTACCGCCGGGGCAAAAAAATTAACCAGCTTTGCTCATTACCAGTTTACCGTGTTGAATGCCTTTCAACCCAATCAATTTGTCAGAAATCTCGGTGAGGGTTCTGGACGGGCCTTTCAATGCAATAATTTCCATGTAGTTGATTTCGTTTAAATGAAATCCCTGTACCGAAAGGATATATTCATGATAATTGAAACGGATCTCGGAAGACTTTTTCAGAATATCGCTTTTCCCGTGATCAAAAACCAGGATAACTGCGCCTGCAACAATGTTGTCGCATTTCCATTTTTCCTCCACCATGTTCTTTTCGATTAGGTGGCGAATGGCTTGCGAACGATTGGAAAAACCATTGTCCGACACATAGTTATCGAGCGCTTTTAACAATTCTTCATCGAGTGAAACTCCAAAACGTGATACCGACATAGTGTTATTATTAAACAAAAAGGTAGCACGAATATACTGAAAATATTCTTTTGTAAATCGATCCAGATTTAGTTAAGCCAAAAATTAACGTGATTCTTTTTCCCAGATCAGCTTTTTACCAAAGCCCAATCGGTTGTCAGTCATTTTAATGTATTGAAGATGCAGTACCCAGAGTGAAGTTTTCATGAGAACAGCAAATGGAAACCTTTTAAGGTACGCGTTTTTGGCTTTCTTCCGGAGCGTTTCATTGGGACGTTCCATGTTTCCACGAAACTGAATTCCCTGAATCTTGCCAACCGTACTGGTTTCAAGCACAACACTTCCTGCAACTTTTGGGTTTAAGGCTGCATCCTGTGCATGTTTGGTCTCATCGTCGGAAGTAAAAACAAAACAGTTTTCATCTGCGAGGTAAGTATAAAAGCAATTCGAGCACCAGGGATTGTCGTTCACAACCGTTGCCAGCGTTAACACGTGATGTTCGTTAATAAACTCAACAATTCTTTTTTCAGGTATCGACATGTCCAAATTATTGTGCGACTAAAATAATCGTATATTTAGGAATACACAAACAATACGATTAACCAAATTAACGCAAAGATTATGACAACAATTAAAACCATTTATTTAGGTGAGTTGCGTACCGAAAACGAACATCTTCAGTCGGGAAATAAAGTGATTACTGACGCGCCAACGGATAACCGGGGAAGAGGCGAATATTTTTCTCCTACCGATTTACTGGCTACCGCGCTTGGAAGCTGCATCATGACAATCATGGGAATTACTGCCCGCGACCACAATATTGATATTGAAGGAACACAAGTGGAGCTTACAAAAATTATGGCTTCCGACCCTCGCCGTGTAGCCGAAGTGGTGGTTGAATTTACTTTCCCGCGAAAGAATTATAGCTCTGAACAAAAACGAATTGTAGAAAGTGTAGCTGGAACCAGCCCGGTTCCGCTGAGTTTGCATCCCGATTTAAAACAAACCATCAAATTTAATTGGTAAAAGGGGCAAAATTAGTACTTCCGAGGGTGCGAATAAAATTAGTATTTTGTAAACTTAATGACCATTTGTGCTGATATTCAAGCGCCTAATCTTTCAATAGATAATAAGAACCTAATGAAAAAAATGAAGGAGCTGGGGCTCGATTAGTCTTTCTGTACAATAAATTTTTGCGAAACCAAACCGTCTTCAAATTCAACCCTAAAAAGATAAGTGCCGGAAGGGAGGTATGAAATATCTATCTCCCCTTTTTTTTGTTCGAGATGAAGAAACATCTTGCCAGTCACATCAAAAATCGCCATCGCTTTTACGTTTCTGTTTGCTGAACAACTGAAATACAATTTTGTAGATGCCGGGTTTGGATAAACACTGAAAGTGTTATCGTCCGAAATTTCCGGAACATTAACGATATGGTCTGTTTTCGAGAGTAGCCAGTAATCGGGGTCAAGTTCTACGAAGGAAACTTGGAAACCCGGATTTACCGTAAAAGTCTGATTGTTCTGAACCTGATTGAGACGAAGGTCGAGTGTTTGCGTTCGATCGGAATTGTACAAGCGAACAGGGACCGGCATTTCAAAGAAACCTACAGAAGGATGCGTAGTGCTTTGCGAAAGGGAAATGCGTAGTTCATTTTCGGAAGGTTGCCAGTAGTTAAGCGCGTAAACAGGATAACCTTCGCCATAATACCAGTCGTTAAAAAACTCCTGAAGGCTGGTGTCGCCGGCCTCTTCCATGTGTTTCTGCAATTGGGCGGTGGTTGCAAAATCATTGGCAATTTCGGGATCGTGGTAATAATTTCTAAGGCCGTTAAAAAAGTTCTCGTCTCCTAATACCCAACGCAACATATGCAAAATATATGCTGCCTTTTGATAGGTGAGCCGGTAATCAAAAACACGGTTCACATCGCTGGTATCGGTAACAAACACCGCTCCGTCTGTAACTTTTACGATGTTTTCCACCGTCGATTTTTTCCATCCCGGCCAATCATTTGGTTTTAGATTTTCGATGGCCAGTGCATTTAAATAGGTGGCAAAACCTTCATTCAGCCAGATATCCTGCCAGCTCGATGTGGTAATGTAATCGCCAAACCATTGGTGAGCCAGTTCATGTGCGATCAACCCAAATGTAAAACCACCCATGAAACTCATGGTTTGGTGTTCCATTCCTCCGCCCCAGCCAAATTGTGCATGGCCGTATTTTTCATCAGCAAAAGGGTATACATCTACCAACTGGTTATAAAACTGCATAACTTCTGCAGTAACGGGAGTTTGGGTACTGGCGATTTCAAGATTTTCGGGATAAACGTAATTCAGGATGTCGATCACTCTTTCGTCATCCAAAGCAAGCGTATCAGAATAAACCACATAATCGGTAGCTGCAATCGCGACCAGGTAAGCAGCGATCGGATGTCGGTGTTTCCAATGTACCGTGCGTAAATTATCGTTTATTTCATCGTTCACCAATATTCCATTACTGGCGGTTCGGTATTGTTGGGGCGTGGTCACAATTACATCGATCGAGTCGATTTTATCGTTTAGCGATTGTTTGCAGGGCCACCATTCCATTGCTCCGTAAGGTTCCGATAATGTCCACAAAACAGGTGTTTGCAAACTCCCGTGAACATTGGTTTCGAAGGACCCAAAGCCCGAACCCGGCGGAACACCATGATAATACACCGAAAAAGAATCTACCTGTTCCAAACCCGGGATATCAGTGATTGGAATACTTATTTTATTATGAAGATGTTTGTATTGAATTTTCTGGCTATTTCGGGTGACGGAATCAACGTGCAAATCCTGGTGAAGATCGAGATAAACGGTATCAAGTACTTCGGAAAGCGGTTTGTAACAGCTTGTTACTTTTCCCGAAATGTATCGAACTGCCGGATCGATTTGCCACTCCATTCGCTGATATATAAAATCGGTTTCTCCCGAAGAAGCATTTTCTGTATAATTTGAAAGAAGCACTTTTTGACGGCTTTCCTGTATGGCAAGTTTCTCCAGGTCAAAGTAAATATCCTGACAGCTTGCTTTCCCTGTAAATATTAGAAGCAAAAACAGAATGATGATATAGCGAATCATTTGCTAAAGTTACAAAACAGAATCATTTATACGACAAGACCAAAGAAAAGGCGGATCTCCGAAGAAACCCGCCTTTAAAGGATCAGCTTTACTTTTTGTCAAGAATCAACTTCCTGACGATCCGTTGTTCATTTATTTGTACAATCACCAAATATGTTCCGCTAATGTGATTCGAAAGATCAAATACAATGCGCTCCCCACTTTGATAAGTCTTCCGGAATACCTGACTTCCTGCAATGTTGGTCACCATCAGTTCAATCTCTCCGTATGGGGGATTTTCTAAATCGATACGAACATGGCCCTGTGTTGGGTTCGGATACAAATTAAGGCCGAAAGTGTTCTCGTCCATATCAAATATTCCTACTTCAAGCGGATCGATGCAAACCCGGAAGGTGTCGCTTCCCAATGCCCCAGCCAGGTCCTGCAAACTCACCACTACTTCAAAGCATCCCGTATCAGCTTCCGTTGGAGTGAACGTGAGGACAAACTGTTCGTCCTCTTCCTCAATATTCACCCAGGCAGGCAATCCTGCATCTCCAATAATAAAGTTGAAAACCATGGAGCTGTCATCGAAGTCCTCAAAGAATACACCAGGTAATTTACTAATGAAGACCGTGGTGGTGTCCTCTACAGTCATCGATTGATCTTCGATTTCATCCACTATCACAGGCGGGCCGTTCACCTCGTTCACCGTTAACAAGAAACTGATGCCAGCGGAATTACCCAGCGAATCCTGAACGCTTACGGTTATGCTATCGGTTCCGAATTGATGAGCCGATGGCACAATTACAAGGGTTGCAGTGCTGTCGAAAGCAGTAAACGTAATGTTTAACGAATCGATTAGTCCCGGATTGTTGTTTGTAGCGGTTAGGCTAACTTCCCGCTTATCGCAGGCAGTCCCGCCCGAAATTCCTGTAAGAAGAACCTGCAAAGTGCTGTCTTCATCCATCGTTTGATCGGGTATTTCGTCGATAGTAGGATCGGCAACCTCATCAAGTACCAGAATGGTTGTCTGGCAAGTCGCTTCGTTTCCTGCCGCATCGCTAACCTGAACTGTTACGCTGGTTTCACCTACATGTTCGCAAGTGAAAACAGAAGGTGTAATTTCGATTACGAGGTCGTCAAAAGCCGAGATATCATCGCTCGATCCCTGTGCAATGGCAGCAAGATCTGCTTCCGTTAAGGTATAGCTTCCATTTGCAGAAAGAGCTATTTCGATAGAGTTGCACTGAACCGTTGGAGGAGTGTTATCTTCCACTTTCAGATCGAGGATGAGGACACTATCGCAACCAAATACCGTACTCATTGTTGTGCGGTACGTACCTGTTTTAGTTAAAATCAGAGGACCAAAAATATACGGAAGTTCTGATTTTTCGACGGTTACGGACAGATTGGTTTTGTAACCCGGATACACAACCAGAGACAGCGTTACTACACTGTCGCAACCATTTTGTGCGGCAAAGGTTTCGGTGTACGTTCCCGAAGCGTATATAGACTGGTTTCCTAAAATGTAAGGCAACTCATTCTCACAAACAGTGTCGGCAAAAGCTGAGCTGGAGGTATCGGTGACTGAGAACACCAAAACAACGGTGCTGTCGCAACCTGCCGATGAAGTAAACACTTCGGTAAATGTCCCGTCGCCCGTAAGCGATTGTGTTCCGAATTCATAAGGCAGATTTTTCTCGCAAACCGTTAAAGTATCGGCAACATTGAATGTGTCGTTCACTAACAAAGTCAGAATAACCGTGCTGTCGCAACCATTCACTGCATTAAATACTTCGGTGTAAGTTCCTGAAGCAGCCAGGGATGTTC
>WOYI010305670.1_pt2 | contig 34654 bp, 39 predicted proteins | sample 6423411 | NCBI WGS metagenome assembly WOYI01 (sample SAMN13441803, study PRJNA592873) | oil field metagenome | biome: oil field; feature: oil-well bore; material: oil-contaminated soil; isolation source: oil-contaminated soil from oil-well borehole | place: Germany: Wietze | collected 2016-10-18 ...
TCGATGACCGGGTCGTTCTCACAGTCGTGGTACTGCTTCCCTCTGCTCCTGGCCCCCATCCAGAGGCGGATCTGCTGGAGTAATGTCACGTGGTTCAATCCTTTCGTTCGCAGTGGGTGGGTCCCACTGTGACGCATAGCCGTTCTGATCTCCTGAGAATAAATCCATTGTGATACGGGCTTTTGCTCATTTGACCCTAAAATAGCACTTGATTTAAAAACGGGGCGATTATACCCAGTATTTTCTGTCCCGGGCGATCGGTCCCTTACACCCGCCGAAAGATCCCGTCGAGCTTCCTCCTGTCGAACGCCACCACTGTCGGCCTCCCGTGCGGGCACGTCCAGGGGGTCTTTGTCCGGGCGAGCTGTGCGAGGAGGCGCTTCTGCTGGTCGTGCGTCAGGTGGGCGCCGGCCTTCACCGCACCCCTGCAGGCGACGATACAGGTGACCGCCTCCCGCCGGTTGGGGGTGGTGCGGGACGTATCGCTAAGGAGGTCGGCGATCGTTTCCCGGACTGTCTCGGGTCCTTCGATTGCGCCGAGGGCAGCGGGCACCGCCCGGACGGCGAAGGTGTCCCGGCCGAACTCCTCCACCACGAACCCCTCGCCAAGAAGGAGCGGCATCGCGTCCCGGAGCGCCGCGGAATCCTTTGGGGGGAGGGAGAGGACGACCGGCATGATCAGTTCCTGCGACCCGGCTCCGGCATCACGCTGCTCCACGACCTGCTCATAGAGGATCCGCTCGTGGGCGGCGTGCTGGTCGACGAGGTAGAGGGTGCCGTCGGTCCCCTCCGCCACGATGTAGGTCGCCGCCACCTGCCCGACCGGCTCCATGGCCGGGAGGAGGTTCTCTCTGCCCTCCGTCTCCGTCCGCCGGAGCTGCTTATCGGAGAGGGCGAGTTCCCGGTGCCCCGCCGTGTAGGCGGCTTCCGGCTCGCCGGCCGTCGGGGCCCGTGCCTGCTGGGGCTCTGCCGGGGAGATCTGCTGCTGCACCGGCTCGGCCGGCGCCTCGCGGGCGAGGTCGTGCGTGGCGAGCGCCTCCTCCACGGCCGCCGAAACCGCCGGGAGGATCTCCCGCTCCCGGGAGAGACGGACCTCCCGTTTCGTCGGGTGGACATTGACGTCCACGAGGTCGGTATCGATCGAGAGTTCGATGAACGCCACCGGGTAGCGGTCTTTCGGGAGGAGGGTGCCGTAGCCCTCCCGGACGGCGGCGGCGATCGGCCGGGAGGTGATGCTTCTGCCGTTGATGCTGATAAAGACCTGTGAGGGGTTCCCCCTGCTCTCAGACGGGCGGGAGACGTAGCCGCTAATACGGAGGAACGGGAGCCTCGCCTCGACGGGGACGAGTGTCCGGGCAAGGTCCGCGCCGTAGAGCCCGGCGATGGCGTTTAAGAGCCCACCTGAGCGCTGGGTCGCCATCCGTTCCTTCCCGTTGTGCACCATCCGGAAGGCGACCTCGCCGTGTGCGAGGGCCAGGTTCTCCACGACCCCGTAGAGGTGGGCAAGCTCGGTGTTCCTGCTCTTCAAGAACTTCCGGCGGGCGGGGGTGTTGTAGAAGAGGCGCTCTACGGTGACTGTCGTCCCCTCCGGCGCCCCCACCTCGCTCTTCTCCATCACCTCGCCGCCCCTGACCAGCACCCGGGTGCCGGCGAGCGCCGCGGCGCCCCTCTGGCGGGTGATCAGGGTCACCTCCGCGACGGCGGCGATGCTTGCGAGCGCCTCTCCCCGGAACCCCAGGGTGCGGATGGCGGAGAGGTCGGCGATATCGCGGATCTTGCTCGTCGCGTGGGGGTGGAAGGCGAGGACCGCCTCCTCTGGTGTCATCCCCTCGCCGTTGTCGGTCACCCGGACCTTCGTGATCCCGGCGAGGTCTGAAGAGACGTCGATGAGGATGCTTGTTGCGCCCGCATCGATCGCGTTCTCCAGGAGCTCCTTCACCACCGATGCAGGCCGCTCCACGACCTCGCCGGCGGCGATCTGGTTCACCGTGTCGGGGTCGAGGACCCGTATCTTCGTCATCGTTCTCCCTCCTCGCCGTTCGCCAGTCTCTGAAGCCGGCAGAGGGCGTTTAAGGCTTCAATCGGCGTCATCTCGTTCGGGTTCAGGCCCTTCAATGCCTCGACCGCCGGGTTCTCCGCGACGACCCCTTCGCCGGGGTCGAGGAGGAGCATCTGGGTGTAGCGGGGAGCCCGCGGGCCGCCGGAATACTCCCGCATCGACGCCTCCTTCAAGAGCACCATCGCCCGGTCGGTCACGGTCTTCGGGATGCCGGCGAGGTGCGCCACGTGGACACCGTAACTCTTGTCGGTTGCGCCGGGGATGATCTTTCTGAGGAAGACGACGTCGCTCCCGGTGTCCTTCACGGCGAAGTGGAAGTTCTTCGCCCGCTTGAGCGACCCCTCGAGGTCGATCAAGTCGTGGAAGTGGGTCGCAAAGAGGGTCCGTGGCCCTGCAACCGCTTTTCCGTGCAGGAACTCCACCACTGCCCGGGCGATCGAGCACCCATCGAGCGTGCTCGTCCCCCGCCCGATCTCGTCGAGGATGACCAGGCTTCGCGGCGTCGCGTTGTTTAAGATATTTGCGAGTTCGAGCATCTCCACCATGAACGTGGACTGTCCGGAGGCGAGATCGTCAAACGCTCCCACCCGGGTGAAGACCCGGTCCGCGATCCCGATGGTGGCGTGCCGGGCCGGGACGAAACTTCCCATCTGGGCCATGATGCAGCAGAGCGCCACCGCCCGCATGTAGGTGGACTTGCCCGCCATGTTCGCCCCGGTGATGATCATGATCTGGTCGCCGGCGGCATCGAGATCCGTGTCGTTCGGGACGAACGGTACCGGGAGGTGCCGCTCCACCACCGGGTGGCGCCCGTCCCTGATGATGGTCCGGCCGCTCTCCTCGATCACCGGGCGGGAGTAGCCGTAGCGGGCGGCGACCTCGGCGAGGGCCGCGTAGACATCGAGCAGCCCCACCGCCCGGGCGGTCGCCTGGAGACCGGGGACTTCCGCTGCGAGCGTCCGGACGAGTTCGGTGTAGATCTCCGCCTCGAGGGCCGAGAGGCGCTCTTCGGCGGTCGCGATCATCGCCTCCTTCTCCCGGAGGTCGGGTATCGTGTAGCGCTCGCCGTTCGAGGTCGTCTGCCGGCGCTCGTACTCCGGCGGCACCAGGTGCAGGTTCGGTCTCGTCACCTCGATGTAGTACCCAAAGACCCGGTTGTAACCGACCTTGAGGGACTTAATCCCGGTCCTCTCCCGCTCCTGCTGCTGGAACTCCACGATCCAGTCTTTCCCGGACGTCGCGAGGTGCCGGAGTTCGTCGAGTTTCTCGTTGAACCCTTCGCGGATCATCCCCCCCGACTTTGCGACCGCCGGGGGCTCGTCCACGATCGCCCGCCCGACAAGATCCGTGACCCGGGCGTGGTCGCTCATCGCATCGAGGGCCTCGCGGACCAGGGCCGGGGCGTCGGCGGCGAAGAGCGCCTTTAGATCCGGGATCGCTTCAAGCGACTCCTTGAGCGTCCCGAGATCCCGGGGGCCGGCGTTCCCGTAGGCGATCCTTCCTGCAATCCGCTCGATATCGGCGAAGTCGCCGAGCGTCGTGCGAAGCGCCTGCCGATCGAGCGCGTGTTCGAGGAGCCACTCCACCGCATCGAGCCTCCCCTCGATCGTCCTCTTCCCGAGCAGCGGGCTGATCAGGAACGACCGCATCGTCCGGCTTCCCATCGAGGTCTCCGTGACGTCGAGCGCGGAGAGAAGCGTGCTTGCATCGTCAACGCCCCGGATGCTCGTCGTGATCTCCAGGTTCCGGAGGGTGATCGCGTCGAGCACCATGTTCCCCGACGGGATCCGTGTTGCGATGCCGGAGATGTGGGTGAGGGGCGACTGCTGGGTCTCCTGGGCGTAGCGGAGCGCCGCCCCGGCCGCGGCGACTGCTCCCGTCATCCCGGCGCACCCGTAGCCGTCGAGCGTCGCCGCCCCGAACTGCTCGCAGAGACGCTCGCACGCTGCATCGGCGTCGAAGGCGTCGTCGCGGTAGCGGCTCACCGTCACCCCGAGGGTTTCGAGCCGGTTGGGGAGCGCGTCCGCGAGGCTTTCGGGGACGATCGCTTCCGACGGGCGGTACCTGACCACCTCCGAGACGATCTCGGCGTAGTCGCGCCCGCCGCTCCCCGCGGAGACGAAGAACTCGCCGGTGGAGACGTCCAGGAACGCGAGGCCGAAGGTATCTTTCCGGTCGGGGGCGACCGCCATCAGGTACTGGGCTCCCGCTGAGCCGAGCATCGAGGAGTCGATCAGCGTTCCCGGGGTGATCACCCTGGTGACGTCCCGCTTCACCACGCCTTTCGCGGTCTTCGGGTCCTCTATCTGGTCACAGATCACCACCTTGTAGCCCTTGTTCACCAGGCGGGCGATGTAGCCGTCGGCCGCGTGGTGGGGGACGCCCGCGAGCGGCATCCGGTCGCCGTTCTTGTCCCTGCCCCGGGCCGTCAGGGTGATGTCGAGTTCCCGGGCCACCACGCCGGCGTCCTCACCGAAGGTCTCAAAGAAGTCTCCCATCCGGAAGAAGAGGACTGCGTCGGGGTATCGGGCCTTCACTGAATAGTATTGCCGCATTGCCGGGGTCGGTCCGTCGGTCATCGCATCTCCCTATAGAATCCGCACGGAGTCACATAAGGGTACTGCCCCGGGAAATCCGGCAAAGTGGGCTCCGATTCACTGCACCACCCGGGCGGGCCCTGCCAAGGTACATACGTCCGAAGCGCGTACCTGGAACACGATACTCTATGGCAGCGACGATCGCAGAAAAGATATTTTCGCAACGGTGCGGCAGGACTGTCCGCGCGGGAGACGTAGTGATGGCACCGGTGGATGCGGCGATGATCCACGACATCACCGGCCCGCTTGCGGTCCGGGTCTTTCGGGAGATGGGTGGAGAACGAGTCTATGATCCCGGGCGGATCATCATGCTCTTCGACCACCAGATCCCCGCCGACTCCATACCGGCTGCCGAGAATCACGTCTTCATGCGGCAGTTTGCAGAGGAGCAGGGGATCCACAACTACGACCTCCTCGAGGGCGTCTGCCACCAGGTCGTGATGGAGAAGGGGCGGGCGGCGCCCGGCGAGATCATCGTCGGCACCGACTCCCACACCTGCACCTACGGCGCCGCGGGCGCGTTTGCGACCGGCATCGGCTCGACCGATATGGGGTTCGTGCTGAAGTTCGGGGCGCTCTACTTCAGGGTGCCCGAGAGCATCCGTCTCGAGGTGGACGGCACCTTCGGCCGGAGGGTAGGGGCAAAAGACCTGATCCTCTCCCTCGCCGGCGATATCGGCGCCGACGGCGCGACCTACAAGGCGCTCGAGTTCACCGGCGGGGCCATGCGCGAGATGGATATGGCGGGCCGGATGACCTGCGCCAACATGGCGATCGAGATGGGGGCGAAGGCGGGGATCGTGCCGCCCGATGCGACCACCTGGGACTACGTCACCGCCCGCCGCGAGATCGAGCCGTTCGACCTCGCGGGCGATGCTGATGCAGTCTACGCAGAGCGCCGGAACTACAACGTCACCGATCTCGCGCCGCAGGTCGCCGTCCCCCACAACGTGGACAACGTCGTGGACGTGGGCGACGTCGCGGGGACGAAGGTCGACCAGGTCTTCATCGGCTCCTGCACCAACGGGCGTTACGAGGACCTCGCCGAGGCAGCCGAGGTGCTCGGGACCGCCGATGCGTTCGCCACCGGCGTCCGGGTGATCGTCATCCCGGCCTCGCGGACCGAGTACTTGAAGGCCCTCCGTGCCGGGCTCATCGAGCGGTTCGTCGAGGCCGGAGCCCTTGTGGAAGCACCGTGCTGCGGCCCCTGCATGGGCGGGGCGTTCGGTCTCCTCGCCCCCGGCGAGGTCTCGCTCTCCACGTCGAACCGGAACTTCCGGGGCAGGCAGGGGAGCACGCAGGCATCGGTCTACCTCGCCTCGCCGGCGACGGCGGCGGCAAGCGCCCTCTACGGTGAGATCACCGACCCGCGGGGGGTGTAATCATGCGGATATGGAAGTTTTCCGACGATATCGATACGGACGCGATCATCCCGGGCAGGTTCCTGACAATCTACGATCCGGCGGAGCTTGCGAAGCACGCGTTTGAAGGGACGAGAGACGAGTTTGCCAGGGAAGTGCGGGAAGGCGACGTCGTGGCGGGGGGCAGCAACTTCGGCTGCGGCTCCTCCCGGGAACACGCGCCGCTCGCGCTCCTCGGGGCCGGTATCAGGGTCGTGGTCGCAAAGTCCTTTGCGCGGATCTTCTACCGGAACGCCGTCAATACCGGGCTCCTGCCGCTGGTCTGCCCGGAGGCCGACGAGATCCGGGACGGCGACGCCGTCTCGGTGGATATCGCCGGGGGCTTTATCATGGTGAACGGGAAACGGTTCGCCGTCGAGCCGGTCCCCGGATTCCTCAAAACGATCATCGAGGCCGGCGGCCTCGTTGCCTACGCAAAAGATCTGGATGAGGTGGAGACATGCAGCACCGAGTAGCGGCCATCGGCGGGGACGGTATCGGCCCCGAGATTGTGGCGGCGGGAAAAGAGGTCCTTGACGCCGCAGGAGAGCGCTTTGGGTTCGATATCGCGTGGACCGACTTCGATATCGGGGCGGAGCGCTACCTCGCGACCGGGGACCTCCTCACCGAGGAGGATATCCGCGAACTCTCGAAGTTTTCAGCGATCTACTTCGGGTCCATCGGCGATACACGGGTGAAGCCCGGGGTCCTCGAGAAGGGCATCCTGCTTGCGATCCGGTTCCACTTCGACCAGTACATCAACCTCCGACCGATCAAGCTCCTCGAGGGCGTCACGACACCGCTCGCGAACAAAAGACCGGAGGATATCGACTTCGTGGTGGTCCGGGAGAACACCGAGGACTTCTACGTCGGGATCGGCTCGCGGTTCAAGGGTGTGCGCGAGGAAAAGACCCTCGAAGTCGTCCGCGACCTCTACAGCGTCAAGTTCGGGCTGGACGTCGAGACCGACGCCGACGAGCTCGCTTACCAGATCGGCGTGATCACCCGGCCGGGTGCAGAGCGGGTGATCCGCTACGCCTTCGACCTCGCCGGGAGACGGCAGAAGAAACTCACCTCGGTCGACAAAGCAAACGTCCTCTCCGACGTCTACGGCCTCTGGCGCGACGTCTTCACGGACGTCGCCGCCGGATACCCGGACATCGCGACGGAGTTCAACTTCGTCGACGCCGTCACGATGTGGTTCGTCAAGAACCCCGAATGGTTCGACGTCGTCGTCACCCCGAACATGTTCGGCGACATCATCACCGACCTCGGCGCCATGATCCAGGGCGGGCTCGGGCTCGCCCCCGGCGGGAACATCAACCCGGAGGGCACCTCCATGTTCGAGCCGATCCACGGCTCCGCGCCGAAGTACCGGGGCCTCGACGTTGCAAACCCGCTCGCCACCGTCTGGGCGGGCTCGATGCTCCTCGACCACATCGGCGAGCACGATGCTGCCGCGGCGGTCCTCAGGGCGATCGAGCAAAGCATCCTCGACGGGTTCGTCACCCGGGATATGGGCGGCGCAAAGAAGACGAGCGAGGTCGGACAATACCTCGCGGCGCTTGTCCGGACGGTGTAGGGCGGTAGCCCTCTCTTTTTTTATGGAAAACCGGCCCGGTGCGTCCGGTCTACTCCTCTGAACCGGAAGTGGTGGAGAAGTTGAGTTGCCACTCCCGGTAGCCTCCCTGCCCCGCCGTCACTTCTCCTTCGGCAGGCATCCAGCCCTGCGGGTCGTCGGTGATCGTGAGAGAGTAAGCATCGGAGTATCGATTTTGCCCGGCAAAATCGAATCCTTCAAGCCACCGGTTTGACCCCTCAATTTCCGACGAGATCGAGACCTGCGTCCCGTTCTCGTAGCGCGCGTAGACGGGGATGGTGTAGGAGTACCGGTATCCTTCGGGGTTGTAATAACCGCGCTCGTTGGGCGTTCCGGAGGAACTTGCTATCAGTGTGAGGTTCTGCTTCGGGGCGAAGAGCGACTCGTTGCCGAATGGGTGCCGTGTATCGATCAACTGCGGGACGACCTCGGGGCGTAATTTGTCACCAAGAGAGGTGCGATTAGAGTAGCGAACACCGATCGGTTCTGCGGGATTCATGTAGGGAGTGGTCAGCCGGAGGTAGTACTGGCCGTCGACCGGGACGATCGCGAAATCGTAGTGCTCCGGAAGAGTCGAGGGATCGGAGGGATGTTTTCGGAGGTTGCCGGGATCGGTGTAAAGTTCACCAGAAATTTGTTCGGGACCGATGACCGGCTGGTCGCCGCGGGTCGGGATGGGTACAAGGAGGGTCACGTTCTCGATGGGCGTGGCTGTCCAGATGGAGAGTTCGTATCTGAAATATGTATAAGGATCTTGAGGTCCCCCCGAGATACAGCCGCACAGGAAGACCAGGGCAACGACGAGGGCGAGGAGGACGATGGGGAGCCGGCAACGCATGCAGGAATCTGTTCCTTCCTGGTATACATTCATTTCCCCGGAGATGTTCCCTGGACGGTTATCGGTTCATTTCCTGCCATCCTCTGCCGCATCAGGCCGAGGCATCCGTTCTACTCCCCTGAACCGGAAGTGGCGGAGGCGTTGAGTTGCCACTCCCGGTAGTTTCCGTGCCCAGTCCGTACTTCTCCTCCGGCAGGCATCCAGCCCTGCGGCTCGCCGGTGATGACGAGACGATAATGGTCGGTATATCGATTCAGCGCCCATGCATCAAACTGTTCAGCCCATCCGTTCTCACCCATAATATCCGAAGAGATCTCGACTCGGCTTCCGTTCTCGTACTGCGCGTAGACGGGGATGGTGTAGGAGTATCGGCATCCAGGGTTGATACCGCGTGTTTCAACCGCCTCCGGGGAGCCTGCGGTCAGGGCGAGGTTCTGCTTGGGGGAGAAGAGCGACTCGTTGCCAAGCGGGTGCAGCGTATTGATCATCTGCGGGACGATATCAGGCCGGAGATCACCTGCAAGGAAGGTATAGTTTTCATAGTTCACCCACACAGGTTCTACAGGGCTCAGGAACGGGGCAGTTAACCGGAGGTAGTACTGACCGTCGACAGGAACGACTGCGAGGGTGCAATATTCCGGAATAGTCGAGGGATAGGAGCGTACCTCCGGGAGTTTTTCGGAATAAAACGCATCGGAGATCGGGCTATGGCCGATAACCGGCCGGTCACCGCGGGTCGGGATGGGAACAAGGAGGGTCACGTTCTCGATACGGGTATCCGTTGTGATGTGGAGAGTATATGATGAGGATACGCTGAAATCTTGAGGTCCCCCCGAGATACAGCCGCACAGGAAGACCAGGGCAACGACGAGGGCGAGGAGGACGATGGGGAGCCGGCAACGCATGCAGGAATCTGTTCCTTCCTGGTATACATTCATTTCCCCGGAGATGTTCCCTGAACGGTTATCGGTTCATTCCCGGCCAAATCCCGACCATCAGACAGATCTTTCAGGCTGTTGAGCACGATCGGGCTTCCCCACCATCCAATACCCGTTTCTGGCTTCCTCAAAGCGATGAATATTCACCGTAGCAATAAATAAGTCCTTTAGAACAGTCCTTTTACCTGCAACACTTCTCTCACAGACTCTGGAGGGAATCAGACTATGGAAAACAGATCTCTTGTACGAATCATGGGTCTTGGCATGATCCTGATGCTCATGCTCATGCCGGTATCGCCTGTCCTCGCCGCGGGGTTCGAATCACCCTCCCCGGCGAGCGCAATGACCGCTGCCAACGTCGAGAGGCCGGATATGACGGTTGTCTCCTCCGTCCTCTGCGACGTTTTCGGGATCGAGTGCGACAGGGCCACGATGGCGAAAGGCGTCTACATCGACCCCGCTGTCCGGGAATTTTCGCCGCAGTGGACGCTGATCATGCTCGGTTCGACGAAGCAACGGGATGACGTGCTGAAGTTCGTCGACGGGCTTGATGCCTCGAAGGAGGAGAAGGCCGTCTGGCGATCGAGCCTTGAAGAACTCTGGAAGAAGTACCCGGTCCGGGCCGTGAAGACGGAAGACGGCCTTGCGCTGACCATCGTCCCCGAGAAAAGCGATGTGCGGCTTGCAGTGTCTGAAAACTCGGCACTCCGGGAGCTCGACGAGGAGATCGGCCGTGCAATGGCATCGAGCATGGACGGTGAAGTCGGTGTGCGGTGGAATGCAGATACTCATGGGTGGATAATCAAGGCGGCATGCGTGCATAATTCAGTTAATGAGACAAATGCAAGTATAGCAGGAGGACATGCATCTGATCCAGATTGGTGGTATGAAGGTTCGGAGCTTGAGATAATTCTCCAGCGCTGTTACAACCACGGCTACGTCCCCCCAACACCCCTCCCCCCTATTCCCGGTGTCCCGGAGGGTTTCGGCAGGGCCCCCGAGAACTGCCAGAAGAACGCAACCGATGCGGCGACCGCCTACTACAATAACCACCTCACCGAAGCTTTCACCTCCCTCGGACATTCGAGCCACTTCATGACCGATATCGGCAACCCGATGCACACGGGACAACTCTTCGTGCAAGGATCCCTGACTGTCATGGGGTGGAAAATTCACAATGCGTATGAGGACTACGTGAATGATATTGACAACTGGGAAACGCTCGGGTTCAACGCGACCGTCTATGACACGGTAGAAACGGAAGTCTGGAGTAACCCCGATTATTCGACACGGCTTCTCGGCTGGAAGACCCAGTGGGTCCGCGACCCCCTTATCCTCCTGGTCACCCTGAACTTCATCACCCATGGCGAAGAGCCCCACCTCGAAGAGAGCCCCGCAATCCGTGAAATCACGCTATGGAGCCTCGGCGAGACGACGAAGCACACCAACGGCCTCGTGTACTACGTCATCAAGGACGGCATCCGCACCCACGTCATCACCGCAACCGCGGGCCCGCACGGCTCCATCTCGCCCTCGGGCGACGTCCAGGTTCTCTACGGTGAGGAGCAATCGTTTGAGATTACTTCCGATAGCGGCTATACCGTGGACAACGTCCGCGTGGACGGCGAATCCGTCGGAGCCCGCACGACCTACACCTTCGATGCGGTAGACGCGGATCACACCATTGAGGCGACCTTCAAAGAAATCACCGGCTCCGGCAACGAATGGGTCTGGTCGAGGGACGGATGGGATGGATGGTCCCACGAGGCGTCGTGGTCGGGAACACAGACCGGACCCTGCTCCGAATACGGCCCGGTGATTGTCGACGACCACGGCGAGCACGGCATCGATGTAACCCTTCTTGCCGGATCGACGACCGCTCGTGTCGAGCGGCAGTTCACGGATGCTTCGGGAACCGGGTGGAACACCCTCACGTTCGTCGGGCTCCTGACGGCGTCGGACGTACCCGGCGGACGGTGGATGACGATCGAGGTGAACGGCCAGCAGGTCTTCGCGGGCACCGCCTCGCAGACACCCCCAGGCAACGGCCAGCTGTTCGAGATCAGCGTCCCGTTCCCGCAGTCGGACGAGGTGAACGTCAGGATCTCCCACGGGCAGAGCCCGGCATGGGGTCCGCGGTTTGCAATGCAGTACCACTCCCTGAACCTGACGCTGGACAACAACCAGAGAGGCGTCGCTGTGGAAGACGCACCCTTCGTCATACCGGACCCCGCCTCGCTGGTGGTCAACGGGACCGCCGGGAGCCCCTGAGCCCTGTCGCTCCCGCCTGCGGGCGGTGACCTGCACTCCCTTTTTTTCAAGACCACCCTGTGAAGATCATGCCCCCTCGGATGTACCTGATGACCTGGTCATTCCCCGTCTTTTATATCCCCGCACCGCCATGATCTTGTAGACCGATGCAAAACAACCAGCGTACGCCGTGCGAAAACCCGCTCTGGCCCTGTGCGATGACCGGGGCGGTCGCCTGCCTCGCGGGGTTCGAGGACCTCGCCGTCGTCGTCCACGGTTCGAGCGGCTGCTACTTCTACCCCGCATCGCTCGTCGGGGTCCCCATTTACGGGACGTTCCTCGTCGAGAACGAGATCATCTTCGGCACGGAGTCCCGTCTCGCGGAGGTGATCCGGGAACTCGAGGGCCGGTACCCCCGGATAGCCGTGGTCAACACCTGCGTGCCCGCCATCATGGGCGAGGATATCGGCGATCTCGCGCGTGACGGGCAGGTCCTGATCGTCGACAGCCCGGGGTTCCTCGGGGACTTCGAGGCCGGATATCGCCGGGCACTCGGCGAGGTCGCGCCGGAGGTGGACCCCGATGCCGCCGGCGTCAACATCGACGGCATCTGCCGCACCGACCCCTTCTGCCGGGGCAATGCCATCGAGGCGCGGCGCCTGCTCAACCTGGCCGGCGCCGCAGTCGCCACCACGTTCTGCCTGGACCGCTACGCTGCGGCTCACCGTGCGGCGCCCCTCACCGTCGGCACGAACCCGGACCTCGCGAGCGGCGTCGGGACGGCCTGCGGCTCGCTCCTGGGCCTCGATGCCGTTGCCGGGACGTTCGAGAGACTTGCCGCCGAGATCGACGGCGTCGATGCACGCCCGGTCACGGCAGAGATCGCATGGGCCGAGGCCCGGATCAAGAAGGCCTGCGACAAGTATCTCAGGAGGTTCGACCCGCCCCGGGTGGCGATCTCTGCCGGGTACTCGTATGCCACGTTTGCCGCCGAACTCCTCGACCGGTACCTCGGTGCCGATATCGCCTGCGTCGCCACCCGGAACGATCCCGGTATCTGCAACGATGCCGTCACCTCTACGACCGACTTCTCGGTCATCCGGGGGATGATCCGGGACGCCGAACCGGACCTGATCCTCGGCTCCTCCTACGAGCGGGCGATCTCCCCCGGCGCCGCATTCGTCGGGCTGACACCGCCGCTCCGGGGCAGGGTCCTCCTCTCCTCCCGGGCAGTGACCGGGATCGAAGGAGCGCTCCGGCTGATGGATGAGGTGCTCAACGCCTGCATCAACAAAAACCGGCGCCCGGAGGGCGAGCAGATGGACCTCTCCTGAGCAAAGCGTTATTACGCCCGGTGTCAGAGCACTCCTGCAGGAGGACGGGGTTCGCCCGGATCCCCGCTCTGCCGCTGGAGAGATGTCCGCATGCCGCTTGTCAAGATCGAGATCCGCTCCGGAAAGCCTGTTGCTTACCTGCAATTGCTTATCGAAAGCCTCCGTGAGGCTTTTGTAGACACCCTGCAGACCCCGGAGGCCGCCCTCTGGATCCGGCTCTGCGAGCGCAAAGTTGAGAACTTCCCGATGCCCCCCGGCCGTTCCGGCGACGCAGTCCTCATCGAGGTCTCGCTCATGCCGGGGCGCGAGCCCGCGACGAAAGAGGGGCTCTTTCGCGCGATCGTGGAGCACCTGGTCTGTGATGCGGGAGTTCGCCCCGACGACGTCTGTATCGTCCTCTACGAGCCGCCTATCGAGAACTGGGCCGAACACGGCGGAGCAGTCATGGCCTCCCGGTGAGCAGCCGTACCCGCCATAAGATATTTATGGCCCCGTGAGCACAGGGTGCCGGCCTGTCCCTGTGGGCAGACCGGTATGAGGGGGTTATGATATGACACACTACGGCGGACAGGGCGCCCACGGCATGCTCCTTGAGAAGATGCGCGATCTTCTTGACGAGGACCAGATGCGGCAGCTGACGATACGGATGATCGAGTCCCGCATCAAGATGAAGCAGCAGCACATCGAGATGATGAAGTACAAGGTCGAGACGTACGAGATGGCACGCGACATGCTCAAAGCGGGCAAGAAGTGAGCCTGCGGTTCGAGGGCGCTCCGGGATGCAAGCGGCCCGGGGCCGCTGCCTATTTTTAGCCTTCACGACGAATACACCGGTATGGACCTGGTAATCAGGGGGTATCGCGAACAGGATTTTCGTTCGGTCTCTGCCCTCGAGCGGGAGAACAGCCCGGGGGACTGTAAACCTGAGGTCTTCATCCGGCAGGCCGGCGTCCTTTTCAGCGATACGTTTCTCATCGGGGAATGCAGCGGGAAGATCGTCGGCTACACCATCGGGGCTCTCGTGCAGCACCAATTGGAGACGGGATGGATCGTCCGGCTGGTGGTGGCGGAGCGGTACCGGCGCCGTGGGTTTGGGGGAGATCTCGTTGCCGCCGTTACCGGCAGCCTCCGGGAGCGGGGGGCGGGGGAGGTCTACCTCTCGGTTGCGCCGCAAAACCAGTCCGCCCGGGCGCTCTACGAGAAGCACGGTTTTCGGGAGACGGACTTTTGCCCGGCCTACTTCGGTGAGGGCGCCGATCGCCACATCCTCCGGAGGGATCTCGCCGGCCCGGAAGGCTTAATCTGTCCGGACTGAGATTGGTGTGATAATATGTCCCTCACCCCGCTCCGCATAGGCGAGGCGTTCAAACCGGTGCCGCGGTTCCGGTCGTACCTCTACGCGACCCTGGTCCTGACCGTCGTCGTCCTCATCCTGCCCTGGCTGATTCCCGCCGTCGTCTTCACCTGGGGCTTCGTCGCTCTGGCCATCGCACTACCCGTCCTTGCCGTCATCGTCTTCGTCGCCTACTGGATACCCCTCTACTACGAGAGTATTACCTACCGGCTCACCGTGACCGAGATCACCTGGCAGCGGGGAGTCTGGTTCCGCCAGACGGGGATCGTCCCCTACAACCGGATCACGAACGTCGATATCGCCCAGGGCCCCCTGATGCGGTTCTTCTCCTTCTCGGCGGTCCGGGTGCAGACCGCCGGCTACTCAGCCCAGGCACAGGCTGAGATCCTCCTCAACGGGATTGCGGACCCAAAAGACCTCCAGGAGAAGATCATGAACTTCGTGCGGAGAACCACTCCCGTCGCGGTCGGGGGCGAGCCGGAACAACTGCCGGCCGCCGACGCGACGGTGGAAGAACTGCGGGCGATCCGGAAGCTGCTGGAGAGCCTGGTGGAGAAATAAAGCCTTTCTTTTTGCTGCAAAATGGGGGGAATTATCTCCCGGCGGTCAGGTCCCGCTTGATGACCAGGACCGGCTGATGGGCGTTCTTGATCACGTACTCCGAGACCGTCCCGAGCAGGCGGTCACGGAGGTTCGATCTCCCGTGGGAACCGATGACGATGAGCGAGACCCCTTCTGCGTCCGCTGCAGCCACGACCTCCTTTCCCGGGCTGCCCACGGGCGTCCGGACGGTCACCTTCACGCCCTGCTTCTCAAGCGCCCGCCGGGTATCGAGGATCCGGTGCTCGATCTCCTGGCGCAACTCACTCTGGGTCTCGGTCTCCTGGTCGGGCACGGTCCCGAGGAACCCCTGCCCCCCCGAGGCGATCAGCGTGACGTCCTTTGAGTCGATGACGTGGACAAGGACCACCTCCCGGGTTCCCGCCTCCTTCAGTGCGGGGATGTAGCCCAGCACCTTCATCGAGGGCTCTGAAAAGTCCGTTGGAAAGACGATGCGTTCGAACATGCTCTGGCACTCACTCCGATGTTCTCTCTGTGGGTCGGATATTTAATAGATGTCATTTAGAACCTACAGGCGAGCTGGGTCTCGGTCCACTGCACCTGGTTCTTCGTTGTCCTATGGTTCGCATGCAGAACAACCCTCAACCCCCCGCCGGCCACGGCGCTGATCGTCGAGATACTTCCGCACTCGCACCTCCGGTGCTCAAACTCCTTTCCCTTCAGGGAAGTCGTTCCTGACGGAGCATCGCGTCCTCCCCGGTCTTTGAGGGCGCAACGACCTATTCCCTGCATCCTCCGGATCTGGGCGGTCCGGAGAGGCCTGACACCACATTCCAACCGGGGCCCGGCGGGGACCCGTACCGGATGTTTAGAGAGGGTATAGACCCCGACCTGTTTTCAACTCCGGGTGTCGCCTGCTATCTGCTGCGCCCAGGCACCGCCTTCAGTGGTCAGCCGGTAGATGATCCAGTTCCCCTGCGCCTCGCCGACGATCAACCCTGCCTTCTTCAGGACCGAGAGATGGTAAGATAACTTCGAATCCGCTATTGAGAGCACCTCCTTGATGACGCAGACGCAGAGCGGCTGCACGAAGAGCATCGCGAGGATCTTGAGACGGAACGGGTCGGCGAGCGCACGGTGGAGGGCGCTCTCCCGTTTGAGCGCCGCATCGTCCGGCAACAGTTTTACCAATCCTGCGATGCCGCCGCACCGGCAGAGCGACTCCTCGACGTCGGAAGGGAGGGACATATCCTGGTATTTTCCATCTTCCGTCATCGGGGTCTCACACTCATTATTGCAAGATAATATGAAATGGAAATATCTATAACCTTTCGCCGCTATCACACGCGGTGTAAACCCTCCGTTCGACTACAGAGGAGAAAAAAGCACGGATGTTACCCGCTTCGGCTGCATCGGCGGTGCCAGGGTTGCACGAAGCATCCTGACCGGGTGGGAGAAGGCCGGAGCAATACCGGCCCGACAAGCCGCCAAGGTTCCATCGAGGATTCGGTTCCCTCGAAAAACGGTCTATCTACTCGTAGAGGTAGAACGACTCGCCGGAAGGACGATACGCAAGGTAGTGCACACATGAACATACTTGGCATCAATTATATCTACCATGACTCCACGGCCTGTGTGGTCAAAGACGGCAAACTGGTCGTCTCACTGGAAGAAGAACGGCTGAACAGGGAAAAGCATACGTCTGCGTTCCCCAAACAGGCAATCGCACGCTGCCTGGAGATTGCCGGGCTAACGGCCGAAGAGGTCGACCATATCGCGATCTCGTTTCGGCCCGACCTGGAATGGCCAAGAAAAATTGCCTACGCAGTGAAGCTGGGACCGAAGACCGGAGTATTCTCCTCCAAGGAACTGGGCTTCGCTCTCCTGGCGACAAGAGCCTTCAGGCTCTGGTTCGATGCAACATTTACGAAGGGTAAGAAGCCGAAGGTGCACTTTGTTCCTCACCACCTCTCCCATGTAGTCGGCTCGTTCTTCGTCAGCCCCTACGAGAGCGCTGCTCTGCTGTCGCTGGACGGATGGGGCGAGTGGGCCACGACGTTCAAGGGGGTTGGGCGGGGCACTACCGTTGAGCGCTTTGCTCAGGATCTCTTCCCCTACTCCCTGGGCGCGGTGTATGAAGCCCCCACCGACTTTTGCGGGTTCCGGACCAGTTATGATGAGGGCAAGACCATGGGGCTGGCGCCGCTGGGCAACCCCGACACCTTCTCCGAGATCGTGGAGAAGATCTTCTGGGTCAACGAGGACATGTCCGTAGGCGTGGACCTCTCCTACTTCGGCTTTCAGCACTACGGAGCACGCTGCTCAAAAAAGTTCTACGAGACGTTCGGTCAACCCCGGCAGAAGACCAAAGCCGCCAGATTCGAGCAGCACCACCTGGACGTGGCGGCGGCCTTTCAGAAGCAACTCGAGGAATGTGTGCTGAAGATCGCCCGCCAGCTGCATGAACGCACGCAGGAGGACTATCTGGTGATTTCCGGCGGGGTCACCCTCAACAGCGTGGCGAACGGGCGGCTGGTGCGGGAGAGCGGATTCAAGGACCTCTACGTGATGCCGGCGGCCGGCGATAACGGGACGGCCATCGGCGCTGCATACTACGTGTATAACAGCATACTGGGCCAGCCCCGCACCTACGTCCACGACGATCCCTATGTCGGCACCGAATACGGGAACGAGACCATCCAGAAACTGCTCGAGGAATGCAAACTGGAGCATCGCTATCTCCCTGACGACCAACTGGAGGCCGTAACCGCAGGCCTGCTCCAGAGCGGCCAGATCATCGGCTGGTTTCAGGGCCGAATGGAGATCGGGCCCCGGGCTCTCGGCAATCGCTCAATTCTCGCCAACCCGACGTTGCCGGACATGAAAGACAGGATCAATGCAGAGGTCAAGCACCGGGAAGCGTTCCGGCCCTTCGCCCCCTCCTGCCCGATCGAAGACACCCCGCAGTACTTCGAACAGCACGTGGCGGATCCGTTCATGCTGAAGGTATGTCGTGTGCGGCCGGAGAAGCAGGCAGTCATGCCGGCCGTCACCCACGTGGACGGTACGGCCCGACTGCAGACGGTCCACCGGGAGACCAACCCGCGGTTTCACCGACTGCTGAAGGAGTTCGAGAAACTCACCGGCGTCCCGGTATTACTGAACACGAGTTTCAACGTGATGGGCGAGCCGATCGTAGAATCGCCGCAGGATGCCATCCGCTGCTTCTTCTCCACCGGTCTGGATTACCTGATGCTGGGGAACTATATCGTCGGCAAGCAGCCCGGCATACTCCCCGATGCCCTGGCGGTCCGGGCGTCGGTAACCTCCCGCAGCCCGCCGGTCTCCCTGGATCGAGAGGCTGTGGAGGATCTGGTTCCCCTGCTGGTTGCCGACAATCAGCCCTGCCTTCTTCAGGACCGGGGGGTGGCAGGTCGGTCTTGAGTCTGCCGGCCTGAGCACCTCCTTGATGACGCAGAGCGGCCGGAACGGGTCGGCGAGCGCACGGTGGCCGGTGCTCTCCCGTTTGGGCGTCGCATCATCCGGCAGCGGCTCTGCCGGTCCCACGACGCCTTCACGCCGGCAGAGCGACTCCTCGACGTCGGGAGGGGTAACGTCGGGATGCATTATCGCAATTCGTATCCAACCGGACACCTTCCAACTATTTCAACATTTTATGAAACAGAAAAGGCCTTAACCATTGCACGTGAAAGCAGATTGTGTCGGAGAGTGCTCTGACATCAGCGCGGCACGGATCCGGATCCCGTCGAGACTATCGATACACCTCCACACGTCCTATGGCGAAAACCGGATCGCGCGGGTTTGGACGGCACAGAGGGCAAGCCCGACAGGGCCTGCCCTATCGCCCCCGGTGGCTGCCGGATGCCGGCGGGCCTGCCGACATCTCCTTCAACTCTTTTTGAAACCAGAACCTTTATCGGGTGGTGGTGCCCACATTGTTTCAAATTATGTTGAAACAGCGTGGAGAGTACTACCATGACAGATGACACCAGCAAAAAACAGAAGGAAAGCATCGCCGGAAGGTTCAAGAGACTCCTTGCACCGGAGAGCGACTGCTGCTGCTCTAGCGGCGTGAAGGTTGTGCCGAAGAAGACGGACGAGAAGAAGCAGTGACCGGAAGCGGAGCATGGCGGACGAACCGACGACCCTGACCGAGGATGAACTGGTCGACGAGATCCGTGCCTGGGCGGAGCAGTACGCCCGCGACCACGATCTCGTGCTCAACCCGGACGAACGGGTCAGGAACGCTGTCATCCGGGGGCTCGCCCGGAACCAGATCCGGTACGGCAGGCGCTACTGCCCCTGCCGCATCCGGAAAGGTGTGCCTGAAGAAGACGCAACGATCGCCTGCCCCTGCGTCTACCACCGGGAGGAGATCGAGGTCGAGGGCAGATGCCACTGCAACCTCTTCTTCCGGAGGGGTGCGGTCGGACGGGACGGTGAGTGACGAACATGGATATCATTTCCAGCCTCATCACCGCCGGAGAGTTCTTCGTCGTCATTGCCGGGGAACTGATCCTGCTCTTTGTGGGGATCACCTTCCTCGTCGGGTTGCTGCAGGCCTACATCCCGGAAGAGCGGATCCGGGGCGTGCTCGCCGGGAGGCGGCAGGGTGTCGGGAATGTCCTTTCCGCCGGGTTCGGGGCGCTCACCCCGTTCTGCTCCTGCTCGACGATCCCGATCCTGCTCGGCCTCCTCGACATCGGGATCCCGTTCGGGGTCTGCATGTCGTTCCTGCTCGCATCCCCGCTCTTGAACCCGGTGATCCTCGCCCTCCTCGTGGTGCTCGTCGGGGTCGTCCCGACCGCCATCTACGCCGTCTTCACCTTCACGGCCGCAGTCGTGCTCGGCTGGCTCCTCGGCCGGCTCGGCTACGAGCGATACGTAAAGGACGTCATGGTCGAAGGGAGGCCGGAGCCGTGCGACTGCAACAGCAGCCACGGGACGCGGATCCGTGGGGCGTTCTCCTTCGCCGTCCGTCTCTTCCGGCAGGTCTTCCCCTACCTCATCCTCGGCGCGGGGATCGGGGCGTTCATCTACGGGTTCATCCCCGGAGACCTGATCGTCGCGGTCGCGGGGCCGGACAACCCCCTCGCCATCCCGGTCGCGGCGGTCATCGGCGTGCCGATGTACATCCGGGCGGAGACGCTCATCCCGATCAGCGCCGTCCTCCTCGATAAGGGGATGGGCATCGGCGCCGTGATGGCGCTGATCATCGGCGGTGCGGGAGCGAGCATCCCGGAGGTGACGCTGCTCGCCGCGATCTTCGAGCGGCGCCTTCTCGCCGCTTTCGTGGCGGTCATCCTCGGCGTCGCCGTCATCGCCGGCGTGGCCTTCCAGGTCCTCGCCGCCATCTGAGTTGCAGATAGAGGAAACGATAAGAGAACACCAGGTTACAACGAAAGGAGCAGACCATGATCGACATACTCATCGGCGCTCTTGCGTCGGGGCTCGCGGCAGTGCTCGACTACCTCTCGGCGCACGTCCTCACCTGCCTGGTCCCGGCGTTCTTCATCGCCGGGGCCATCGCGGCTTTCGTCAAGAAGGACGCGATCCTGAAGTACTTCAGCCCGGACACGCCCAAACACATCTCCTACGGGATCGCATCGGTCTCGGGGACGGTCCTCGCCGTCTGCAGCTGCACCATCCTCCCGATCTTTGCCGGGATCCTCAAGAAAGGGAGCGGCATCGGCCCGGCAACGACGTTCCTCTTTGCGGGTCCCGCCATCAACATCCTCGCCATCATCTACACCGCATGGGTGCTCGGCTTCGACCTGGGTATTGCCCGGGCGATCTCGGCGGTTCTGCTCGCGATCGTCATCGGGCTTGCCATGGCGCTGATCTTCCGGTCGACCGACGTCGAGACGCTCAAGAAGAAGGCGATGGCGCCGAGCGTCGCCGGGGCCTGCGAGGAGGAGAAGCCGCGCTGGGTCACGCCGGCGTTCTTCGCCCTCCTGGTCGGGGTGCTGGTCTTCGGCGCCTCGCCGCTCGACTGGACGCTCCGGCTCGGCATCGTCTACATTCTCACGCTCGCGATCGCCATCCTCCTCATCTACTATTACGACCGCGACGAGGTGACCGACTGGGGGATGGAGACCTGGGACCTGACGAAGAAGATCTTCCCCATCCTGATCGCGGGAACCTTCGTCGTCGGGATCATTGCCTTCTTCCTCCCGCCGGAGACCTTCCAGCCCTACTTCGGGAACAACTCGTTTGTCGCCTGTGCTCTGGCCTCGATCGTCGGGATGATCCTCTACATGCCGACGCTGCTCGAGGTCCCGATCATCGGCACGACGTTTGGCTACACCACCGGGCACATGGCCGCAGGACCGGCGCTCGCCCTCCTGCTCGCCGGGCCGACGGTCAGCCTCCCCTCCGTCCTCGTCATCTCCCGTATCGTCGGGCTGAAGAAGACGGCGGTCTACGTGGCGCTGGTGGTCGTCTTCGCGACCATCGCCGGGTTCCTGTTCGGGAACGGGATGCTACTACTCTAGGAGCGATTCTATGGAGACGAAGAAGAGAGAGAAACCCTGCTGCGCTGCCGAGGCCATGCGCCGGATCCGCCGGATCGAGGTCGGGGGTGTCGTCGTCGGGCTCGCGATGCTCGATGACGTCTTCCAGGACGTCATCGATCGCGGCATCGCAGGCGTTACCGCTATCGGCGATGAACTCGTCAGGCAGATAAAGATCTACAACTACATCCCGAAGGAGGCGGAACCGCTCTACCGGGCGGCGCTCCTTTTAGCGTATCAGAACGAGGTGAAGAAACGATGAAGGTAGAAATACTCGGAACCGGCTGCGCCAGATGCAAGCGGCTCACGAAGAACGCAAAGGCAGCGATCAAGGAACTCGGCATCGAGGCCGAACTCGTCAAGGTCGACGACATCACCGAGATCATGGACCGCGGCGTGATGCTGACGCCGGCTCTTGCCGTCGACGGGGAACTCAAAGTCTCCGGCCGGGTGGCGGACGTCAAAGAGATCAAGGAGATCCTGCAGGGGTGAGACCCCTCTTCCCCTGCAAAGGAGTCTGAGAGATGGTGCTGGTTGAAGTATTCGGGACCGGCTGCGCCAAGTGCGGGCGGATGATCAAAAATGTCGAGATCGCGGTCAGGGAACTCAAGATCGATGCGGAGATCCGCAAGATCGAGAGCCTCGATGCGATGATCGAGCGGGGCGTGATACTGACGCCGGCGCTCTACGTCGACGGCGAGGCCAAAGTCGTCGGCCACGTCCCCTGTGTCGAGGATATCAAACAGATCCTGCTTGGAGAGAAATAAACCATGACGGAACAGAACAGACCCCGGTGCGCCTGTGAATCCGGGATAGAGCCGGAAGACGGCACGAAACGGATCATCTTCGCCCGCGCCGGCGCATCGAAGGCCGGACAGCTCTCGAACGAGGCTGCTGTTCAGTTAACGAAGGAAGGATACGGGAATATCGCCTGCACGGCCTCCCTCGCCGTCTCTACACCCTCGATCAAGAAGAAGGTCGAGGCAGCGGACGAGGTGGTCGTCATCGACGGCTGTGCGGTCGGCTGCGCCCGCCAGATCGCCGAGCGGGCCGGGGTTGTACCCGACCAGGAGATCGTGGTCACGGACCTCGGGATCGAGAAGGGCGCGAGCCTCGACCTCTCCGAAGAGGACGTGGAGACGGTCGTCTCCGCCGCCTGGGAGGGCAAAGGAAGATCGAAGACAGAGAACGAGCGCAGGCCGTCCGGTGGGTGCGGGTGCGGCGGGGGCTGCGGCGGTGAGTAACCGATGGGCACCGTCGACCAGCTCCATCCGACGACCACGGCCCCACGCCTCTCGGTGATCGACCGCTACCTGACCCTCTGGATCGTTCTCGCTATGATCGCCGGCGTCGCCATTGGCTATTTCCTCCCCGGCGTCCCGGAGGCGATCACGGGGTTCTCGGTCGGCACCACTTCCATCCCGATCGCGCTCGGGCTGATCCTGATGATGTACCCGCCGCTCGCGAAGGTCCGCTACGAGGAGCTCGGTCGGGTCTTCCGGGACACCCGGGTACTTGGCCTCTCCCTCGTCCAGAACTGGGTCGTCGGCCCGGTGCTGATGTTCTTCCTTGCGGCAGCCTTCCTCGCGGATCGGCCTGAGTTCATGTACGGCCTCATTCTGGTTGGCCTTGCCCGGTGCATCGCGATGGTGATCGTCTGGAATGATCTCGCGAAGGGCGACTGCGAGTACTGTGCCGCCATCGTCGGCGTCAACTCGATCTTCCAGGTGCTCTTCTACGCAGTCTATGCCTACGTCTTCATCACCGTCCTCCCGCCGCTCCTCGGCATCGGCGCCGGGACGGAGGTGCCGATCACCATTGCGGGTGTTGCCGTCACGGTCTTTATCTATCTGGGCATCCCGTTCATTGCCGGATTCCTGACCCGCTTTGCGCTCCTCCGGGTGAAGTCGAAGGAGTGGTATAACACCCGGTTCATCCCGAAGATCTCGCCGATCACCCTGATCGCCCTGCTCTTCACCATCGTGGTGATGTTCTCGACACAGGGCGGCAACATCGTGGCGCTGCCGCTCGACGTCGTCCAGATCGCCATCCCGCTCACCCTGTACTTCCTGATCATGTTCTTTGCAAGCTTCTGGATGAGCTGGAAGATCGGTGTCGACTACGGGAAGTCAACGTCGCTTGCATTCACCGCCGCGAGCAACAACTTCGAGCTCGCCATCGCCGTCGCCATCGGGGTCTTCGGGATCGGCTCCGGCGTGGCGTTTGCCACCGTCGTCGGGCCGCTGATCGAGGTGCCGGTGCTGATATCGCTCGTGAACGTCGCCCTCCGGATCCGGGACCGCTGGTACGGAGGAGCAGCTGAAGCATATTGTCCTGCGCCACATGAGGGATTACCATGAAGACCGAGTTTATTATAGAGTGGAAACACGTCGGAAGAGACATCGAGAGCACCTGCAAACGGTGCGGGGAGACCGGACGGGCTGTGATGGACGTCGTCGAGCAGATCCGCCCCATCCTCGAGGAGGAGGGCATCACGGTCCAGGTTGTCGAGACGCCCATCGAGAACGCGGCAATCGGAGAGTCGAACAGCATCCTCTTCAACGGCATGCCGCTTGAGGACCTGATCGAGGGTATGGAAGTTACCAGCACGCCCTGCGCCTCCTGCGCCTGCATCACCGGGCAGGACGATGCAGCGTGCCGTGCGGTCGAGTATGACGGCGAGCGCTACGAGTCGATCCCGCCGGAGCTGATCGCCCGGGCGGCGCTCAAGGCGCTCGGGCTGGAGTGATACCGTGAAGAAGAAAGTCCTCTTCGTCTGCACCCACAACTCCGCCCGCTCGCAGATGGCGGAAGGCTACCTGAACGCCCGCTACGGCGATCGATACCAGGCCTTTTCGGCCGGCACGGTACCTGGAACCCTGAACCCCTATGCGGTCCGGGCCATGGCCGAGATCGGGATCGACATCTCCGGCCACCGCTCAAAGGATCTCGGTGAGTTCGACGAGCAGGAGATGGATCTCCTTGTCGCCGTCTGCGAGGGCGGGATCTGCCCCCTCTTCCCCTGGGCAAAGGAGGAGATCCACCGGGAGTTTCCCGACCCGTCGAACCTCACCGGCACCGACGAGGAGATCATGGAAGGCGTCCGGCGGATCCGGGACGAGATTACGGGTTGGATCGACGCGACGTTCGGGGGGAACTGATTGACGGTCACTGTCATCGCCTGTTCGGGGATCTCGAACACCGGGAAGCTGACCGCCCAGACGGGGGCGATGCTCCTCCACTGCTCCTGCGGGGCGGTCGAGGCCTGCATCGCGGCCACCCGGCCGACGGCGGCGCTGGAGACTGCGGTCCGGCACGCGGATCGCGTCCTGGTGCTGGACGGGTGCGCCGACTGCTGCGGGAAGAAGAAACTCCGGGCGCTCGGGATCGAGCCGCACCTGCATATCGTCGCGACCGACTGCGGCATCGCGAAGAACGGGATGGCCGAACCGCGGTTCGACGAGATCGAGCGCCTTTCAGCCGCCGTGCTTGAGGCGATCAGGGAGTGAACGCCGGCCGGGTGCAGGCACCCGAAGGCGTAACAAGGGCGCACGCTGTAGCCTGTCCTGCATCGCGCTCCGATGCCCACTGCAGGAGCGGCAGTATCGCCTCCCGGAGCCCGGCACCGTCCCCGGTGAGCGAATACTCCACCCGGGGCGGGATCTCGGCGTAGCAGTGCCGCTCAACGAGATGCTCGTCCACGAGAACTTTGAGCGTGTCGGTGAGAGTCTTCGGGCTAATGCCGGGAAGCGCCCCCTGCAGTTCGGTGAACCGGATCGTCCCGGCCCGTCCGATGGTCGTGATGATCAGGAGCGTCCATTTCTTTGCAATGACGGGGAGTATCCCCCGGAGAGGGCAGGTGGCGAACGCCTTGCTATCGTTGCACATAGTTAGTATCAGTATCGACAGGAAGTACCTTAATACTTCATTTGAGAAAGTATTGCCATGAACACTTCAGACGCGCCAGTCGTGTGCTTATGAAAACAAAACAACCATGCAGCCCCGAGGCCCCGCGCGTGCGCAGGGGGCCTGCCTGCAGCATAACCGGACGAAAGGTCCTGCCGTTAGTTGCGCTGGCGGTCCTCCTGGCCTGTGCCGCCCTCTTTGCAGGGTGCACGACGGAACCCGGCGGAGCGGACGCAGCCACCGTCTCGCCGCTCAACGGCACCGTCACGAAAATCGAGGTCATCCACTTCACCGCGCCGAACCAGTGCTACTCCTGCGTGGTGCTCGGCGACTACGCCGAAGAGACCGTGAAGACGCACTTCCCCGGTGAACTCGGCTCCGGGAAGATCATCTTCGATCACGTCGACGTCGCCGACCCGGAAAAGAAGGAGATCGTCGAGCGTTACGGCGCGACCGGCTCGTCGCTCTGGATCGGTACCTACGACGACCAGGGCGGGTTCTCTAAAGAAGAGGATATTCGGGTCTGGTACAAACTCAACGACAGGCCCGGCTACATGCAGTATCTCAAGACGCTGATCGGGATGCGTCTCGCCGGGGACTTCTCGCAATGAGCCTGATGGGGTTCATGGAGACGATGGGGACGAGCAGCATCCCTCTCGTCGCCGCGTTCTTCATCGGGCTGATGATGGCCCTCTCCCCCTGCCCGCTCGCGACGAACATCGCCGCGATCGGCTACCTCTCCCGCCGGATCGGCAGCCCGGGGCAGACCCTCCTCGCCGGGTCGCTCTACAGCGCGGGAAGAATGGCCGTCTACGTCGGCATCGCCGCAGCGATTGTGACCCTCGGCCTCTCCGTCCAGGGGATCTCGCTCTTCCTCCAGACCTGGGGGGAGATGCTGGTCGGCCCGCTGCTGATCGCGATCGGGGTCGTGATGCTCGATCTCGTCCCGCTCCCTTCCTTTCGCGGCGGCAGCAGGAAGTTTGCGGCGTTCAAGGAACGGGTCGCCGACCGGGGGCTCGCGGGAAGCTTCATCCTCGGCGTACTCTTCGCGCTGACCTTCTGCCCGTTCTCGGCGGTGCTCTTCTTTGCGATGCTCGTCCCGCTGGCGCTCCGGACATCTGATCCGCTCGGCGTCCCGGCGGTCTTTGCCGTCGCGACCGCTCTGCCGGTGATTGCGTTCTCGCTGATCATGGTGACCGGGATCGCGAAGGTGGGGAGCGCGATGAAGGCGGCGGAGAAGTTCGAGTACTGGACGCGGCGCATTGTGGGAGTGCTCTTCATCGGGATCGGGGCCTATCTTCTCGCGGCAATGCTGCTTGGGTGAGGCAGGCCGTCGCCGATCGATAGGCGGTGCCGTGAGTAATCTCCCCCTCACACCGCCCGCCTCTCCCCCCGGATCAGCACCCTCCACCGGTGCAGCATCCGCCGGAGCCCTGCGGTCCCGACGGGCGCCGGGTACGGGAGGGGGATGGCGGTCCCGTCCGGGGCGATGGTGAGGCCGAGGGCTTCGGCGCATTCGGTGCAGATGGTCTCTGCATCCGGATCGGCCTCGAGCATGGGGTGGGGAGGCTCGAAGTGCACCCGGCTCCCTGCGATGTCCGCGAACCTCTCGAAGATCGCCGCCTGACAGGCGCGCTCCTCTTCGACGGCGGCCGAAGCGTCGATGCCGCAGATGCGGCCGACCTCTTCGAGGAACCGGCACGTCCCCGCAAGGCCGGCCGGGAACGAGTCCACGTAAGGCGTGGCAAACCTCTTCCGGAGGTCTTCGCCGACCGGCCGGAGCGCCGGTTCCCGGAGGATGTTGACGGTGGCGGACCCGAGGCGTCCGATATCCCGGGTACCGATCCCCCGCACGAACCGGAGGTTGATGCCGATGCCGAGCCGGGAAAGAAGGCGTGCGATCTCGGCTGCGTTCTCGTCGACGCCGTACTCCAGGTTCTTCTCGCCGACCAGGTTTGCCGAGAGCGTCGTCTCGGCAGGAGGCCGGGCGAGCGACGCTGCCGAAGCGAGGGCGTTTCTGATGCCGGTCTCAAACACCCCGCCGAGGAACCCCGCGGTCGGCACGGCGATCACCGGGACGCCTTGGGCCTTCGCACAGACCGCCGCGGTGTCGTCCCCGATCGTCTCGACGATGCAGGTCGAGAGGACGAAGACGGAAGCAGGGGAGAGCGAGAGCGCCCGTGCGATGGTCTTCTCCAGCGCCTCTTCGCCCCCGAAGATGATATCGTTCTCCGTTAAGCGGGTGGAGAGAAGGCGGGGGGCTTCGAGCCGGTCGTTCGAGAGCAGTGTGGCGTGAAGGAGAGAGAAGTTATGGTGCGTACACCCTGCCGGACCGTGGACGATGCAGACAGCGTCCCGTATCTCCGTGAGCACCGAGAGCGCTCCGGTCAGGGTGCACCCCTCAAACCTGGACGAATTCGAGGGCGAAGGATTCGAGTTCATCCATCTCGAGGGGGGTGGGGATACTCGTCGTTTCGTTGCTGTAGATCGTGCGGGCAAGTTCCTGGTAGACCGCCGCCTGGTCCGATTCGGGGGCGTACTCGACGACCGTCTGCCTGTGCAGCTCCGCAACCTGCACGTCGCGGGACCGGGGGACGTAGGCGATGATCCGGGAGTTGATCCGGCGGGCGAACTCCTCCACCAGTTCCCGTTCGCCTTCGATGTTCTTTGCGTTGCAGATCACGCCTCCGAGCGAGCATTTGCTCCGCACCCGGTTCGAGAGGCGGGCGATAGCCTTAGCAATGTTGTTAGCCGCGTAGATGGACATCAGTTCGCCGGAGGTGACCAGGTAGACCTCCTGCGCGTATCCCTCCCGCATCGGCATCGCAAACCCGCCGCAGACGACGTCACCGAGGACGTCGTAGACGATCACGTCTCCTTTGAGGGCCTCCAGGCGTTCGAGGAGCTGGAACGTCGCGATGATGCCCCGTCCGGCGCACCCGATCCCCGGCTCAGGCCCGCCGGCCTCCACGCAGCGCACCCCCCGGAATCCCTGGTAGACGACGTCATCGACGGTGATCTTCTCGTCTCCGCGCTCGCGGATGAGGTCGAGCACCGTCGGGATCCAGGTCCCGTGCATCAGCATCCGGGTGCTGTCGTGCTTCGGATCGCAGCCGATCTGCAGGATATCGAGCCCTTCCCCTGCCAGTGCTGCCGATAGGTTCGCTGCAGTGGTGGATTTCCCGATTCCCCCCTTCCCGTAGAGGGCGATCTGTTTCATTGTTTCTACTATGCGCTTGCATGGGTAATTAGGTGTCGGATGGTATTCGCACACTTGATCTATATCTACTTTGTTGTAATCGTGGATGTGTTTATGGTGGAACCTATCATAGAAAAAAAGAATAATTTCCGATATTTTGATAATCGGAAATTTATATTTCGATTTTTAGAATTAGAAAAGTATATGATTATCAGGTTGTAACTCTTGTTAAGCAGAGGGAAAACCATGGACCCACGATTTCGATCACGGTTGATTGCGGCGATCATTCTTCTGATCGTCGTCTGTTCGGCCTTCTCAGTGAGCCCGGTCGCCGGTTTCCGTCTGGAAAACAGGGATGGGAGCGGCACTGAAGCGGCACTTGCAGAGGCCCTGGTGCTGCAGCAGAGCACCAAAATACGAGAAGAGTTTATGGAGAACCTCACGGTCTACATCGACAGCGAGAATGCGGTGTTCCGGCAGCAGAACAGCACCGCGAGCGGCCTGTATGTCCCTGGAGAGAACGCCATCTACATCCGCTCGGACAGGAACCCGTCGCAGGCCGATGAGGTATTTGCCGAGCAGGTCGGGTACCGGGTCTACCACGCCATGGGATTTGAGGAGAGCACGGTCTTTGCGGCGCTCGCCGCGAACTCCGGACCCTACCTGGCCGGTATCAGCGCATCCTCCGGTGAGGAGAGGGAGGCGGCGCTCTTTGCCGATGCCTTCATGCTCTACCACACCACTCCGGCACTCTTAAAGAAGGATGCCCCCGGCGTCTACGCCTACATGGACCTGCTCGCAAAGAACGGCGGGGATGCGGTGGCGGTGGACGACCTGTACCTGAACTACCGGCCGGAGTAACCGGCATCTCTCCTATTTTACGGCCCGGGAGAGCGGTCACTCGAACCGCTTGAGCACACCCATAACGAGCATGATCACCGGTATGATCTCAAGACGTCCTATCCACATGAGCATGACGAAGAGGACCTTCGCCGGTTCGGCCATGTCGGGCGAGACGAACCCCGTGGAGATACCGTTGTTGCACATGGCGGAGACGACCTCGAAGATCACGTTGCTTGAGTCGAAGGACGTCGGCTGCAGGTGCATCACCAGTATCGTGGCGACGAAGATGGTCAGGAAGTAGAGCATGATGATCAGCATGTTCCGCGAGACCTCGAGGTCGGCGACGTTCTTCGGGATCACCCTGCCATCATACTTGAAGGGCACGAGCACCTTCCCGGAGACGAGCATCCGCCGGAACCACCAGAGCAGACTCTGAACCCCGAGGACTACCCGGGAAAGCTTGATACCACCGGCGGTACTCCCCGACGCCCCGCCGATCACGATCAGCATCGAGAGGAAGAGGACCGTCACGCTCGCCCACTCGTTCGGGGCGGCCACCTGGAACCCGGTGCTGGTGATCGCCGCAGTCGACATGAAGAGTGCCTGGCGGATGGCGGTGGGAGCATCGGTTGCGCTGAGCGTGATGAGATCCCACGTTATCACGACGATCCCGAGCGCGACGAGCATAAAGAGGAGCCGTGCCTGCTGATCCTCGATGAACCGCACGCCCTTCTTGCGGTAGAGGAGGTAATAGAGTTTGAACGGCAGGGCGCCGGCGATCATGACCGGGACGATGAGGACCTCGAGAAGCGGGTTGTTGTAGAAGGGGATCCCTTCCGCGTGGACGGAGAACCCGCCGGTGGAGATCCCGACAAGAGCGATATTCACCGCGTCCCAGAGGGGCACCCCGGATACGAGGACGAGGCCGATCGAGGCGGCGGTCAGCACCAGGTAGATCTTCCACATCTCAAAGCCCGTTGCGACAACGCTCGGCATCAGCGCCTCCGATCGCCCTTCCGACCGGTAGAGGCGGAACTGGGTCAGCCCGGTCCGCGAGGCCATCGCGACGGTGAAGGCGACGATCCCGATACCGCCGAGCCACTGCATCAGCGACCGCCAGAAGAGGATCGTCCGGGGCAGGTCGTCGACCGACCGCATCATGGTCAGACCCGTATCGGTCCACCCCGACATCCCCTCAAAGACGGCGTCGAGGTACGGGACGCCGAGCCCGAGGCAGAACGGGAGGGCGCTCACCAGCGCGATGATCAGCCAGATCAGGGCGACGGCCATAAGGGCGGCGGATAGGGGGGCCTCACGCTCTCGCCGGGGTATCTGGGTAAGAAACGTCCCGAGGAGAAACAGGGTGACGGGGACGGAGATCATGGGCAGGATCATATCCCACTCCCGATAGATCACCGCCACGATAAGCGGCACCGCCGTGGCGATGCTCATGAACCTGAAGATATTGCCGATGTCGGGTGCGATGATCGAGAACTGCTCGATCCTATCCATCGATACACATTCTCCGGACGCTCTTATCTACTTTCTCCTGCACGTTCGTTTTGCTCCCGGTGACCTGAGATCTCCCAAAATCACCGACGGCCGCATTCGCAGCCGCCGTTCCCGGTCGATGCCGCCTGCTCCCCGCCGCCCGTCACCGGCGTGCTCTCGATGAAGATGCGCCGGTTGACGATTCGCCAGGCGAGGATGAGCTGGGCCATATCCCCGGCCGTCAGGTAGGCGCCGCTCTCGACGAGGTCGATAGGCCGCACCTGCGTCTGAATCTCGATGTTCTTCTCCAGTTTCCTCACCACGGCGTCGTTTAACTCCCCGTCGAACGTGAGTGCCCCCATCGCCCTCCCCCCGATCTCTTCGACGGTGAACTCGACCATGAAGTCCCGTTGCGAGAGGGAGAGGAGAGGAAAGAGGTCGATGGAGAGGTCAACGTCCCGGATGCTTTTCTCGAGTTTGCTCTGGCAGAGGGTGACGTGGTAGACGTTGCGCTTCTCGCTTGCCTCCCGGCCGTACTTCGAGAAGGCGATCCGGATGACCGCGTCTGCAAACCGGCACTGGGGTGCGACGTACTGCTCGAAGTCGGGCTCGCGCTCCGCCATCTCCCGGAGGACGGCCTCAGGGGAGTATCCCCGCCGCTCCACGTCGCGCTTGATCTTCCAGGCACGTTTGACGTCGGGGTCCGGGTCCACATAGAGTTTGAAATCGATCAGGCTCCGCATCTTTGGGGTTATAAACGGGTGCAGCCCCTCGAGGATCAGGATCTTCGTGGGTTTAAAGGGCACCGGGGGCTCGAACTTCCCGTTGTCATGGTTGTAGACCGGTTTTTGAATCGTCCGCCCTGCCTTCAGGTCGTCGAGGTGCTCCTCTAACAGGTCGAACCGGTTCGCCTCAGGAACAAGCGGCGTGATCCCGAGTTCCTTGCGTTCCCGGCGGTCGTACCGGTGGTAGTCGTCGATGGTGATGGTGGAGACGAGATCCTCGCCGAAGATCTCCCGGATAGCCCGGGTGAACGTGGTCTTTCCGGTCCCGCTGTCTCCCGCTACGCCGATGATGAAGACATAGGACGACTCTGCAATGACTCTCTTGAAGTCGGATCGGGGCATAATCAGATCGAGGAGTGGTCGGTATCCTTAGACTGTTAAGATTTCGGTGCCGGGCCGAGACCATACCCGGGAAAAAGAGATGGGCGTAGAGCCTAGGACGGGATGATCCCCGCTTCCTCGTGTCTCTTCTTGATCTCGTCGGCGAGCCGGTCCAGCGCCGCGAAGTCCTCCTCCTTCGGGGAGCCCTGGACGTAGACCGGTTCGAGGAACTCGACCTTGAGCCGGCCGAGCATATCCTTTAAGGTGTCGACCGTCTTCCCGCCCCAGCCGTAGGAGCCGATCACCGTCGCGTACCGGGCCTTCGGGCGGAGGAGGTTTGCGAGGTATGCCGCGTAGACCACCTGCGGGTGGGGGCCGAAGATGACCGTCGGCGACCCGATCACGACGGTCGCGGCATCTACCAGGGCCTTTGCAAGGTCGCCGGTATCGGTCTTCGTCAGGTTGAACGGCTGGACCTGGATACCGCGCTGCATCAGGGCGTTGACGAAGTGGTCGACCATCGCCTGCGTGCTCCCGTGCATGGAGACGAAAGGAAGCACCACCATGTTTTTGACGGCGTCGCCCGTCCAGTCCTGGTAGGCATCGATGATCAACGCCGGCCTGTCGTAGATCGGGCCGTGGCTCGGGGCGATCACGTCGATCTGCCGCGTCGCGAGCTTTGCGAGGTGCGCCTTGATGCTCGAGCGAAACGGCATCATGATCTCGGCGTAGTAGCGCTTCGCGGCCTCGTAGACCACGCCCTCGTCGGGGACGTAGAGGGAACTCGTTGCGTAGTGCGAGCCGAAGAGATCGCAGGGGAAGAGGATCCGGTCTTGCTGGAGGTAGGTCAGCATCGTCTCCGGCCAGTGGACCCAGGGGGCGATGATGAACTCGAGCGTCTTATCCCCCAGATCGAGCGTATCGCCGTCGCCGATGACGGTGACCCGGTCTTTTGAGATATGGAGGAGGTCGACCAGGAAGTCGCGGCACTTCTGGTTCGTCACCAGTTTTGCTCCGGGGAACCGATCGAGCATTGCCGGTATCGAGCCCGAGTGGTCCTGCTCGGCATGGCTCGAGACGATGTAGTCGATGGCGTTGACCCCGAGCTGGTCGAGGTTCCCCATGAGTTCTGCAGTCTTCGTCGGGTCGACGGTATCGATCAGCGCCGTCTTCTCGCTGCCCCGCACCAGGTAACTGTTGTAGGTGGTGCCGTCGGGAAGCGGAATCAGTTCGTCGAAGAGCCGGCGGTCCCAATCGATGACGCCGACGGCAAAGACGCCCGGCACAATCTCACGTGCTGCCATGTCCTGCCGCCTCCATCGGTTGCGCTCCGGCTGTTATACGGTGTATCCAGGTGTCCGACATGCTTCATGCTCCGTAGACTCTGAACCGCCCCGGCGCGCAGTGCTGCGCCGGTCGGCGAGCGTCTATCCGGTCCGAACGTTGATAACGGTTTCGCTCTATCCTCAGGAGGAGGGGAGAGTGGTCTGTCTCCCCTCCCGGCTCCCCTCCCTCCGGACGACGTTCGCATAGAGGTGGGCCTGCCGGGTCGGCTCCGGGAGCCGGTATCCCCGGGCGGTCGCGAGGACGAGGTCGACCGCGGGCAGGAGAGCAATCCGGTGGCCCACCGAGACGTAGACCGGTTTCGTCTTCTCTTTTGTCCGCACCGCCATCCCGACCGTCTTGCCGTTATGGAAAACCGGGCTCACCGACCCCCTGCCGGGCCCGGGCTCCGTCGCCGTTCCAAAAAGAAGGCTCTTTGCCACCCCGACGGTAGGCCGGTCGAGCAGGAGGCCTATGTGGCTCGCGATACCGAGCCCCCGGGGGTGGGCGATCCCCTGGCCGTCGAAGAAGATGACCTGCGGCTCGGACCGCAGCCTCCGGAACGCCTCGAGGAGGGCAGGCCCCTCCCGGAAGGTCAGGAGGCCCGGTATGTAGGGGAAGGCTGTCTCAGCCGAGGCGGAGACCCGCTCGACGACGGTGAGGTCGGGGTAACTGAGGGCGACGACGACCGCGTAGATCTCGTCTGAGCCCTTCATGTAGGAGGCGTCGGCGCCGGCCACAAGGGAGACCTCCCCGATATCGCCGGAGAGGCGAATCCGGGCCCGGAGCACCTTCTGGAGGCGGATCGCTTCGGTCGGCGTCAGGTCGAAGGGGTGTGTTTCACGGATCTCCATGGCCGGCTCCTGTCGCATGGCGACAGGCACAGGTTCGGAGGGTAGTATATAATTATCATCAGCTGCCTTCACAACGCCCGGCCTCTTCCCTTTCATCCGGGTTGCCGCTGCCATCGTCCTCGTGGGGGTGCTCGCCGCCGGCAAGAAACACGATGGAGGGCAACGGGGAGGGCCGGGGAGCTGCAGCCGGTGACGAGAAGCCCCGTCCGCCGGTGGTGGGAGGACCCGGGGCTCCCTGACCCCGCTGCCGTCCCGGATCAGCACAATCGGGGCCAGCATGCCCGGAACCCCGGACCCCGGCACCCGGGGGCGAGGCATTTTTATACGTGGAGATGGGGTACGGCCCGGAGAGTCATCTTCGGAGTGTGGACGGTATGGCGCGGTGGGTGTGCAGCGTCTGTGATTACGAGTACAGTCAACTACCCCCGGTTAAAACCGGGGGCTTGCAGCGGGACCCCTTGCGGGGCA
>WOYI010240057.1_pt1 | contig 34613 bp, 37 predicted proteins | sample 6423411 | NCBI WGS metagenome assembly WOYI01 (sample SAMN13441803, study PRJNA592873) | oil field metagenome | biome: oil field; feature: oil-well bore; material: oil-contaminated soil; isolation source: oil-contaminated soil from oil-well borehole | place: Germany: Wietze | collected 2016-10-18 ...
GGTGTACAGGATGGCGCCGAACGCCGCGGCGGCAATGGTGCCGATCGCGTATTCGGTAGTTGAGCTTTACACCCCACAATGAACACGCCGGTGAGGGTCGGGCAGTGTAACCCGACACACCGACAAGATGTTGGAGCGACACGCCGAGCCGAACACAAGATGTTGTATCCCTTTGGCTTGTCGGACACCAGGTGTAGTGTCAAGACCCAGCTTGAGATGACGAAACCCCCGACCGTGGGTGATGTCGCCGGCCGAGGGTGTACGTCTTGCAGAGGCATTTTCTGAGGATGCTCTAAGAGACGTTACACGCAGAGCAGGGTTCGGGTCCAAAAATGGCCCAACTGGCGGAATCGTGTTTCCTCTCGCTCAAGCGGGAAGGAACCATGGCAACTCCATTGCCTAAGGATCCGTTGGATGATCTGGTCGCTCGCTTCGTCTCCGCGACGAACGAGTTCCTCGCGCTGAACGCGGACGTCGATCCGGCGCCCAAGCACGACACGGGGAACCCGCTCCTGGATCTCATGCAGAACTGGGACGAGTTCAAGCGCCACATCCAGCGCTCTCGCGAGGCGCTGGTCGGCGCGGAGCCCGAGCGTCGTGCGCGCCTGGACGTGATCGTCGACGTGGGCTGCGAGATCAAGGCGTTGACCGACGACGCCAACATCGTGAACCCGGTCAACGGCGTCGTGATGCGGGCGACCGACGAGCGGGCCGAGTTCGGGAACATCATCCCGGTGATGGCCAAGGCGACGTCGTTCTCGGCGGTCATGTCCCTGATCGGTGAGCTGCTCGGGTTCGGCACCCGGACGATCGCCCGTCGCAAGGAGATCGCCGACCTGCTGAACGACCTGCAGGCGTACTACCTGCTGCGCCCGGAGCCTCCGCAGTCGGCGTAGTTGTTCCACGTCAAGGGCGGCATCACCTTCTTGGTGGTGTCGCTCTTTTCGTGCGCCTGACGGGGCACTATCACGGATCGTTCTGCCACGTCAAAAATGCGGGATATTTGGCAGGAGTTCGGTCGTCGTAGTGTGATACGGCAGATACGGCAGAAGGGACCGAAATGGCATGGCCCGCAAGGGATGACCCCAATTATCAAGCGTACAAAGACGCGTACAACGCACGACGCCGTAAGCGGCGCAGCGATCCCGAGTACATGGCTCGATCACTCGAACGCTGGGCGGCGCAGAAAGCGCGGCGGGAAGCCGAGAAGAGACGACATGACAAGGAGGGTTGAGCCGCGAGTAATCGACTTCCGGGAAGTATTCACACCTCGCGAGGAAGTTGAGATCAACAAGAAGTACCAGGCCCTATTAGTTGCTCTGCGCAACGGGAAGCCCGGTATCCCGCACCCACTGGACTGCAAGGGGTCAATCACTTACACCGTCGAGACAGATGGTCGACTCAAAGCCCACACCCGCCCCGTGCCTGAGTGGAGGATGAAGCGAGCACGCCGGATCCTCTGGGAATGTCAACAGCATCCTGATTGGCCGTACCGGCCAAGCATGTTCTTCAGGCACCCGTCGCTGCGCAACGTGCCGTATTCGGTATTGAAGCGCCTAGTCCAAGAAAGTGAGAAGCGGAATGCCTGAGGTCAACAGGCGGCCCCGTAACCCGCTGGTTGCCGACAGCTTCGACATCGAGCGGGCGCTGGCCGAGGGCATCCCGCCGACGACATGGCACGGCACTCCACAGCTGTGGGTGAAGGGGTACCAGCACTCGCTGGTGGGGCCGTCCGAAGTCGGCAAGTCGATCATGATGAGCGACCTCGCCGCGCTCATGGCGCTGAAGAGGCTCCCAACCGGCCTCAGCGTGCCTGACGGTGACGAGTACGACGACGACGTACGCATGTTGTATCTGGACGCTGAGAACTCCCAGCGGGACGTAGTACGGCGCTTCGGATTGATGCAGTACGAGTTCAACGGCGAGCTGAGCAAGCGGCTCTTCTACAAGTCGTTCCCAGACCTACCGCCACTCAACACACCCGAAGGCGCAGGCCGGGTCATCGAGTACATCGAGACCAAGCACATTAACTTCGTGGTCGCGGATACCTTGTCGAAGTTCATCGACGGGAACGAGAACGACCCAGGCCCGTACACCGACTTCGCGAAGAACCTCCTCAACTATCTCCGCAAGAACGAGATCACGTCTGTCTGGTTCGACCACACAGGGCACGTCGAGAAGCGCGCTCGCGGGTCGTCGGCGAAGAAGGACAACTTCGACGCCGGGTGGCGCATGGAGCTGAAGAGCCGCGATGCGAAGACTGGCATCAGCAAGTTGGACCTGACTCCGGACAAGAACCGCTCAGGTGCACTAGCGCCGCGGATATGGCTGACCCGTCACGGCGCACCGCTCGACTACATCAGGCATGAGTTCTCGACGCACAACCCAGCGCCGGAGGTGACCGAGGACCAGATCGCCAGTTCGCAGGAACCGCTGGACATGAAGCAGAAGCGCCTGCGAAAGCTGCTGGACTCGAACGAGGAGCATGTTCGCGGCCTGGGCACAGTGAACAAGATTCGTGGATGGGTGAAGGACCAGGGCATCAGCTTCACCGACGGGAAGATGAACCTGGTCATCAGGGAGTTTCTGCAGTGACATGCAGTCTTCAAGTGATGCGGCCACTGATGCGGCGACCCCCTTCGCATCACCTTCGCATCACCAGCCGCATCACCAATGCGGCGTACCGATGCGACCGATGCGGCAAATTTTGCAGACACACGTTCTTGCACGTCACGCTGATGCGATCGGTGATGCGGTTAATTAGCAGATTGCAGGCGGTTCACAAGTGATGCGATGCGTGTGCAAATGCACGAAGTGCATGCACGCTCGATCACGCGAACTAGGTATTGAAAGGCACATTAGATGAACCTCGAAGAGGCCCGCGAACTGATGCACAAGCTCAACCACGGTGACCCTGAGTCCGGTGTGGGCAAGGCGACTTCTATCACCGGATGGGAAACGCGCATGACCGAGACGCCGGACGGCGACCTGCTCGGCATGGAGCGGGTAGGTGAAGGCACGCACGCGCTGGGAAACGTCGGGCCTGCATCCCCATGTTGCGATGCACCTGGCGACGACCATGAGCCGCACTGTGTCATGTTCAAGCACGATTAGAGCTGCCTCAGCGCGTCTGTGCGGCCCGTTCAATTATGCGAGGAGGATTCCTCGCGAGAGAAAATTCAGACACCCCAGAATCGCGCACAAATCGACCATTGAACCTCGAATTTCCGGCGCGTAACGTCGCCAGCACGCACGTCGCCAGCGGCAATGACGACTGTCCGACGGGACACAAAACACGGGTCTCTCACCAGACGTAAAACGGTGAAGCCGACGGGTTTACGGAATCTCGAATACGACTTCACTTGAGCGCCCTGTGCACCGCGCTCGTCCCGCTGACTTGCCCAGCGTGTGGACATCGAAGTCAACCCCAACCATCCATGAGTGCTAGAACGCGCTCACATTCAAAGGAACTCACAACCATGTCCAAAGTAATTACCCCTACTAGCCCCGAAGCCTGGGCGCTAGACGTACTGGGCGTCGCTCCCGAGCAGACGATCCCGCAGTCGATTCTGATTCAGGCGACGACCAAGGCCGGCGAGGTCGAAGGCGATGACGTCTTCGTACGCGTGCCGATGATCAACCTGGATGCCGATACGGGCTTCGTGCCCGAGGGCAATGACATTCCCGAGGCTGACCCCGACCTGTCGGAATTGGTCATCGCTACGGGCAAGATCGCTGTCCTCGTGCGGATTTCGCGCGAGCAGTTGGTACAGCCCGCCGCTTCGGAGGTCGTCAGCAATGAGATTCGCCGGTCGGTGCTCAAGAAGGTCGACTGGGCATTGCTGCAACAGCCCGCTCCGACTGCACCGGCGACCTTCCCGCCCGCAGGACTGATCTCTCACGCGGTCTACGCGGGTGTGGTCGAAGACAACCTGGATGCGGTGGTCGATGCCGTCGCATTCATCGAAGGTCTGGGCGGATCGTGCACCAACATCATTGCGGCACCGGACGCGTGGGCCAAGCTGGTCAAGCTGAAGACGGCGACGGAATCGAACCAGTCGCTCGTCGGTGCGGGCACGGAATCGGCACAACGAACGCTGTTGTCCATTCCTGTCAACGTCACCAGTGCGATGACCTCGGGGCAGATCCTCGCGGTCGACAGGAGCAAGACCCTGAGCGCCTATGGGTCGATCCAGATCGCACGAAGTGAGCACGCCTACTTCAACTCCGACTCGTGGGCGCTGCGCGCCACGCTGCGATTCGGAGCCGGATTCACCGAAGTAGGTGCGGGCTTGCTGCTCGACGTCGGTCCGGTCGAGGAGACGCCATAACAACTGAATAGCTGCACCCTCGTGCTGCACCAGGCGGTGGTGCGCCGACCTCGAAGGGCGATGCTCCCCCAACTCCTCGGCATCGCCTTTCTTGGTGGATGACGCAACGTCTCAGGTGTGGACAGTACCTCGCACACGCGCTTTGGAACAAAGCTGTGCCACAACACGATTCGTGCATCTCGCTGTTGGGTTGTGTCATGAAGTCTCTTAAAATTGATGTATGACAACGACCACCGCCTTCCTCGTATCCGACGACGAAGAGTCCGACCCCAACGAGTACTTCGCCATGACCGCCGACACCGACGTTGCACGCGAAGCCCTCGAAGAAATGCTCGCCGACGACTTCGACGTGACCGACTTCACCTGGACGATGCTCGACGGGATTGACCCGGATCGCAACGTCCACGTCTACAACGTGTCCGACCTCGCCATCGTCTACGTCGCATAACCCAAACGCCAAGGCCTGCATCCGATATGGGTGTGGGCTTCTTGGTAGTTGGGGGGACGTAACGTATGCGCATGGGTGTAACCAGGCACCGGCCTAAGCGTCGTACAACGCAGGGCCGCAACGTAAGTACAGGACGAATGCAAGGCCGCGGATGGATGATGATTCGTGCGCGCATTCTTGAACGTGATGGTGGAATGTGCCAGGCACGCGATGACGGGTGCGAGGTCGAGGCCGTCGAAGTACACCACATAGTGCCCATCGAGTTGGGTGGCACGAACGACGATGACAACCTGATCAGTTTGTGCGGATGCTGTCACTACCGACGCACGACGCAGCAGCGCCAGGAGTCCTTGGCCCGCAAGAAGGCGGAGCAGAAAGAAGCTCGTCGCCGGAATCATCCGGGAAGGAAGGACCGGTCCGCATAGGCGTGTGTTTGTGAGTGTACCACCCAGGGGGCCACACCCCCACCCTCCGCTTTCGGACACCGTAGAGGCTTTGACGCTCGCGCTGTGTACGAGTTCCCCAGCTTAAAAAGGAAAGGCCGCGACGACAGCGAATAGGCGCTGAAATGGCGCTTTGTCCTCTAGTTCGCCTGTGGCACAATCGCGCCCGCGTCGTGTGGGTCGCGCGTGAGCGTCTGTGCGAACCCGTACGCACTCGCGTAGTGTGTCACGTCGTGCGCGTATGTGTGGCCGCCGTACGCGTCGCTGGGGTCAGAACAGCGCCTCTTGATCGTCACCCGACGCTTTCAGCGTCTCCGCTTGAATGTGTGTCTCCGTATCCGTCAGCGGCAAGGACAGCCTTTTACCCTCGAATATCTCGGCAATAGTGATGTGCTGTAGTCGAGGAAATGGCTGGTCGATGGAGGGGTGTTTGTATGTCCCCCCATGGTCTATCGCATCCCGCACACCCCTAGTGCTGGGCCTTAGTGTCACCAGGATGCCCATGTCCGCGTTCTGGTGGTCAAGCGTTCCCGCTAGATCCCGGACATCAGTGGGCCCGTAGCTTCCCCCCTTCACGCTGACGATTATTTTCCCCCGTTGATTGCGAGGCAGAAGAAAACGAGCTATGCCGTCTACGCCCCTGTCGCCGCCGGGCTTTGCTTTCGGTCGTGCCCCGATGCGAGTCACAGCCCAACGCTCGAACTCGAAGTGATTCTTCTCGAATAGCTTTTGCGCGCCGTCGATATCCTTGGGAATCCCACTCACTTCGAATGTGGTCTCGATGGGAGGGCTAGCTTCCGCGTACGTTTTCCGCAACCGCTTAATGATGAGGTCTATCGCGAAGTACGCAATGTCGATGCCAATCCACTTTCGATTGAGCCTCTGCGCGGCGTCTACCGTGGTCCCACACCCACAGAACGGATCGAGCACGACGTCGCCTTCGTTCGTCGACGTGCGGAGAATGCGATCAAGGAGTGCAAGAGGCTTCTGCGTCTGATATCCCAACCTCTCGGCCGCATTCGACCCCAGGCGAATATCCGTCCATATATCCTGCGCCTGCATTCCGGGCATCTCGTCGAGGTAATTGATCTTACGGGGCAATCCGTTTCGGGAGTAATAAAGCTTTCCCGCTTCGTCAAGTTCCCTCATCGTGTTTTCGGATACGCCCCAGTATTGATTCCCCGAAGGCCAGACACCTTTCCATTCGTAACGGCTTCCAGGATTCGGGGCTGTAAGCTTCTCATGGCTATACCTGCGGCCGGTCGACTCTTCGATGTGCGGGTAATCTCTCTCGATGCTTTCTGCGTCGTATGGAACGTATATGCGATTCCAAGTCCAGACTGGACTCATCGAGTAATTTAGGATGACGTCATGCACAGGACCGAATCGCGTCACGCGGTTATGCGCCGACGTTCGCTTCCAGATTATTTCGTTCCTGAAGTTCTGTGGGCCAAAAATAGAATCCATCAGTATTTTTAGGTAGTGACTCATCGTCGGATCACAATGAAGGAAGATTACACCGGTCGGTTTGAGCACTCTATGTAGCTCTACCAATCGAGGTGCCATGTTGGTTAAGTAGGCCATCGCATCGTTTTCACCCAGAAGGGTATGGAAAGCGGTAAGTGCATCCGCCGCCTCATTGGGCGCGCTGTCGATGAACTGACCGAATTGGACCTCAGTGACCGGCGTCCAGTGCCACGTGTCTTCGAAAGCCTCAATTTGAGCCGCGCCTGCATCCTCCGAAGCGCCATTACGGTCGAAGATGACGGAATAGTTCCGATTCGAGTTGAACGGAGGATCCAGGTACACCAGGTCCACAGATTGATCAGCGATGTACTGACGACCGTCCCTACCGCGCCCGCGCAAGACCTCGAGGTTGTCGCCGTAGTACAGCTGGTTCTTGTCCACCGTGGCAGAGTATGACGGCCGACCGACGAACACACGCATCGACACTGCAAAACAGACCCCCAGCGGCGAGCTGAGGGCCTGTTGCGGTGTGGGACGTTATGACGCCTTGGCTTCGTCGTCGTTCGTGTCGGCGTCGTCCTTCGGTTTCTTCGTGGCGGCGCGGTCGGCGACGAATGCGGCGTAGGCCTTCTTGATCTTGGCTACATCGGCCTTCGTGAACACGTACGCCTTGCCGTCGCGGGTGAACATGCCTTCGGCCTTGCCCGAGCGCAGGAACACGCGCAACGCCTTGGGCTCGATGTCGAGGGCGGTTGCAACGTCCTTGGAGGTGAGGTTCGCGGGAGTGGTCATGATCGGGGTCCTTTCGTTGGTGTTCGTTGTCTTGCAACAGCAACGTAAGAGACTTCGACCGCGAACCTAACCCCTACCGGCGGTAAGACTTTCGACATCGACTGTCCACTCGCCGTCATCAACGAAGCGCCCAAGGTCCTCGACACTGCCGGTCATGACGAAGGAGTCGACGACGGTCTTCGTGCCCTCGGAGTGCGATGACCACACCACGCGGATGCCCAGACTGCGAAGCCAGATGTTGCGTTCCTCGGTCGTGGCGTCGTTCCACCACTCCTTGACGAGTTCGTCGGTCGCCTCGTACGTCCACCCGGCGGGTTCGCTTGCCTTGCTGGATAATTCGGCTTGACGCTCGCTCAGGGCAGCGATGCGCGCATCGAGCTTCGCACGTTGTGGCGTTCCGCGTCGAAACCCCGGCGTGCCAAGCGATTCGGCAAGGTCGGCAAGTGTATCGTTGACTTCGGCCAGCTCGCTCGTGTGGTCACTCCCTGACGACCAGACGCGCACCATCCGAGGCATGTCCCCGAAGGCGCTCAGGATGTTTCGCTCGACTTGATCCTCGGCGTACTCGAGGGAGATGGAGCGGTTCTCGCAAGGGTCCGCGTATTGCGCGCCTGCACAACGGTACCGGGGCTTGCGTCCGGTCCCTCCCTTGAGTCGATACGCAGGGCGATCACACACGCCGCAGTACAGTATGCGCAGGAGCAAGCCGCTTGATCGCTTCGTAGGTTCGAGGCGGTTCTCACGACCGGCTAACTCGACGCCAACCCGCTCGAACACGTCACGCGACAGGATTGGTTCGGATCGCACGACGGGTGAGCCGTCATCACCGAGGACGACCGTCTCCGCGCCAAACACCTTCTTGCCCCGGGCATCACGTTGTACGCGTCCCTGGGCGTCCGTCACTTGTTCGCGTGCGATGACACGACCGAGCAGCGTCTGGGACGTGAGCGCTCGCTTGAGAGGCCCAGAATGCCACTCGTAACCGGCGACCTCGCGACCGCGCACCTGCGCGAAGCGATCCTTGGGCGTGAGGACGCTTCGACCCGTGAGGTCGTGCGCGATGCTTCGGAGTGGTTCACCCTTCAACACGCGGTCCACGACTTCGTGGATCACGACCACTTGGTCGGGGTCCTGGATCAATCGCCACTCGCCGGTGTGGTCATCGCGTTGGGGTATGTAGCCCCACGGAGGAACCCCGCCCCGGTACTTGCCCTTGGAGAAGTTGTGCTTGAAGGCCGATGCATTGCGGTCGGAGATCGCGGCAAGTTCGAGTTCGGCCACCTTCGCGATGAGCAACGCGATGATGTCGCCGAAATCCGAGGACAGGTCGAAGTGAGCCTCAGTCGCCGACACCAGGGTGACGTTGTGCTCACGACTCCACCTAATCAGGTCGGCCAAGTCGAACAGTCGACGCACGATGCGGTCCACACGGAAGAAGACGATCACGTCGTAGCGCGAGGGGTCGCGCAGCCACTTGCCCAGCTGTGGACGGTCGAAGGGCGACGTTTTGCCGGCGGACACGTCGAGGTCTTCGGCGATGCCGACTTCCTCGTATCCACGCTGTGCGATCAGTTCGCGGCACTTGGCGACTTGACGTTCTGGCGAGGTCGTCGCATCGGTGACGCGGGATAGGCGGATGACAATTAAGGCTTTCACTATCTGCATCATAAATGACAGGGTGTAAAAGCCAAACAGTCGACTATTCGACCGTACTCATGCCCGTCTCGTCCGTCGCAACCATCATCAGGCGTGCCTGCAATGCCCGAATAGCGTTCTGCACCATCATGTTTCTCCTTCACCACAGACCGGACCACATCAGGTCACCGGCCAGTCCGGCGACCACCGGGACTATCCCCAGGCATATGAAGGCGGGCAGGTAGCACAACCCCAGCGGACCAGCGATGAGGACCGACGCCCGTTCGGCGGCGGCATCGGCCGCGGCCCCGGCATCGGTGCGGACCTGGTCGGCCAGTTCGGCCACACTGCTCGCCAGCGCGGCACCCGACATTGCCGACCGTCTCGCCAACCGCGCCAGGACCGTCCCATGCGGGTCGCCAGAGCTGCCCGGGTCGGCCCATGCACGCTCGGACTCGGCACCCAGCGCCAGCAGTTGCGCGGCCCGGGTGAGCTGGTCGGCCAGACCCGGCGGTGCCAGTTCAGCCGCCGCGGCAGTGGCTGTCGCTGTTGCCATGCCCGCCGACAGGCAGGCCGCCAGTACGTCGAAGCACGACGCGGCCGCGAGCGGGTCGGCCTGTCGCCCGGTCACGGCCGCCTCACCGGCGGCTGCGCCACGCGATCGTGCCGGCCCCGCGCCAACCAGCAGCGCAGCGGCCAGAAGCAGAGCGGCCCAGGTCATATCGGCAATCCCGCGACGATCCAGTCCGACCAGCACAATCCCAGACACGACAACACGACTCCGATGACCAGCAGTACGCCGCCCCCGCCGCCCGAGAACAGGAATGCCACTGGATCCGCGCCGATCAGCTGCCCCAGTGCGATCCCCAGGAGCGGCATCCCCGCGAGCACGGCCGCCGTCGTTCTGGCGCCCGCCAACCCCGCCTCGACCCGGCCACGAAATCGCTCCCGCTCGACGATGTCGTAGTGCGCGGCCCGCATCAAGGTGCCGATCGCCAGACCATGCGACTGCGCGAGACGCCAGCACACGGCCAGCCGGAACCAGCACGCCGGAAGCGCGGACACCGTTGCCACCGCATGTATTCCGGCTCCGACATCGGCGCCGAGGCGGCCGCGGACGGCCACCCCGCGTAACCAGCCACCCACCTCACCTCCGACCTCGGATCCAGCCGCTTCGAACGCCGCCACCGGGTGCGCCCCGGCCCGCAACTCTCCGGCCAGAATGTCCAGGCCGTCCCGCAGTGCGGCCGACTCCTCGACCCGACGCGCGCGGCCCGACGCTCCGCGCCGCCGGGTGCTCACTGTGCCGATGAGGATCGCCGCGGCCAACACGACCGTCGGCTCCAGGACCACGGCCGCAACGACGAGCGGCGGCAGTCCGGCGCACCACAGCAGCCAGGGTGGCGGCCGCCGCGTCCGGCCGGGCCCGGCGAGCCTGGCGCGAGCGGGATCCGGCGCCAGTAGCAGCGCCGCGGCTAACAGGGTCGCCGCCGCACTCACTGTCGGCACCTCTCGTCGAGGAGGTCGGTCAGCGGCTGGGCGCCGGCGCAGAATCCGCGGTCGGCGTGCCATGCGGTGTGCGCAGCCACCCAGCCATCGGGCCCGCGGCGCAGCACCGCGACCTCGGTGAGTCGTCGGCGTCCATCGCGGTCACGCCCCACCTGCAGCACCACCTGTACCGCCGCGGCAAGTTGGCTGTGCAGCGCAGCCCGGTCCAGCCCGCCCAGGCCGGCGAGCGCCTCCAAGCGGGCGGGGACCTCGGTGGCGCTGTTGGCGTGCACAGTGCCCGCACCGCCGTCGTGCCCGGTGTTCAGTGCGGTGAGCAGGTCGACGACCTCGGCGCCGCGCACCTCGCCCACCACGATTCGGTCCGGTCGCATCCGCAGCGCCTGGCGCACCAGGTCGTGCACCGTAACCTGGCCGACCCCTTCGACATTGGCTCCCCTGGCCACCAGCTTGACCACGTGCGGATGCCGCGGTGCGAGTTCGGGTGCGTCCTCGACACATACGATGCGCTCATGGGCGGCGACGGCGCCCAGCGCCGCGGAAAGCAGGGTCGTCTTACCGGCGCCGGTACCCCCGCAGATGAGGAAGGCGAGTCGGGCGGTGATGATCCGCTTGACGAGGTCGGCGGCCGGACCGGCGATGGCGCCGGCCGCGATCAGCGCCGCCAGGTCCTGGCGTACCGGGCGCAATACCCGCAGGGAGATGCAGGTCCCGGCTGGTGCGACGGGCGGCAACACGGCGTGTAGCCGCACCGGTTCCTCCCCCAGGCAGCGCAACGCACCGTCCACCCAGGGCTGGCTCTCATCGAGGCGGCGTCCGGCCGCCAACGCCAACCGCTGGGCCAGCCTTCGCACCGCATCCTCATCGGGGAATCGGATTGCGCTGCGGCGCAATCCGTTTCCGTCATCTACCCATACTGCGTCCGGTCCGGTGACCAGCACGTCGGTGGTGCCCTCGGCGCGAAGGAGTGGGTCCAGCGGACCCGCTCCGGTCAGCTCGGTCTGCAGGATCCGCATACTGGAGAGCACTTCGGTATCGCCGAGCAGTCCGCCGGATTCCGCGCGGATGGCTTCGGCGACCACGGTGGGGTGCAGTGGCGCCTGCTCGACGGCCAGTCGCTCCCGGACCCGGTCGATCAACGAGCCGCTCACCGGAGGGCCGGCTGCTTGTCGAGCATTCCCAGCACCTGCGCCGCAGCCCGGGCCAGCGGCGACCGCTCACGCATATGCAGGCCACCTCGCTCCAGCGCATCGGCCAGGCCCGGTTGTGGTCGCATCGCTGCGACCAGCGACAACCCGACGGTCGCGGAAACGTCGGCCGCGCGCAGCCCGCCCGGGGCAGGCCCGCGCACCACCAATCCGACATTCGGATTGATCGTTCGAACCCACCCGGCCAGAGCGCCGGCGGCGGCCGCTGCACGCACATCGGCGGGGACGATCAGCACCACCAGGTCCGCGGACTGCAGCGCCATTTCCACGGCGGGAGTAGCCCGGCGCGGCACATCACAGATCACCGTGACGCCGGCGCGCCGGCCGGCGTCGACAACGGCGCTCAGTGGCCCGGCCTCGATCTCGCCGCCACTTCGACTGCCCGACAACACAGTGACGCCGCGCCGGTTGGGCAGGGCAGCTTTCAGCGCGTCGAATTCCAACCGTCCGTCGCGCAAGGTCAGGTCCTGCCACCGCAGGCCGGGTACGCTCTCGGTGCCCATCGCCAGATCGATACCACCGCCCCACGGGTCGGCGTCAACCAGCAAGGCCGGCGTCGCAGACTGTGCCAGCGCCGTGGCGAATAATGTGGCGCCTGCCCCACCGCAGCCACCGACCGCGGCGACGACCGCACCGCGGCGAGCACCCGGTGTGACGTCCCGCGTCGCCGCGGCGAATGCCCCGACCAATGCGTCATCGTGGTCGGGGAGTCGGATGACTTGTTGGACCCCAATGGAAATCGCCGATTCCCAGTCGGCACAGTCAGGTTCGGCCGATCCCACCAGGAAGACACGATCGCGCCGCGGAAGACCGTCCTGCGCGCACCGGTGGGCAGCCGCCGCGTCGAGCACGACCACCTGGGCGCTCATCCATACGGTTCGACTGGATGGCCGGCCGGTGTGCACCACCGGTACCCCCGCTGCGGCCGCCACCCGGTCGACGTCATCGCGCAGCGACTGGTCCTCGACCAGTGCCAGTACCGCCGCGGTTGTCGTCATCTGTCCACCGTGCAGAACGACCGGCCGCCGGCGCCAGAGGCTCACGACGATCTGTGGATGAACCGGCGATTGTGCATAGAAGGTGAAAACGACGTTCCGCAACAATGTGGGGCTGTGCCGGAAGTGGTGGGGCTGTGCTGCAAGTGGTGGGGTGGGGGTAGACACACCCGGAAAAGGGACGACCCCCGCCAAGGGGGGAGGAGGCGGAGGTCGTCGAGTATCAGCCCCGGGGGGTCGAGCTGATACACACTCAGCCTTGGCCGAGTAAAGCTCACTATACACACGCAATTTCCCGCGAACGCAAGTAACGACGCTGGACATTTGCCCGCTGGACCACATTTGCCCGCTGGACCGAAAATTTGCGCAGTTTGCGACACCTGTCTTGAGTTGCCACTTTCCCAGCCTTGGGAAACCCGTCCCCGAGCCTCCGCCTATGCTGGAATCCGTGACGGTTTCCGATCGGCCCGCCGGCCCATCCGCCGTGCCGGAACCCGGTCAACCGGTCCGCACCGCCGCATTTTTCGATCTCGACAAGACGGTCATAGCAAAGTCGAGCACTCTGGCGTTCAGCAAACCGTTCTTCGATCAGGGGCTGCTGAATCGGCGCGCCGTGCTCAAGTCCTCCTATGCACAGTTCCTCTTTCTGATGTCCGGAGCCGACCACGACCAGATGGAGCGGATGCGGACCTACCTGACGGATATGTGCACCGGCTGGGACGTCGAGCAGGTGCGCTCGGTGGTCGGCGAGACTCTGCACGAGATCGTCGATCCACTCGTGTTCGCCGAGGCCGCCAACCTGATCGCCGACCACAAACTGTGCGGGCGCGACGTGGTGGTGGTGTCGGCGTCGGGCGAAGAGATCGTCGCGCCGATCGCCCGGGCATTGGGCGCCACCCACGCGATGGCCACCCGGATGGTCGCGGTGGACGGAAAGTACACCGGCGAGGTTGCCTTCTACTGTTCCGGCGAAGGCAAGGTCGAGGCCATCCGCGAGCTAGCCGCCCGCGAGGACTATTCGCTCGAACACTGCTACGCGTACTCGGACTCGATCACCGACCTGCCGATGCTCGAAGCCGTGGGCCACCCGTCGGTGGTCAACCCCGACCGGGGATTGCGCAAGGAAGCGGCCGCACGGGGTTGGCCCGTGCTGACGTTCAGCCGCCCGGTGTCGCTCCGGGACAGGCTGCCGTCCCCGTCGGGGGCTGCGGTCGCAACGAGTTTGGCCGTCGGACTCAGCGCCCTGGCCAGCGGCGCACTGACATATTCCCTGCTCCGTAGGGTGCTGCCACCCCGGTAGCTGAGAATCAGCCGTAGCAATCGGGATTCGGCACCGTTTGATACTTGAAGTGACCGCGGTCACGGAGTACAAAGGACTGACGGAAGCTTGGCAAGGCCAAGGCCACACCGGAAGAGAAGGTGTGATCTCCCGAGTCAGGCGTCCTAGCACGGATCCCCGGAACCCACGCGGAGCACATGCCGCGGAATAGGCAAAAGCGTTGTGGGCCTGCGGAATTGCGAAAAGCGAATGGCGTCGACACCCCTTGGGTGGGGTTGCAGCCGTAGCGCATCGGGAGAACGCCGAGGCCACCCACACAACCCACCGGAGCACGCTTGGTAACCGGAGTCCGTGCTAGCGGGCGGCGAGCCGAATGAGACGAGAGTCTGATCACGGAGCGCCGCCCGCTTCATGTGCTGGATTACTGCACCTAACCCTTGGCGGCCTGGGCGATCGAAAGCGCTTCGCGCGCACCGGCTTGTAATGCCTGGCTGCTGAGCACAAGCCAGGCGCCCAGCCCGTTGGGTGTTCCCGACGCAAACCCGCGAGCGGCTGCCCGATAGCTGCCGGACTGCTTCATCCAGAACATCTCCGGCACACCGAGGCCGTGTGGATCCAGCCCACTCGACATCGTGATCAGCCGGGACACCGCTCGCGCCACCACTCCGTCGGCGGTACCGAACGGCGCCAGGGTGAGCAGTTCCCCGTGCGCAACGGCCGCCACCACGAAGGCCGGGACGTTGGTCCCGCCGGTGACCAGCTCGGCCAGCATCTCCAGTCGCGGCCCGACCTCAGGTTCTGGACGAGGGCGGCCGAGGCGCTCGTCATCGACCAGATCCGCGGCGGCCAGCGCATGCAACCTGGCCAGCGCCTGCAAGGGTGCACGCTGCCAAACACCGGTGAGCGCGTTCGCCCCACCCTCCAGCGCCTCGGACACCCGCAGCGCACCGGCCAGCACCGGATCGGGCTCGCCGTTCTCGGAAAGGCTCAGTGAGCCACCGTCGAGCACCGAGGATGCCCGGGCCGCCCGCAACGCTGCTTCGCCCGCGGTGGCAGGCCATCCGCGCAGATTGCTGCGGTGCCGATGTGCCCGGCCGAGTTCTGTGCGCGCGTCCTCTCCTGCTGCCGCAACCCCTTCGAGTGCCAGCAGCGGGGCGAGTGGATCGGTCATTGCGACAACCTAGCCGACCAACGCCGGTGCAAACGTCGGTGACTAGACTCACACCCATGCGCAACACCACAGCGACGCATGCCGACGTCCCATCCTCTTACCCACCACCGGCCGAATTCGCGGCCAACGCCAATGCCACCGGGGATCTGTACGACGCGGCCGAGGCCGACCGGCTGGCTTTCTGGGCCGAGCAGGCGAACCGGTTGGCCTGGGAGACACCGTTCGACGAGGTGCTGGACTGGTCGCAGGCTCCGTTCGCCAAATGGTTCGTCGGCGGCAAGCTCAACGTCGCCTACAACTGCGTGGACCGCCATGTCCAGGCCGGTAACGGGGACCGGGTGGCCATCCACTGGGTCGGTGAACCGGTCGACGATGCGCGCACGCTGACGTACTCCGAACTCAAGGACGAGGTCTGCAAGGCCGCCAACGCGCTGACCGAACTGGGGCTGGTGACCGGTGACCGCGTCGCCATCTACATGCCGATGGTGCCTGAGGCCATCGTGGCCATGCTGGCCTGCGCACGGCTGGGTGTGATGCACTCGGTGGTGTTCGCCGGGTACTCCGCTTCGGCGCTGCGGGCCCGTATCGACGATGCCGAAGCCAAGCTCGTCATCACGACCGACGGCCAATACCGGCGCGGAAAAGCAGCCTCCCTCAAACAGGCCGTGGACGAAGCGGCCGAGGGGTCCGCCAGTGTCGAACACGTGCTCGTGGTGCGCCGCACCGGAATTGACATCGGGTGGACCGAAGGCCGCGACGTATGGTGGCACGAGGTCGTCGATTCCGCATCGACCGAGCACGAGCCCGAGGCTTTCGACGCCGAGCATCCGCTGTTCCTGCTCTACACCTCGGGCACCACCGGCAAGCCAAAAGGCATCGTGCACACCACCGGCGGGTACCTGACGCAGGCGTCATACACCCATTTCAACGTCTTCGACGTCAAGCCTGAGACCGACGTGCACTGGTGCACAGCCGATATCGGCTGGGTAACCGGGCACACGTACATCGTCTACGGACCGCTTTCCAACGGCGTCACCCAGGTGGTCTACGAGGGCACCCCGACCTCCCCCACCGAGCACCGCCACTTCGAGATCATCGAAAAGTATGGCGTCACAATCTATTACACTGCACCGACTTTGGTCCGCACGTTCATGAAGCTGGGCCATCAGATCCCCGCTGCGCACAATCTGTCGAGTCTGCGACTGCTGGGGTCGGTCGGCGAGCCCATCAACCCCGAAGCCTGGCGCTGGTACCGCACCGTGTTCGGTGACGACAAGGCCCCGATCGTCGATACCTGGTGGCAGACCGAGACCGGGTCGATCATGATCTCGCCGCTACCCGGCGTGACGTCGACCAAGCCGGGTTCGGCGATGCGGCCGCTGCCGGGCATCTCGGCCAAGATCGTCGACGACGAGGGTAACGAACTGCAGCCCGGCGCCGACCACGGCGAGCAGGCCAACGGATACCTGGTACTCGACAAGCCGTGGCCATCGATGCTTCGCGGCATCTGGGGCGACCCTGAGCGTTTCAAGGAGACCTACTGGTCGCGGTTCGCCGAGCAGGGCTGGTACTTCGCCGGTGACGGCGCGCGGTACGGCAGCGGCGGCGAGATCTGGGTGCTTGGCCGCATCGACGACGTGATGAACATCTCCGGGCACCGCATCTCGACCGCCGAGGTCGAGTCGGCGTTGGTCGGGCATGCCGGCGTGGCAGAGGCCGCTGTCGTCGGAGCCACCGATGAGCACACCGGACAGGCCATCTGTGCCTTCGTCATCCTCAAGTCGAGCGCCCATGGCGGAACCAAGGACATGGTCGACGAGTTGCGTGCCGAGGTGTCCAAGGAGATCTCACCGATCGCGAAACCCCGTGAGATCCATGTGGTTCCGGAGCTGCCGAAGACCCGCAGCGGAAAGATCATGCGCCGGCTGCTGCGCGATGTGGCCGAGGGCCGCGAACTCGGAGACACCTCGACGCTGGTGGACCCCGGCGTGTTCGAGGCGATCCGCGCGAGCAAGTAGGTCTGGCGGGCTGGAGCGCAGCGACCGGGGCATCGATCAGGCGACCGGCACGAACCCGGTGCCGGGCCGGTTCTTGGTGGTGATGTCGGCCAGGACCGAGTTGATCGACACGGTGACGGCCGGCGTGTGCAGCGGCACGTATTTGACCACGCACGTCGGAAGTTCCTCGGTGAAGGCGCCGTGGATCATTCCGACCAGCCGGTTGTTCACGGTGACCGGTGCACCCGAATCGCCGGGCTGCCCACACACCTGGTTCAGGATGGTCCCCGGATCCTGTCCCGGCCCCCAGGTCACCCCGCAGGAGTAGCCGGTGGTGCGGCCGAGCTTGCAGCCCACCTCGCCGAAGGCCGGATCCGGCCCGAGGCCGTCGATGCGGAAACCGTTGACGGTGTCGACCGGGCGGACGCGCTGTGCGTCGAACTCGATGACGGCGTAGTCGAGTCCGTCGTTGCCGGCGACCATGACACCCAGCGTCCCGGCGTTCGGCACCGCCTCGGAGGCGACCAACGCGCCCGGCCCACCGCAGTGCGCCGAGGTGAAGCCGATGAGCTTGCCCGCGGCGTCGTGACCAATGGAGGTCAGCGTGCAGAAGGCGTGACCGTCGATCACGATGCCCGATCCGCCGCCGAGTTCCACGGGGCCGTCAGCCTGCGCGACCGGACTCATCAACAGCGCGGCGGGAGCCAGGACCACCAGCGAAACCATTCGCGCCACGGACCGCCAGCGGTGTCTCAAAGTCTCCCCGTTCGTTCAGTCCCGACCAGTCTATGTCGGCCACGATCGAGCGCGGTCTCCAGACATGGCAACATATGCCTCATGAGCTCGAGCAACGGGGACCGCAAGAACGGCGTGCCTGCCACCGTCACATCGATTCCGCTCGTCGACCCGCACGCACCGAAGGTCGATCCATCGATCGGCGACCTGGTCAAGGATGCGACCGCGCAGGTCTCGACGCTGGTGCGCGCGGAGGTGGAGCTGGCCAAGGCCGAGATCACCCGTGACGTGAAGAAGGGGCTCACCGGCAGCGTCTTCTTCATTGCGGCACTGGTGGTGCTGTTCTACTCGACCTTCTTCCTGTTCTTCTTCATCGCCGAACTGCTCGACACCTGGATCTGGAAGTGGGCGGCGTTCCTGATCGTTTTCGGGATCATGGTGCTCACCACCATTGCGCTGGCGCTGTTCGGCTATCTGAAGGTGCGCCGCATCAGAGGCCCGCAGCAGACGATCGAGTCGGTAAAGGAAACCAGGGAGGCGTTGACGCCCGGGCACGACAGGTCGCCCGAGGCGCCGCGTCCCGCGCTGCCCACCGACCCGTCGGGCTGGTAGCCCACCACCCGATGCAGTCCCGGCCCGATCCGTCGGTTGTATGCATTGACGGACCGTGGCGTCACCTGCAGGTCCATGCGAACGGCATCCGCTTCCACGTCGTGGAGGCCGAGCACTCGCAGCCCGACGGCCCACTGGTGATCTTGCTGCACGGCTTCGGCTCGTTCTGGTGGTCGTGGCGGCATCAGCTGCGCGGTATGACGGGCGCACGGGTGGTGGCCGTCGACTTGCGCGGTTGCGGGGGCAGCGACAAGCCACCACGCGGATATGACGGCTGGACACTGGCCGGTGACACCGCCGGGCTGGTGCGGGCACTGGGACACAGTTCGGCGACCCTGGTCGGGCACGCCGACGGCGGGCTGGTGTGCTGGGCCACCTCGATCCTGCATCCGAGGGCCGTGGACGCCGTCGCCCTGGTCAGCTCGCCCCACCCGGTGGCGCTGCGCGCTTCGGTGCTCGCCGACTCGGCCCAGCGCACTGCTCTGCTGCCGTGGCTGCTGCGCTACCAGCTGCCGATCTGGCCCGAACGCACACTCATGCGCCACAACGCGATAGAGGTCGAACAGGTGGTGCGCAGACGTGCCGGTGACGCCTGGCTGGCCACCGAGGACTTCGCCCAGACGGTCCGGTATCTGCGGCAGGCGATACAGATCCCGGGCGCGGCGCATTCGACGCTGGAATATCAGCGCTGGGCGGTGCGCAGCCAGTTACGTGCCGAAGGCCAGCGATTCATGCAGTCGATGAAGCGGCCGCTGAGCATCCCGCTGCTGCACCTGCGCGGTGACGCCGATCCGTATGTGCTTGCCGATTCGGTGCGCCGTACGCGGGCGTTCGCGCCCAGCGGCAACTTCGTAACCGTATCCGGCGCCGGGCATTTCGCGCACGAAGAGACACCCGGGCAGGTCAACGAGGAGCTGACGCGCTTTATCGCAAAGGTCTATCCCGGCTGACCGATGCAGGTGCCGGTCGGTACCGGCGTGGTGTTGCCCACCTTGAGCCGCTGCGGCAGTACTTCCTTGGCGGTCAGCACGAATCCGGTGTCCGCGTCGTCGACGGCGGCGCCGAAGACCACACCGAGCACCCTGCCGTCCTTGTCGATCATCGGGCCACCGGAATTGCCTTGTCTGACAGTCCCTCTGATGGTGTAGACCTCCCGGTTCACCGTCGTCGAGTTGTAGATGTCGGGGCCGTTGAGTTCGATCGTCTCGCGCACACGCGCCGGCGTCGGGGCGAACTCTCCGCCGCCCGGGTATCCCATCACGATGGCGTCGGTGCTCGGCTCCGCCTCGGAATCGTCGAAGATCAGCGGGACCGATGGCAAGTCGGGGACGGCCAGGATGGAGATGTCCTGATGCGGGTCGTACGACACGACACTGGCCTCATAGGACTGGCCTGCCACCTCGACGGTGACGGTCTCCGCGCCGGCGACCACATGCGCGTTGGACATCACCCGGTTGGGGGCGATGACGAATCCGCTGCCTTCCAACACCTTCTGACAGCTGGTCGCGACACCGCGAATCTTCACGACACTGTTCCTGGTGGCGTCCACCACCGGTGACACGGCCAATGCCGCGTCCGGCGCCTCGACCGCGACGATCGAAGTGCGGCTGAAGGGTTCGAGCACCGCGGGCAACCCCGAGGTGTCGAGCAGACCCGCGAGTCGGGCGGGGACCTTCTTGAGCCACTGCGGTGCCAGCGCGTCGACCTCGCTGAGCACCTTGGAACCACGCACCGCCCCGGCCAGCGTGGGCTGGCTGGTGAGCGGGGTGGCCAGCAACCAGGCCGCCACCAGCACGGTGATGATGTGCAGCGCCGATCCGATCAACGAGTCGATGGTGCGCAGGCCCGAGTTGCGCACGGCACTGCGCACCGCCCGACCGAGCACCACGCCGGCGATCTCGCCGATCACCACCATCGCCAGGATCAGGAACAGGGTGGCGAAGAGCTTGGTGCGGGGGCCGTCGATGCCGCCGACCAGGTGCGGTGCCAGCAGCACGCCGGCAACCGCGCCGAGGACAACGCCGATGAACGACAGCAGCGACCCGAGCGCGCCGGAACGCCAACCGGACACCGCGAACAGAAAGGCGGTGGCGAGGATGCCGAGGTCGAGCCACTTTGACGGTGTCATTGTTGGGCCTCACGGTACTGGCCAGCACGCCCAACCAGCGCCATTGCCTCGTCCAACTCCCGCACGTCGCCGGTGTCCCATGGCTGTGCCCAGCCCGCGACATCGAGAATCGCCGAGATGACCTGACCGGTGAAACCCCACACCAACATCTGGTTGAGCAGGAAGGCCGGCCCCGCGAACCGGCTGGCGCTCGCCGCGCGGTACACCATCAACCGGTTCTCCGGATTGATGAACGCGCGCAGCGGAACCCGCGCGACGATGGCAGCCTCCCGGGGGTCCACCACCCGGACCGGACCCGGATCCGGCGAGTACGCCAGCACCGGGACCACGTGAAAACTGTTCGGCGGGAGGAACATCCGGTCCAGGACGGCCAGCGGGACCAGCCGGTCGGTGTCGACGCCGGTCTCCTCGCGGGCTTCGCGCAGCGCGGTGAACACCGGGCCGTCGTCCTCTGGGTCGGACACTCCGCCGGGAAAAGCCGCCTGTCCGGAGTGGTTTCGCAGCGTCGAGGCGCGCACGGTGACCAGCAGGTCGGTGTCGGGCGGTGGTCCGCCCGCCGGTGCTTCGGCGGGGCCGGAGAGCAGCACCAGCACCGCGGCGTCACGTATGGTGCCTGCGCGGGCGGCGGATTCGTTGGCGTCGGTGATGGCTGCCAGGACATCGGCGGGAACTCTGCTGCGATAGACGCCGGGCACCGAGGCCAGGTTGTCGAGCAGCGGCCGCAGCCAGTGCGGTGCGGCGTCCGGCGACACAACACTGCCCGGGTCGCTTCGCTTCTGCCCGCCGCAGTTGCTACTCAACCGGAACTCCTATCGACGGGTTCACCGCCGCAGCGATCTCATCGGCGTTGGTGAACGGTCGCGGCAGGATGCCGGCCACGCTACCGTCCGCGCGCAGGATCACCGTCGCAGGCATCACGTTGGGAACCTTGAGCGCGGCGGCCATCAGCCGGCGTCCGTCCTGCAGCATGGGCAACCGTACGCCCAGTTCCGCCAACCGCAGCAGCCCTGCCGACTCGTTCTCGTCCTGGTGCACCGTCAGCACCGTCACCCGCTCGCCCATCCGCTGCTGATACTCGTCCAGCGCCGGCAGTTCGTCCGCGCACGGCCCACACCAGTAGGCCCACAGATTGAGCACCACCGGGCGACCGGCAACCGCGGGAGCGACGTCCATCGGAGTCCCGTCACCCGCACATTCCAGGGTGATGCCGCGCAATGACTGCGGCCCCGGCCCGGTCGTGGCCGCCGGGCAGGGCCGCAGATCGGCGCGCACACGTGGTTGCGCCAGCGCCTCGGGGGTATCGGCTGCGCGGTGGGCCCGGGCGGCGGCCGGTGGCGGGCCCGAGGTCCCGGTCGTTGCGGTGGGGTCGCTGTCGAGCTCACGCCACAGCGCATAGCCGAGGGCGACCAGGATGATCAGTACTGCCGCGGTCCAGCGGGCCGAGCGGCTCACAGCCCGGCCAGCGCCAACAGATGCTTGGTCTCGGGACCTTTCACCAGCGCAGCCGCGGTGAGCGGATCGGTGGGGCCGGCACCGAAGGACGGGCAGTCCTTGGCCAGCACGCACACCCCGCACGCCGGGCGACGGGCATGGCAGACGCGGCGGCCGTGAAAAATGACGCGATGGCTCAGCAACGTCCACTCGCGGCGTTCGATCAGCTCACCGACGATGTGCTCGACCTTCACCGGATCCTCTTCGGCGGTCCAGCGCCACCGTCGCACCAGCCGGCCGAAATGGGTGTCGACGGTGATACTCGGGACGTCGAACGCATTACCCAGCACCACGTTGGCGGTCTTGCGGCCCACGCCGGGCAGCGTCACCAGATCCGCCAGGGTGTTCGGCACCTCCCCGTCGAACCGGGCCTCCAACTCCTGGCCCAGGTTGATCAACGAATCGGCCTTGGTGCGGTAGAAGCCGGTGGGCCGGATCAGTTCCTCGAGCTCGGCGCGATCGGCCTGGGCGTAGTCCAGCGCGGTGCGATACCGCTTGAACAGTGCCGGGGTGGTCAGGTTGACCCGCTTGTCGGTGCACTGGGCCGACAGGATGGTCGCGACCATCAGCTCCAGCGGATTGGTGAAATCCAGTTCGCAGTACACCTGCGGAAAGGCCACCGCCAGGCTGCGGTTCATTCGCCGGGCGCGCCGGACCAGCCCCAGATGGGTCTCGCGGTCCCAAGCCGCAGACGACTTGCTCCGGACGGTGCTCACGCTCACCCGGATCAGCGTACTGAGGAGGAGTCGTGGCGAGCGAAGCGACAGGAGAGCAGGACAGTCAGCCCGGTTCCGACCGCTGACGAACCGTGATCCCGCTGAGACCTCGGCCGTGTTTACTCACCTGTGTGTCCTGGTTGCTGGTTGCCTTCGTCCCTGGGTTGCTGATGCTGGCGACCTTTGGGCTCGAGCGCCTGGAGGCCGGGCTGGACAACGCCGACAGTGCCACCGTGCGCCGCGATGTCGGGACTGGTTTGCTGGAGCGGACGTCACCGACCCGGCGCGAACCACCCGAGTTCGCCGGTCTGCCGACCCGGTTGGCCACGTCCGGTAAGGGCAATCCGCGGTTTCCGGCGACTCGCCAACCCAATCGTGTGTAGCGTTGGCTCGTCGTCGGCGGGCCAACCTCTACACTGAGACCGCCAACCAGCTCGGCAGTTGGCCACCGCATGTCTTAATTACGCATGTCATATCACCCGAAGAGCTTAAGAGGGGCAACGTGGACGAGATCCTGGCCAGGGCCGGAATCTTCCAAGGGGTAGAATCCACCGCGGTTGCTGCGCTGACCAAACAGCTGCAGCCCGTCGACTTTCCGCGCGGACACACGGTGTTCGCCGAGGGCGAGCCCGGTGATCGGCTCTACATCATCACGTCCGGCAAGGTGAAGATCGGGCGGCGCTCCCCCGACGGCCGGGAGAACCTGCTGACGATCATGGGTCCGTCGGACATGTTCGGCGAACTGTCGATCTTCGACCCCGGCCCGCGGACGTCAAGTGCCACGACCATCACCGAGGTGCGCGCCGTCTCGATGGACCGCGAGGCGCTGCGCGCCTGGATCGCCGACCGCCCGGAGATCGCCGAGCAGCTGCTGCGGGTGCTGGCCCGTCGCCTACGCCGCACCAACAACAACCTGGCCGACCTGATCTTCACCGACGTGCCCGGCCGGGTGGCCAAGCAGCTGCTGCAGCTGGCCCAACGGTTCGGTACGCAGGAGGGCGGCGCGCTGCGCGTCACCCACGACCTGACGCAGGAGGAGATCGCTCAGCTCGTCGGCGCCTCCCGTGAGACCGTGAACAAGGCGCTGGCCGATTTCGCCCATCGCGGCTGGATCCGGCTCGAGGGCAAGAGCGTGCTCATCAGCGATTCCGAGCGCCTCGCAAGGCGAGCCCGCTAGCTGCGTAGATAGTCCAGCTGGGCCTGCGTCGACTTCTCGGCCGCCGGCCACAGCTTCTCGTCGACATCGGTGTAGACGTGCGCGACGACCTGCTTGACGGTGGCGTCCGCACCGAGCACCCGTAGCGCCGCCCGGACCTGATCCAGTCGCTCCTGGCGGTGTGCCAGATACGTCGTGGCAATCTCGGCAAGGTCATCGAGATCGGGGCCATGCCCCGGTAGCACGGTGCGCGGGCCCAAACCCTGCAGCCGGCGCAGCGACTCCAGATAGGCCGCCAAGCTGCCGTCCTCGTCATCGATGACGGTGGTGCCGCGGCCCAGCACGGTGTCCGCGGTCAGCACGGCATCGTCGACCAGAAACGACAGCGAGTCCGCGGTGTGCCCGGGGGTGGCCATCACCTTGATGCGCAGGCCGGCCGCCTCGATGACCTCGCCGTCGACCAACGGCCCGCCGAGGCCGCGCAGGAATCCACTGCCCACCGCTCGAACCACCGCGCCCGTGCGGTCGACCAGCTTGTCGATGCCGTCGGTGTGGTCGCCGTGCTTGTGGCTGATCAGCACCAGACCGATCTTGCCGAGAGCGGCGATCCGCTCGATGTGGTCGTCGTCGTCGGGACCCGGATCGACGATCACCATCTCGTCGCTGCGGGGTCCACGCAGTACCCAGGTGTTGGTGCCGTCCAGCGTCATCATGCCCTGGTTGTCGCACAGCAGCACCGAGGCCGATGCGGTGACCGGCCTCAATACACCGTACGCGGGATGAGTCACGAGACCTCGACTATAATCTCAACCTCGACCGGTGCGTTGCGCGGCAATTCCGAAACTCCGACCGCGGACCGGGCGTGCGCGCCGGCATCGCCGAAGACCTCACCGAAAAGCTCGGAGGCGCCGTTGATCACGCCCGGCTGTCCGTGGAATCCCGGCGCCGAGGCGACGAAGCCGACGACCTTGACGACCTTGACGACCGAGTCGATGCCCACCAGCGAGTGCACGGCGGCCAGCGCATTCAGCCCGCACAGCCGAGCGAGTTCCTTGGCCTGCTCGGGCGTGATCTCCGCGCCGGCCTTGCCGGTCGCCTGCAGCTCACCGTCACTGATCGGCAGCTGCCCCGCGGTGTACACCAGATTCCCGGTCCGCGCCGCGGGCACATAGGCCGCTAACGGCGCGACGACGGCGGGCAGCTCGATCCCGAGCTCGGCCAGCCGCGCGGAGACATCGCCCCGGTCGCTGCGCTCCTGCCCGCCGGTGACGCTCACTTGGGCCGCTTCAGGTAGGCGACATGCTGCTCACCGGTGGGCCCCTGCAACACCGACACCAGCTCCCAGCCATCCGAACCCCACTGATCGAGGATCTGCTTGGTTGCGTGTGTCAGCAACGGAACGGTGGCGTATTCCCAACGGCTTACTTCGCTCATGAGGGCGAGCCTATCCGGCGGCGAGCCCGGCACGGCTAGCATGCAGTCGTGGAACACGCATCCAACGACCGCAAGCCGATCGGCTGGCCGTCCCGCCTGACCAAGGCACGGCTACATTTCGTCACCGGCAAGGGTGGCACGGGCAAGTCGACGATCGCGGCAGCGCTGGCGCTGGCGCTGGCTGCCGGCGGCCGCAAGGTGCTGCTAGTGGAGGTCGAGGGGCGTCAGGGCATCGCCCAGCTCTTCGACGTGCCGCCGCTTCCATACCAGGAAGTGAAGATCGCCACCGCCGACGGTGGCGGCCAAGTCAACGCGCTCGCCATCGACACCGAGGCGGCCTTCCTCGAGTACCTGGACATGTTCTACAACCTCGGCATCGCCGGTCGCGCCATGCGCCGCATCGGTGCGGTCGAGTTCGCCACCACGATCGCCCCGGGTCTGCGCGATGTGCTGCTCACCGGCAAGATCAAAGAGATCGTGGTGCGCACGGATAAACCCGCCCAATCCGGTCAGATGGTTTACGACGCGATCGTGGTCGACGCTCCGCCGACCGGACGGATCTCACGCTTCCTCGATGTCACCAAGGCGGTGTCCGAGCTCGCCAAGGGCGGCCCGGTCCATTCGCAGGCCGACGGCGTCGTGAAGATCTTGCACTCGGATCTGACCGCCATCCATCTGGTGACCCTGCTCGAGGCGCTGCCGGTCCAGGAGACCATGGACGCCATCGGTGAACTGCGGGAACTCGATCTGCCGATTGGCAGCGTGATCGTCAACCGCAACATCCCGTCCTATCTGCCCGCCGATGACCTGATGAAGGCTGCCGAGGGCGATATCGACGCCGACACCATCCGCGCCGGTCTCGACGCCGCAGGTATCACGTTGGCGGACAACGACTTCGCCGGACTGCTCACCGAGTCCATCCAGCACGCGACCCGGATCGCAGCACGGGCCGAGAGTGCCGAGCTGCTCGAGGATCTCGAGGTCGCCCGCCTGGAGCTGCCTGCCATCGCCGACGGCGTCGACCTCGGCAGCCTGTACGAACTCGCCGAAGCACTTGCCCAGCAGGGAGTCCGCTGATGAGCACCACACCCCCCGTCCTGGATCTGGGCGCCATCCTGGCCGATACCGCCAACCGGGTGATCGTGTGCTGTGGCGCCGGCGGCGTCGGCAAGACGACCACCGCCGCGGCGATGGCCCTGTGCGCCGCCGAGAGCGGCCGCACCGTGGTGGTGCTGACCATCGACCCGGCCAAGCGGCTCGCGCAGGCCCTGGGCATCGAGAATCTGGGCAACAACCCGCAACGGGTTCGGCTGGCTCCCGAGGTCACCGGCGAACTGCACGCCATGATGCTCGACATGCGCCGCACCTTCGACGAGATGGTGCTGCAGTACTCCTCGGACTCCGAACGCGCAGAGGCGATTCTGGAGAACCAGTTCTACCAGACCGTGGCGACGTCGCTGGCCGGCACACAGGAGTACATGGCAATGGAGAAACTGGGCCAGCTGCTCGCCGAGGACAAGTGGGACCTCATCGTGGTGGACACCCCGCCCTCGCGTAACGCGCTGGACTTCCTGGACGCGCCGAAACGACTCGGCAGCTTCATGGACAGCCGGCTGTGGCGGCTGCTACTGGCGCCCGGGCGCGGCATCGGCAAGCTCCTCACGGGTGCCGTCGGCCTCGCGATGAAAGCGCTGTCCACCGTGCTGGGTTCCCAGATGCTTTCCGATGCAGCGGGATTCGTCCAGGCGCTGGACGCCACGTTCGACGGGTTCCGCCAGAAGGCGGACAAGACCTATGAGCTGCTCAAGCGTCGCGGCACCCAATTCGTGGTGGTCTCGGCCCCCGAACCGGACGCACTACGGGAGGCGTCGTTCTTCGTGGACCGGTTGTCGAGTGAGCAGATGCCGCTGGCCGGGCTGATTTTCAACCGCACCCATCCGACGCTGAGCAGTCTCGCCGGCGAAAGGGCCGAAGAGGCCGCCGATGAATTGGACGCGACCCAGGGTGCGGGCGGGCTGACAGCCGCAGTGCTGCGTGTGCACGCGGCACGCGCGGCCACCGCCAAGCGCGAGGTTCGGTTGCTGTCGCGATTCACCGGGGCCAATCCGCATGTGGGAATCGTCGGGGTGCCGTCGCTTCCATTCGACGTATCGGATCTGGAAGCGCTGCGTACCATCGGCGATCAGCTCACCGGCGTGGCAAAGAGCGCTTAGTTAGACGGCGCTCCGGTGCTTGCGGTGGGCGGCGAAGAACTCCGCCCAGGACACCACCTCGGGGTTCTGCTTGAGCAGGGCGCGACGCTGACGCTCGGTCATTCCGCCCCAGACACCGAACTCCACCCGGTTGTCCAGCGCGTCGGCGCCGCACTCGGCGATGACGGGGCAGTGCCGGCAGATGACCGCCGCTTTACGCTGGGCGGCCCCCCGCACGAACAGCTCGTCGGGGTCTGCCTGACGGCAGCGTGCCTGAGAGACCCAAGCGATCCTGGCCTCGGCCTCGGCTCCCGGGATGACAGTGTGGTGTTGCGGGTCCGCGCCGACTTTGTGCGTGGCGGACGTTGTAATTGACACCAGTAATCCCTTTCGTTGCGGACCACATACCATGCAGATGTAATATGCGACACATTGCGTCAAAGAGTGTTACGTGAATCGCATTGTGTGTCCAAACTAGGTGGTCAGTAGGCTGTTACGCAACAGTCAGATCACGCTTTTTTGGGACGGCCGTGCAGTCCGGCCCTCAAAACCCGCATTCGCACCGCTCGCAGACCGCGATTGGACCTCCTGGCTACTCTGTACCTCATGCCCGAGCAGCCCCCGACACGTCCGCCGATCGCGGTGACGGTCATCAAACTGATGTGGTGCTGCTTGCTGGCCGCCGTGATCGCCGCCGGCCTGATGTTCCCGGTCGTCGGCGGGTTCGGCCTGGTCTCCAACCGCGCCTCCGACGTGGTTGCCAACGGATCGGCCCAGTTGGTCGAGGGTGACATCCCCGCTGTCTCGACGATGACCGACGCCCGCGGCAACCCGATCGCCTGGCTGTACACCCAGCGCCGGTTCGAGGTGCCCAGCGAGCAGATCGCCAACACCATTAAGTTGGCCATCGTCTCGATCGAGGACAAGCGGTTCGCCGAGCACAATGGCGTGGACTGGCAGGGCACGCTGACCGGCCTGTCCGGCTATCTCTCCGGGAAACTGGACACCCGCGGCGGCTCCACCATCGAGCAGCAGTACGTGAAGAACTACCAGCTGCTGGTGATCGCGCAGACCGACGCCGAGAAGCGGGCGGCCGTCGAGACCACCCCGGCCCGCAAACTACGCGAGATCCGGATGGCGTTGACGCTAGACAAAACGCTCACCAAACCGGAGATCCTGACCCGCTACCTGAACCTGTTGTCCTTCGGCAACGGCGCCTTCGGCATCCAGGACGCCGCGCAGACCTATTTCGGCGTCAATGCCTCCGAGCTGAACTGGCAGCAGGCCGCACTGCTGGCCGGCATGGTCCAGTCGACCAGCGTGCTGAACCCGTATACCAACCCCGAGGGTGCGCTGGCACGCCGAAATGTGGTGCTGGACACCATGATCGAGAACGTTCCGCAGGAGGCAGAGTCGCTGCGGGCCGCCAAACAGCAGCCGCTGGGCGTGCTGCCGCAACCCAACGAGTTGCCGCGCGGCTGCATCGCGGCCGGGGACCGCGCCTTCTTCTGCGACTACGCGCTGGATTATCTGGCCCGTGTCGGGATCAGCAAGGAGCAGGTCGGGAAGGGCGGCTACATGATCAAGACGACGCTGGACCCGGATGTGCAGAACAACATCAAGGCCGCCGTCAACGAGTACGCCCCGTCGGATATCCAGGGTGTCGCGAGCGTGATGAGCGTGATCAGACCCGGCCGGGAGACACACCCGGTGCTGGCGATGGCCAGTAACCGCACCTACGGCCTGAACACCGATGCCGGCGAGACCATGCAGCCGCAGCCGTTCTCGCTGGCGGGCAACGGCGCAGGCTCGGTCTTCAAGATCTTCACCGTGGCCGCCGCCATGGAGATGGGCATGGGCATCGAGTCCCAGCTGGCGGTGCCGCCGGCATTCCAGGCCAAGGGACTCGGCAGCAGCAGCTCGCCGGGATGCCCGCCGGCCACCTGGTGTGTGCGCAACGCGGGCGGCTACCGGGATTCGATGAACGTCACCGACGCGCTCGCGACCTCACCGAACACCGCCTTCGCCAAGCTGATCTCGCAGGTCGGGGTGCAGAAGGCCGTCGACATGTCGGTACGCCTGGGACTGCGGTCCTATGCGCTGCCCGGCACCGCGCGCGACTATGACCCCGACAGCAACGAAAGCCTTGCCGACTTCGTCAAACGCCAGAACCTCGGTTCGTTCACCCTCGGGCCGATCGAGGTCAACGGACTAGAGCTGTCCAACGTGGCAGCGACGCTGGCCTCCAGTGGCACCTGGTGCCCGCCGAGTCCGATCGAGAAGGTGTACGACCGTCACGGCACCGAGGTCGCGGTGACCGCCGAAACCTGCGAGCAGGTGGTGCCCGAGGGCCTGGCCAACACCCTGGCCAACGCACTGAGCAAGGACGACACCGGGGCCGGTACGGCCGCCGGGGCCGCCGGGGCAGCCGGTTGGGGGCTGCCCATGTCCGGCAAGACGGGCACCACCGAATCGAACCGGTCGTCGGCCTTCCTCGGATTCACCAGTGCTTTCGCTGCGGCCAACTACATCTACGACGACTCCACCACGCCAAGTGAGCTGTGCTCGTTCCCGTTGCGGCAGTGCGGGTCCGGAAACCTGTTCGGCGGCAACGAGCCGGCCAGGACCTGGTTCACGGCGATGAAGCCGATCACCCCGGACACCGTGGTGCTGCCGCCGACGGATCCGCGTTACGTGGAAGGCGGCCCGGGCTCCCGGGTGCCCAGCGTCGGCGGTATGAGCCTCGACCTGGCCCGTCAGCGGCTGCGGGAGGCCGGTTTCCAGGTGGCCGACGAGCCGACGTCGGTCAACAGCGGCTCTCCTTCCGGGTATGTGGTGGGCACGTCGCCGACCGGGCAGACCATCCCCGGGTCGATCATCACCATTCAAGTCAGCAACGGCATCCCGCCGGCTCCGCCGCCCCCGCCGATCGGTATCCCGGGTCTGCCCCCGCCGATCGGCGAGACCGTCATCCAGATCCCGGGTCTGCCGCCGATCACCGTGCCGGTGCTCGGGCCCCCACCGCCGCTCCCGCCGATGCCGTGATCACGCAGTAAACTGCTCGCATGTCACACCTGAAGAACACCGCCGCGGTCGCGGCCGGCACCCTCGCTGCGGGGATCGGTTATGCGTCGCTCATCGAGCGCAATGCGTTCGCACTTCGGGAACTGACCATGCCGGTGCTGACACCGGGCTCCACGGCGCTGCGGGTGCTGCACCTGTCCGACCTGCACATGCTGCCGCGTCAGCGGCGCAAGCAGGCCTGGCTGCGGGAGCTGGCGTCCCTGCAGCCCGATTTCGTGGTCAACACCGGTGACAATCTGTCGCATCAGAAGGCGGTGCCCGCCGTGGTGCAGGCGCTCGGCGACCTGCTGTCGGTGCCCGGCGTCTTCGTGTTCGGCAGCAACGACTATTTCGCCCCGAAGCCCAGGAACCCGTCGAACTACCTGTTCAACAAGAAGCGCCGGGTCCACGGCGATCCCCTGCCCTGGCAGGATCTGCGGGCCGCGTTCACCGAGCGCGGGTGGCTGGACATGACGCACACCCGCCGCGAGTTCGACCTGGCCGGGCTGCGGATCGCCGCGGCCGGGGTGGACGATCCGCACCTCAAGCGGGACCGCTACGAGACCATCGCCGGCGCGCCGAGCCTGACGGCGAATCTCTCCCTGGGCCTTACCCACTCCCCCGAGCCGTGGGTGCTGGACCGCTTCGCCGCCGACGGCTACCAGCTGGTGATGGCCGGGCACACCCATGGCGGTCAGCTGTGCCTGCCGTTCTACGGAGCCGTGGCCACCAACTGCGAGTTGGACCGCTCACGTGCCAAGGGCCCGTCGCAGTGGGGTGCGGATATGAAGCTGCACGTGTCTGCGGGAATCGGCACGTCACCGTATGCGCCGGTGCGGTTCTGCTGCCGGCCGGAGGCCACCCTGCTGACCTTGGTGGCCACACCCACCAAGGGTCCGCTGCTGGGTACCCTTGCCGGACAAGCACATCCGACCGTATCGGCACGGTGAACACCGGGGGCGATATCGCCTGCAGCCGGCCTCGGGACTGGGTGGACAACGCCGTCCGGTTGATCGCGGCCGACGCACGTCGCAGCGCCGACACCCATCTGCTGCGCTATCCCCTGCCCTCGGCGTGGGCCGGCAAGTTCGACGTCGCGCTGTACCTCAAGGACGAGACGACCCATATCACCGGCAGCCTCAAGCACCGGCTGGCACGCTCGCTGTTCCTGTACGCGCTGTGCAACGGCTGGATCGGCGAGGGCACCACCGTCATCGAGGCCTCGTCGGGTTCCACCGCGGTGTCCGAGGCGTATTTCGCCGCAATGCTGGGTCTGCCTTTCGTGGCGGTGATGCCGTCCTCGACCAGCCCATCGAAAATCGGTCTCATCGAATCACAGGGCGGCCGTTGCCATTTCGTGTCCTCCTCGGCCCAGGTGTACGCCGAGGCGGAGCGGCTGGCCGAGGAGACCGGCGGACATTACCTGGATCAGTTCACCAACGCCGAGCGCGCCACCGACTGGCGGGGCAACAACAACATCGCCGAATCGATCTTCGAGCAGATGCGCGATGAGACGCATCCGGTGCCGGACTGGATCGTGGTGGGCGCCGGGACGGGTGGCACCAGCGCCACCATCGGCCGCTATCTGCGCTACCGGCGGCACGCGACCCGCTTGTGCGTCGTCGACCCGGAGAATTCGGCATTCTTCCCGTCCTATGCCCAGGGCAACCCTGATATCGAGACGGGGGCATCCTCACGCATCGAGGGCATCGGGCGGCCACGGGCGGAGCCGTCGTTCCTGCCCGGCGTCGTCGACCGGATGATGGTGGTGCCAGATGCGGCGTCGGTGGCCGCGGCCCACCACGTCAGCCGGGTCCTGGGCCGCCGCATCGGACCGTCGACCGGCACCAACATGTGGGGCGCCTTCCGGCTGCTGGCCGAGATGATGGCCCGCCAGCGCAGCGGGTCGGTGGTGACGCTGCTGGCCGACAGCGGTGACCGCTACACCGACACCTACTTCGACAACGAGTGGCTGGCCAGCCAGGGGCTGAATCCGTCGGCACCCGCCGAAGCGCTGGTGGAGTTCGAATCCAGCGGGCTCTGGGCCTGATCCTCGCGCCTGCCCGTGAGGGACAGCCACAGCGCAGCCAGGACAAAGAACCCGATGTAGATCGCCGCTCCCAACAAGGTCATAACTGCCTCGATTCGTTTCGCGGGCCGCCCCCGATCGGCATCCTTGATAGTCCATAACAACACCGGGGTCCGACATCCTTCCCGTGGCGTAGAACCGTTTGGCTTTCGCACCGCCCCGTGCGATACGCTGTCGTGGCTTCACGCGGGGTGTGGCGCAGCTTGGTAGCGTGCTTCGTTCGGGACGAAGAGGTCGCAGGTTCAAATCCTGTCACCCCGACCATGTATTTGCAGGTGCGTGGCATTGCGCTCGGTGTTCCTACCCGGCGTCAAGAAACTGCTATGCGCCATCGACGGCCCCTGACTACCCTTGGCGTGTGTTCGAACCCGGTGACGTCATCTCCGACTACACCGTGGACGCCCTTGTGGGCAGTGGTGCCAGCGCCGATGTCTACCGGGCACACCGCACCGGCCAGACCGGCGTGGTGGCGCTGAAGGTCCTGCACACGGACCCGACGGTTCACCCACGAACTCGCGAGCGGTTCGCCCGCGAGTTCACCATCGCGTCCATGCTGGATCACCCGCACATCGTCGCCATGTACGGACAGGGTGAGATCCCGGCCCGGCCCATGACACCCCCCACGCTGTGGATGTCGATGCAGTACATCGATGGCCCGGAGTCCTCGGTTCTGACGCCCAAGGCCGGCCAGGAACCCGATATCGCATCGATATTGCGGGTGTCGGAACAGATAGCTGACGCCCTCGACTATGCCCACTCCATGGACGTGCTGCATCGAGATGTCAAGCCCGCCAACATTCTGCTCAGTGCAGACTGCGGCAATGCGTTTCTCAACGACTTCGGCATCGCCCAGCTGATCGATGACGTACTGCCGCTTGCGCGCAACGGCCGAGTCCGTGGCTCCATCGCCTATGCCGCTCCCGAACTGCTTCAGGGCCAACAATTAACGCCCACAACAGATCAGTACGCGCTGGCATGCACGATGGCCGAGTGGCTCACCGGCCTGCCGCCGTATCCGCGCAGTACACCGTTCGCGATCACCTACGCGCATCTGCACGATCCGGCACCATCGCTCAGCAGGCGACGGCGATGGCTACCCAATGGGCTGGATTCGATTTTCGTCAAAGCTTTGGCGAAAACACCTGCGGCACGCTATGACTCATGCTCACATTTCGTCGGCATCGTGACGCACATGCTGCACGATGTCCCGGCGCCGCCGCCGCGTGCCACAGCCCACCGGTGGCTGCGGGACCGAGACTGACACTTAGTTTTCGACAGACACGTGAATTACTCTGCCGGACAAAGTCATTGGTTTGTCACCTTGTCCTACGTTGCGTTCAGTTATCGCAATGTTTACACACTCAAGTGTCGCCTGCCGTTAACCGGGCATACGCTCAGACAAGTATGCCTATGTACGCCCAACGGTGAGCGTGCCACCCCCCGCGGCAAACTCTGCAAACATCTACCGGGAGCGGTATGTCGACTGAACCTATGACGTACGACAATTCGGCACTGGCACACGAGGATGACGGCTACCACAAATCCCTCAAACCGCGACAGATCCAGATGATCGCCATCGGCGGGGCCATCGGCACCGGCCTGTTCATGGGAGCCGGCAGCCGCCTGCACGACGCCGGACCCGGCCTCTTCCTGGTGTACGCCTTCTGCGGCGATCATCAAGGTCACAGCGCTGGTGACCTTTCTGGTGGTCGGGATCGTGTTCCT
>WOYI011261923.1_pt1 | contig 34542 bp, 41 predicted proteins | sample 6423411 | NCBI WGS metagenome assembly WOYI01 (sample SAMN13441803, study PRJNA592873) | oil field metagenome | biome: oil field; feature: oil-well bore; material: oil-contaminated soil; isolation source: oil-contaminated soil from oil-well borehole | place: Germany: Wietze | collected 2016-10-18 ...
AGATCCCTTCATCTTCCCTTTGCCATTCGAAAGATTGTCGAACGAGGAAGATTACTAAATATGCGATAGCTTTCAAGGGATTCAACTGATGGAATAGGCCAAATTTTTAGAGCTAGGTCTGTTAAATGATCTGCTCGATTTATTTTGGCAATTGGCATGTACTTTTCCCCTCCGTCCTGAGAAACCGGCTCAAAACTCATACCGTTTTCCCTCTTCCACCAGCACCACATTCTCGAAGCTATCGGCAAACCACTCTTCAGCCTCGGTATGAACCGGAACTATGTAATCCGGATCTATCTGCTCGATAGCCCAGGTGATATCCTCGGCCGATGCATGGCCGGAAGCATGATAGCGCTTCTCAAAGTCCAGATCGCCGTTCTCATCCAGGGAGAAGCCGCGGGAATTGATGTTAAAGCGCCGCAGCCAATGCCACAGCCTCCTGAAATCGATCTCCATCTCCTCATTGAAGGCCTCGCAGGCAGAGTAGATGTAGGTTCCGCTTTCTGGCTTGATGTCCAGCAGGTGCTTCATATCAAAGAAGGAGAAGCATAGGATGTAATCCTCAGGGCGCTCCCGGATCGAGATGTGATCAACGTATCGATCAGCATAATGAGTCTCGACAACCTCCTGCTCCCACTTCCTCTTCGATTTGTCCATGATCTCGCTGTAGATCCGAAGCTCATCGGTAGTACTTGATCCGCCGATGCACTGCAGATTATGCAGCATGTAGACATCCTTGGCCATGGCCACCAGCTCCCTGCCGCTCTTCCGGGCAATCTCCTGGAAGGACTCCAGCCTCTCGAAGTTCCGGGGGGAGAAGTCGGCTATGACCAGGCCGGAGGAGGATTCAACGCTCTCCCTGCAGGCCTCACAGACCGATCGCTCAGAGGTCTTCTCCCCCTCAGACGGACCTGCTCGCGTTCCTTCCGTGATCAGAACAGATGCATCTTTTGCCCGGCTGATGAACTCCCGAGTGGATTGCTCTTTTTTGCCGTGCAGGCGAAAGTCGCCCGTATAGGCCACCGTCGTCTCGCCTCTGAGGATGTAGGCTGTAGCTCCGAAGATGGAGTGGTCGACGGGATGGGCGGAGATCTCGAAGGGGAATGCGGCATTATCAAAGCAGCAGCATTTTCCTGGGTCCAGCTTCTTGGCTCTCTTGCCGTCCTGTCCAGGTTTGCGGGAGAGAAAAGAGGTCAGAGCATCGGATGGCTCCTCGGTGCAGCAGAAGTCCCTGCCCTGGTAGCTCATGCCGGCCACAGATGAGAGATAAAGGCCGCCCAGCTTTTCGGATGCCTGGCGGGGAGAGAAATAGGCAGTGTCCGTCTCCAGGGAGGAGGCGCCAGTGTCCTGCATTCCTTTCATTATGGCGATGCTCTCCGCTGAGGCCACCAGGGGGATGTCTTTTTTCAGCATCCCGATATTGCCGCAGTGATCGAGATGGGCGTGGGTGAGGAGGACTGCCATCACGTTGAGGGTGGGGAACTGGCTCATGGAAAGGTCAGAGGGGATGAGGTCCGGTCGGTAGATATTGAGCTTGGGCAGCAGGTCCAGGTGCATGAGGTCGTGAATCCCCCGAGTGTCCCGATTTTTTAAAAACTCCTCGTAGAAGGCCCCGTATTTGCCGAAGTTCTTGCCGAAATCCAGGAAGACTCCCTCTCCGCTCTGCTCAAGGTAGATCTTGTTTCCTCCGATGCCATGGGCTCCATCATATACCGTTAGCGATACCATCTATCTCTCCCTCCTAACCAATACAGAGAATGGGAAGAAGAAATATAAGTTTTTTTGAGACAGCTCTTCTTCAGGCCTTATTCCTGTTGTATTTTATAACCTCGGGCCGACTCGATCCTCCATTGGGCATCATACCACAGCTTTTGGGAAGGACGGCGAAAAGGGTAAAATGAAAGAGGGGCTTTGAGAAGATTGAGATGTTTTGACAATGACCGAGCAGAACCGCAGGTACGTTCAAAAGGAGATCGGAAGGCTCCTCTCCGATATCTGGCGGATTAAAGGGCTGGCGGAGCAGGAATACGGCCCGCAGCACCCTATAACCAAAAAGCTCGCCGGCATGCATGGGGATGCACAATTGCTGCTGCAAAAGGCCTCTGGCAAATAGTTGTGAGAACTGCGATGTCGCCCAGAGTATCTCCTTGGAAATCAAACCTCCAGAGACCTCCTCTTTGGCATCATGGCAGCTTCTTTCTGGATGGGGGGTTCGGCGAATCTCTGACCGCCTCCAACATCTTTTCACCAGCCGAGCATCTCTTTGCCCTGGAATCGTCCGCTGCCATCAAGGGAAAGTTTTTTATATCGGCAATTGCCGTATATAGTAATTGGCAAAGGTCGAAGCATCTTTTCCTCCGACATCACTGACTTTTGCCTCCCTCCTTCTCACTTCTTTTCCAAGCTCTGTTGAGCCGCGCGCGACGAGGTCAAAGCCACTCGCGAAAGCTGAGATCGTTTGGCAAGAGATCAGGTTAAATAATTCGCAGATCTGCATGCTGCAAGAATAGATTCTGCCAGAGAGCAAATCGCTGCCAGTATTGATGAAATCCTTTCTAAAAAAAGAGATGCTAAAGATAACCCCTTCAAAGGATTATCTCTATGTCCAGCTCTTCTGCCAGTTCTTTGTAGCGGTTCCTGATGGTGACCTCTGTCACTCCTGCCACATCTGCCACCTCGCGCTGTGTACGCCGGTCCCCGCAGAGGATGGAGGCGATGTAGATTGCAGCTGCGGCCACGCCAGTGGGCCCGCGCCCGCTGGTGAGCTCCTTTTCCGCTGCCTGGCGGAGGATCTCAATTCCCTTCGCCTGCACCTCGCCCTTCAGATTCAGGCCGGAGCAGAAGCGGGGGATGTAGTCGATTGGGCTGGTGGGCATGAGCTTTAAGGCCAGCTCCCTGGATACAAACCGGTATGTCCTGCCGATCTCTTTTCTCGATACCCTGGATACTTCTGCGATCTCATCCAGGGTGCGAGGGACATTGCACTGGCGGCAGGCGGCATAAAGCGCTGCTGCGGCCACGCCCTCAATGCTCCGCCCCCTGATGAGGTTTTTGTCTACAGCCTTGCGGTAGACAACCGCCGCCGTCTCCCGCACATTTCTGGATAGACCTAGAGCTGATGCCATTCGGTCCAGCTCGGACAGGGCAAAGGCTAGGTTTCGCTCTGTGGCATTGCTGACCCGGATGCGCCTCTGCCATTTTCTCAAGCGGTAGAGCTGAGCCCTATTCTTGGAGGATATGGTCTTGCCATATGAGTCCCTGTTCCTCCAGTCGATCATGGTGGAGAGTCCCTTGTCGTGGATGGTGTACGTCATGGGCGCCCCAACCCTCGACCTCTTCATGCGTTGATCGTGGTCGAAGGCTCTCCATTCCGGCCCCTGATCTATGAAGTTCTCATCGATCACCAGGCCGCAGTCGGAGCAAACCAGTTCTGCTCGTTCATAGTCGCGCACCAGGGTGTGGCTCTTGCACTCTGGACACTCGACTGTAAACTTCTCAAACTCGTCTACCTTCTCTTTCTCGCGTCTGAGCCGGGTACGCTCCTTGAGCTTCTCCGGCTCCGCCCTCTCTATCTCTCTCAGCTTTTCAATTTCTTCCACTTGCTATCTCTCCCCGGCGCCTCATCGATATAGAGCTTCTTTCCGATGTGGGCAGCGGCATCTGTTCCTCTATTCGGCCGAACGATTATATATGGATGATCGATGGGACCGAATATATCGAAAACCTTTCCGACCCTGGTCCTTTTCTGATCCACCACCCAGGAGTTCCCCCTGGGGATAGCGGTCTCGCTTCCAACGATCTCTTCACTCTGGACGATCAGTTTATTCTGCACGACATGAAGCGCGGTGCCTAGCCTCTTCAAAAGGTCACCTCATCTATATAGATAAAGAAGTACTATTTAAGCCTTCCGAAAACCATTTATTAAATGAATCCCGCAATCCACGCCGCGCATGCCCCAAAGGAGACAGAAGGCCGGACCGAAGCTTTATCTGTTAATGCCGGCTAGTCCTCACTGATGTTTGAGCGTCTTCCAACTATCCCCACATCGCAGGAGCTTTTAGATAAATCATTCCGGCGCGCCTCCCGTGCTGCCGACAATGAGTCCATGGTCCTGAATGCAGGCAATATTCTCTCAGATAACCTTGCCAATTTGATCCGGAAGTTTCCCTCCTTTGAGAACCTACCTCCTTTTTACAGAGAGATGGTGGAGATAACGGTTGGCGTAGATAAGATCCGTATCAGCCTATCTCGCCTGCGCTGGGCCTCCAGGCAGACAAGACTGATAACCAGAGAGTATGTGGGAAAGATCCGGCGGGCCAGGGGGACGGACAGCACTCCCCTCCGAAAGTCGGCCTTTGGGCGCTTCTCATCGGTGATGAGATCGATTGAAAAGGATATGCTGTTCCTGAATTCTGCCCGGAATCTGCTTCGAAAGATGCCGACCATAGATCCGGAAGCTCCAGCCATTCTCATCGCCGGTTATCCCAATGTGGGGAAATCAAGCTTCATCATCCGAATTACCGGGGCCAAACCAGAGGTGGCAAGCTATCCTTTTACCACTCGGGGGATAATTGTGGGCCACTTCGTTCGTGACGATAAGAGGTATCAGGTGGTGGACACTCCCGGATTGCTCGACCGGCCAATGTCGGAGCGAAATGAGATCGAGAGGCAGACCGTGGCTGCCCTCAGCCATCTGCAGGGGGTAGTGCTATACATTCTGGACCCAAGCGAGCACTGCGGCTATCCTCTGGATTCACAGCTTCGTCTGGCCGAGGATCTATCCAATTGGATCAAGCTGCCCATGCTGATCGTTGCCAATAAGGTTGATATCAAGAGATACAGTGATCTGGCAGAGATGTCCACCGAGACCGGAGAAGGCGTCTCTCTAGTGCTGGAGAGGCTGATCGCTCTCCTGAATAGTAAAGGCGATGGACTTGCAAGCAGTTCTTATGCTGATAAGTCTATATTATAAAATGATATCCTCCGAATCTACTATCCCGCCGGAGAACTCAATTGCGGACTGTGATTCTCAGCACCATGAGCTTTTCAAAAAAGCATCCTTTGCTGGCCACCCGCTCTGTGATAAGCCCGGCGTCCCCTGCCATCATCTCCACCTCTTCCGGTCCGGTCAGGCTGGATATGAGCAGCAGTGCTCTTCCCCCCGGCCGGAGGTGGCCAGCCAGATTCAGCAGGAACCGGCCTATGGTCTCCCTGCCGCTCTCCCCTCCGTCCAGGGCATAGTTGATCCATTGATCGCTTCTCTCTGCCCGTTCGGTGGGAAGGTAAGGGGGATTGAAGATGATCAGATCGAATCTCCCTCTTATTCCTCCGAAGAGGTCGGATCTTATCACTTCCACCCCTCTCTCCCTGGTCGCCCTGACGGCATGTGGATTTATGTCCAGGGCGACAAGGCTCTCCACCTGTCCGGCCAATTCCAGGGATACGAGACCCGAACCGCAGCCTACCTCGAGCACATGATCCTCTGGGCGGGCCTCTTTTATGGCCGCCTGCAAGAGGAGAAATGTATCCTCGTCCGGATGATAAACCTCACAAGATCGAAATCCAGAACAAATTATCTCAATCCTCCAACGGGCCTAAATGATCCTTTCCTTTTTCAATTCTGCCGGCACCTGTACAGGCCATCCACATAAGAGCAGATATCATGGATGACCCGGGGATCGTTCAGCCATACCCCTGCCTCGTAGTTGTCATCGATCCCTCCCTGGGAGAGATTGGCAGAGGTCACTATCGCCTCTTTTCTGTCGATCATATAGATCTTGGCATGGAGCGGCCGGACGAAAAGGAGCTCTCCCCCCAGCCTTCTTACCTCATCCTGGATGTCATCGCTCATTCCTGAGCTGTAGTCCGATTCCCGCCCTCTCATGAACACCACCAGCCTCCCTCCCCGGCGGAAGAACTTCTGCAATGGAGCGGCAATCCGATTCCAGGTCTGCCTCTTTATCCAGGGGGATACAACCACCACCTCGAACCTGGCCGTCTCCAGCATCCTGCAGAGTCGGTCCTCAATGGAGTGGAGGCGAAGGGGTGGAAAGGTGCCCAGGAAGATGGCTGAAGGATTTTGCTCCTGGCGGGCAAGGTAGCTCTCCAGGTACTGCAGCCTTTCCGACGAATTGTATTCTGCAGATCTTTTCGTCTTCTTGAGCTCCTCTTCAAGATCCACGCTGCGGCTCTTGAGCTTGAGCAGATTTGCGCATTCCCGTTGGAGCTGGTCCAGCTTCATCTCCTTTTCCCTGAGCCGGCCCTGCAGCTGTTCTACGTCCATTTGCATATGGCGATAGCCTGCTAGCAGCTTTTTATTGCGACCAGCTTCCAGCTGGATGATGCTGAGGGATATCACCGCTAAAGCCAGAAATGCCAGCCAGATCCAATACCCTTCCATTGCGGCTTGACCTCAGAAGCAAATCTCATTGTAAGTTATATATAGATAACGTGATCGATATGAATAACGGATTTGCATTATTGCATTTTCGTTAGGTGCATATGGATGCTTGAGCCAAAGCGGCATCCTCAAAAAACCAAAATAAACCAAAAGAGTATGTCTGTGCCATAAAAAAAATGGTTTCGGGATGATCAGAACATCCCGGGAGGCATTCCTCCCATTCCCATTCCTCCCATTCCACCCATGCCCCCCATCCCAGGAGGCATGCCGCCTGGACCGCGTGCAGGAGGTTCCTTGGTGGAGGCTAAGACATCATCGATGCGCAGTATCAAACAAGCAGCATCAGTGGCTGACAAAATAGCCTGAATCTTAACCCGCAGGGGCTCGACCACGCCCAGCTCATACATATCCACCGTCTCCCCGGTATAGGCATTGAGCCCTATGTTCTTGTTGCTGGAGTGCCTGCTCTTCAGCTCAACCACCTTATCGATGGCATCAAAGCCAGCGTTCTCGGCCAGGGTCTTGGGCACGATCTCCATCGCCTCAGCGAACTTGGCGACGGCAAGCTGCTCCCTCCCCTTCAGAGTGGCGGCATATTCGCGCAGACGCAATGCGATCTCGATCTCCGGGGCTCCACCGCCAACCACCAGCTTCTTGTCCTCCACCACGTCTGCCACCGCATGCAAGGCATCGTCAAGGGCCCTCTCCAGGCCATCCAGGACTTGCTGGGTTCCTCCACGGAGGAGGAGGGTTGCAGCGCTATTCTTGGTGCCGGTTATAAAGGTCATGATCCCACTTCCCACCCTCCGCTCCTCCACCAGAGCGGCTGATCCGAGGTCCGAGGGTCTCAATTCATCCAGGCTGGTGACGATGTTAGCTCCCGTGGCCTTGGCAAGCTTGTCCAGGTCCTTCTTGATCACCCTTCTGAGGGCGAGAACACCGGCCTGAGCCAGGTAATGCTGGGCCAGGTCGTCGATGCCCTTCTGGCAGAAGACCACATTTGCGCCGCTGGCGATCACCTTATCCGCTGCCTCCTTTACCCTCTTCTTCTCATGCTCCATGAACATCTGGAACTGATCGGAGGAGGTGATCTGGACCTCAGTCTTGGTCTCAGTGTCCTTGGACTCGATGGGGCAGGAGAGCAGGGCCACCTTGGCATCTGTGACCTTGCGGGGCATATTCTGGTGGACGATCTCCTTGTCGATCACCACTCCCTCGATGATCTCTGAGTCTGCTGTGCTCTCGCCCACCTTCTTCTCCACGTTGACCCTGTCCATGTCGAAGACCCTCTTATCCCCATAGTCCTCGGTGGCATTGAGGACCAGATCAACGGCATAGCCGGCCATCTTGCTGTCAGGAGAATCTGCCAGCTTGCCGGTCATAGCCGTCCGGGCGATTCTCTCCAGCAGCACCCGATCTGACTCCTGGGCCTCGAAGGCGATTGACTTTGCGATCTTTACTGCTTCATCAGCTGCCATTCTATAGCCCTGAACGATCATAGTGGGGTGGACCTTCTGGTCTAAGAGCACCTCCGCTTTCCTGAGAAGCTCCCCCGCCAGCACAGCTACAGTGGTGGTGCCGTCACCCACCTCTTTATCCTGGGCCTTGGCGGCCTCGATGAGCATCTTGGCAGCGGGATGCTGCACATCCATTTCCTTGAGGATGGTCACCCCATCGTTGGTGATGGTGACGTCGCCAATGGAATCCACCAGCAGCTTGTCCATGCCTTTGGGGCCCATTGAGCTGCGCACGGCATTGGCCACTGCGCGGGCGGCCATAATATTATTCGAAATGGCTTCGTTTCCCGATTCTCTGCGGGTATCTCTTAAAATGATAACTGGTGTTCCACCCATTCCTGCCATGTATAATAATCCTCCAGCAAATGATTCTCTTGGTCTCACGTTAAACAGTATTTGCTCTTCTATAAAACCTTTTCTTATCGATTGGGCTTCACATGGCTGTTATTTGCCTCCTGAAGGGAAGCTGCCAGCAACTTTAAGTAGTTGAAGCTCCTCCAGAAGGTCTAATCTTATTGAGGAATAAAAAATGGTAGATGGAACAGTTAAGTTTTTCAATCGAGTCAAGAATTTTGGATTCATTGCTGGTGACGATGGTAAGGACTATTTCGTTCATGTGACTGGTTTGAAGCCCGGTGTCGCAATTGATGAGGGCGACAAGGTGAGCTTCGATGTCATCGAGGGCGAGAAAGGCCCCAAGGCCGATAAGGTAGAAAAGGTTTAGATAATAATATAGCCACCACATAAATTCAGCAAAGCGATAGCAGGGCAAAGGCCCTTCCTATTGCTATAATCTATTTTATTGGGCCATTATGATACAATAGCAAACGTATATGGCGCCAACAGAGAGAGGATGAATAGCGCTGCCATAACTCCTATGAAGACCATGATTGGATTATACTCCGTGGCAAAGAGGGCGGATGCGATCTGGGTCTTGTCTCCCTACTCCGATAGAAAGATAAGGGAAAATCCGGATAGAAGAGCGTTTCCGGACGATAGCTCCCTCTCTTCTTCTGCCTCCTTTTGATCTCCTCTGAGAATCAATGCTCCAAACAGAATGAACACCTCGCCAGATATCAGTTTTAGCAGATCGAGGGGAATTATTATCTCGTTAAGCGGCAGGGCCATCGGCGTCATCCCGCCTGAACTCAGTTCGCTGCAATGTCATATCCTACCTTCCCCAGAATGGGTCCTTCTTGCGTTTGATCTCCAGGAAATTCTCCAGCACCTCTCTCTCATCCTCGGCCAGCTTCGGCTTCAGCTCCAGCTCCACAATGCGGGCATGCTTTTCCGGGATATTGACATAGAGGATATCACCTTCATGGATCTGCCGGCCCACAGTGGGCCCGTCGATGGATACGGCCACCTCCTGGCCGACGGTTGCCGATCCCTGGTTCTCATTGTGGGCCTGGATTCCCTTGATCACTCCTACATTGGCCCCGTCCTCTCTCATTAGATTGACCTGGGTCCTGACGATCCCGCCGATCACCTGAACTCCCACCACCGCGGGCTTAGATTGCCGGAAGACACAATCTGGAAGTATGCGCACTGCCCCCGGCCGGATGACCGCTTCAAGGCGCTCTTGCTCCATCTTATTCTTCTGATCTTCCACCCAGCGTTCATAGCTCTCGATGATGGTGTAGATGATATCGCTGGAGAAGACAGGTACACTCGTCTTCTGGATCTCGTTCAAGGCATCGGGCAGTATATCCACATTGAATCCCAGGATGGCGGAAAGAAGGGGATCGTTGATGGCAGCGGCCCTTATCACATCCCTTCTGGATATGGGCCCCACATCTGCATAGTGAATGTGAATATCCCTTGCCTTAAGCTCCCCCACCAGGGCCTCCAGCGAGCCGATGGTGTCCGACTTGATGATTAACCCCTCGTTCTCGGTGTCGATCCTGACTGCGTCCAACTCGGACTTCAATTCCAGGGAGAGGGCTTCTACCTCGTCGGGATTGGAGACCACCCGGATGGTTGATCCGGCCAGGGCGTTATCAAGCTTTGGAGCGGAGACTTTCACCCCAGAAGCGGCAGATACATGTTTGACCGGCATGAACCTCTCCTCGCTCCTGATCTCGGTCAACGGTTTGGGCTTGAGCAAGGCCCTGATCTTGGTAACCAGGGGCTCGCGCGATGTGCCGACGATCACAGTATCCCCGGCAAAGAACTCCCCATTGTAGAGTATGACATCCAATGTAGTGCCCAACCCCTTCTCCTCCTTGACCTCGAGAATGGTGCCCACCCCTGGACCGGTGGCGGTGAGCTGCAGGTTATCCTTGAGGAATCTCTGCGCCAGGCCCACCAGGATCATGAGAAGGTCAGGAACCCCTTCTCCGGTTATGGCACTGATGGGCACGATGCCCACCGTCCGGGTGAAATCGGTGATGCGATCATAGCGGTCTGCGTCAAAGCCATACTTGTAGAGCTCGCCCACAAGCTCATAGAGCCTGGTATCGAGGATTTCTGAGACCCTCTCGCTCTGCACCTTCAGGCTCTTGGCAAAAGGAGCATTGGTGGTGGTATGCCATCCGCCAATGCGGTCCATCTTGTTGGCAGCAACCACAAATGGGGTCTTGAAGCGCTTGAGAATGCTCAAGGACTCGATGGTCTGGGGCTGGAAGCCCTCGTTTACATCCACGATCAGCACTGCCAGATCGGCCAGGGAGCCGCCCCGGCTGCGCATGGATGTGAATGCATGGTGGCCAGGCGTATCAATGAACAGCAGTCCCGGTATCTCGATCTCCTTTCCGAAATGCGATCCGCAGAAATCCTGAACCACATCCAAGGGAACCTCTGTAGCTCCAATGTGCTGGGTTATCAGGCCAGCCTCTCCCTTGGCTACCGCGGTACCTCGGATCTTATCCAGGAGTGTGGTCTTGCCATGGTCCACATGCCCCATCACCACTACTATCGGTGTCCTGAGGTTTGATTGCTTGCCCTTTGCCTTGCCGGCCTTTTTGGATTTCTGCTGCATAAAATATCGCTTCTCACAGAATTAGCCCTAAAAAAGTGATTTATTTTTTGGGAATTTAAAGGCTCTCATGAGGGCTTGGCAGAAGCATCTGCCAGGAGCTACTCATAGAGCCATTCTTCATCTATTCGCTTGTATGTCACCAGCTCTGAGGGATCAAAGTGAAGAGCGATCTCGCGAGATGCTGACGCCGGGGAGTCTGAGCCGTGCACCACATTCCGTCCCGTCTCAATGCCCCAGTCACCGCGAATGGTTCCCGGTACGGCCTCCACTGGATTTGTGGCACCGTTCATCTTTCTCATGGCGGCAATGGCACCCCTTCCCTCGACCACCAGGGAGACGGATGGTCCTGAGGTGATGAAGTCCACCAGATCCTGGTAGAACTTCTTGCCCACATGCTCTGCGTAATGCTCTTTAGCCTTCGCTTCAGGCATCGCAGCGAGCTTCATGGCAACGATCTTGAAGCCCTTCTCTTCAATCCGTTGCAGGATCTTGCCCACCAGGCCTCTCTGCACACCATCGGGCTTGACCATGACGAATGTTCTTTCGATATCCGCCAGGCCTTATGCCCCCTTGCGGGCCCACTTTATTCTTCTCGTTACCCGGCCAAGGGCAACGTTGTTCTCGCATTTGGCAGAACAAAAGTAAAATACCGTTCCGTCCTTCTTGGCATAGAGCTTGCCCGTGCCAGGCTCAATGGTCTTATTGCAGAAGCTGCACTTTCTTTCTTCCATCTTCCTCACCTGCTGGTAAGCTTCTTTGCCTCTCTTGCCGTCTCCAGCAGCATAAGGACATCGCCGATTCGTATGGGCCCCATGCTGTTCCTGGTTATGATTCTCCCCTTGTTATTGCCCTCAAGAATACGGCACTTGATCTGCATTGCTTCCCCATGCATGCCGGTGACGCCGATGACCTCGATTACCTCTGCCGGTATTCCGTTATCGTCCTCCATAGGATATCACCTACTTCAGAGATCCAATTTTTTGGACGATCTCATCCAGAATCTCTTTTCCTTTCCCCGGCTCCACGATCGCTGCGGCTGCGCTCTTAACGCCCAGGCCTGCAGCGGCACCAAGCTCGCTCTGCTTCTTGACGTAGATATAGGGGGTCTTCTTCTCTTCGCATAGAGCGGGAATATGAGCGACGATCTCAGGGGGCTGAACATCCTCGCCAACTATAACCAGACGGGCTACACCCCTCTCTATGGCCTTGGTGGCCTCGTTTGTGCCCTTCTTTATTCGGCCGGTATCGCGAGCCAGCTCTAAGGCCTCCAGGGATTTTGTGGCCAGATCTGCTGGAACATCAAACCTTACATATATTGGTCTTGCCATAACTTAATTCTCCTTCCGGGCGACAACGCCCATCATCATTCATCGCAAAAGCGCCTTTTGGATTATACCTTAAGACTAGATCTGCCATTAGTTCCACATGTAAAAAGGTTGCGCTAGGGCCCAAGAAGCCCCATCAGCACAAACTGAATGTTTTCCTCGGAAACGAATCCGGATAACTCTCCTTCAGATCCACTGCTGGAATACTCTAGGTCGCTCTTTTCAGCTAGATCGCTCGCTTTCCGGCTAGTATCTGCTGTTGGCTGGATATACCGGGCGACGATGTCGAAACCATCCTCACCGCTCCTGGACAATGTGATCCTCAGGTTGAACTCCTTATACCCGCCAGCCATGGGCATGCTCGCTCCACCGCGACCTAGGGCTGCTACCTGCAGGTCAGCTCCGCTATCATCAACCAGTGTGAAGTTCTCCGATGGCTGGCCACCGGATATGACATCGATGGACTGCTGTACTGCTTCTTGCGGCCCGAATAGAGTTGGCCTGCCCATGGCCATGACAAAGTCGGTGCCCATGGGGATCATCATATAGCCTTCATAGGGAATGACCAGGCTGTTGTAGCCCATTGGATAAGGCTCGATCCAGTGGAACTCCGCCCAGGTGTTATTGAAGCGAACCTCTCCCAGCCTTTCGATCTTGGTGGAATAAAGCTGGTCCCCATAGACCAGGCCTATGGACTGCGGGAGGACGATACTTGCCGCATCGGTCAGATTCTGAGATGAACTGATATTTATCCAGTATGCCATATCAGTGTTCTGCGGTGCCATCTCCAGCACGTCTCTCAGTCCATCGAAGCTCCAGTCCACCAGGCTCCCCTTAACGCCAAAGGTCTCAGGGGAATTGGCATCTGATGTAACAGCAATCTCTTTCTGGTTGGTGCCCAGGGGCAGGAAATAAGCAATTCCTGAGAGCACCATAAGAGCGCCTACGAAGATAGCGAAAGCCTTCTGATTCATCCTCTCTCCCTCACGAAATAATTATTATTTAACCTTTCTCTATCGACCATAGGGGCTCGTCTTGTATATAACTCCGGCCCAGGCGCAGGGCTATCTCCGCACGCTCCAGTTCCCGGCCCAGGTAGCCGGCATGATCCAGCCTTCCTATCAATCCCCGATCGATGAGGGTGTTAAGCACCTTCCGGGCGCTCGTGCCAGCTACTGTGATCCTGCCGTTTCCAGCCATGATCCTCCCTTCGAAGAGGAAGATCCTGAAGCTTCCGGCAGGGTCAGCCTCGAATTTATGGTCTGCCGAGGCCTCCACCGGCTCCTGGGGAGGAACCTCCTCCGGAATTCTCCTCTTCTCCTTGAGTATCAATAGGTCCAGGCCCAGGTCTTTTGGAGGGGTCTGGCGCCCTTTGGCCAGAACCATCATCCTCGAGGCCACAGCCAGCTCTTGAATGGAGCCCTTTGCCTTGGCGCTGTATTCGGGGGTGAAGAGCAATGAGGCCCCCACCTCCATCGCCAGGACGGATAGGAGCAGGTTGGCCCCCGGGCTGTCTCCATCCAAAAGCTCAGTAACATTGCCCACCCCGAAGAAAAGAGGGATATCAGGATCGGCCTCACGGAGGCTGATGTATCTGATCATCGACCGGGCCAGGCCCATCAAGGGGGGATCGAGGACCGGATCGGCAATAGTCTGGATTGCATAATCCTTTGCTTTGTTCAGGTTCTCCTCCAGGGTGACGGATCCGGGTCCCGGTATGACTACTGCCGGTATACCCGCTTCTGCCACCCTGCTTCCCACCAGGGGAAGGTTTTCACCGTTCAGGCTGAGTATCATGTCCGCCCCAGCCTCAATGCCGGCACAGATGAGCTCCGGCCGAACGGCATCTATGCTTATGGGAAGGGCAGTGACTTCCCTTGCCTTCTTCAGCGCTTTTTTGACGCTGGCAGGGGTGGCGTCCAAGGATGCGCCCAGGTCGATCAGATCGGCACCCTTCTCCTCGAAGTATCTGATCCGCTCCACCAGATCCTCATCCCGGAGCCTGGTGGCATCGACTACCTCCGCCAGGACCTTCATCCGCGAGCTGCCGCCGATCTTGACGCCTTTGATGGTCAACTGCCCCCGGGCTTGGGCCTCCTGCCGCTCCAGCTGAATGATGGCCTCCTGCCTTCTCTTCGCCTCCAGTAGGACGCAGGCCGGAACAGTGGTGGAGAGCTCAACCTCATCAAGGCGGGGCAAGAGCGATATCAGGTCTACAGCATGCTTTGGTCCCAGGCGGATCCTGGTGCCAAGAGCCATCTCAGCCCCTCGGAAATCGGCGGTTATGGCTCCTGGAATCAGAATCAGGTCGTATCCTCGAGGCCCTGCCCGGCAGAGCATCTCCGGGGTGATAAACGCCGCTACATCGACATCCAGCACCAGCACATCCGCGCCACAGGCTGATCTTCTGACCTGCTCAGAGGCCAGTCTTCCGGTGACGAGAAGAACCTTCATCGCTTGGGCAATGCCACTCTTCTCAGGCGTTCTACTTTGGAAAAAAGGAGGCGTTTAACGTGCCCCGCAGTACCTCACCTCATCCACGTCCAGAGTGAGGGGCGTTGCTGGCTCAATGGACGCAATCCTTCTCACCCGACCGACGCCCACCAGCTGAAGCTGCAGCCTTGCTGCCTGAGACTCGCTCTCCTCATAATAATTCTCCCCAGACTGGATTGTTCTGTGGGTTATGACCTGAAGGGCCTTTATGGTGGTGATAAGGCCGGTAGTGCCTGGAACTACATCCAGGGCGCTTGAATCGGTGATGAAGATCCTCTCGCCAGGCTGGCAGTTGTAGACGGCAAAGAAATTGTTCGGGCTCCTGATCTCCACCGTCCTCACTCTGGCGGCGACAATCTCTTTTATCACATGTCTGGATAATCCGGTTAGGCTTGTGTAAATCATCTGGCATCACCCGTACATTGGGAACTCTTTCGGCAACTGGGTCTGCTGTTCCTCGGGTGCGGCCGCTTTCATCTGCTGGGCCAGTTGAGCCATCTGCACCTCGATCTCCTCTGCCTGTTCAGCGAGCTTGGCAGTGTTTACTCCCAGGCCATAGATCTTGTTAATGGTCTCGATGGCAGCGATCGCCGAGCGGGGATCAGGTTCTGCTGATGCCGTCTCCCCCAGTAGGCAGACCGCAGGAAGGTTTCTTATGCGGCACTCATTCATGATGCTACCGGTAATTCCGGTGATCGTTCCTATCTCAAAGATCTCTGCTTTGCCCTTTATCTTATCCAGCAGCTCCTGGCGGCTTACAGCGCCAAAGACCCGGTTTTGATCATCCATCACGGTTATTCCTGCCAGGCAGATCACCTCCTGTGCATTGATGGACTCTGCCCAGGCCACTATCTCCCTTCCAACCTCATAGGAGGCCAGGGGATGGATGGGAATATCGGCGGTCAGAATCACTACCCCCTTGCTCGCATCCTCATAGATGCGAACCGGCATGTTCACCACTCCTCCTAAAAGGACTGCCAGTGGCGGGAAGTATTTGGAGTTCATCGCTCCGATATAGGTCATCTTCAGATCGTTGACTATGTACTGGCTGGCGATGTTACCTACCAGGCCGATTCCCGGGAATCCCTCTATCAGAATGGGGTTCTTGACAGTGAGCTCCTTTTCAAGGATGACCTGGACAATTTCCTTTTCCATGAAAGATAATAGCCTTTTATCTAAGATAAGATCATCGCTTCAGAGCAGAACGAAAAAGAGCAATCTGGGGTTGAAAATGGCAGAACTAATCAAAGACATTATCGATCAGGCAAAATCAGCAGACAGAACTTACCTCATGGAGCATGAGAGCAAGGCCATTTTGGAGGAGCTGGGGATATCCACAACCGGCTCTGTGGTAGCGAGAACCGAAGAGGAAGCAGTGGAGATATTCAAGTCCCTGGCCAGTCCAGTGGCCTTGAAGGTTCTCTCTCCTGATGTAGTCCATAAATCCGATGCCGGAGGGGTCAAGCTCCATTTGAATGAGGAGAACGACGTCCGGCGAGCCTACCGGGATATTGTCAGCTCATTTCAGGGAAAGCTGGTGGAGGGTATCTCTGTGCAGAAGATGGCCCCGCCGGGAATCGAGGCCATCGTGGGAGTGGCAAACGACCCCACCTTCGGGCCGGTTCTGATGTTCGGCCTGGGGGGGATATTCGTTGAGGTCTTGAAGGATGTCAGCTTCCGCTCCATCCCCATCACCCGCTCAGATGCACAGGAGATGATCGAGGAGATCCGGGGGTATTCCCTGCTCAAGGGCAGCCGGGGCCACTCTGCGGATATCGAGGCCTTGAAGGATCTACTGATGAGGATATCGGATTTCGTGAACTTGGAGCCCCGCATCTGGGAGATGGATCTGAATCCAGTGTTCCTCTATCCCCATGGTTGCACTGTGGTCGACGCCAGAATCATCCTGGGCGAGCCCAGGGCCAGTCCACCCGCCGGGAAAGAGAAGCAGGATCTGCATGACCTCTTCTATCCTCAGAGCATAGCGGTGATCGGGGCTTCCGGCACCCCCGGAAAGCTGGGCTGGAATGTTTTCACCAATCTGGTCAGCCACAAGTTCAAGGGTGAGCTCTATCCCATCAACCCCCGAGCAGAGGAGATTCATGGCATCAAGGCCTATCCCCGCATCAGCGCGGTGCCTGAGCCGGTGGATGTGGCCATCATTCTGGTCTCTGCAGGCATGACTGCGGATGTAGTGGAGGAGTGCTGCCAGTGCGGCGTGCGCTATATCGTGGTCGAGTCGGCCGGGTTTGCGGAGCTGGGGCCAGAGGGCAAGAAGATCGAATTGCAGATGAAAGAGATCGCAGATAGGTATGGCGTGCGACTGCTTGGACCGAACTGCTCGGGGATCATCAACACTCACTGCAGCATGGTGCAGTCCATAGGGATTGTGGATGCCTTGAGTCAGGGCAACATCGGCCTGGTCTCCCAGGCAGGGGTGTGCGCAGCCGGGATGCTCTGGGGTCTGCGCCATATCATGGACTTCGGCATCATCGCCACCATCGGCAACAAATTGGACATCAATGAGACCGATATCATGGAGGCGGTGAGCAAGGATGAGAACATCAATGTCATCTGCATGTATCTGGAGTCGGTGAAAGGCGGAAGACGGTTCATAGACCAGGCTCGCCAGATCACCATGAAAAAGCCCATAGTGGTTCTCAAGTCCGGCCGGACCGAGGCGGGAAAGAAGGCCGTGGCCTCCCATACTGCCTCCCTGGCTGGAAACGACCAGATCTACAGCGCCATCTTCCGCCAGTCGGGGATCATCCGCGCCCGGGACTATGAGCATATGTTCAACCTTTCCAGAGCTATATCCAAGCAGCCCCTGCCTGACCGGGAGGGGGTTTTCATCATAACCTACGCCGGCTCGCTTGGAGTTATTGCCGCCGATGCCATCATCGACAATGGCATGCGCCTCTCCGAGCTGGAGGAGCCTCTGAAGAAGAGGCTGATGGACCTTTTGCCGGACTATGTCTGCGGCATGAACCCGGTGGACTACACCTTCAGCCAGGATGCCAGGATTGTGAAGAGCACCATAGAGATCGGGGTGGATAGCAATGATGTGGGCAGCTTCATTGTCATCCTCCAGGCGGAAATCCTGGACAGCTATGTTGATACCCTGAAGAGCATCGACTACAAGGGAAAACCCATCATCGCCTGCGTTGCCGGAAAGGAGTTTGAGATGCCCGGTGTCATAAAGATGGAGAAGGCGGGAATACCGGTCTTCTCGACCCCAGAGCAGGTGGCAGATGCCCTGGGGATCATGTACCGGCACTACAAGAGGGTTAAACAGTCGAAGAAACAAAATTTTTAAATTATTTTTTAATCATTTTTGAAGCATGATAGCCCCTTTCCCGAAGAGATAAGGTTTAAGATCTTCCTGGTATGCTATGACATGGAGGTTATCAGGAGAATGGGATTTAAGTTTGTTTTTATGGCGTTGGCCCTGGTCGTTTGCCTCTCGGCAGCGGCCCTCGGCGCCGATGCAGTTCCGAAGTTTCCCACTGAGGATATGTCCGGCAGTGTGATCCGTGAAGAGGTTCAAGAAGGACTCTATGGCGCTGCAGATGATCCATCGCTATCTTTTAGAAATGAGAGCCTGTTTTATATCGACAGACAGACGGGGATGAGCCCCAATGCCGTCACCAAGGTGCCTGTCAGGTATGTAGCAATAGCAATAGCAGGGAACTGGTCCTTTACCCTTACCGGAGCAGCTACCAGCTACCTCACCCTTAATCTGTACCAGAACCAAGATGCAGTATCGGGATATGGTATACTGATGCAGAATGGAAACGCAGCTCAGGTAACCGCTGCGGGCACTATATTGGGCGACAGAGTGGCCCTGTTCGTGTCCCCGGTGCAGAGCCAGGGCCTTTATCGCTTGAGCCTGACCATAACCCCGGGATCCATGAACGGCAGCTTCGTCTACACCGCTCCGGGAGTGACCCAGCCGGGCATAGCCTCTGGAAAGCTGCTGTCGGTTCAGCCGGTGGCCGTTCCAGCTATGGCATAATGCGGACTTAAGGCTGGCAAGATCGCAAAATACCCTGGCGGAATAGATCCGTCATTTTTTTTCAGTTGCGCCAGTTAAGCCCGCGATTGCTATATCATTTGATTGCTGTATCATCTGCATAAAAGAAGCTTGAGTGGTGAATGCAATTGTATTTGAAAATCGATATGATTTTCAACAAAAGCAGCAATGTCCAGAGCATCGTTATGTCTTGGCGCCTGGGTTGAACCTCTTCATCATCCTCTTCATGTTCATCTTGCCCATGCCTCCTCTCATCCCCTTGAGCGCCTTCTGCATGGCTTGATGGGATTTGAGCAGCTCGCGGACGAGGTCAGGCGAAGCGCCGCTGCCCTGGGATATGCGCTTGATGCGCGAGGCGGTGATGATCTTGGGGTCATCCAGCTCTGCTGCGGTCATGGAGTCCATGACCACCCTGTATTTGTCCAGCCTGTCCTTGGTCATCTGATACTCTTTGTCCGATAGCTCAAAGCCCAGACCTCCCATGGGCAGCATCTGCATGATCTGCTTTAATGGTCCGAGCTTGTTCATGGCCTCCATCTGCTGGTACATATCCTTGAGGGTGAACTTGCCCCGCATCAGGGACTCGACATCCACCTCCTGCTCGGTCTGAACCTCCTGGGCCCGCTCGATGAGGGTTTTGATGTCACCCATCCCCAGCATGCGGGAGATGAAGCGATCGGCCTCAAACCGCTCTAAATCCGCAGGCGTCTCGCCCACTCCGATGAAGGCCACCGAGGTCTTGGTCTCAGCCACCGCAGAAAGGGCTCCGCCGCCCTTGGCAGTGCCGTCAAGCTTGGTGATGATAACCCCGGTGATGTTGACCGCCTCGTTAAACGCTTTCGCCTGCTCGCTGGCCTGCTGGCCTAAAGCGGCGTCCATCACCAGCAGCTTCTGATCGGCATTGACCACTGCGTGGATGTCCTTCATCTCCTGGATCAGGTCCCCCTCCAGGGCATGCCTCCCTGCGGTATCGACGATCCGGATATCGTATTTTTTTGTGGCCTCCAGGCCGTTCCTGGCTACAGCAGGGGCATCGGTGTTGCCCCTTTCGCCGTAGAAGAATATGCCCTGCTTCTCGCACAGGGCCTTGAGCTGGTCATAGGCTCCCGCACGGAAGGTGTCTGCGCAGATCACCGCGGTGCGCAAGCCTTTCCTCTGGAAGAAGGTGGCGAGCTTTGCTGCGGTGGTCGTCTTCCCCGAGCCCTGCAGGCCCACGAGCATGATGTTCTGCTTTTTCAGAGGGATGTCGGCACCGCGGCCTACAAGGTTTATCAGCTCCTGGTAGACGATGTTGATCACATGCTCCCGCGGATTCATGCCCGGAGCGGGCTTCTCGTCCAATGCTCTTGATTTGATGGTGTTGGATAGCTGCATCACCAACTTCACATTCACGTCTGCTTGCAGGAGGGCGCGCTGAATCTCCCGCACCGCTTCGTCGACCAGTGCTTTATCTATCTTGTTCGCTGAGGCAATCTTCTTTAGGGCATTGCGCAGCGATCCGCCTAAGTTGTCCAGGACCATAATGCTTCCATTTCTCGTGGTCTTTAAGCCATATAAATTGTTTCTCGATGTTAAACGTATCCCAGGGAAGAGGTGTCGACGTCCAGTCGGTTGGCATTACCTGAAAAGCGGACAATTCCCAAGGAGTTCAAGCGTTTATGGTCGATTATGAGTTCATCCACCCCCCGTTAAAAAATTTTGTACTTCATAGCCAAGTATATATTTCATCCAGCCTATTATACTATTGGATATTTCGACTACAAATCGTCTTAGACACCGATAGCCTGGGCGGTGGGTAGCGATGCGGGCAGAATTGCCATAAATTGGAGATGAAGACAATGGGAAAGACATATTCGACCGGGCTGATAGTATCGCCAGCAGAGATTCAGCATAATATGGCCATGTTTGCCGCCATGGCAAAACTTCTGAAGGCGGTGGAGCCTCCCTCCTCCTTTGACTGGAGGAGTTTTGAGGGCAAAGACTATACCACCCCCATTCGCGATCAGGGAAAATGCAGCAGTTCCGTTGCCTTCGCCACCGTCGCCCTGATGGAGTCCATGATAAAGATCGCAAATAAGGACCCTAAATTGCAGCCCGATCTCTCTGAGGCCTATCTTTTTCCCCGGGGAGGAGGAAAGTGCGAGAGCGGTGCCCAGTTCGTGCGGATGCTCATGGGGGCGGAGTCAGGGGTTTGCGATGAGCTCTGCTCTCCCTATGCTGGAGACTGGAAGCCATGCCCGGATTTCAAGAGCAGATTGACTGCCATCACATCCTATAAGACCATCTTCAGCCCAGAGCAGGCCAAAGCCCATATCGCCTCAACCGGGCCGCTCATGAGCGGACTGTCGGTCTATGCAGACTTCTTCGACCATGATGGCGGGATTTACAGTCAGGATTATGGGGACTTCGTAGGCAACCATGCCATTCTGATCGTTGGCTATGACGAAGGGGAGAATTGCTGGATAGGGAAGAACTCCTGGGGTCCCGCTTGGGGGGAGGGAGGATGGTTCAGGATCAAGCAGGGAGAGTGCGGCATAGGCTCAGCTTTTCCATTCTATTCCGCTGCCATCAGCTTGAGTCCTGCTCCAACCTCGCCACCGTCACCAGACATCGCCGCCCCGATCGACGGCACCTTGTATGTAACCATGACCAGAGCCGAAGAACGCGATGTGATCTTGCTGGTGAACAATAGGGAGATCGGAGCGCTCACCTTGGGCGAGACCCTGACTGCTGGGGAGTTCAAGAGGGGTGATACAATCCAGTTCGACCTTGTGGGAATCGCTCATAAAAACGTCTGCTTCCCATCGGGCTGGAGGATATGGACTCTCAGGATGGATGGAGGAAAGTACGAGTTCCGGGTTCTGGAGCGGGATAAACGATAACCACAAGGTTTATTATCATTATAGTTCGAACCGCTATCTGCGGTGTTGAAATGGCATTCAGCTCCCGCGATAGCAGCATCAATCGATCACCGATCGCATCTCTGCCAGGGAGTGGGAATTAGGGCAGGATGCGCATTTAGGAGGATTAATATGGCAAAGATTTTTAGCATAATGGTCCTGGCAACCATGCTGGCATTGATAGCGCCTGCAATTGCCCAGCTGCCTTCTGAGGCAGTAGCTAGTAATCGCGAAGATATTCCTGCAATAAACAGGAGCATAATAAATCAATTTGATCCCACGTATGTATGGAAGAATCCATATGCTTTGGATCTATCCGGAATCAGTCCGGCAGTATTTGGGAACATCGCCTTCGCCAAGAGCGCTGGTGGCATGTCATCGGCACTATATACCGAGAGCATCAATGAGTTTTTGAGCCGCGATCCTGATGCCGGCAAGAGCAATATCACCGTCAATGCAGCCAGAGTGGGATTGACGACAAAGGCCGCTTTTGTTGGAAGCAGTGTGCGAGGGAGCCCATCCGCACCTGGGAGCACTGCAGCGTCACCGAGCGTCGCAGAAATGCAGAATGAGACCAATCAGATCTGAGTTTGTGAGGATCTGCCAGGCTTCTGCCCGGCATGCTGCCTCATGATCCAGGCGTCGTCCCATGCCAGAAATGGAGCTTTAAGGCCAGAAGGGCTTCTCAGCAGGGACTCCCCCTGGAAATCAGATCGTTTTTCGCTCCTGCGCGCCAGATGGACCGGCGGCTGGCCGCAGCCATCAGCTACTCCATATCGCCTTCTTCCACTGCCTCCCTGGGGGCAAGCATCAGATCGTTGAACAGCAGGATCTCGATCACCTGGGCGACATAACGCCTCTGCTGGAATCTCTGTATATCCTGGTTCATCTTCAGCTCGGCATCCACCTGTACTCGAATCAGGCTAAGCCTCATATCCCTTTGCTCCTCCTCCTTGATGCAGAGGCTGCATATCTCTTTTAGTAGCCAGGGAAGCCTCATGGGATTGCGCAGTGCTCGGGCCACGAGGAGTATATGGCCCTTCGGCTCTTTTACCTCATCCTCGCCGGTGAGCAACATCAGGTCTCCGAGAGAGAACTTCTCGCCGTTAATCGTTATGGTGTCATTCAAATAAAATCACCTTGCAGTATTCTCTCGCAGAGGCGGAGGTCCTCTGCCACATTCACATTCACTGCCAGCTCTATCCTCTCCATTATCAGATGATAATCCTCCTGCTCTCTCTCGATCTCTCCTCCGTCCAGCACATTGATCCCTGAGGGCACGATCAGCTGGTCCCGGTAGTTGAAGAGGGAGTCGGGCCTCCGGCCCAGACGGCTGTGCAGGTCCAGTGGAGTGTGGGTGGAGAGTGCAGGCTCAGGACGATCCTCATAGACCTCAATTATGGTATCGATGAGCTCGCTTGTGATCAGGGGCAGATCGGCCATGATGACCATTATGGGATCGGTAACCTCTGCCCCATTCACTGCAGAGATCATGTCCGGGACAAAGCCCATCCCCGGGGTGTCCACCACAGATAGATTCCAATCCCGTGCCCAGGCCCGGGTGAGGGGCACATTCTCAGTGGTGGCGACGTAGATATTCTCCACCGAGCTCTCCTCCAGGGCCAGGGCTACATACTCGATCAGCTTCCGGCCGAAGATGGTCACCATGGGCTTCTCTCCCCTATTCAGACGGGAGCCGCGTCCTCCAGCCATCACCAGAGCGTCCAGGGCAGAACACCTCCTAACACCAGGGCGGCAGCGAGAGCGGTCACCCGTGCAATCTCATTTGTCGCTCCAATGCCGTCACCAGTCGCTCCTCCGAAGTTTCTCTTCGAGACCCATACCAGGTAAAGTGAGGCCAGCTGGGCAGCGGCCAGGACCGCCAGTCCTAGAGCCCCCAGGGCAACTGAGCAGATGACCGCCGATATGACCAGGCCCAGGAGGAATTGGCCCTTATCCGTCCTCTGAATCATTATCTGCCCAAAACCCTTCTGCAGGGAGCTGGAGAAGGCAGCAAAGGATATCATAGCCTCTTTGGCACTGACCTCTGCAGTGAGAAGTGCCAGGGGCAAGAGCCTCTCCGGCAGGCTGGACAGGACGGCAAATGCCGCCAGGACTAAAACAACGATATATAGTCCTCCTCCGGTTCCCATGTATACGTCCTTCATCGCAGCGATCTTCTTCTCCCTTGTGCCGTGAGCGATCACACCATCAGCAAAGTCTGCCAGGCCGTCAATGTGGTTTATGCCGCATAGCCAGTAGATAGCGACTATTGCCACTACGGCAACAATGCTCGCCGGAAATGCCTGCAGAGCGATGTAGGATACCGTTCCCAGGATTGCCCCCAAAACCAAGCCCACCAGGGGAAAGACATAGACATGGTTCATCAGGGCTTCCACCCCCTCCATGGATATGCCTACCGGTATGGTGGACAGCCATCCGAAACCGGATTTAAAGGCGAACAATCGGCCCGTCAATTCCCGCTCCCCTGATCCGGCGCCGCTCTGGTGTACATGTTGGCTGAGACTCCGCCGATAAGCCCGGCCAGAGCATCATCCAGGAAGGGTCCCAGCCGGGAGAGTATTCCCGGTTTGGCCTTGTCGTAGCGCACATAATCGAACAGCCCCTTATACCCGCCCACGTACTTGGCTATGCTCAGGCCTATGACCTCGTCCGCGATAAGGCAGGTCAGATCATTCTCATAGTCGGACGGTTTCAGGTTGGGAAGGTTGCGCCTCTCTCCCTCCGACTCCAGTAGGAGGGCGGCGTAAATGAGCAGGGCCAGATTGGGGTCGGACAGAGCTAGGTTCATCTCCCGCCGGAATACGGCTTCTGCTCGCTCGCGCGTCTCCACTCCGGGATGGGGGAAGTATAGCTCCATTGCTGCAGATATGATCTCTTCCTCAGTGATTCCCCTGCTCTTCAGCACGTCTCTGATATCTCTGGATGGCATGGTAGGGTATGCATGGCCTGGGTAGGATAAAAGAATATCCCGGTATCGCGAAGTTTTATAAGGTCTTATAGCCGATATATGGGTGAGGAAACTCCATGAAGACCATGGTCAAGATTTTTGTAGATCACGAGCATCTCGTCAGAGTCATCAACAGCTTGACGGAGCTTGGAATCACCGGCTTTTATCTCATTGAGTATCAAGGAATGGCACCCACCAACTGGAAGAGCTTCCAGCTGAGCGAGGATCCCGATATGGCATTGAAGGCCATCCGAGATCATTCCGAGCCCGGAGTCATGGTCAATACCGTTGTAGGCTCAGATAAGTGTCAGCAGCTCATAAACGAGCTCGAGGAAGCTTTAAAAGGGATAAGGTTTACCATAATCGGGCACCAGGTTAATTCCATAAAGGTTAAAGGAGACGATAATACTCATGCAAAACCTAAATGACGAGGTGGAGGCGGCCCTGGGAAAGATCCGGGAGGGCCTTCGCGTGGACGGCGGAGATGTTGAGCTCGTCGATATCAGTGATGGCATTGTGACCGTAAGGCTGCAGGGGCATTGTGCAGGCTGTCCGTTTTCCCAGATGACCCTGAAGAACTTCATCGAGAAGGAGCTCGTGAAGAGCGTTGCTGGGGTAAAAGGCGTGGTGTCCGTCTAGAGGAGTCTGAAATATGTTCCCAACTAAGAAGGTACAGAGTCTGGTAGGAAGCAAGATTCAGGTAGAGATGAAGGGATCACCCCGATACGTGCTGGAGGGTGTTCTCAACAGTGTAGATGAGTACTTGAACCTGCACCTGCTGGAGACCGTGGAGCTGATCGGGGGCGAGAAGACTCGCTCTTTGGGATCGGTCATCCTGCGCGGCAATAACATCATTCTAATCAGCCCAGCGGAGTGAGTGTCGGGGATGTCTGTCGAGGAAGCATTAGATTACATTAAGTCGCATCCTGAGGGAGCCCTGCAAAGCGATCTATGGAAGGCACTGAAGATCGATTCCAGGAAATGCTCTCGCATAGTGGCCAAGCTGCTCAAAGATCGCCATATTACCCGAGAGGTGGAGTCGGTCGACGGCATCAGGACCTATAGGCTCTTTTGCGTCAGCAGGACTAGCGGCAGACGTTTCGATCCTCTTATGGCTCTGGATGCCTTTGAGCCCTGCGCCGGCTGCATAGAGGAATGCATTCCCGAGCATTGCGCCAGCCTGAGCGAGTGGATATTCTCAATTGTTATGAGCTCAGACGAGGTGGCTCCTTCCAATGCGATTCATAATCAATCTTTTTAAGCAAAGAAAATAAGCAAATTAGGATCTGCCTGCCCATCGATAAAAACCTGCAAAATGGGATTCAGGTGCTTATCTGATCTGCGCCGAATCCCTTCTTGACCAGGATATCCTTGATCCTTTGTATATGATTGCCTTGAAGCTCGATCAGACTGTCCTTTACCGTCCCGCCGCAGGCCAGCTTGGATTTCAGGTGAGTGCACAGCTCCTGCAGATCGATCTCATGAGGATCAATGCCCTGGATAACTGTCACCTCTTTTCCATATCTACGCTTCTGAACTTTGACTACGATCCTTTGCTGCTCCTTGGCAACCTCCTCACAGATGCATAGCTCCTGTGGAAGGCCGCAGACGGCACACATTTGGGAACTCATTTGGTGGCAGTTACCTCCATAATATATCTCACTACAGGCTGATTATGCTATTAAAATCTGATGGTGACCTCACGGCTTCGTCCGCCCCTGCCTTCGTATGTCATTGATCTTTCTTGATACAATCTCCAACAGGAATATCAAGAGGGCGGTGATGAGCAGAGCGTCCCTTCTGGATACCCTCTCTTCTGTCATCCTCTGGCTGACCCGAGATGCTTCTGCAATCAGGCTCCTCCCCGCTTCCTCCTCGGTGAAGATCTTGCCTCCGTTGGCCATGATCAGGCTGGGAAGATCTGGATTGAATCCAATATATCTGTACTCCAGGGGATAGTTGACAGCAACTCCGTAGTCTCCTATATAGTAGATGCCGCTGCTGTTGGGAGTAAACGTCGCTGTGTATCTGTTATCTCCTATCTTTTCCACGTTCGCCCCGGGCAGGCTGGGCCGGGAGTTGCTGGCAATGGTGATCTGCAGGGGTGTGTTCTGCCATCCATCCTCTCCTTCCACTCTGTCTTCCTGCGGCCGGGGATCGCCCACCGCCCAGTTGACGACGGAGGATATCAGCTGAGAGCTGGGGCTGCGATATAGCAGACCGGCCCAGGCAATGCCGTTGTCTGTGGTCAGGGCCGCTACCCTCCCCAGGCCGTAACGCCAGACGGTGAGGACGGGCTTGCCGTCGGTCAGTGCCACCAGCTTCAAAGAGCCGGGTTTGGGGGTGACATCGTTGAAGCCAGTGATGGTGGCGTTCAGCTCCAGATCGGTGGTGATATAGTGGTTCTGGTTGACCACTGCCAGGTCGTAGCTAGTGATGTTCTTCTCCGGCGGCCTCGTCTCCTCGGGCAGAGGGGTGCTGATGGTGGTCAGGGAGTCGGGATAGACGAAATAGGTGAACTCCGAGCCCGTGCTGCTGGCGATATCCGGGAAGCTACCCGTCGCGCCAGGGATGGCCTGGACCTGAATCAGCCTGGTGGTGATGTTCATCTCCCGGATCAGCTCCTTGGATCGTGTTACGACATCCCCATAGTTCTGGAGGTTTCCATCGGAGAGGACAATCATCTCCCCCTCGCCTCCGCTGGCCCGGATCATGTCTCTGGCCAGTTCGAGGCCAGAGTCAAGATAGCTGTTTTCCGTTCCTGTGGGGGCAAGGGTAGCGATTCTGTCCGCGAGGACGTTCTGGCTCCGGGATAAGGGCACGGGATCGATCACATTATAGGCCCGGGTTCCAAAGACCACCAGTCCCACATTGTAATCCTGGAACTGGGGGGACTGCAACAGCTCCACCGCCAGGGCTTTCTCATAGTCCAGCAGGGTGGTCCCGTCCTTGGTGAGGGTGGACTGCAGGCTGAAGGAGATGTCCAGGACGAAGATGAGCGTCTTGCCTCCCTCAAAGCGGCTGGGAAAGGACTGCACAGGCAGGAACCTCTCCAGAGTCGAGTTGCGGTATTCTCCCAGGTCGTAGGAATTCTTGCCTCCCACTACTACCAGGCCGCCTCCCTCGCGCACATAATCCTCCAGCCGGTCGAGGCTTGAGCTGTATTCGATATCATCAAGGATAATGGACTTATAGCTATCCAGGCTGGGGGGAAGCTCAGAGGCCGCAGTCAGCTTATAAAGATCATCCAGGTTCTGGGCCAGGGACGAGTCGCTTGAGGTGAGGAGGAGAACCTCCGGCTTGGGGACGACATATATCGACTTCTGGTAAACATCGTTTACCGGCTGCATATCCGGGGCGATCACCGCTCTGAGGATATGGTTTCCCGTCTCCAGGAAGGAATGAGAGATCTTGATCGAGGCGCTCCCATTGGCCTGGATCTGGTCGCTGTAGATCTTCTTCTCATCGGCATAGACCGATAGGGGCCCGCTGTAGTAAAGGGAGCTTCTAACCATCACCCGGAAGGGGTAGTCTCCTCCCAGGACAGCGGTGTTTGGCCCTGATATCTCCACCCCGGCATCGCCTTTCACCGGATCGATATCCAGGGCAAAGACAGTGCTATTCGAGCTCCCGGCCAGGGCGAGGGCATCTTCTAGAGATCGGCCGCTATTGCTGTAGCCATCCGTCACCAGGAGGATTATGCTTCCTGGAAGGGCATGCTGGAGGATCCTGTCCCCCAGGGGAGTCGAGTCACCGGAGAATGTGCGCAAAGAGGCCCCGGTCAGATCGGCAACTCGTGCCGCCACATCGGGATCGAATACCGCCATCGACCCGGTCTTGTCATCCAGGACGGTGATGCTCGGCTTTTGCGATTGGACGACATGGGTTTGAACGAAATAGGGGTTTGCAGCCGCTGCCAGTATCAAGCAGAAGATCAGCAGCCTGGAGAGGGCGAGGATCTTATTCCTGGCCCGGAAGTGGACGTAGACCAGCCCCAGCAGGGCTAGGGGTGGCAGGGCCCAGAGGAGCTCCGGCCGGGCGAAATAGAGATCCTGGATCATGTCTCCCTCCTCCAGCGCATGATGGCCAGCTCCAGAATGATGGCCAGGGCGGCCAGGGCTATCACCCAGGGGGATAGATCCCTCTGTACAATGGTATTGCGAACCACTCCTAGAAATTCACCCTGCTCGAAATCTCGGCTGCGGAGGAGGGAGGACTCGGTGGGGTTGTACATGTTCGCCGCCACCGCTCGTCCCTGGAAGCGATAGATGCCCACCTCGTCCAGGGCAATAGTGCTGGCGATGAGGCTGATGCTGGGGGTTTGGATGGTGGATTGCTCGCCTGTGGCTATGATCTCCCCGGTCTTCCGGTTGGAGTCTTCTATATCCGGCACCCCCGTCATCCAGTTGATCATCTGATACCAGAATATGGGGTATTCGGGGCGCAGATAGAAGTCTGAGTCCATCTCCAGGCCGTCATAGATCACAATCCCCTCGCCCAGCCGCCAGTAGGCGAGGATGGGGACACCATTGGCTTCCACCATGGTGGTCGCGTCCCTGCGAGCAGCAGCGTCCGGGTAGCTGTAAATCCCGATCTCATCGAAGTGCAGGCCCTCGGCAAAACCAAAATTTCTCACCCAAAGCCTGGTGGGGCCGGGGAGCTTTCCCGTCACCCTTACCGGGAGATACTGGGGGCTCTCAAGATCGAAGGGGAGGTAGATCACCCGGCCGCCGTCGATGTAGCGGTTGAGCTCGCCGTCGGCCGAGGCGTTCCTTGCCAGGACGATCAGATCGAAGTCCGAGTACCTGCCTGAGGTCATAACATTTACATTTGGCAGGGACTGGAGGGCTTTTAGGGCTGGCCCGGCCTCACCCAGATAAAGAACGTCCCTCTTAGCCTGGTCTGGCACATAGACATAAGCCCGGTTGTCCCAGGAGATGGCGTCCTCAATATCCAGAGAGATCTCATTCACCCCGGGATAGGCGGTGAAGGATAGGTAGTAGTCGCCGTCCTGGGGGATTGCAGCTGCCTGGCTGGTCTTGCCGCCCGGGCCGGTGATGGTAATGGGTATGGTTCTTGTCGGGCCGTAGTTGTGAATCAGAGCAGTATGGTTTACGTATCCCGTTCCCGGCACATTCCAGCCCTCTGTCAGGGCCAGGTTGTTCCCTCCCTGGTATGAGTCGGCAAAGACTATTCCCACCCGGCCGCCGGCCTCGATGAGATTGCGGGTGACATCGGGATCGTCTCCCGTCCAGCTGATGAAGTCCGAGACCAGAAGAATATCCCCCCCGGTGCTGCCCAGGAGTATGCTGGCCTGGGTCAGTGCGCTGGAGAGGTCTGCTGAGACTGCAGCCGGCACAAGCCGTGGGAGTTGATCTCGGGCCTCAGCCGGACTGCCATCGGTGAGGACCGTTTGTGGAATGTTCTTTGCTAAGATGATGCTGATTCTTTCATAGCGGTCGAGGTATGAACGGATGATGTTCTGGGCGGCGGAGAATGAGGACTGCATGCTAGCAGAGCCGTCCAGGACCACTACCAGATGGCTGCTTGCCGGCCCCTGTTCGTTGGTGTAGGGCCCGGCGGCGGCAAGGGAGAGAGAGCAGATGGCCAGTAGCTGCACCCAGAAGAGGGGATCGCTTATCAGACGGCTGAGGACGGCAGTGCGCTTCGCCTCCCCCTCTCGCAAGAACTGGATGGAGGAGAAGCGGATCTCCTTTGGCTGGGGCCGGATGAGGTAGATTATTACCAGGGGTATGATGCCAAGGAGGCCCAAAAGGGCAATGGGATTGCTGAAGGGCATTGAAAAGACAATTCCTGAAGAAGTATGAAAAGCTTTGCGCAGGCAATAAATATGATCGAGATTGATGTTACTGCTGTATCCTTCCCAAACTGAGGTATCTGGTTATGGTAGGCGCCATGGAGATTTATATGCTATTGCCCAAGACCAACTGCAAGAAGTGCGGGCTTCCCACCTGCATGGCTTTTGCCGTAGGCCTATTGGGCAGGGAGAAGAAGCTGGAGGAGTGCACTCCTCTATTTGAAGAGAAGAAGTATGAGGCGAAGCTCGCCAAGCTGAAGGAGATCGTGGCTCCTTTGGAGAACGCCTCTGAGACCGGCCTTGTCATTCATCCGGAGAAGTGTTTTGGCTGCGGCAACTGTGTGATCGCCTGTCCGGTGAATGTGGCGGCCGAGCCCGCCAGGGTCGGCGCAGGCCTCGGTCCGGAAGGGGATCGTGTCATCCTCCGGGTGGAGGACGGAGTGGTGGTGGCCAATAACCTGCAAGAATGCCGGCGCTTCGGGCCGAATAAGATTCTGTGCAATGCCTGCACTGCGACCTGTCCGAGCAAGGCCATAGAGTTCGTCTGAGGTGATTTGTATGACAGACTACAACTACAAGAGCTGCACAGGCTGCGCGCTCATCTGCGAGGATATCCTTTACGCGGATAAGGAAGCCGTCCCCCAGGCAAGAAACATCTGCCGGAAGGGGCAGGCTCATTATCAGAGCCTCTTTGCTGAGAGAACAAAGCCCATGATCGAGGGCCGGGATGCCTCCATGGAGCAGGCCATCACCCGAGCGGCAGAGATTCTGAAGGATGCCAGGTCACCCTTGATATACGGCTGGTCAAACTCCTCTTCCGAGGCTCAGGCGGTGGGAATGGATCTGGCGGAGAGGATCGGCGCTGCAGTCGATGATCCCTCAACCTATTGCGAGGGACTCTTCATGGAAAAGGTCCTGGCGGGAAAGGTTCCCAGCTGCACCTTAGACGACGTGCGCAACTTTGCCGATACGTCCATATTCTGGGGGTCTGACCCCTCCAGCAGCCAGCCCCGCCATCTGTCCCGGTTCTCCTATTTCCCCCGGGGCGAGAAGAGGCAGAAGAGCTATGAGGAGGAGAGGACCTGCATCGTGGTGGATGTGAGGGAATCTCCCACCGCCCGGCTCTGCCCCGAAACCACCTACCGGGTGGGTCCGGGAGAGGATCTCCAGTTTTTGGAGGCTATCTTGAATGTGCTGGTGGGGAAGATCCCCAAGATCGGGGACAAGAAGAAGATGATCGAGCTGGGGAGCATTCTTAAGAAGACTGAGTACGGGGTGATCTTTCCCGGCAGAGGGATGCTCCAATCCCTGCAGGGTAAGATGGAGCTATTCTTAGAATTAATGGCCCAGCTGAATGAGGTCACCACCTTCAAGGCCATTCCAGTGGCCAGAGGGTTCAACACCCGCGGATTCAACCAGCTTTTGCTTGACCGGACGGGATTCGTTAAGAGCGTGTCCTTCCAGCACGACAAAGGCGAAATCCTTCACCGGCCGGAGGACACCCTCGCCGGGGCGGCGAAGAGAGCTGATGCCCTCCTGGCCCTGGGCTCTGACCCGCTGGCAGAGCTGCCCGTGGGCGTGGCCAGGGCTCTGGCTAAGGTGCCCATAGTGGCCATAGAATCGTGCCGGTCTATGACTTCCGATGCCGCTTTAGTGGTCATACCGTCCGCTATCTCCGGCCCGGAAGCCGGGGGGACGGCCATCCGAACGGACGGGATGAAGGTGAGCTTAGAGCCATTTATGAAGACGGACAGGCTGGCAGAAGAGCAGATTCTGACAAGGATTATGGAGGCGATGTAAATGGCAGTGGATGTTAAGATCGCCACCTACGAGGATATCTTCCAGTATGAGGCGGGAAGGAAAGGGATGCACTCCGATGAGTGCCTTCAGCTCAGCGCCCAGATTCTCATGGACAAGGAGGATATGGCCAGTCTCGGGGTGAAGGACGGGGCGCGGGTTCTGGTGGAGAATGAGATGGGCAGGGTGGTGCTCGTGGCCAGGGCGTCTGGGGATAAGGCTCATCCGGGCGTGGCGTTCATGATCGAAAGCCCGTGGTCTCATCAGCTGGAAGACGACGAGCCTTGCAGGCACGGAGCCTCGGGGTTTAAAGGTATATCCGCCACGGTCACACCATCACAGGATAATGTGACTGAACTGTCAGAGATTGTGCAGAGGATAAAAGAGTAAGAGTGAGGTGCAGAGCATGAATCTCATCTCCATTGCCGATCTATCTCGAGAGGATATCCTGCGGCTTATCCAGAGCGCGGAGGCCTTCCGGGCCAGGCGCGGCCGGCATGGCCAGCCCCTGGAGGGAAGGAGCCTGGCCATGATCTTCGAGAAGCCCTCCACCAGGACCCGGGTCAGCCTGGAGGTGGCGGCCTCGGAATTAGGGGGCCATCCTCTCTACCTATCGTCAAGCGAGCTGCAGCTGGGCCGGGGGGAGACCATAGCCGATACGGCCCGGGTGCTCTCCCGCTATGTGCATGGCATCACCGCCCGGGTCTATTCCCACAGCACTGTGCTCCAGCTGGCGGAGCACGCCAGCGTCCCGGTGATCAATGCCCTGTCCGACTGGGAGCATCCCCTGCAGATATTGGCCGACCTCCAGACCATGAGCCAGAACTTCCGGGCTCTGGATGGCCTGCAGATCGGCTGGATTGGGGATGGGAATAACGTCTGCAACTCCTTGATTCTGGCCTCGGCCATCCTGAGGATGGAGATCACCGTGGCCTCCCCGCCAGGGTACGAGCCCAAGCCCGAGATATTGGAAGAGGCCCGCGCCCTGGGCGGAAGCCCGCGGGTGGTCGAGGAGCCGGAGGAGGCGGCCCGGGGTGCGGACGTTTTGGTCACCGACACCTGGGTCTCCATGGGGGATGAGGCGGAGGAGGCGGAAAGGCTGAGGGTATTCGGCCGGTATCAGATCAACTCCGAGCTTATGGCCGCTGCCGCGGAAAAGGCCATTGCCCTGCATTGCCTGCCTGCCCACCGGGGGCAGGAGATCACCGATGAGGTGATGGACGGGCCCAGGTCCCGGGTGTTCGATGAGGCAGAGAACCGGATGCACACCAGCAAAGCGGTGATGGCCTGGCTGATGGGAGAGAAGCAGTGCGAGAAGTGATCTTCCTTGACCCAGATCAGTGCAAAGAGAGCCTGTCGGTATAAAGATAAGCTGGATCTGGTCTTCAAGAGAGCGGGTCAGGTGGAGGAGTGGCTGGCCAATGTCTCAGAGGACGAATTTTTAGAGGATGACAAGACAAAGCTTGCCGTCTACAAAGCCTTCCAGGAGGCGGTGGAGGCCAGCCTCGATCTGGTGGCTATGATGTGCAAGGATCTGGGCATAACATCTCAGGATGATTACAGCAACCTGGAAAAGCTCGCTGCTCTTTCCGCCCAGTCTCGAGAGGTTCTCATCGAGGCCAACGGCCTTCGCAATCATCTGGTTCACAGGTACAATAGGAGAGACGATCTCCTGGCCATGCAGAGCATGAAGGATCTGGAGGGCGGGATTGTCGCCTTCGGAGAGGAGGTGGTGGGATGGCTGGAGAGGTCGTTACCGAACGGCTAGGAAAAGAGTTGCAGTTTCTGGCAGAGCCCTCCTGGAAGAAGAGGGTTTTAGGAGTGCTGCTCTACGGCTCCTGGGCGCGGGGCGATGCCGGGCCGGATAGCGACATAGACATCTGCCTGGTGGCCCCGGAGGCAGAGGATAGGGCAGGGCTGTGGAGGGAGTTCGTCTCCCATCTTCGTTCCGAGAAGTACGACCTGAGGATCTTCGAGATCCTGCCGCTGCATATCAAGATGGCAGTGATAGATGAGGGTTCGGTTCTCTGGTCCCGGGATATTCTGGAGCTTTATGAGTACTTTTATCCCTTCCGGCGGGAGTGGGATGATCAGAAGCACAGGCACGATCTCTCCCCTGGGGAGATGAGAGAGCTGATAGCGGCGGCCAGGAGGGCGCGCAAGGGCGACGGGCCCTAAAGGGGATCGCAAAGTTCTAGTAGAGCAGAGTTCTTTAATGTGGCCGAGCCCCAAAAAGGGGTGCATGCCGAAGAACGCGGGGGTTGCCAAGTGGTTAAAGGCGCAGGGCTTAGGACCCTGTCACGAAGGT
>WOYI010010537.1_pt1 | contig 34417 bp, 38 predicted proteins | sample 6423411 | NCBI WGS metagenome assembly WOYI01 (sample SAMN13441803, study PRJNA592873) | oil field metagenome | biome: oil field; feature: oil-well bore; material: oil-contaminated soil; isolation source: oil-contaminated soil from oil-well borehole | place: Germany: Wietze | collected 2016-10-18 ...
ATGGCCGACATGGGTGCATCGATCATAGTCACAGTGAACGGGATTCGGCTCCTGAGGTGGAGGCGATAGGCAGTATTCTGGCCGCAGCTGTGGCCGTCGCCGGAAGGCAAGACGAGCCCCCAGGCCGTTCAGGTCAGGGGCTCGTCGATTCTCTCATGACCCGTTCGGAGCTCGTGTTGGTGGGAGAAGGCGGCCGTCTCGCATTCCGGCAGCTCAAGGTTTTCCGGGGTATGAACCCCGTATGACCGAACATGCCGAAATGACGCAGGATCACGCCTCCGGATCCGGGCCGTCCGCACGGGGCCACCGTGGATGCCTCACGGTAGTGCTCGGTGTGCTCACTGTGCTCGTCGGCATCCCGATGCTCGTCTGCCCCGGTCCCGGCATGGCGGTGATCGGCGCCGGCATCGGCACGATCGCGGTCGGTCTCGGCATCCGGACGAAGGCGAAGCCGTAGTGCAGGCACGGGCGAGCGTGCTCATCAACTGCCCCGTCGAGATGGCGTTCACGTTCATCGCGGACACCGCCAACGACCGCGCCTGGCGGAGCCATCTCGGCTCCTCGCGTGGGCGCGCCACCGCGGTGGGCGACCGTATCACGCAAACGTACTCGTACCAGGGCACGAGCAAGTCCGTCGAACTCGAGGTGAGCGAGTTCGAGCCACCCGAACGGCTTGGGTACACCATCAGCAAGCCGGTCCGGGCGCGGATGTCCTTTCACTGCCGGCCGGACGGCGCCGGCACCCGTGTGAGCGTTGCGATCTCCGCGAGCCTGAGCGGGCCGGCGGCGCTCTTCGAGGGCCGGGTGCAGGCCGAGGCGGACAAGCTGCTGGCCGCCGACCTCGATCGGCTCAAGCGGGCGCTCGAACGGACATGAACGCGGCTCAGAAAGGTGGTCGAGCATCCGGGTCGTGCATGAGTCCGGCATAATCCACCCTTCATGACTTGCCGATTGATACGATGTACAGCATCGGACGGGCACGCCCGGCCTTCGTGCCCCGGGAAGGTCCGCCTGCATGCAGACGGACGATGGGAGGCATCGCGCGATGCGTCAGACCCGCACCACGCTCCCGCTTCGGGCCGTCACAGCACTCGTGTGCTGCACCTTGCTGGCCGGACTCGTCGCGTGTGACCGGGGCGTGACCGTGCCCGACGACACGCGCAGCATCACGCTCGGCGTGAGCGGAGAAGCGCTCGACTCCCTCGCATACATCGCCCGGGACGAGGGCCTATTCGAGCAGGAGGGGCTTGAGGTCGGGTTCGTGGAGTTCGACAGCGCCCAGGCTGCCCTTGAGGCGATGTTGGCAGGCGAAGTCGACGCTGCCCTGTGCGCGGACACGCCGATCGTGACTGCGGCCATCGAGGGCAAACCGTTCCGGGTCATCACGACCATCGGTACGCACACGAATGACATCAAGATCGTCGCACGCGCGAGTGGGGGCATCACCGAACCGTCGGACCTCCGTGGCAAGCGGGTCGGCACCCGGCGGGGGACCGCCGCGCACTTCTTCCTGCACGTCTTCCTGGTGAAGTACGCACTCGCGGACACCGATGTGCAGCTGTCGTACGACACGTTCGAGAACGTGACCGCCGCACTCATATCGGGGCAGCTCGATGCGGTGGCCGTTCGGCAGCCGTTCGTCTCTCAGCTGAAGCAAGCGCTCGGCGACGATTTCGTGCTGTTCGAGGAGGAGGGGCTGTACGAGAAGACGATGAACCTGTGCGTCCCCGACGGGGAGGGCGAGCCGGATACCGAGACCAAGGAGCGGCTCGTTCGGGCGTTCATAGCCGCCGAGGAGGCGGGCCTGGGCGATAGCACCGGCCAAATCCACTCAGACGTCGCCAAGGCGATGGGCGTGCCCGAGGAGGACCTCTGCGACTGCATCATCGTCCGCGGAAGCGTCGGACTCCGGCAGTCGCTGGTGCTCGGTTTCGAAGACCAGGCCCGGTGGGCGATCGGTTCGGGCTTCGTGAGCGCGCCTGAGGTGCTGGATATGCTGTCGGTCATCGACACCACCGTGCTAGATACTCTCGCGCCCGAGCGTGTGACGGTCATCCGGTGAAGATAGCCACCCGCATCAGGTTGGGCGCGGTCTTTGCGGTCATCATCGCGGCGGTGGCCGGCGTCGTGTTGCTGGCGGGTCTGCAGTCGGTCGACTCGGCACTGAGTCGCGGTGCACAGGCGACCGAGGCGCTTACGAGCGTCTTCGAACTCTCCATGCTCACGACAGACTACCTCGCCAATCACGAGCCGCGTGCACAGGCGCAGTGGCACGACCAGTACACCTCGCTCACAGCCCTCCTCGCCGAGATCGAGGTGAGGGAAGACGATGAGGCCGTGATCGCTCGCTTCGAGGAGAACCTCGTGGTCGCACACGAGGCCTTCGAGGAGATATACACCACCCATGAGCGATCCCAGGCCTCCGATCAGGCGGTGGCGCGCGAGTATGAGCTTCGGCTGACATCCCGCCTGCTCGTGCTCATGCAATCGATGGTCACGGACGCGGTGCTCCTCGAGCAGCATGCGGCCGATGACGCCCGCTCTGCCCAGCAACTGACGATCATCGTGGTCATGCTGGTCTCAGCGGCCGGCGTTCTGACGATGGTGCTCGTCGGCCTATCGACCAACCGCACGATCGTCGTCCCGCTTGAGGCACTCCGACAGAGCGCCGCGCGTGTCGGCCGCGGGAATCTCGACGTCCGCAGCGGGATCGAATCGCCCGACGAGGTGGGCGAGTTCGCCATGGCGTTCGACAATATGGTGCACGGCCTCCAGCAGTCGTACGTGATGCTCGAGAACGAGAACACTGAGCGCCGTCGTGCCGAGCGCGAGCTGAGCGAGTACCGGGACCATCTCGAGCAGACGGTGCAGGACCGCACCGCCGAGCTTATGGTCGTAAACGAGGACCTCCAGCGCGCGACGCGTGCCAAAGACGACTTCCTGGCTTCGATGAGCCACGAGCTGCGCACGCCGCTCAACTCGGTCATCGGCTTCACCGACTTGATGCTGAAGGGGCGCACGGGTGAGCTCAACGACGAGCAGCGGCGGCAGATCAGGATGGTGAACGATGCCGGTCAGCAGCTGCTCTCCCTGGTGAACGAGGTGCTGGAGCTCAGCCGGATCGACGCCGGCGTGCTCTCGATCCTCGATGCGCCGTTCGATCCCACCGAGGCGGTGGGCCGCCTGGTGGAGATGATGGCTCCGGTCGCTGCGGGCAAGGGCCTGGACCTGAATTGGAGCGCTGCGGAGACCGTGCCACACCGGATCGTGACGGACCGGGGCCGTCTCGACCAGATCCTGCTGAACCTCATCGGGAACGCGATCAAGTTCACGGCGCACGGCGGCGTGGATGTGGTGGTTCGCCCCGAGGGGCCGGATGCGATCGCCTTCTCGGTCGAAGACAGCGGAATCGGCATCGCGCCGGCGGACTTCGAAGCGGTCTTCGAGCACTTCCGCCAGGTGCAGACGGGTCCGGCAGGCGAGGCCGGCGCAGGGCTCGGCCTCTCGATCTCGCGGCGGCTCGCTGAGGCCCTCGGCGGCACGCTCACCGTTGCGAGCGAGGTGGGCGAGGGCTCGATCTTCACGCTCACGCTGCCTGTGGAGCGAGCCGCCCGGGAGCCCGACGTGACGGACGCCGAAGGATAAGGCGCGCGGCTTGCTAGAATAGGCGGGTCACGGCCATCCGGGCGACTCTGATCCGGTGCATCGCATTCGTTCGGAGCGTGCATGCGACGACTGCATCATCTCCTCCTCGTACTCATCGTGGCCTCGGCGGTCGTGCCCGTGGCGTCTGCGGGCGCGGCTTCTCCCCCGGGGTCCCCGGCCGCACGACCTTCGGCCTCGGCCACGGAGATCATCCTGAAGCCGGCATCGGCAGGCGCGTCCTTCGCGCTTCAGACGAGGCTCAGGCGTGACGGGGCGCGGGTCATCGAGCGCTCGTACGATGGTGAGGCCCTGCTCGTGGAGGTGCCTTCGGGACGCGGCTCGCGGGAGTACGCGAGGGCCGTCGCTGATGCGGTCGACCTGGAGGTTGCCGAGCCGCTCGGGTACGTCACCGCTTCCGAGGTGCCCACCGACCCCTTGTATCACTCTCAGTGGGGACTTGCGGCCATCGGGGCGCCAGCCGCGTGGGACCGCGGCTGGGGATCCTCTGCGGTGGTGATCGCCGTGGTGGACAGCGGCGTCGATCTCAACCATCCCGACCTGGTCGACCAGATCGCATCCGGCGGCTGGGACTTCGTGGACGACGATACCGTGCCCGACGACCTGTACGGGCATGGCACGCACGTGGCCGGCATCGCCGCGGCCGAGGCGAACAACGGACTGTTCGGCAGTGGCACTGCGCCGGGGTGTCGCATCCTGCCGGTGCGTGTCCTGGGTGCCGATGGCGTCGGCAACACCTGGGAGACCGCCCAGGGCATCGAGTGGGCAGTCACTAACGGGGCGGACGTGATCAACCTCAGCCTCGGCACCCCGGAGCAGAACCACTACCTGAGCGATGCGGTGGCCTACGCGATCGCAAACGGGGTGGTCGTGGTGGCCGCTTCCGGGAACTGCGACCCCGACCGGCTCACCGACGTGCAGTATCCCGCGCGCGAGCCGGGCGTCATCGCGGTGGGGGCGGTCCAGAACACCACACCCTACTCGATTGCCCCCTTCTCGCAGGACGGCGCCAGTCTCGACCTGGTCGCGCCCGGCGTCGCCATCTACTCCACCTTGATCGACAGGGCCGGCTACATGTCGGGCACGTCGATGGCGACGCCCTTCGTGGCCGGCACGGTGGCGCTCATGAAGTCGCTCGACCCGAGACTCACGCCTGCCGAGATCGCGTCCACGCTCGCGGCGACTGCAGCCGACCTCGGCGCCCCCGGCCGCGACGACACCTACGGGTACGGCCTGGCCCGGGCGGATGCTGCCATGGACGCCGTCGAGCCCGCCCCCCGCACAGCGATCAGCACTGACCAGACCGCCGGGTCCAGCGGCTGGTACCGGGTCGCACCGCAGATCACTCTCACCCCGGATATGCCGTCGGTCACCTACTACCGCTGGGACGACGGCGCTGCCCAGGTGTACGAGGGTCCGTTCCACGCCACTGAGGAGGGCATCCACACACTCACATACTGGTCCAAGGCAGGCGCCCTCGCCGAGTATCCGAGAAGCGTCGAGTTGCGCCTGGACATGCAGGCGCCTACGGCTGCAGTCATCACCTCGGCCACGGTACGCGGGACTGTCTCGGCGGACATCGCGTGGACCGCCGGAACCGACACCGGCAGCGGCGTCGCCGGGTATGTCGTGCGCACCGTCCCGAATGCCTCCGTGCTCGCGGCAACGACGTCCACCTCGGCGGTGGTCGCGGGACTGAGTCCCGGCAGCTCGTACGCGCTCGAGGTCGTCACCAGCGACGTCGCAGGAAACACGGCGGTATCCGCGCCTGTCGTTGTGACCACCGTGTCGGCGTCGGCGCTGCAGCCCGTCTACCGCTTCTACAACCCGGGCTCGGGGACGCACTTCTTCACGCCATCGGCCGAAGAGCGCGACATGGTGATGGCGACCTGGTCGCAGCTCTATACGTACGAGGGGATCGCGTACTCCACCTATCCGGCCAACAACACCCAGCCCCTCTACCGCTTCTACAATCGCGCGAGCGGGAGTCACTTCTACACTGCATCGCCGAGTGAGGCGGGGGTTGTTACGGCGTCGCTGGCGGACATCTTCTCGTACGACGGGGAGACGTATCGCGTGTCGCCCGTGTCCGCCGCTGACAAGGTGGCGGTCTACCGCTTCTACAACATCCGCAGCGGGAGTCACTTCTACACGGCCTCGGCAACGGAGCGCGACAACGTCATGGCGACGTTGGCTGGCGTCTACACCTACGAGGGCGTGGGATTCTGGCTCGGGCAGTAGGCCGGGAAGAGAGCGGGGCCCGCGTGCTGCTACAATGACCCTCGCACCACTCCCGGGCGATTAACTCAGCGGGAGAGTGCCTCCCTTACAAGGAGGAAGCCGGGGGTTCAAATCCCTCATCGCCCACCAGCGGAAACGAAGGCCCCGCCATCCGAGCTTCGGAGGGCGGGGCCTCAATCGTCGGTGAGCCGTGTCGCTACTGTCCTGCTTCCTGCTGGAGGTAGCGCGCCGCGGCTTCCGCTCCGCCCACGTGGCACGCCGAGCAGTAGCGCGGGTTGTGGCACTCGAAGCAGCCGTTGGCGCCGTCGGTCTTGACCGCGTTGAAGTGCTGCTCGATCCAGGGCAGCTCAGGCGTGCCCTGCGGGTGGTGGCATGCGTTGCAGAAGTTGGTGCCTTCGGCCTCGGCCTCGCTGCGGGCGTGGCACGTCGCGCATGACGCCGGGTCGGCGCGTCCGGCATCGCCGTGGCCGGTCGCGAACGCTGCGGGATGCGGCATCTCCACGCCGTGACAGTCGGTGCAGAACTGCCTGGCATGGCAGGTGTAGCAGGTATTCACGGTCTGCTCGTAGCCCATGTCGAGCGTCTCGTTCTCCTCGATCTCGTGCAGGCCTTCGACCCATGCCTCCGCACTCGTCACGCGCGCGGCCTCATCGGTGTATGCCGCAGCATGTCCGCCGCTCTCGCCGAACTCGGCGTACCAGCCGGCCGCGTCGTGACTCGGCGGGATCAGGTCGAAGTCCGCGGGATGGCAGGCGGCGCAGGAGCCCGGCGCGAGCGCGCCGGCCTCGAGGCTGTGGCACCGGAAGCACGCGTCCATTCCCATCCAGTCCTCGTGCTTCTTGTCGCCTTCGAGCACATACGTGACGTCGTCCTCGGGATGCGCCACGCGGTTGTGGCACGACACGCACGTAACGCCTTCGGCGGCATGAGCATCGTGGTCCATGATGATCCCCGCCGAAGGACTGAGCGTGCGGTTCTCCATCGTGTGGCACTGCGTGCACTGCTCCTCGGGCATGGCGAAGGCCACCGAGTGGTTCTCGTTCATCGGCAGGTGGAAGGTGCCGAGCACGGTGGGGATGAGGTCGGGGGCGACCTCCATCTTCATGAGCACGAAGGTGAGCGGGCTGCCGTTCACCGGCTCGTGGCAGGCGATGCACGACTGCATCACGTGCGAGCCGTCGTTGAACGTGAGCGTGTTATCGTAGTGCACCACGTGGCACGGCTCCGTGCAGAACCAGTTGGTGGAGGTTCCGAGCACGCTGCCGGTCGCCAGGATAGCCAGTATGATCGCGGCCGTTCCCAGCCACATCACGAGCTGCGGCCGTTTCGCCGGGTTCCTGAACAGGTCCTTCAGACGGGACATCCTACATCGCCACCTTGCCGCTCGAGTGTATCCCCGGGGTTCAGTGTAGCCGAACGGTATCGTGTCCCATGCAGGTGTGGCGCGAAGGGGGTCGTATTCCCCCCGTAGGCTCACTCACGACAAGGACCCTCGGATGCTTCCTTTCGCACTCGGATTCGCCGCCTTCACGCTGCTGACGCTCGCCGCCGGCCTGCGCGACCCGATCGGCTTGGGCTTCCTGTTCTCATCGCGAGTGGACGTTGTCGCCGATGCGCGCCTCGATGAGCCGGTGCTGGGCATCCCGGCGCTTTACGTGCTGGCGTCGGGCGCCGCCGGCGCGGCCACCGTGGCCGGCCTCTCCGAAGCAAGCACCGTGGCACGCTGGGGAGCTGGCGTGCTCGTCGCATCCTTCTTGCTGCTGACACTCTGGGATATGCGCCGCCGCAGGGGCACCCTCGCGGTCTACATCCGGCTGCGCCGGGTGGAGATCGGCTTCGAGCCGCGCGGAGAGGTGATCGAAGTCCCGAAGCTCATCTTCCTTGTGATGAACCAGCCCACGCCGCTGGTTTGGCTGGCAACCGCCGCGGCGCTCTGCGTGACGGGTATCGTGCTGTACCCCGTTGAGTCCTGGCTCGGGATGATCCCGTTCGCGCTGCTCTCGGCAAGCCTCATCTGGTTGTGGTTCCGCAACCGCACGAGCCCGTGGGAACCGCTCGCGCGTCGTCTGAGGTGGCTCAGCCTTCGCAGCGGTGGCCGGCTCATCGAGCCGCTTGAGCATGCGCTTGAGATCGACCCCGAGGTGATCCTCGTGCGCGCGGCCGCCGATGCCGTGGTGGCGCGATTCATGGGGCAGACTCGCTAGGACCGGCTCCGCGGCCACCCGTGATGCATGCGAGAGTAACATTCCTTCATGCTTACTCGGGTTTCCTTATTCGTGCAGGGACAATGCTTGCTGTGAAGAATGTCACAAGCAGACCCGATAGTGATTCACGAATGGAGTGTCCCGTGCTTCGACACACCGTGAACGACGAGAGCCTCGGTATTCGCGTCCATGAAGTGAACCGCCAGCGCGCGGTCGACCGCGCGGTGGAGCGGGCCCGGAGCGGACTCAAGGCCGACTGGCTGTACCTGACCTCCGACGACATCACCAACCTGCGGTGGCTGCTCGGCGAACTCTGGGCCACCAAGAACCGTGACGAGTGGGAGCAGCTCCACTTCAGCAAACTCGGGTTCGAGCAGGTGCAGCGGCTCGCCGGCGTCGGCGACCGCCTCCGGCGCCATCGCACCAACAAGATGGCCGGCCTCGAGGATGCCCTTGCGCTCATCAATGATGGTGCCGCCTCGGTCGATATGACCTGCACCGCCAACTGAGCGGCGTGCCCCAGTCAGGTCGCGAGGTTCTTTGCGGCCTGCATTCTAGGCAGCGACTCCGCCTCGATATAGACCCGCGTGCACTCGGGGTACGCTTCCTGCAGGTCGCGCTCCACCCGACGGATCGAGTCGTGCATCTCCTCGGCGGTGGTCCCGGGCTTGAACGCAACTCCCAGGTTCACGAGCAGGTTGTGCGGTCCCATGTACATCGTCAGGATGTCCCCCGCGCGGTCGATAGCGGGGTCGGACTCCACACGCCTCTTAAGGTCCGCCAGCGTCTCCGCGTCGACGCCCTCACCCAGCAGCAGGCCCTTGGTCTCGAACGCAAGGACGAAGGCCACCGCCATGAGCAGCAATCCGATGACGATCGATGCGACGCCGTCCAGATACGGGTTCTGCAGCAGGTGCCCGAAGAAGACGCCGAGGAAGGCGAAGACCAGGCCGAGCATCGCCGCGCTGTCCTCGAGGACGATGGTGTATGTGCTCGGATCCTTGGTGTTGCGGATGTACTCCCAGGCGCCCTGCGCGCCCTTCGCCCGGATGAACTCGCGCATCGCCACACTGAACGACCAGCCTTCGACCAGAAGCGCGATCGCGAGCACGATGTAGTTCGCGGTCGGATCGCTGTGGATGGCCTCCGGCGCGACGTGCCGGATGTGCGAGATGCCCTCGTACAGCGACATGCCGCCGCCTATGCCGAAGATCGAGACCGACACCACGAGCGTCCAGAAGTACAGCGCCTTGCCGTGGCCGAACGGGTGCCCTTCATCGGCCGGCCGCTTGGCGCGGGACATCCCGTGGAGCAGAAGGCCGCCGTTACCGGTGTCGACGAGTGAGTGGATCCCCTCGGAGATCATGGCCGACGAGCCCGTGATGGCCGCGGCGATGAACTTGATGATCGCGATGATGAGGTTGCCGATCACGGCGGCGATGACCGCCGCCTTCGACTCTCCGTGCCCTGCCATGTGTGTCCTCCCGCTCGTACTGCCGTTCGAACATGATACCGCTGCGCGGTGCGCCGGACACGGCCCGGTGACGTAGGATGGGGACGGATGGTAGCGGGCAACGGAAAGGTCGGGTTCGCGATGGCGCGGCTCCGGAGCATCGTTTCGTCCGCGTTGGCGGCAGCGCTCGTCGCCGGCTGCGCGGCGAATGCCGGGCCGACTGTCACGCTCGGGGACATCGAGGTGCGGGTGTTCCTCGCCGACGACGATGACGAGCGCTCGCGTGGGCTCCAGGGGTACGACTCCCTGCCGGACGGCGTGGGCATGCTCTTCGTCTACGAAGATGCGATCGTTCGAACGTTCGCCATGAAGAGGGTCGCCTTTCCGATCGACGTGTTGTTCGTGGGGAAGAACCTCACGATCACCGCGATCGAGCCGCTCGATCCGGGCGACACGCGTCTCGTCTCAAGCCCCGGGCCGTGCCGGTACGTGGTCGAACTCCCGCAGGGGTGGGCCGGGGAGCAGGGAATCGCGGTGGGGGACGTCTTCGGGTACGCCGAAGAGCGCTAGAGCTCGAGGTACTGATGGGTGGTGAAGATCCGCTTCACCGGGCGCAGCCGCACCGTCGAGGCGTAAGACACGGTGGGTCGCTTGAACCAGACGATACCGTGACGGCGCACGCGCGGAACAAGACGGCTCGGTTGAGACAGGGGAGAGAAGGGCACCTGGCCGGTGGCGGTTCCGTCGAGCCGGCGGGCCGGGCGGGGATATCGCAACATGGAGTGCCCCATCGGGGCACAGTATACCGCATCAGGTGGTTATCGTCATCCTGTGATGTCCGGTACGGTTCCGGGCGGCATGCCGCACGCCTCGTAGATGCGGCGCTCGGCCTCCTCGATCGGCTCCAGCTCGATCTCCACACCGAGCGCTTTGGCCCGGTCGGCGGTCGTCAGCGCAGCCGTGACCGCGTTGCACACCGTGATCGCTACCTGGTTCGTCGAGGGGTGGAACAGGGGCTCGACGGTGCCGTCCGGACGAACATGCACGTACAGGCCGCTCGCCGAGGTGTTGCCGTGCGCGCGGTCCGACAGGATCGGGTACACGTAGCCGAGGTACTCGGTCAGGCCCGGCACGACCGTGTCGGCTCGTTCGGCCATGGCGTTGAAACTCAGGCGCGTCCAGCGCTCGTACTTCGGCCGATCCTCGCGCTCGGGTGCCTCCGCCCCCGTGAAGGCTGCGATGAGCTCTTCCGGTCCGGGCAGCCGCCGGTTCTCGAAGCCGAGCCACTTCGCGGCGAGCGCCACGGGGTCCGTGGAGATGTAGCTCACGGTGACCATGTCTTCGACCATGGCACGCAGGAGCGTCTGCGCCTCGGGTGCCCATCCCGCCTCGCACAGTGTGAGGACGGCGGCCAGGTTGCGGGCACACCTGATGAGGAAGAGCGAGCCGAGGAACGCATGCGCCGAGTCGTCGAGCACGAGTCCGGCCTGCAGCGGCGCCTGCAAGGCGCGCAGCCCCGTGCGCGCCTCGGCGATGACCGAGGGTACGGCTGAAGCGTCGTTCGGCGCGATGGCGGGCTCCTTGCTCGGCGGACCGGATGAGGCCATGATACCCTCATCTGCCGCACAGCCCACCCAGCCGAGGAGCGATGACGACCGTGTCCGTGCCCTGCCCCGTGACGGTGCACGATGCCGAACTGCCGGGAACTCGGTTGCGCTACGCCGAATGCGGCGATGGCCCGCCTATCATCATCGTGCCTGCCACGGTCTCGCTTATCGAGGACTGGACGCCGATGATCCAGTTCATAGGCCAGCGGTACCGAACCTACTTCTTCGAGATGCCGGGGCACGGTGGCAGCACGCCGCTTGCCGAAGGCTTCTCGAGCACGCGTCTCACTGCGGTGATCGGCGATCTCGCCGACCACGTGGGGGCGGACGAGTTCGCGCTGCTGGGCTTCTCGTTCGGCGGCATCCTCGCGCTTCGCGCACTCCAGGGGCTGGAGCCGCGTGTGACGAAGGTCGGCCTGCTCTCGCCGTGTGTGAGCAACCTGGCGCTGTCACGTCCGCCGATGGACCGCGCGCTCGTGACCGCGGTGGTGAGTGCGCTCGAGCATCGGCTCCCACGCAACGTGCTGGCATGGCTGCTCAGCAACGAGACGGCTGTCAAGCTGGTGATCTGGTTCATGTGCGACATCGGCGGGTTCGAGACGCCCACGGATCTGCGCGGGCGGCTCATGTCGTACTCGGCGTCCACATTGCAGGTACTCGTGGCGCAGGTGCGCGAGGTCCTCACCGTGACCGAGGAGGACCTCGCGGGCCCGTATCCGCAGCCCTGCTTCTTCGGTATGTCAGAGTTCGATCCGCTGCTGGAGTACCGCCGCACCGAGGCGTTCGTGCGGGAGAACTTCAGCGACCTGGTCGTCGAGACGTTCGACTGGCCGTATCATGCGCCGCCGGTGCCGCTCACCTACGATGACTACCTCCGTGACTACACGCCGCTTCTGGAGGCCGATGCCGCTCGCGTGTCGGGGGCATCCGGCGCGGGTATCTAACGGTTGTCAGCCCACCGTGCGGGCTGCGCACGACGAAAGGATCGAACGATGATGAAGCGGGTTGCGCTGGTCGTGCTGATGCTCGCCGTTCTCGCCCTTGCAGCGGCGTGCGGCTCGGATGAACCGGCGGTGGAGGTCGAGCCCACGATCGGTGAGGCGACCGGACTGGACGGCGCTACGATCCTCGCCGAGAAGTGCGACGGCGTCTGCCATTCGCTCGATAAGGTCCGGGCCGCCGAGTACGACGCGGTCGGTTGGGCCGAGGTCATCACCCAGATGAACGAAAAGGGTGCTGACGTCAGCGACGACGAAGCCGCGGCGCTCGCCGAGTATCTGTCTCTGCAGTAGGCCGAAGGGCGGACAAGCGACGTGGGACGGGTGCGGGTGGGCACCTGCTCGTGGGCCGATCGGACCATGATCGAAGCATGGTATCCGTCGAACATCAGCACGCCCGCGGCACGGCTGCGCTACTACGCCGAGCGTTTCGACACGGTCGAGGCCGACGCGCCGTTCTACGCGATCCCTGACCGGCGCGTGGTGGAGAACTGGGCGAAACGCACACCGCCGGGCTTCACGTTCCACGTGAAGGCCTTTGGCATGATGACCCAGCACGCCGTGGATGAGCGGGCGCTCCACCCCGAACTACGCGAGTACCCGCATGCGGTGGAGCGCGGGCGGGTGAAGCGTCCGTCGCAGGAGATGGTCGACGTCGCGTTCGACCTCTTCCTCGAGTCGATCGAGCCGCTCGAAGAGGCCGGCAAGCTCGGCGGCATCCTCATGCAGTTCCCGCCGTTCTTCACCGCGCTCGATGAGGCGCTCCACGAGGAGAATCTCGCGTACATCGACTACGCACGCACCAAGCTCGGCAAGCGGCGGATGCTCGTGGAGTTCCGCCATCCGTCGTGGGTCGAGGAGGGGAGAGTGCGCCAGACGCTCGGCTTCCTCGCCGACCGCGACATCAGTTACGTCGCCGTTGACGCGCCGCAGTTCCCCACGCGCACGACGATGCCGCCGCTCGTGGCGGCCACCAGCAAGATCGGGTATGTGCGGCTGCACGGGCGCAACCGCGAGACGTACTTCGCCCGGAACGTCTCGGCGGCCGACCGCTTCGACTATCTCTACACGCCCGCCGAGCTCGAGGAGTGGGCGCCGAAGGTGCGCGAACTGGCCGACGGCACGGATGTCACCTACGTGATGTTCAACAACTGCAAGTACGACTACGCCCCACGCAACGCGCGCGAACTGTCCGAGATCCTCGGCTCCGAACTCGTGTCGCCCTGGGAGGGTGCCACCGCGGGGCAGCTGGGTCTCGGACTCTAGGAGCGCGCCCTACTTCGCGTAGTCGTTCCGCACGTCCTGCACCAGCTCGCCGTCGGATACTTCCAGGATGCGGTCGGTCTGCTGCGCCACGGCACGGTCGTGCGTGACGATCAGGAACGACGTGCCGAGTTCGGCGTTGATCGTTCGGAAGAGCTCGTAGACGGTCGCGGTGTTCTTGGTGTCCAGGTTGCCCGTGGGCTCGTCGGCGAGGATCAGCTTGGGCTGGTTCATGAGCGCGCGCCCGATCGCCACGCGCTGCTTCTGGCCGCCGGAGAGCTGGTTGGCGTTCTTCTTCTCGAGGCCCTTGAGGCCGAGCAGCTCGAGCGTCTCGAGTGCACGCGTCCTCTCCTCGGCAGTGATGGAGCGGCCCGCGATCTGCGCGGGCATGGTGAGGTTCTCCCACACGCTGAACTCGGGGAGCAGGTAGTGGAACTGGAAGACGAAACCGAGGCCGCTGTTGCGCACGCGGGCGCGGCCCTTGCGGCCGAGCGAGGTGGTGTTCTCGCCGTCGAAGGCCACCTGGCCCGAGGTGGGCGTGTCCAGGAGGCCGATCATGTTGAGCAGTGTCGACTTGCCCGAGCCCGACTGGCCGATGATGCTCGCGAACTCGCCTTCGGCGAGCGTGAAGCTCACGCCCCTGAGCGCGTGCGTGGCGGTCTCGCCCTCGCCGTAGACCTTCTCCAGTGCTTCGGCGACCAGCAGATCAGCCATTCTGGATCACCTCGATCGGATCGAGGCGCGAGGTGGATCGTGCCGGGATGATCGAGGAGAGCAGCGCCACGGTGACGCCGATGCCCGCCGAGATGGCGATGAACGTCGGCTCGGGGCGGACCGAGAACGGCACGGGCGCGAAGCTGAAACCCCAGATGAGCAGGTAACCGAGGCCGATGCCGCCGAGCGTGCCGCCCGCGCCGAGAAGCGCCGCCTGCCACAGGAAGATGCGGCCGGATGCCGCGTCACCCATGCCGATCGCTTTCAGGATGCCGATCTGCCGCGTCTTCTGCACGGCGCTGATGGCGAGCGTGGAGGCGATGCCGAGCGCCACAGCTACGAGCACGAAGACCTGGATCATCGCCGAGGAGCCCGACTGGGCCGCAAGACCCGACAGGAGCTCTTCATTCTCGGCCTGCCAGTCCACCGCCTCCACGCCGTACTCGTCCGCAAGGCGTGGCGCCACCTCGGAGGAGGCAAACACGTCGCTGAGCTGGATCTCGATCGCCGAGTACTCATCGTCGGCCAGGCCGAGCGCGTCGGCGGCCGACGCCTCGTCGATGAAGGCGAAGCTGTTGTTCGCCGCCGACTGGCCGAGGTCGAAGACGCCGCTCACGGTGAGCGTGGCGGGCGCGCCGTCAGGCAGGAGGATGGTGATCTCATCGCCGGGCGAGACGCTGTACTCCCCGGCGAACCCCGTGCCGACGAGGATCTCGGCCTCGTCGAGGCTGTACGTGCCCTCGGTGAGCTTCTCGGACAGCTTGTAGATGGTGTCGAGTGAGGTGGCTTCGGCGCTCTTGATACGGAGCGGCACGCTGTCCTCGCCCTCGGCGTAGATGGCCGAGAGGGAACGGACGGCCACCGCTGTGGAGACGAGGGGTTCGGAATCGGCGGCGTCGCCGGCGAGGCGTTCGGGCACGGTGGTGTCGCCCTCCAGCGGGAGCAGCGTGACGTGCGCGCTCGAGCCCACGGTGCTGTCCACCAGGTCGGCCTGCAGGCTCGTGATGAGGGAACCGACGAAGATCTGCGTGGCGATGCCCACGGCGATGCCTGCCATGATGAGCGCGCTCTGGCCCGGCGAGCTCTTGAGGAAGCGGGCGGCGATCCTGAAGCTCAGCATCTCAGCCCACCTGCTCTGCGAGCGAGGGGATGTCGGCCGGGTCGAGCAGCATGTCGCGCGCCCACCCCTCGGCTTCGATGGCGAACGCCGCGCCGCCCACCCAGATGCGTACATCGGGGAGCGCCGCCGCGAGCTCATCGACGTAGGGTCTCAGCTCGAGGCGGTGGAAGTGCGTGGATGCCGAGAGCACGATGGCGTGTGCGGCAAGTTCGCGTGCGGCTGCAATGAGCTCCCTGGCGGGTACGCTCGCACCGAGCAGGTGGACCGTCCACCCGGCGAGCGCGAAGCGGTCGGCTGCCATCCGAAGGCCGAGGTCGTGATACTCCTCGGGAGGTGTGGCGAGCACCACCGTGCGATCGACCCGTGCGTCAGCGTGCTCCGCCACCAGCGGCTCGCATGCTTCCACGATGGTGCGGACGGTGGCGGTGGCGTAGTGCTCCTCCCAGACCTCCGTCTCGCCTGCCTGCCAGGATGCACCCACGTCTACGAGCAGTACGCACAGCGCGTCGTAGAGCTCGGGTATCGTGACGCTCCCGGCACGGACCGCGTCGAGCGCCGCGGTCACGGCGCCGATACGATCCCGTTCGGCGATTCGGGCAGCAAGATCACGCAGCAGCTGGCTCTGTCTGTCGTTCACGTGCATCCCCATTCAGAAGGCGGCCTGAGACGTCGCAATCTCCTTGGCGTTGCATATGCGGCTGACGATCCACTTCTCCTCGCCGTTGTCGACCACGCGCCACAGTTCGAGTACGAGCTCCTCCGGCACGTGCCCCTCCAGGCGGAAGGTCACTCGGGCGGTATCGCGCCTCACCCGGGCACGCACTACGTTCTTGAGGCTGATCAGGGCGAGCATGCCACGGCCAGGATCCTCTGGGCCAGCGGCCACGAACGTCTGGATCGCGGCGTCCATGCTGTCGCGGGTTGTTGCGACATCTTCGGGGTAGTAGGCGCGCTGTGCAAGCTCCTCGTCGGTGATCTCCGCATCATCGATGGCGTCCATCCACAGCTTGTCGGCGATCTCGGCAGACTCCTGCTCGTACATAGTGCCGACCGATTCGAAGTCCCAGTGCGCCGCGAAAGACTCCGCATCGTGCTCTTGAGCCGCACGATCCAGTGCGTCGATGGCGCCGCCTACCGTGCCGGGCTCGGCAGTCAACGAGGTGCTGCACCCAGCCGTCGTTGTGACCAGTATCACAAGTATCGGCAGGAGTGCCCCCTGGTAGCGTCGAATAACAGACATGGGCGACTCCCTTCAGCTTCAATGGTGACAGTGAAGGTTGCAGTCGTCCATGCGGTGCGTGCACACGGGGGGCATGTGAGCAGCGGAGGAACTGGCCGTGCGGGCGGCCGACACTGCATCCCACCCGTGCGAGACAAGGGGGATTGCGTATGCAGGCTCATCGTAGGCTCGTGTGGGGGGCGCTGGTCGCATTCGTGGCCGGTGCACTGTTGGCTCTACCGGTCGTGGGTTATGCGCACTGCGATGACTACCAGGGCAGCCACTACCTGATCATCGTCGGCAATGTCGACGATGCCGACTTCTACGCCAGTAGCAACCGCGTCAATACCGACTCGCTGCAGACGTGGGGTGCGCCGTGGTGCCAGATTACCGACACGCACTACATCCAGCGCTACGAGAACGGCGCCTGGGTCACCAAATCGTACGCTCGCTGGACCAACTACAAGTCCGTGGACAGCGGCTGGCATCCGGGTTACCAGCGGGTGCATGACTTCTACATGTACAGCGGCGGCTCGTACCGCTACAAGTGCACGGCTTACCGTATCTCCAGCCACAACCAGCTGTTCGGCCTGGGGATCGGCGACCAGTTCCAGCACCTGGACGACACGCATTCGTCGTACCAGTCCGGATCTCTGTAGAAGGGAGCGAAGATGCGGATCACCACACATAAATTCGGCTTCGTGGCCGTTCTCGCACTCGCGGGGATCTTGGGCTTCGGTTCGATGACCGCGCTGGCCGGTGGCGACGTGGGAGAGCTGCTCAAGGACAAGGAGTACCGCAAGGAGTTCGAGGCCGAGAAGAAGCAACAGCTCAAGGAGTGGAAGTCCGAGCTCGGCAAGAAGGTCAAGAACAAGGAGGCGGAGTGGGGCGCCACCGAGGTAGGCCCGGACGCCACTGTCATAGTGAAGACGGAACTGATTCCGGTGACCGACGCCGACTTCGACGATATGGATGAGGCGACGGCAGAGGAGCTGAAGAAGCTCGGCAAGGGCCAGTACAACCTACGGGTGTACCTCGACAACGGAGAGATCCACGAGGTCGGCCCGTTCAAGAAAGAGCCTCGCCGGGTCGAACTCGTTGACACGTCGGCGGGCGGCATAGCCGGCAAGGCGCTGCTGATCGAGGACTAGGTCGGCGTTCTTGTGTCTGCGCAGGGGCCTCGTCGTGGGGCCCCTGCTGCTATTCGGTCCCGATGTGCGTCACCAGGGAGTCGATCTGCCGATCCGACAGCGGCCCGCCTGCCGCCCTCGCGTACGCGGGCATCCGGTTCGCGAGGTCGCCTTCCGCGATCACAGTGCGCAGGGCGCTGCCCCGAGCGTCCAGCACCTGGTGGTCGGGGTGGCACATGGCGCACACGGCAGCGTACAGATCGGCCCCCGTTCGGCCGGTCGACGCTGGAGATCCGTGACACTCCGCGCACCCGGTGGTGAAGAGCCGCTGTTGCAGGGCAGCGCCTACGTCCGCATCGCTGGCGTGACGCACCGTGGCGAGAACCACCAGATCCGCGGAAGGCGTCGTCGAGGAGTCGGTGACAACCGTGATCTCTTCCTCAAGCGCGCCGCTCTTGCCGAGCGGCTCGAACTCAAGGGTGAGCGCGACCGTCTCACCGGGTGCAATCTCGGCCGAACCGGCCGAGAGCGTGGTGCAGTCTCAAGTGCCATCGAGCGACAGAAGCCGCAGTGGATCGTCTCCCTCGTTGCGCGCACTCAGTGTCGCGGTCTGCGGTTCGGTCTGGTCTATCTCGCCGAAGTCCCACGCCGCGGGCTCGATGACCAGAACGCCATGCTGCGGTGCGCGGTCCTCGATCGGTCCCGGGACGACATCCTGAGCGGTGCACGCTGCTGAGAGCGCCAGGGTGGCCGTCAGCATGACAGCGAGACCTGCGTGCGGCATCCGTTCGGCGGCTGGCATGAATGCACCTTCCGAGTCGACGTGTGAGCCGGTCCTCGATACCTGTTTACGAGTACCTATCTTCGCCGAGAACGTAGACAAGCCTGCTTACGGCAGATAGAATCCGTTTGCTGTCCGCCGAGCGCGGGTGGTCCCCAAGTGGGGGTGTAGCTCAGTTTGGTTAGAGCGCCGGCCTGTCAAGCCGGAGGTCGCGGGTTCGAGCCCCGTCACTCCCGCCATCACGAATCTCCGAAGCCGCCCGCGGGCGGCTTCTTCGTTCCCGGAATCTGTCGCGCTTACGTGCGATGGGCGCGGCGGCGAGGGGTATCTACTGGCTGTGACCGCGACGGGGGACGTCGTGGCATGTCCGTTCGAGGGGGTGCGCGATGTCGCGTTTCGTGCTGTCGTTTTGTTCCCGTCGTAGTGTGTCCGCCCGCCTGATGGTGGTCGCGCTCGGGATGGCCGTCCTGCTCGCAGGGTTGCCTGTCGCACCCGCGATGGCGGTGCCACTGTCGACTGCGGTGCCCATGAACCAGCAGGGCACCGCGATGTGGATCACGTCGGATGTCGACGGCGGCACCGGTACCGTCACTGCGGCTGATTACGCTTCCGATGGCACGCTCTACATCGGCGGCGACTTCACGCATGTGGGTCCGCCCACCGGCGGGTTCGGCGCCATCGGCGCGGACGGGCGCATCACCGGCGCCTATCCGTACGTGGACGGCTGCGTCTACGCGTCGATAGCGGACGGTTCGGGCGGCTTCTACATCGGTGGTGACTTCGATGTCGTGGGCGGTGTGCCCCGCCAGAACCTCGCGCGCATCAGCGCTGATGGCACGCTCGACGCCACATGGAACCCGGGCGCGAACAGCGCCGTCTATGCGCTCGCGATCGATGCGACATACGTGTACGCGGGCGGCAACTTCAGCACCATCGGCGGGCAGTCCCGGACCCGCCTTGCGCGCATCAACCGGACCACCGGAGAGGTGCCGCCATTCTTCACGCCCGGCCCGAATGGGGCGGTTCGGGCGCTGGCGTTGGTCGGCAGCACCCTCTACGCCGGCGGCGACTTCACTACCATCGGTGGGCAGTCGCGAAGTCGGCTGGCAGCGGTGTACACGACAGATGTGAGCCTCGGCCAGGCGACTGATTGGGATCCGATCTCGAACGGCCGGATCTACGCCATGGCCGCCCACGTCGACACGCTGTACGTAGGCGGTGAATTCACCCAGATGGGCGCCACCGCGCTCAGCGGCATCGCGCGATTCAGTACGACGACCGGCGCGCTGGCCGCGTCATGGAACCCGGTGGTGGCCGGCGGGTCGGTGTACGCCATCGCAGTGCAGGCTACGCCGACGGACTCATCGTCCACGAAGGTGCTCATCGGTGGCAGCTTCCTGACGGTGGATGGTACCGCCCGGCCGCGCGCGGCCGCGCTCTACCACGGCAACGGTGAGCTCTACGACGCCTGGCAACCGAAACCCAACAATACCGTCTTCTCGATACTCGAGCATGGCGACTACGTGTACGTCGGCGGTGCGTTCTCCTCGGCGGTCCCGTCGGATCAGCCGCCGCGTCTGATGCGCTTTAGCAACGACGGCAACTTCACGCCGGACGTATCCGGGTGGGCGCCCATGCCGGTCGGCAGCAGCGTCTTCTGTCTCACGTTGTCGGGCGCTGACATCGGCGTGGGCGGCAGGATCGCCTCGGTAGGCGCGCACCCACGCAGGAACATCGCTGCGCTCGACAGCACAGGTGCCCTCAAGACCGGCTGGTATCCCACCAACGGCGCGAACGCTCCGGTCCGTGCGATCGAGGTGACGAACACAGGCCGCCTGCTCGTAGGCGGCGAGTTCACCACAATCGGGGGCCAGGCCCGCAATCGCATGGCCGAGCTCAACACCACTACGGGCGCACCGCTCGCCTTCAATCCCAACCTCAACGGGATGGTGCTGGACATCGAGTCGCGAACGGGCGACCCGATCTACATCGGCGGCCAGTTCACGGACGTGAGCGGGACCTTCCGAGCATACATCGCGGCGCTCGATGCGGCCGGGGCACCCACCTCGTGGTGTTCGACGGGTGCGGACGGCATCGTGCGCGCCCTTGCGCTCGATGGGGCGGCTGGCGAGGTCATCTACGTGGGTGGTGACTTCACCCACATCGCGGGATCGAGCAGGAATCGTCTCGCACGACTCGCCACGGCGAGCACCACGGTCGAGGCGTGGAACCCCGGACTGACGGGAACGACGGTCCAGGTGAACGCCATCGTGCCCGCCTCTTCGGTCGTGTATGTGGGCGGCAGCTTCACCGGGGCGGGTGCTGTGGCCCGGGCGAACGCGGCGGCGCTGAGTTCGAGCACCGGTGCGGCAAACAGCTGGGCCCCCAACCCCGCCGGTGCCGTCCGGGCGCTGGCCAAGGCGGGCGAGGTCGATGTGATCGTCCTCGGCGGTGATTTCATCACGATCGCCGGGCAACCACGGACGTACCTGGCAGCGGTCCGTCCCGATGGCACGCTTACCTCGTGGGATCCCGGCCCGAGCGCGGCCGTTCCGACGCTTGCGGTGAACGACACCGGGGTCGTGGCAGGCGGCGGCTTCGAGTGGCTGCACAATGACACCAACAACGGCCAATGGCAGGCTCCTGCGCGCTTCGCGTTCGATGACGCAGCTCCGGTCGGCGCCATTTCGATAAACGGAGGTGCCGCGAGCACGAGCAGCACGAGCGTGACCATCACGATCTCGATCACCGACGACTCAGCTCTCGTGACCCAGGGCTTCTCCGCGACGGGCTCCGGAGGACCGTGGAGCATGTCTGAGCCATTGTCTGCCACCAAGTCGTACACACTCCCCGCCGGCGACGGCACCAAGACGGTGTGGGCGCGTTTTGTCGACGAATCGGGCAACGTGCGCATCACGAGCGACTCCATCACGCTCACCACGCCGCCGGCCACCCCCATGCCCGTCTACCGCTTCTACCGGCCCTCCACCGGCACGCACTTCTACACGGCGGACGCCACCGAGATGGCGCGCGTGCGCGACACGATGAGCGCGACCTACAGCTTCGAGGGCGTCGGCTACTCCATCAACACCTCGAACCCCGCGAACAGCGTCCCGCTCTATCGCTTCTACAACGTCCGCACCGGCACGCATCTCTACACTGCCGATGCGGGCGAGAAGAACACCATCCTGGCGACGCTTTCGGGCACCTACTCGCTCGACGGTGTGGCCTACAACGTTTCGATGACCACCGGTACCCAGGTGTACCGCTTCTACAGCCCGAGCAAGGGCGTGCACTTCTACAGCTCCGACCCGACCGAGATCGCCTACGTGCGGGCGAACCTCGGCCACGTCTGGAGCTACGAAGGACCAGCGTACCGCGTGGGGCAGTAGCCGCATCGCGCGGGCAGCGCACAGCCGCAGGTCCCCGGACTCCGGTTCAGGGGCCTGCGTGTCGTCGCCCGTGACTGCTACCATGCGGCGGTACGGTCCCACGCTCACTATCGCGGAGGTCGCGCATGAAGCTCGCTCGCTGGCAGTACCGGCTCTCGGCTGCGCTCCTCGCGGGCGCGCTCGTGCTCTACGTGATCAGATGGACGGTGTTTCCCGGCGACGCGCTGCACGACGAGATGTGGCGCTTCCTCATCGGCGACATCGCCTTCCTGCTCATCCAGGTCCCGCTGGTGACGTTCGTCATCGACGGAGTGATCCGCTCCCGCGAGAGCGAGGAGATGCGGCGCAAGCTCAACATGGTGATCGGCGCGTTCTTCTCCGAGACGGGCACGGACCTGCTCGGTGAGATCGCGCGGGCGGACACGCGTCTGGTCGAGGTGTGCGAGGATTTCGTTCCCGAGGCGTCCTGGGATGCCGCGAAGTACTCTGACGCACGCCGTCTGATACGCGAGCATCAGCCTGCCATCGACCTGTCGGCCTGCGACCTGCCGCGTCTGCGCGCCTCACTCGAGACCGAGCGACCCTTCATGCTCTCGCTGCTCGCCAACCAGACGCTGCTCGAACACGAGACGTTCAGCGACATGCTGTGGGCGCTCACGCACCTCGGCGAGGAGCTGGCCGCGCGGCCCGACCTGACATCTCTCGGTCAGGCCGACGCCGCACACATCGCAGTCGACCTCACGCGGGCGTACTCGCTGCTCGGCGTGGAATGGCTCGCCTACCTCGAGCACCTTCAGACGGCGTATCCGTTCCTGTTCTCACTCGCGGTCAGGACGAACCCGCTCGACCCTGCGGCGAGTCCCGTGATCAGCGGGTAAAACGGGGGAGTCTGGCGGCTTCGGGTAGAATAGAGATTTCCGAGTCCCACCCGCCGCGTCGTCGCGGCGTCTCACGCACCGAAGGGGAGCGATATGACATCAGCCGATGAGCACGCCGCGCCCAGGCGCGAGACACCCGAGCAGACGTTCGACCGGTGGAGCCGCATGGCGTGCGACAGCAGCATCGTCGACGCGGAGCTCTATTCGCAGTACGACGTGAAGCGCGGCCTTCGCCACGTCTCGGGCAAGGGTGTGCTCGCCGGACTCACGCAGATCGGCGACGTGGTGGGCTCCGCGCCTGACGGTGATACCTACGTGCCGGCCCCCGGTCAGCTCGTCTACCGCGGCATCGAGATCAACGACCTCGTGAACGGCTTCCTTCGGGAGGGCAGGCTTGGCTTCGAGGAGACCGCCTACCTCGTGCTCTTCGGCGAACTGCCAGGCGCCGACGAGCTCCAGCTCTTCGAGTCGCATCTCGCGTCGTATCGTGAACTTCCGCGCCACTTCGTGCACGACGCGATCCTGCGCATGCCAAGCCGCGATGTGATGAACGCCATGGCGCGCGGCGTGCTGGCACTCTATACGCGCGATGAGAACGCCGAGGATACCTCGATCTCGGCCGTCCTTCGGCAGAGCATGCAAGTGATCGCCACGATCCCGCTGCTCGCGGTGTACGCGTACCAGGCATATGCCGACCAGTTTCTGCGCGAGAGTCTCGTGATCCACCGGCCCGACCCGGACCTCGGCACGGCCGAGAACATCCTGCACATGCTGCGCGCCAACAGCCGCTATACGGCACTCGAGGCGCGCGTGCTCGACCTGTCGCTCGTGCTCCATGCCGAGCACGGCGGAGGCAACAACTCCTCGTTCACCGCGCATGTGGTGTCCTCCACCGGAACCGACACCTACGCCACCATCGCGGCATCGCTCGGTTCGCTCAAAGGGCCGCGGCACGGTGGTGCGAACATCAAGATGGTCCGCATGTTCGACGATCTGCGGGAGAATGTCGGCGATTGGGACGACGACGACGAGATCTCCGAGTACCTCGACCGGATCCTGAACAAGGAGGCGTTCGACAAGTCGGGGCTCATCTACGGGATGGGTCATCCCGTGTACTCCGTCTCCGACCCGCGCACGATCATTCTGCGCGACTACGCACACGATCTCGCGGCGGCTAAGGGCTACGAGGAGGAGTACGCCCTGCTCACGAAGGTGGAGGATCTCGCACCCAAGGCGATTGCCAAGCAGCGAACGGTCTACAAGGGCGTGAGCGCCAACGTGGACTTCTACTCCGGCTACATCTACCGGATGCTCGACATCCCCGAAGAGCTCTACACGCCGCTCTTCGCCTGCTCGCGCACGGTGGGCTGGTGCGCGCACCGCATCGAGGAACTCGCCAACAACGGCAAGATCATCCGGCCTGCGTACAAGAGCGTGGCCGAGCGCCGCGACTACGTGCCGTTCGAGGACCGGTAGCCGGCCCGTCGGCCGGACCTCGGGCAATGGCGACCCTGTTCATCGACGCAGATGCGTGCCCTGTCACGCGCGAGGCCATCACGGCCGCCCGCGCTCGAGGCCTGCGCGTCGTGGTCGTTGCCAACGGCACGCAGAACCTCGAGCGGTACGCCTCGCGCAGTGGCGTGGAAGCCGTGCAGGTGAGCAGCGGTCGTGACGCGGCCGACTTCGCGGTGATCGAGCGCCTTTCGGCGGGGGATGTCGTCGTGACGCAGGATATCGGGCTGGCCGCCATGGCCATCGGCCGCAGTGCCGGCGCGATCAGCCCGCGCGGCCGCATCTTCCACCTCGCCACGATCGACGCCGAACTCGCGGTGCGTCACGCCGAGGCGAAGCTGCGCCGACAGGGCGGCAGGCATGGCGGACCGCCGAAGTTCACCGACGAGGACCGCGAACATTTCGTGGAGCAACTCGAGCGGCTGCTCACGCAGATGGGTGCTCAGGCGAGCCAGTGACCGCTCGGGAGTGCCGCGCCCACCACGCCGAAGACGATCGGCTCGCGTGTGAGCAGGCACGCCACACCGAACGCTCCGAACATTCCGCCGAAGACGGAGGGGATCTCTGAGGTGCCAAGCGATGACTCGGCGGCGAGGCCGGCCATCGTGCATTCCCGCCGACGCGGGCTGGACCGCTTCGTAGGCGAGCACCCGAGCGCGTTCGACGTGAAGGAAGGGCCGCCCCACGGGGGGCGGCCCTTCCGCATGATGGTCCGGCGAGTGCGCTACGCAGAAAGCTGGCGCTCCAACTCGTCGATCAGGTCGAATCGTTCCTCACCGGAGAGCGCCTCGAGGTACGCCTCGACCTCATCACACGGTGCGTCGGGGGAAAGTCCGAGCGCGGCCTTGATGGCCCGGTCGAGGCGGTGCCGGTTGCCGGTGTCGTTCTCCAGGTCGAGCACCCTGAACATCCAGCTCATGTGGCGCAGGTAGCACGTCATCGAAGCAACCCCCCGTTGCTGTGCCGGGCCTCGCCGTTCGTAAAGTTCGTACCCTTTGGCGGGCGCGTGCTGCACGCACTGTTGTTGTACCCGCGCGGCGGCGCGCTCGGACGCACTTGTGAGGCGTGTGCGCGCGGACTACGCTGAGCGCGTAGGATCCGCGCCGCACCTGAGGGGGACGCGCATGGACACGAACACCGCCTATGCTCCATCCGGTCAGCAGCCGGTGTCGCCTCCGCGCTATCCGCCCGCCCGCCGGCCGCACCCTCGGCCGCGGGTGCGCCCGCCCCGAAGAAGAAACGAAAGGGCTGCGTCATCGCCGTGGTCATGGCGGTGCTGCTGCTGTGCGGCTGCGTCGTCGCGGTCGCGGTCGCGCCGACCATCATGTCGGGTGATGGGGGGGCCGTCAACTACAACGAGGCCGATTTCGCCACGGTGATCGACAAGGTGGGCGTCACGTGGCCCGTCCTTCCCGAGGGCGAGGACCCGGAGGCCTACGAGCGCGTCTATGCGGGGCAGAAGCAGGTGGATGTCGTGCTCACCAGTTCCGAGGTCTCGGCCCTGATGTCGTTCAACCATGGTGAGTCATACTGGCCGATCAAGAGCATGGACGTGCAGCTCACGGGCGGCAACACGGCGAGTGCATCGATGGTCGTGTCGTACGCGGGACGCGACTGGCCGGTGGAGGTCTCGGGCAGTGGCGCCACGGCCGGTGGCGGGCTCGATCTGAGCTTGAGCTCGGCGACCGTGATGGGCATCGAGGTCCCTACCGAGTACCTGCCGCTGGGTTCGGACATCCTCGAGAACGTCATCAACCCGCGGCTGTCGCGAGCCGGCATCACCATCGATACGCTCGAGGGAACGGGCGACGGCGTCCGCTTCGTGGGTACGACATGGGAGACCGCGGAGTACGTGGCAAAGCCCTGACGGCGGCTAGCCCTTCGATGCGAGATAGGCGATGAACCGCTTGTCGGCGCCGCCGATGTGTTGCCGCAGCCAGCGAGTCACCAGCGGGTCCGGTGTCCACTCGAAGTGCTCCATGTGATGCTCCCTCAGGCCGGGGCGGTCGCGCCGCTCGGGTACACTGTTCTGAGTGAGGATCGGCATCCACGGTGGTCAGCGGGAGGGTCGAGCATGAACAAGCGCTTCATCGTCCCGGGCGTGGATGCGCGCACCACGCTTGCACAGGCTGCGCCGGCGCTGCTGCTCGCCAAGGCCGAACCGCTCTTCGACCTCGAGGACGCGGCGCGCGGTGGAGCCGATGCCGATGCCGTGCACGACATGCGTGTGGCCTCCCGGAGGCTGCGCGAGGCGATGCGGTTGCTCGGACCGCTCTACCCGCCGAAGGCGTTCGGCACATGGTACAAGCGCGTGCGCCGGATCACGCGTGCGCTCGGCCCGGTCCGCGACTCCGACGTGTTCATCGAGGACTTCACCAAGCTCGGCAACCACGTGGGCGCAGAGGGCAAGCGCGCCGTGGCGTTCATGGTGGGCTACCGGACGGGGCGTCGCGAGCACGAGCTCGACGTGCTCGATGCCGAGCTCGCGGGACTCGATCTCGCCGAGAACCGCCGCTCGTTCGAATCGTTCGCCCGCCGTCTGGCGGACCCGGCCTCGGCAGGTGAGCCGCTCGCCGGCTTCGCGTATGGAGCCGTCGCCGAGCGCGCCGCCACGGTGTTCGGCGCGCAGCCTGCCGCGCTCGTGTCCGAGCACGTCACGCGTCAGCACGAGCTGCGCATCGACTACAAGCGGCTGCGCTACGCCGTCGAGGTGTTCGCGCCCTGCTACGGCGACAGCTTCGACGACCTCCACGAGACGCTCACGGCATTCCAGGACACACTCGGCGACCTGCACGACATGCACGTGTTTCTGGAGATGCTGCGGGCACCGGAGCGCATCGAGGCGGCGGCACGCGCCGGTGTCTCCGCGGATGCTCTGGCCGAGGTCGAGGCGCTGCTGGAAGAGCGGGCGCATGCGGACTTCGAGCGCTTCGTGGGGCTGGTGAGCGCGCACCCCGCCGAGGCGCTGCTGCCCGAGCTGCTGCTGCCGCTCGCGCGAGTCCCCGAGCCCGAGATGCCGCCGGTGGAGCCGATCACTGCCGGCGTGTCCGAGGAGCTTGCCGTCGCGGCACCCGTGGTGGTGGGCGAGGAGCCCTGGGCGGAAGGATGGGACGCGGCGGAGACGGTCGTCGACACCGCACCGGTGGTCGATCCGGGAGACATCCCGGTCTAGATCCCCTTATGCCGGCCAAGCAGCCGGTCGAGGAGCGACAGTGCCTTCAACTGCTCGATCCGCGAGCGCTGCGCCTCGAGGTCGGCGGCGAGCTTCTCGGAGCGCGAGCGCTCCACCTCGAGCGCCTTCTGCTGCTCCTGGGCGACGCCACGCGCCCACGCCACCTGCGCCATGAGGTTCGCACGGTCGGCCTCCAGCTGGCTGATGCGCGCGAGCGCGGTACCGGGCTTGGTCTCGACGTCCGTCGTCTTGGCGGTCGCGGGTCCCTTCGGCGCTTTGGACGGGCGCTGCTTCGCGTCCGGCGCCTTCTTCAGCGTGACCAGCTTGGCCGGTGCGACGCGCGACCCCTTCTTGGACTTCTTGCCGTGCTTGGCCACGCCACCACTCCTTCGCGCGCTCGCTGTCCAGCCGAGTGTAGCGCATGCGCACGGTCGCACCGCGGGTGAGCGTGTAGACTACAGGGGCGGCCGAATCCGACCCTCAGGAGCCCAATGGAGATCGAGCGCAAGTTCCTCCTGCCCGAGTTGCCGGTCGATGTCGCGGAGGCTCCCTCGACGCGTCTTCGGCAGGGCTACCTTGCCATCGGGCCGCACGACGAGGTGCGGATCAGGGACGCGGGCGGGGTGTTCACGCTCACCGCGAAGTCAGGCGCAGGCATAGAGCGCGAGGAGAGTGAGACCGAGATCACGCGCGCACAGTTCGAGGCGCTGTGGGCGAGCACCGAGGGGCGCCGGATCGAGAAGCGACGTCACCTGCTGGCCGAAGGCGATGTCACCTATGAGGTGGACGTCTTCGAGGGCTCGCTTCAAGGTCTTCTCCTGGCGGAGGTCGAGTTCCACTCCCTCGACGAGGCGCGCAGTTTTGAGCCACCGGCCTGGTTCGGCCCGGAAGTCACCCACGACATCGGCTACAGCAACGCCGCCCTGGCGGTCCGCGGGCTTCGCGGCGGGACGCCCGCGTGAGGCTCGCCGCGATCGACATCGGCTCAAACTCCATCCGGGCCACCATCGTCGAGGTGCCGGTGGGCGGCCCTCGCGTGGTCCTGGATGAAGAGCGCGCGTTCGCGCGCCTGGGCGCGGGACTTGCGCAGACAGGCCGCCTGTCGGATGCGGCTATCGAAGTGAGCGTTCACGCGCTCGACATGATGCTGCGCATCGCGCGTGAGTACGACGTGACCCATGTCCGCGCCATCGCCACCGCGGCGGTGCGAACCGCGAGCAACGGCGAGGCGTTCGTCCGCCGGCTCAGAGATGAGCTCGGGCTCGAGGTCGAGGTGATCACCGGCGAGCAGGAAGGCATGCTGGCGCTGCTATCGGCCGTCGAGAGCCTGGCGCTCTCGGGCAGGGTGGCGGTCGTGGATATCGGCGGCGGCTCCGTGGAGATCGTTCGGGCGGCCGGTCGTGACGTCACCTGGGTCGTGTCGCTGCCACTCGGCGCCGTCGTGCTCTCGGACCGCTTCCGCACCGACGACCCAATGCCGAAGGGGCAGTACCGCAAGCTCGGCGAACACGTCCGGCAGGCGCTCGCGGGCGGTCTGCCCGAGGCCGCGCCGTCCGAGACGCTCGTAGGGTCGGGAGGCACCGTCACGACGCTCGCGGCGATGATCGCGGCCGAGCGCGATCCGGGGCTGGCGAGCATGCATGGCTTCGAGTTCGGCCGGGACGAATTGAGCGGGCTTCGCGGACGCCTCGCCCGAACCACCGCGAAGGAGCGCGCCGCCATCAGGGGGATGTCCGACGGCCGCGTGGACCTCATCGTCGCGGGCGCCGTCGTGCTCGACGAGGTGATGGAGGCGCTCGGTGCGACGCGAGTCATCGCAAACGCCCGGGGCATGCGCGAGGGCATCATCATCGACACGGTCGAGCGGGAGCGGGGGCCGGCGCCACAGGCCGACCGCATGCGATCGGTTCGCGAGTTCGGCAGGCAGTGCCGGCATGACGTGGCACACGCCGAGCAGGTGTGCCGTCTGGCGCTGCAGCTGTTCGACGAGTTGCGCGAGTTGCTCGGCCTGGCCGATGCCGACCGGCCGCTTCTCGAGGCCGCTGCGCTCCTGCATGACGTGGGCTATCACATCTCCTACGAGCAGCATCACAAGCACAGCTACCACCTCATCTCTCACGCGGCGCTCCCGGGTTTCGGCGCCGACGAGCGACGGATCATCGCCGCAGTCGCGCGGTATCACTCAGGCTCGCTGCCGAAGACGAAGCACGAGGCGATGCAGGGGTTGGACACCGACGATCGCCGGCTGGTGTCGAGGCTTGCGGCGCTCTTGCGGACGGCTGACGGCCTGGATCGTTCCCACGGTCAGCGCGTGAGCGAGGTGCGCGCCAGCCTCCGCGAGGGGCAGGTGACGCTGACGATCTCCGGACGTGCGCCGCTCGATATCGAGATGTATGCCGGCGAGCGGAAGGCGGACCTGCTCGCGCGGGAGATGAACCGGGACATCGCAGTCACCGAGGCGACTGCGGACTGAGGGCCTGGCTTAGCGGGGATCGAAGTTCCCGCATGCTCTGCCGGCTGCATCACACGCTACCGCACCTTCCTGCCCGTCCCAAGTGGCGCCGCGATTCCGGGGCATGCGCGCGCCCGGTACGGCTACACTGGACAGAGGGCGGGAATCACGGCGCGAGGGGATGGGGCGGCATGACGGTGAGCAAGACGGTCAAGCTCGATGCTGCGGAGCTGTACGTGAACCGGGAGACGGCGCTGCTCGACTTCCAGGACCGGGTCCTGGAAGAGGCGTGGGATCCCTCGAACCCGCTCATCGAGCGCGCGAAGTTCCTCGCCATCTTCAGCTCCAACCTGTCCGAGTTCTACATGGTGCGCGTGGCCGGCCTCAAGCAGCAGATCGCGGCCGGCGTGACCGGCCTCTCAGACGACGGACTCACCGCCGCCGAGCAGCTCGCCCTGGTCCGCGAGCGCATCCCGCGCATGCTCACCTCGGCGCGTGACTGCTTCAACCAGCTGAAGCATGAGCTTGCCGAGACGGGCATCAAGCTGCTCGACTATGCGGAGCTCTCCGACGACCAGCGAGCCGTGGCGGACGCGTACTTCACCTCAGACGTATTCCCGGTGCTGACGCCGCTCGCATTCGATCCCGGCCGGCCGTTCCCGCACATCTCGAACCTGAGCATGAACATCGCGATCGTCGTGGCGGATCCGGACGGCGAGGAGCGCTTCGCGCGTGTGAAGGTGCCCAAGGCTTTGCCGCGTCTGGTGCCCGTATCGGCGCCGGCCGAGCCGGGCCGGGAACACGCGTTCGTATGGCTCGAGCAGCTCGTCTCGGCTCACGCCGGCGTGCTCTTCCCGGGCTATCAGGTGGTGGCGAGTCACCCCTTCCGGATCACCCGTGACGCAGAGATGATCATCCAGGAGCTCGAGGCCGACGATCTGCTTGAGAGCATCGAGCAGGGCATCCGGCGCCGCCGCTTCGGGTCGGTCGTGCGCATGACGGTGGAGCCCACGATGCCCGAGCATATCCGCGACATCCTCGTGGAGAATCTCGACATGGACGCCGCTGACGTGATCACGATCGAGCCGCCGCTTGGGATGAGCGACCTGTCCGCACTGGCCAGGATCGACCGCCCCGATCTCAAGTTCCCGACCTTCGTGCCGGCGCTGACCGTTCAGGTCAGTGACGGGGTCGAGAGCGACATCTTCACGGCGATCCGCGAGCACGATATCTTGCTGCACCACCCCTTCGAGTCGTTCCAGCCCGTGGTCGCATTGATCCACCAGGCCGCGCACGACCCCGATGTGCTCGCCATCAAGATGACGCTCTACCGCGTGGGCACCGATTCACCCATCGTCGAGGCGCTCATGGATGCCGCGCTCGCCGGTAAGGAGGTCGCGGTCCTCGTCGAGCTCAAGGCGCGCTTCGATGAGGAGAGCAACATCGAGTGGGCGCGTGCGCTCGAGGCGGTTGGCGCGCACGTGGTCTACGGTCTCGTGGGGCTCAAGACACACAGCAAGGTGGCGCTCGTGGTGCGCAGGGAGTCGGGCAAGATCCGGCGCTACGTCCACATCGGCACCGGCAACTACAACACGGTGACGGCGACGCTCTACACAGACCTCGGCCTGCTCACGTGCGATGACAAGATGGGCGAGGACGCTTCGGCGTTGTTCAATCTCGTGACCGGATATGCCCGCAAGAACCCGTACAAGCGCTTCCTGGTGGCGCCGGTCGACCTGCGCGAGGGCATCACCAAGTTGATCCGACGCGAGATGGAGCATGCGCGCGCGGGCCGCGAGGGCCACATCACCTTCAAGATGAACTCGCTCGTGGACCAGAAGATGATCGCGATGCTCTATGAGGCGTCGCAGGCCGGTGTGAAGATCGACCTGCTGGTGCGCGGCGTCTGCTGTCTGCGCCCGGGAGTGCCCGATGTGAGCGAGAACATCCGCGTGCACAGCCTCGTCGGCCGATTCCTCGAACACAGCCGCATCTACTTCTTCGGCAACGACGGCGAGCCCGATGTGTACATCGGCAGCGCGGACCTCATGCCGCGCAATCTCGATCGCCGTGTCGAGGTGCTGGCGCCGGTGCGCGATCCCAAGCTCGTGAAGCGGCTTCAGGATGAGATCCTCGGCGCGTATATGAACGACAACATGAAGACGCGCGTGATGCGTCCCGACGGCACCTACGGGCGCATCGTGCCCGCCCCGGACGCATCGCCGCGCTTCGCCCAGGCCGAGCTGGCGACGATCCGCACGAGCATCATCCCGAAGCGCAAGCGCAAAGGGACGCCTCAGAAGCGCAAGAGCAGCCGAGGTAAGGGGCAGCGATGAGCAAGCACGACGCGAAGAAGTCGCACGACGATTCGGCGAAGGAGACGTACCACGCCGAGGTCGAGGCCCCCGGCACCAAGCCGAAGAAGATGAACACCGACGAGTACCTTCGGGAGCTCGAGAAGCTGCAGATCGAGCTCGTGAAGCTGCAGGAGTGGGTGAAGCGCGAGGGACTGCGCGTGGTCGTGGTCTTCGAGGGGCGCGACGCCGCCGGCAAGGGCGGCGCCATAAAGCGGATCACCGATGCGCTCAATCCCCGCATCTGCCGGGTGGTGGCGCTTCCTGCACCGACTGACCGCGAGGAGTCGCAGTGGTACTTCCAACGCTACGTGGCACAGCTGCCCGCTGCCGGCGAGATCGTGCTGTTCGACCGGTCCTGGTACAACCGGGCAGTCGTCGAGCGCGTCATGGGTTGGTCCACCGAGGAGCAGGTGCAGGAGTTCTTCCGCGACTGCCCGGAGTTCGAGCGCATGCTCAAGCGCAGCGGCATCATCCTCATCAAGTACTGGTTCTCGATCTCAGACGACGAGCAGGACCGGCGCTTCCAGGAGCGCATCGACGACCCGCTCAAGCGCTGGAAGTTCTCGGACACCGACCTGCAGGGCCGCGACCGCTGGGAAGAGTTCTCCCGCGCCAAGGACGAGATGTTCAAGTACACGGACACCAAGGAGTCGCCGTGGTGGGTCGTGGAGGGTGACGTCAAGAAGCGCGCACGCCTGAACTGCATCCATCATCTGCTCCAGCAGATCCCCTACGAAGACGTGGTGCCCGAGCCGTTCAAGCTGCCGCCACGCAAACAGTCGACCGGCGGCTACGTGCGTCCGCCGATCGACTCGCAGACCTACGTGCCCGAGGTGTACTGAGCAAGGGCGTCAGGCGCCGGTGACCGCGGCGAACGGTGAAGACCTCCACATACCCGCAAGCGATGCATGCGTACGCCGAGAGCTCGGCGTGGTCCGTCCAGCCCTCGGCACGGCTCGGGATGTCGTGTGCATCGTGCTGGGCGCTGAGGCTCCCGTGGTCCATGATCGCCCGGCTCATCGGCGAAATCATCCACTTCGGGAATGCCGTCGATGGTCGCTCCCCCCTCCGAGAGTGACGCTCGATGAAGCTATACCCCGAACACGTGACGGGCGTGCCGTAACTCGGGTCGAAGCGCCGACGTTCTCCTGCAAGGGAGAGCGAACGGCACCAATCGGGGGATGGGCGGACATAAGCCATGGTCGAACGCGACACCACGCACCGCACGCTCGAACGGGTGACGAACGACGTCGTCCGGCGCTTCTCGAACCTTCCGGTGCAGCCGGCTGACGATCTCATCCCGCTGCCGAGCGAGGAGTGCGTGTGCGGACGGGAGCGCTTCGGTGGGCCGATGAGCGGGGTCGTCACGGTTGCGGCACCCGTGGGCCTGTGTCAGCAGATGGCCGGCGAGGCGCATCAGACCGATGGGGCGAGCGGGGATGCGATGCTGTGCGCGTCTGCGACCATCTCCGAGCTTGCGAGCACCATCGCCGGTCGTGTCATCGCAGCGCTGATGCCGGAGCAGTCGTACACGCTCTCGAGGCCGGTCGTCGAGCGTGCCTCGTACCACGATTGGGTCGTGATGAGTTGTGCCGGCGGGACCGTGCGCCTGAGCGTTGCGGGTCGTCCGCTGCTCGCGTCGCTGATCCTTCTGCCTTCTTAGCGAGGCGGAGCCACCTCCCCAAGGATGCGCCGCCGCTGCCCGCACGGCGCTCTTCCGCTATCATGCGGCCTACCGCCGCACGCTGCGGCGATGGGAACAGGGGAGGGGTGCTGCATGGCTTCGGAGAACCGTATCGGTGGCAAGATCACAACGCTGCGCGAGTCGCTCGGCCTTTCGGTTGAGGATCTGGCGGAACGCAGCGGCTGCGACACGACCACGATCGCACATCTCGAGAGCGGCGAGTACGCGCCGTCGCTCACCCCACTCATCAAGCTTACCCGCGCGCTGGGCGTCCGTCTCGGCACGCTGCTCGACGACGAGATCGAGCTCGGCCCGATCGTGACACGCCACGGTGACGCCGAGGCCATCTCCCGTCTGCGCGACCTGGAGACCGTGAGCGATGCCGGCGTGCTCGGCTTCTTCTCGCTTGCGAGCGGCAAGTCCGCTCGTCACATGGAGCCGTTCCTCATCGACGTGCAGCCGGCGGCGCCGGGCGGGCACAAGCTCTCGAGCCACGAGGGCGAGGAGTTCCTCTACGTGCTCGACGGCGCGATCGAGGTCGAGTACGGCAAGGAGACCCGGACGCTCACAGTGGGGG
>WOYI011101218.1_pt1 | contig 34390 bp, 33 predicted proteins | sample 6423411 | NCBI WGS metagenome assembly WOYI01 (sample SAMN13441803, study PRJNA592873) | oil field metagenome | biome: oil field; feature: oil-well bore; material: oil-contaminated soil; isolation source: oil-contaminated soil from oil-well borehole | place: Germany: Wietze | collected 2016-10-18 ...
GTATAAAATTAAAGGCTGCTCAATAGCAGCCTTCAATAAAAACCTAAACCAAACTTAAGAAAAATGAACCGGTATTTGAAAACCGGTGTGAGTTATAAATATTGTTTGTGTCAATTATTACTTACCGATCCCAAACCATCGATATCTTTTGTTACGTTTGGATTTCCTTTATACCAAACTTTGCCAACTCCTTCAATTTTGGTGTATAAATTATCGGTGGCATAAACGCTTCCGGTGCCAACACCTTCAATCTCGAAATGCACATCTTTGGTTTTTAATTCATCGGCATCCACGTGCCCCGCCCCCGATAATTTTACGTTCAACTTTTCAGCCATCCCGTTTAAACTAACCAAAACACCGCCTTCGCCAATAACATCCACTTCCCGGGCTTTCATTTTCAGGTCGACGTTGGCGCCACCTTGTACCTGTATTTTAATGTCCTTAAGATCGAGGTACCCTTCAGAGTCGAGGCTCAAACCACCTTCAGCTTTTATTTCTTCGAGATTTTTTATGGTAATGTACAACCTGATGCGGCGGTAACTTAAATAGTCGCGGTTCATTACCAGGCTCAGTTCATCGCCCCAATTTCTAACTTTCAGGACATCGAACATATCCTCGCTGGTAGTTTTAACAGTCAGCGCCACTTTATCGCCTTGTGAAAGATAAACCTTGTATCCGCCTTCGAGATAAATCGTCGAAAAATCAGAAATCTGATAATCTTTGCTTACCCAGTTATCATTGTCTTGTGCAAACACATTTAAAGTTGTGGTAAATACCAATAAAATGGAAGCCAGTGTTTTCATATACCTTGTAAATTGTAAAGCGAATGTACAAGAACAACGCTTTTAAAGCTTCTTTATTTCGATAAACAGGGGATTTTAATAGACGAATGCAGGACTAAGCCCCCGGACTGATAAAATGCGTGTGAACTATGATTGACTTTCGGTTTTTGAAATCTTGTACAGAAATATTAAACCATACAAAACCATTAGCGAAATAGTAATCAAAATAAAATATTCGATTACCGCGCGACTTGAAACGAGTAATTTCTGAAAAGAATAAACCATTGCAGCCATATCCGCAACACCCAGAGATAGAAGAATCCATCCTGTTTTATTCTGGGTTAACAGAATTGAAAGGATGATCCAAAACAATCCAAATGCCACATAAATTTCGGCGTGTTCGCCATAACCACGATATATTTGAAACGCGCCATAAACAAACGGGATCAACCCTGTGCCAATCAAACTTCGGATAATGCTTTTTTTTATCTTTTTCCGGGCTTCGGTATTTTGCGGAACCGGAAACCACGAGAACAGCAATTTCTCTTCCCTGAATTTTTCAGAAAACAAATCGTGTTCCGTATAAATGATACCTCTTTTAATGGCTTCCTGAATAGCCATATCTGCCGCTTTTTTTGTGTAATATGATCTCCTCTTAAGCACATTCAGCAACTCTTCATCACTGTATTTTGGAATCAGTTCTTCGTAACCCGGCAAATTATCAGACGGTAAGCTTCGAGACATTTTTATTAACTTTGGCGAGAAATAGTTCAAAAATTAAAGTTGAAGTAAACAAACACAAAAAACAAATAAGATGTACAATTTTGAATATAAAAATCCGGTTAAAATCATTTTTGGGAAAGCAAGTATTGCGAAGGTTGTAAACGAAGTTCCCTCCAATGCAAAAGTATTAATGATTTATGGCGGTGGAAGTATCAAACGCACCGGCGTTTACGAACAGGTAAAAACGGCGCTTAGGGGAATTGAACTGCTTGAGTTTGGAGGAATAGAAGCCAACCCGCATTACGAAACCTGTATGCAGGCAGTAGAAATGGTCAAAGCTGAAAACATCGATTATTTGTTGTCGGTTGGTGGAGGTTCGGTACTCGATGCCACCAAGTTTGTTGCAGCAGCTACTCTTTACAAAAATGGCGATCCGTGGGATATCCTCACAAAACCGGGAACAGTAGTTCAGGCGGCTTTGCCTATCGGAGCGGTACTGACTTTACCAGCCACCGGATCAGAGATGAATGGAAATTCGGTTATAACGCGCGCCGAATACATGCAAAAGCAATCTTTTAATTCTCCGTATGTAATGCCGCAGTTCTCAATACTCGATCCTGAATGTGTTTTTACGCTTCCCGACCGGCAGGTGGCCAATGGTGTAGTTGATGCGTTTGTTCATGTTCTCGAGCAATACCTCACATTTCCGCTAAATTCTCCACTCCAGGACCGAATGGCAGAGAGTATTTTGATCACTTTGATTGAAGAAGGGCCAAAAGTGCTGGCCAATCGAAATGATTACGATGCAGCAGCAAACTTTATGTGGAGCGCTACTATGGCCTTGAATGGAATAATTTCAGTTGGTGTTCCCCAGGATTGGGCGACTCATGAGATTGGTCACGAACTTACTGCTTTCCATGGCATCGATCACGGACGGACCTTGGCAATTGTACTGCCGGGAATGATGAATTTGAAAAGAGAAAACAAAAAAGAAAAGATCATACAATATGGCGAGCGAATCTGGGGAATCACTGATGGCGGGGTTGACGCACGAATTGATGCGGCTATTGCCAAAACCGTATCATTTTTCGAGTCGCTAAGTGTACCTACTACCCTCCCGGAATACGATGTTCCGGCAGAAACCATCGAAAAAATCACTTTACGTTTCAAAGAAAATCAAATGAAAATTGGAGAGAAAGGCGATATCGATTTTGCAGGCATCGAAGCAATATTAAAAGACCGCTTATAATCCGGCTTATTTTTTAGACTGCAGGTAATCGTTTGTCATCGAATCGTAGGTTTGCATAAGCTGAATCAATATTTGATTTTTAGCATTGAATGTTAAATTTTCGACTTGCCTCACCGGAAGAATTTTTGGCGAAGTACCCGTAATACAAAGTGCATCGAACTTTTGTAAATCCGAGAGCTTAACCTGTTCTTCTTTCCGGTTGAGTCCCAGCAAAGTGGCACATTGCAATGTTTTTTGGCGGGTAATACCCACTAAAACCTGCCCAGCCGGAGGAGTGATTAAACTACCGTCTTTTACAAAAAACACATTGCTCCGGCTCCCTTCTGTAACCGAATAATGTTGGTCAACCAATAAGACTTCGTAAAAGCCTTTTTCGCTGATCAATTGATTGGCCTGTTCGCGAACTTTAGTTTGAAAAACCTTCGCATTGGGATTCATGCGCTCGGCATGCAACAAGCCACACACAACCCCATCTTTGTACATACCCGCGGAAGGATAAGAATGCGAAATAAAAAATGCTTTGAGGTTTATCTTACACGAAAGCAGGACATTCCCTTCTTTCACATCGTTAACTTTAATAAGTTCAGCAAGGAACTCAATAATCTTCTCCGGCGAAAACGGGATTATTTTTCCGGCAAGTTTTGCCGATTGGTACATTCTATCCAGATGATCTTCAAGAAATAAAGGAATTCCCTCTACTATACGAATCACTTCGTACACGCCACCTTCATTTTCTGAAGCAATAAACTGCTGGTTGTCGGTAAGTATACCGTTCAGGCTGAAATATTTATGAATGGGTAAAACCGCCATTTTGTTGTTTTGCGGTAAATTTATCAAAAGCCTGGCAAACCAACTATATTCAATAAGAAAAGTAAGTGTTTCTAACGATTTTTGATAAAAAGCATGCCCCAATCAGCCCTGAACCTGCAAAGTCTCAGTAACTACATTTTTGTAACTCCGCCCTATTGGTAGTTTTTTACCCGGAATTTCAATGGTTGTTGAAGAAAAAGCTTCAATTTTCGACAGCGATACAATATAAGATTTATGAATTCGCATAAAATCCTGATCCGGTAATTTAGCCGCCATGTTGTTCATGCTGTTCTTGGTAATTATCTTTCGGTTTTCAGTAAAGATTTGCACATATTCGCTTAACCCTTCTATATACAGGATTTCACTGAGGTGTATTTTAATCACTTTCTTGTTTTCTTTTACATAGATAAACTCTTCTTCGCTGTTATGATTTAAAGCCGGTTGCTCGAATGAAGGACGTCCTTCTTCTGTATTATTTGTTTGGTAATACTTATCTACCGATTTCAGAAAGCGTTCGAATGTGATTGGTTTTAACAGGAAATCGATTACATCGAGTTCAAATCCTTCGATTGCATATTCGCGATATGCGGTAGTAATAATCACTTTGGGAGGGTTTCGAAGCGTTTTAAGAAATTCAATTCCGGTAATCTGCGGCATTTGAATATCCATGAACATGAGATCCACATGATGGCTTCGAAGTTCGTGTAGCGCTTTCATGGCATCGCCGCATTCGGCAACAATTTCGAAATTTTCCAATTTGCTGATGTGGCTCCTCATTAAATCGCGTGCGAGAGGCTCATCATCCACAATGAGGCATTTAGTTTTCATGGTAAGTACGACTAGCTTTTGTTTTCTGTTTCTGTTCTTTATTAGTCCAAATCTGTTCAGGATATTACAAATTTCACCCAAAAATCTCCAAACTTACTTCTCTGAAATTGTCGTCAATGTTCTCGATCAGTCGGTGTTTTCCACGAAATTTGTATTGCAAACGTTGTTTGGTTATTTCAATTGCATTGTTATCGCCCAGGCGAAAACTGTCTTCACTCCAAAGAGTATAAGAGTAGAGCAGGTATTTTCGTTCAGTTTTTATTAAGACTGTCATTTCAAACGAATTGTTACAAGAATTCACCAAATTTATTGCATCGTTTAATATCGGGAGCAACAAAAGTGGCGGAACTACAAAGGGTTTGAGATTTCCACTAACAATAAAATTAATTTCCATACGCTCCTTCAAAACCAGTTTATGAATATCAACAAATTCTTCCAGCAATTCGGTATCCAGTTGCAAGGAAATCACCTCTTCTTTTCCTTCGAAAAGAAAACGATTCAGAAACCCGGATATTTTGATGATCATTTCCGAGGCTTTCTCAGGATTTGATTCAGTAAGGTCTTCCATGCGTTCAATTAGCGAAAGTATAATACGTGGTTGCAGGCGATATTGAAAAATCTCGAGATCGGTTTCTGCTTTTGTAAGTAGAAGTTCTTCTTTGTTGTTTTCGGCACCGTACCACGAGTAGCCGGCTTTAATGGCCAGAAAAACGAAAATGATATAATGATTTCCCAATCCGCTAACCAGTATATTTCTAAGATTCAAATATCCCGGAGCAAACATTTTTGAAGGATCGAAAACTGCAAACACAAGAAAGTTACTCACCAGCAGCTCCAGTACCGAGAAAACAATAAGCAAAACAAGTACCCCTAACACCAACAGAAGATAGCGCCGGTTGAAAAAGAAAGTTGGCACCAGCCAATATGCAATCAGATAGGTATGAACTACGAAAACAGGGAGTGTAATCAGGTAATACATAAACCACACAAAATACTCCCTGCTTTCTTTGCCCACGCTTTGGATCAAAGTAAACGAAACGATCCAGGTAAGCCAGAAAAGCCCGTGCAAAACCTGCTTACGTTTATCGATATGTTTGCTGAGGATATTCAATTGCTTCTTTTAATTCAAGTTCAACCTTATATACTTGTTCTTCATTCTGAATATTCAAACTAAAACCATCAGTTTTATACAAAAGCGCCAAACGTTTCTTTAGATTTCCGAGACCTTTGCCAACTTGTTTTTCATGCTCGCTGCCAGGAATTGGTTTGGGTTTGCTGTTTGAAGTGCTGATGTGGATGTTACCCGGTCCGGCTTTTACACTGATCTCAATCCACGGAACCCCAGCATCGAGACTGCTACCGTGCTTAAAACAATTTTCGACAAGAATAAACAAAATCATAGGGGGAATTCGCACGGCATTTTTGGTAAGCATGGTGTCGAATTTCACTTTTAATCGTTTTCCATAGCGAAGTTTCTCCAGTTGTATATAATTCTCCACCAAACTGATTTCCTGTTCAATGTCGACCAGTTCTTTCTGACTTTCGTCGATGATATAATTCAAAACAATCTTCATCCGGTGAATCACATTTTTTGTTTTCGAAGGATCGAGTAACGAAAGCGCGTACAAGTTGTTGATCGTGTTAAAAAGAAAATGCGGATCGAACTGCGAACTCAGGAGTTTCTTCTGGTCTTCGCGGGTTTGGGCTTCCAATCGTTTTCTGATCCGTTCTGTGTAGAGGTAGTCTTTTACATATTTTGCAATACAAAGAACAGCCACAATAAACGACATATCCTTGGTATTCGCAATGATAAACCGAAGATTCATTATACCCGTTTCAGGGATATTTTGCGGAGCTATTGACGCGTAAAATATGGTGGAGGAAGTAACCAGTTTTAAGGCCGATAAACCAAAGCCCACCAAAACAAACAGAAGGATGAACCAGGCAACTTTCGACTTCAGCAAAAACTCAGGAATAAGCAGAAAAATGGTGATTAATGCATACGAAAAAAAGAAAAGTGCATTTACAAAGGTGAGAACCCACATTTTCCAAAACGATTCGTTGGGATGCTGCCCGGAAAGAACAAGTGAAAAGAGAAAGACCATGCAAGCAAAAAACAAAATATGCCTGCTTCCACGATAAATAAGGCTTTTGCTGTATAAAAATTTGTCGATCATCGCAACAGTTTCAGGAATACTTCGAAACAACAATTATTGCTGCCATAATTTAGTTCATATTTTTTCGGATAAAGAATTTCGAGACGTTTTTTTACATTATTCAAGCCAATTCCCCCACCCGGTTTTAATTGCAGTTCTTTTCCCTGCTTCGGCGCCATATTGTTAGCCGCAAAAGTCATTGTTTTTTCGTTTGCATCCAAGCTTATTCTCACAAATGGTTTCTCAGGATCGAGTGAACAACCGTGTTTAAAACAGTTTTCTACAAAAGTGAAAAGCACCATCGGTGCGATTGACCAATCTGCCGTATTTCCGCTTACCGAAAAATCAAGTTGCAGCCGATTGCCATAGCGCATCTTTTCCAGGTCGATATAGTTTTTAACCAATGTTATTTCTTTATCAAACAAAATTTCACGTTCGTTACATTCATACAATACGGCTCTTAGCAGGTCCGATATTTTAGCAATTCCTTCGGAGGTTTTTGCCGTATTTTCGAGCGATAATGCATATAAATTATTCATGGTATTAAACAGAAAATGCGGATGTAGTTGGGTGCGTAACAGGTTCAGTTCATTTTCGAGGTTCTTTTTTTCAACCAGGTGTTTCTCTTCCTGTTGCCTGATCCAGATTTTATAGAAACGAATAGCAAAAGCGATTCCCACCATAAAATTGGTTTCGAGCATCAGATAAATATAGGTTACCCCAAATAATGAATCGGCGGTTATTGGCAGACCATTGATTAAACGCAAAAAAATCCTCTCACCCAGTGTTACACTTCCCAGCAAGAATACTAATGCCAGCAAGGCTACCAATAGTTTTTGAGTTCGAAGATAATAAGGCAATATTCCGTAAATGGTGAAGTAGGTTGCCAGCATAATTAAAGGCAGCATCACACTGGTTTCGAGTAAATGAAGATTGATATTCTTCCCATACTTTCCAAAAAACAGTCCAAAAAAAGCGACATAAAATGCCCAGAAAAGCAAATGAAGGAGGATTCGTTTAAGTGAGATTTTCATGGGCAAGTTCGCAGAATTTAATTCAACCAACTATTTTTCATCTAAATATAAAAACTTCCTGATTATCAGAGGTCAAAACCACCGAAAATGGACGATTAAAACAAGCCGGTAGCAGATACACAGATGACTTTTGCATAAAGATAGACGTTATTTACTGAAAAAACCCCGTGCCCATCGCACGGGGTTGCATTTCTGAAAAATCACTCTAAAACTCACTATCGGGTATACCCCTTTTTTCCAAAATAAAAACCCTGCCCTCTGGCAGGGTTTTTTCTTTTCATACTTCTATGAAAAAAATTGCGCTGTTTAATTAATATACTAAAGACTTGCTTGAAATTCTTCTTTCACCAAGTCTGGAAAATAGCATGCAATCAGTCCAAGATACTCGTCGAGCGACTTTTTGTTCTGGCAAATAACCCGTTGTGCATAGTAACCTACCCTGTCAAGTTTCATGTTCATTTCGGCTTCAGGAATTTCCTGGAAACGTTTCTCGATCTTTTTTACACCAAAAACACCGTTGGTACAGGTGTACTGAATCTCGAATTCTTCGTTGCGAACAATAAAAGTGCGGCATTTCTTTTCTTGCAAGACGGCAATTTTTACCGTGTTGGTTGCATTTTCATATTTCAGATCGTAGGTATCGAGAACTTTATTGTCGTACACCATCGGAGCATCCGAGCGTGTAATTTCATATTGTCCAAGATCGCTTAAAGAGTTTCCAGTCATTGCTTTGCCGTCTTTGATTTTGGCATTCGCAAACACGCTAAAGAGTGCGAGACAAACTGTTAATAGAAATAATTTTGTTTTCATGTTTCTGCTGTTTAAATGTTTTACTGAACCAAAGATATGTAACACACTGACAGCGCGCCACTTAATTCAGCAATCAACCATGATGTGCCCACAAACGACAAATTTTATCCTGCAAAATAGCTTTGCGTTCGATGGCAGGTGAAACAAAACACTTGCCCCAAAAAAGCTACATCTTGCAGATTGTTTCTACCGTTTCGACACTGAAATCACCGAATACAGGGAATAAACCGTGTTTGTCGATTTCCGGGAAAGAAGGTATTAACAGGCATTCGGAATTTACGGTATTATCCTTTTCTTTGTATTAATCATGGAAACAGCACCTGTTAGTCAGATCAAAAACGAATTGAAAAATTTGCCGGCTGAAGAGCTGAGCGAAATGATTTTGCGTTTGGCTAAATTCAAAAAAGAAAATAAGGAATTGCTCAGCTACCTGCTTTTTGATGCCCTTAACGAAGAAGAATATATCCGTCAGGTGAAAGAGGAAATTGATCTGCAATTTTCAGGTCTCAACCGGAGCAGTTTTTACCTGGCTAAAAAAACAATTCGTAAGGTATTGAGAACCACATTAAAATATATCCGGTTTTCGCCAAAACCCGAAACTGAAATTGAATTGTTGCTGTATTTCTGCCAAAAATTGAAAGACTCAAAAATCAATTATAAATCGAGTCGGGTGATTTTCAACCTCTATCTGAACCAGGTAAAACGTGTTCAGAAAGTAATTTCACAACTTCACGAAGACCTGCAATATGATTACCGCGAAGCACTCGAAGCATTATAAACCATTGTTCCGGGCATTTGTTGTATCATTCAAAATAATAACATGACGAGTATATTCTGGTTCCGGCGCGATTTACGATTAAAAGACAATACTACCTTGATCGAGGCACTTTCAGGCAAATACAAAATTATTCCGCTTTTTATTTTCGATACAAACATCCTCGACGAGCTGCCCCGCGACGATGCCCGTGTGTATTTTATTTATTCAGAACTAAAAAAACTCGATTCTCAACTACGTGAACTGGGTTCGTCGCTATTGATAAAATATGGCAATCCTTTGCAAGTTTGGCAGCAATTAATTAATGAAATTCCGGTCGGCGAAGTTTTTTATAATAAAGATTACGAACCTTATGCTATCGAACGGGATATCAAGGTAACCAAAATGCTTGCAGCACATAATGTAGCCACCTACGGTTTTAAAGACCAGGTAATATTTGAGGAAGACGAAGTAACAAAAGCCGATGGGACTTGTTATACGGTTTACACTCCTTATAAAAACCGCTGGCTTGAGCGCCTGAACGAAACAGGGTTAAGTATAAATCGTGAAGCAAACTATCAAAATCTTCATCCTCAACAATACAATTTCCCTTCGATTGTGGAACTTGGATTTACACAATCCAGAATACGTGTTAAGGATTTTAATCTTTCACATCTCGACCGTTATGAGCAAACGCGTGACCTCCCCGCCGTTGATGGTACCAGCAATTTAAGTGTTCACCTTCGTTTTGGGACGGTAAGCATTCGTGAAATAGTTGCCCTTGTTTACAAAAGATTTCCAATTTTTCTGAACGAGTTGATATGGCGTGAATTTTTTATGCAAATCTTGTTTCATTATCCAAGAGTGATACACGAAAACTTTCGAAGAAAATATGACGGGATAAAGTGGCGAAACAACGAAAAGGAGTTTGAGCGCTGGTGTAATGGCGAAACCGGCTATCCGATGGTCGACGCCGGTATGCGCGAACTAAACCAAACCGGTTATATGCACAACCGTGTCCGGATGATTACCGCAAGCTTTTTATGCAAACATTTGCTAATCGACTGGCGCTGGGGAGAAGCCTATTTTGCCAAACATTTACTCGATTTTGAATTGTCGTCGAATAACGGTAACTGGCAATGGGCGGCCGGTACGGGTTGCGATGCAGCGCCATATTTTAGGGTTTTTAATCCTGCCGCGCAACAACAAAAATTTGATAAAGATTTTGAGTATATCAAACGCTGGATCCCCGAGTTGGACACTTTCGATTACCCTGCGCCCATAGTCGAACACAAATTTGCCCGTGAGCGGGCCTTGGCTGAATACAAAAAAGGAATTCTGAATGAAGAATAGAATAACAATCCGGAGCAAACTCTGATAACATCCCATGTATTTTGATAGTGAAAAATGTTTGGCAGTCGTTATTAAATTTTGCTATTCTGACTTTATATATTTTAAGATGAAACTGGTTGTAGTACTGTTTGTAATACTTTTCCTGGCAATGGCTGTACGTGCAGAACAAGTGCCTGCCGATACTGTTCAAATCTCCGGCAAAGTGCAATTTAAAGCCAGCTCTCTCATTGCTCCAACAGCTTTGATTTTATACGGAGTAGCCGGATTCAATAATCAAGCGGTTCAAGACCTGAATGAACAAATCAGATCGGGCCTGACCAAAACCGAAAAGCATACTAAATTCGACAATTACCTGCAATACACCCCAATGGCGGCTGTTTATGTGTTAAACCTGGCAGGAGTAAAAGGCAAGCATAATTTCGTGGACCGAACCACAATTTTAGCTACAGCTTACATTATTTCGGGATCTACTGTTCAAATTCTGAAACATACCATCAATATTGAACGCCCCGATGGTTCGGCAGTAAATTCATTTCCGTCGGGACACACGGCCACAGCTTTTGTTGGAGCCGAGTTTTTATACCAGGAATACAAGGATGTTTCTGTTTGGTATGGAGTGGCTGGTTATGTAGCCGCCGCAGGAACTGGATTTCTGAGAATGTACAACAACCGGCATTGGTTAACAGATGTGGCTGCCGGAGCGGGCATTGGTATTTTAAGTACAAAAATCGCTTACTGGGTACATCCGGTAATAAAAAGGGTGTTTGCCAAAAATGATAAAGAGATTGATGCCTGTGCCCTGCCTTATTATAACGGTCAGCAAGTTGGTTTGGTTTTAAGTATCAATCTTTAGATAAACGCTTCCTCAACCAAAATTTATCGATGCAATATTTTAATACTTAAACCTTTTTGTACCGACCAGCCTTCTTTATCTGTTAAACTGATAAAGAAATGATAATCTCCGTCGTCGAATACACCGTTGCTGTCGCCTTCAGTAAGATCTATTGTTATAGCAGTCTCATAATCCCGAGTTCCTTCAGGAATTGAATAGCTCTCGATAAAAGAAAAGGGATTTGCAGCGTCTTTCACTGCTTCAAGTACACATTCTGTAACTTCAGTACTGTGTGAATGATGATCAAAATTATTGTGGATATTGATACTAAAAGCATTATCAGCTCCCAGTTCGAAATTATCAGTAAACAGCGCCTTAAAAGTGAATGTCTCGCCAAAATAAAGCGTATCGCAGTTTTGCGGGAAAGCATCAGCAATATCCAGGATGATTTCAGGTTTTTGCAAGTCAGTTTGGGTTTCATCGTTGCAGGCATTCAATAAAAAAAACACTGTTGCAAAAACACTTATTATTCGTAATGTTTTCATTCGTTGACAATTTATTCCGACAGGCATTTTACTGCCTGCCGGATGGTTTTACTTTTAATAATTAATCACAATCGGAAAGTGATCGGAGAAAGTCCAGTTCCCGCCAAAAGCATCTTTACATTTTACTACGATGTAATAATCAGCCGATTGCCAGGCAATATCTCCCGAAATCTCGTTGGGTGTACTATTGTTGTCCTGTTCGGCGCCAACAGTTATGCTTGCCGAAAAACTGTACGAATCGGAACCTTCAAAATCGTGGTTATGTAAAAGTGTGATAGTGTTGGTATCAGCGACATCTGAGTCGCTAAGATTCTGATCGGCACGCACCAAACCAATGTATAATCCGCCCAAAGCCTGGTCGTCGTTTACCAAACCTGAAATACTGATGGTTTCACCCGAATTGAAAATCTGCCCGCTGGCAGGAGCTTCAGAAACAATAACCTCGGGGGAAACAGAATCGGATGGGTATTGAATTTCCAGCTCTTCTTCAACTAAACTTTGCTGCCCTTCCTCGTCGGTAACAATAAAATGGAAATGATAAGTAGTTGCTTCAGCGCTCGAAGGTATTTCGAGATGTTTGTGAAACGTAGTATTTTTGAAACCCGAAAACTCGGTGTAAGTGGTATCAACTTCCCACTCGTCTTCATGCAGTACACTTTTGGCACTTTTTTCATCCTCTTCTTCGAGATGAATCTGAACCGTAATTGTGCTGATTCTTCCTTCTGCTACAACATCAGCTTCTATATGCAAGTCACTGCCAGCATACGCTATTCCACTGTTTTCATACCCCAGTTCAGTAAGATTTATTTCTGGTAACGAGATCGTTTCTTCATCACTACATGAACTAAAAAATAATGCAATCAATGCGATTGTAACCAATGATAATCTGTTTTGCTTCATAATTTTGTACTATTAAAATGATTTGTGTTTCTATTAAAGTTTCCCTGTAAACGGAACAGAAACGTTCAGAATAATATTCCGCCCTGCTTCGGGAAGGTTAATCAGCCGATAATAGCTGGTGTGATTAAAATATTTTGTGTTCAAAAGATTTTGTACCTGTACAGAAACTTCCAGTTTTTGTTTGCCCACTTCTACTCCACCTCCTGACCCGAGGTTAACGATTTGATAACCATCTGTTATTTCTTCGGGCGGAACAATCCGATTTTGTGCTGCTGTCAATCTGTAATCTAACGATAAATAAAAATTGGAGACAAAGCCCAATTTATCCTGCAGGTATTTTAGATTTATAATGGCCGAAGCGGGTGGCGAAAACGGTAGCGTAAATCCTTTCTTGGCTCCTGAAAGTTGCTCCGAATAAATATACTCACCCATCACTCCAACCTGTAAAGATTTTAGCAATTGGTAATGAGCATGTATTTCTCCTCCATAACGAAAAACCCGGCTTTGTAGGTAATAATAAACCTGATTACCATTTCCGTACAAACGATCGTGCTCCGAAGTTGGATTCAAATAAATGTAGTTGGGGAAATAGTTCAGAAAAGGAGTTGCGCCTATCGCCATTTTTTTCGTGTGGAATTCAGCGCCTGCATCTAACTGATACGAAACTTCAGCCGATAAGTCAGGATTTCCCGCTTCGTAGCTAAAATGGTGGTAATTCACACCATTCGAGGCTAGTTCCTTTGCTATTGGCATTCGGAAACTCTTTCCAAGATTCACTTTCAGCATCCATTCGTTTGGCGTGTAATTATAACCCACCGACCACGAAAAATTCGAAAACCTCCGGATTAAATCTTCCCCCCGTTGCAGGTACTCCGTTTCATTAGCGTCATCATCAACCGGCGAAGAAAACCAATCGTAATAAGCCCGTGTATTGATTCTCCCATAATCGTACCGGACACCGACCTGTATCCTACTTCTTTCTGAAAAGGAATATTTCGCAATCAGAAACGCCCCGGCAGTAAACTGTTTGAAAGCAGGAATAATAAAACCATATCCTCCAATGTTGTTATCCTGAATTTCGGAGCTGATCCCCGCATCAAAAACAGTTGTTTCGTTGTGCCGGTAATTCATCTTCAATGCACCGGAATACACATATTTATCAAATTCACGTTCGAGATCTGAATTCATTCCCAAACTTTCAGGTAACTCAGGTGGCATGTATCCATGACTAACATATTCGCTTCTCTCCTGCCGGAAATTATGCTGAAAACCGAGATCGGACGACAACGCGGCTTTACCAAGTTGCCAGGAAATTTTGTTAATCGCCTTAAAATGATTCACTTTCTGATACGGATGCAAAATGTCGCGTCCCGATTTATCGTGTGCTTCCGTGTCAACATTTCGCGGCTCAACACCATGCGCATTGGCGAAAAAACCACTTTTACTGTTCACCGAACTTAAATAAAACCGACTCTGGAATTGTGGCAATAAAATCCCGAATCCAAGATGCAAATCCTGTTCCTGTCCGGCAGTATTTCGCAAATGATGATTGTACAACAGAACTTTATACGAATAAATATCCACACTGTCGGCGGGAACCTTGTAATCACCATAATCAATCACGGTAGCCTGCAGTTTTGCATAAAACCACTCTTTTCTACCAGCAACCATCACCGAGCTACCAAGCAACTGGTTGTTCGATTTTCCGGTCAGGTCAATTTCCCCAACGAGTGAATTTTTATCAGGGACATGGTTCTGTTTGATATCAATCACTCCGCCAATAGCATCAGAGCCATACACCAACGAAGTAGGCCCTTTAACTACTTCCATTCGGTCGGCAGCATACTGATCGATTTCAAGACCATGATCGGCGCCCCACTGTTGACCTTCGTGTTTAATGCCATTTTCAACAACAACCACGCGGTTAAATCCCAGTCCGCGAATAACGGGTTTCGATTGGCCAGAGCCAATTTCGATGGTACTTACCCCCGGAAGCCTTTCCAAGGATTGCATTAAACTGCCACCCAGATTTTGCTTCAGGTATTCATCGTTCACAACTTCAACACTCAACAGCTCCGATTTTTTCCGGCTTTCAGCATAATTATCGCGAACAACTACCTCGTCCAGGTTAATCGGAACATATTCTAATTGAATATCATGAACATGGTATGCATTCAGCCAAAGCGAATCAGTTATGGTTTGATATCCTAAAAACGAAGCTGTTATCTGGTACTTGCCATGCACCAGAGAGGCAAAAGAATAAGTGCCCTTTTCATCAGTAAGCATACCTGTATTTCCCGGAAACAGAATGACAGAAGCTCCCGTTAATGGTCTTCCTTTTTCATCCGTAATTTTGCCCGTTAATATGAGATTGTTCTGGGCATTTCCAAGAAAACAAAGCATACTCATGCCAAACAGCATGATTAATCTGCTCATATTTTTTCTATCGAGTAAAAACTAAAAAATTATTTGGTGGGTAAATGAAGCGTTATTAAACCGGCGGAGCACGCGGTATCTTCTGAAGGACAAAAGGAGCAACAAACTCCGAAACTTGTGTTTCAATAAACTTATAATGAATCTTCCGGGTGCAAAATTCAACCACCGAGTGAGATGGAAGATCATTAATCGAAAACTCGTATTCGCAAATTGGACAATGACCGTTAGTCTCTTCCAGTTGCGTTCCTGATTGCGTTTGAGTTTTATTTAGCTGACAGGTGCTGTGATGATCGCAACATTTTGTTTGATGCGAACCATGCCAGACGATATGAATCGACTGAAAAAATATTGGAAAAACAAAAATAACCAATAATGTAAAAGCAATATGTCGGATGGTTCTGGTCAATCTTATTAACTATTCTGGCAAAAATTACACGTTCCCTTAATCACAAATTCAACCTCCGAGCTACTAAAACCAAGAGGCAAAGAAGGCTTCTCAATTTCAACCGAGTCGAGACACTTTACTGTTTTACAAACATGACAATAAAAATGTGCATGGTCCTTTTTGTGTGTTATCGAATTATCGAGTGCATACTTTATTACCTGGTTATCCACTACAATTTTGTGGATGATCTTATTTTCTTCGAGTGTTTTAAACGACCGGTAAAAGGTCGTACGATCGTAGTTGCCAGCCAAACGATCGCGAATTTCGTTTTCAGACAATGCCGTTTTAGACGACATAATTACCTCGATAATTCCTTCCCTGCAACTTGTCCGTTTCAGATTGTGACTTATTAAAATATCTACTGGCTTCATGTAAATGCAATCACTATTCAAATGCAACAATGATGCAAATATAGAATAATAAACATGAAAAGATCAAATGTTGTCTCAAAAAAGAGAAAAAAGTACTAAAAAGGATACAGAAATTTCTTAACGTTTCCGTTTATAAGAATCCTGAACTATTTTATTGAGAAAGTTGCTTACTATCTCAATACTATGGAATTGTCGGACAAAATCATTGTCGTTTAATAAAACCGAAAGAAATTGAAATCATATTAGACTTTCAAAGAAAAAGGCCCCGCAGTTTAGCGAAGCCTCTCTTTATTTTATTCAGAACAAATTATCTACAAACATTTTGAAACAGTAACGTTTTTGTTTCCGGTTACTTCCCAGGTATTTCCCGACTTGAGCAGGTCATCTACACACGTAATTTTTCGGGTTTCCTGTACACGTTTAATCTGAGCTTCCATTTCAACATCATAAACAGGGGCCGGAACAGCACGAATTACACCAAAGGCAACCGGCATGTCGGGCAGTTTCATATTAATTAACGCCATATGCAACGAAGGATCAGGCTCGGTAACATCGTGAACCAGAATATCATCTTCTGTTACACCATTTTCACCAATTACTGCAACCCGTAGTTTTCCCTTTTCGAATGTTAGCCCTTTTTCATTGTTTTCGCCAAACAACATGGGTTTTCCATGCTCCAGAATCAATTGGCGCTCGGCCCTGAAATTAGGATCGGCAATTGCTGAGTGGATGCCGTTGTTAAAGATCACACAGTTTTGTAATACTTCAACCACTGAAGTTCCCTGGTGTTTTTGTGCTTCTTCGAAAACGGCCTGGCTAAGTTTCAGGTTTCCGTCGATCGAGCGGGCGAAGAAACTACCACGTGCACCGATCACCAGTTGACCTGGAACAAACGGATCTTCCACGGTACCAAAAGGTGATGTTTTACTTACAAAACCACGGTCGGAAGTTGGCGAATATTGTCCTTTGGTTAACCCGTAAATACGGTTATTAAACACAATCATATTCAAATTAATGTTCCGCCGGATTACATGGATAAAATGATTCCCGCCAATTGCCATTGCATCGCCGTCGCCGGTCATCACCCAAACACTCAGGTCGGGATTCGCGATTTTTACACCTGAAGCTATAGCAGCCGCACGACCATGAATGGTATGAAAACCAAATGTATTCATATAATACGGGAAACGTGACGAACAACCAATACCTGAAATTACCGCAAACTTTTCTTTTGGAATTCCCATGTCGGCCATGGTACGTTGCACGGCATTCAAAATGGCATAGTCGCCGCAACCGGCACACCATCGTACTTCGTTATCGTTCTTAAAATCTTTTATGGTATATTTTATCTCAGTCATTGTTTAGTCCTCCAGTAATTTGTTGACACTTTCTTTCAGTTCACTCACGGTGAAAGGCAAACCTTTAACCTTATTTGCCTGATAGTAAGTAAATCCCGGAACTTTGTCGCGCAAATAGCCGGCAAACTGTCCCATATTCAACTCGCAAACTATAATCTTTTTGTATCTGCCAAACACTTCGCGTGTATTCTTTGGCAGTGGTTTGATGTAATTAAAATGTGCCAAACTCACATCTTTACCTTCCTTACGTAGTTCGCGCACGGCACTTATCAGGTGACCGTATGTTCCGCCCCAGCCAACCATTAATATTTCGCCATCGCCGTCGCCACATACTTCAAGGTCAGGAATCATATCGGCTACTTTCTGTACTTTGCCTTCGCGAATTTCAGTGTTGATTTGGTGATTCTCCGGATCGTGGCTAACGGTACCTTCAGCATTTTTCTCAAGGCCGCCAATTCGATGTTCAAATCCTTTCATTCCGGGGAAAGCCCACTCGCGTGCGAGTGTGTTTTCGTCGCGCTGATATGGTTTGAATGTTTCAGGATTTTTCGCAATTCGTGGAGTAATGCCAGGAAGATCAGACACACTCGGAATTTTCCAGGGTTCGCTTCCATTTCCAAGAAATCCATCGGTTAAAAGAATTACCGGCACCATCCGTTCGAGCGCAATTTTCGAAGCCATAAATGCATAATAGAAACAATCGGAAGGAGTACTGGCGGCCAGCACTACAACCGGGCTTTCGCCATTTCTGCCAGTTAAGGCCTGTAACAAATCCGATTGTTCGGTTTTTGTTGGCAAACCAGTGGATGGGCCACCTCGCTGAACGTTAACAATTACCAGGGGTAACTCAGCCATAACAGCCAAACCTATTGCTTCTGATTTCAGTGCCAAACCAGGCCCCGAAGTGCTGGTGATTGCCAAACTTCCTGTAAATGCTGCACCAATCGCAGAGGTGATTCCTGCAATTTCATCTTCGGCCTGAAAGGTTTTCACACCGAGGTCTTTTCTTTCCGACAAAGCGGTAAGAATATCGGTAGCCGGAGTAATAGGATAGGATCCAAGGAACAATTGCAGGCCCGATTTTTCGGCTGCCGCCAGAAAACCCCAGGCAGTTGCATGGTTTCCATTTATATTGCGGTAGGTTCCGTTTTCAATTTCGGCTGGATGAACCAGGTAGGTAGGTGTCATGTGCTGCATGTTCATTCCGTAGTTGTAACCATCGTGCAACACTTTGATATTCGAATCGATTACAACCGGTTTTTTCTTGAACTTGCCTCTTATAAATTCTTCGATATAATCCAACGGGCGGTTGAACATCCAGCAAACCAGGCCAAGCGCAAACATATTTTTGCTACGGAGCACCGATTTACTATCGAGACCAAATTCTTTCAAACCCTCTTGTGTTAAGCTTGAAATTGGCACTGGTATTTTGAAATAATCTTCCAATCCCAACTCACCAAACACATCGTCGGTAGCAAAATTGGCTTTTCTAAGATTTTTTTCAGTAAAGGAATCCACATCATAGATAATCGTGGCGCCCGGTTTCACAAAACGGGCGTTTGCCTTTACTGCCGCAGGATTCATGGCAACCAATACATGTGCATAGTCTCCCGGTGTATTGATCATTTTGTGCCCGAATTGAACCTGAAATCCTGAAACGCCACCCACGGTGCCCTGTGGTGCACGAATTTCAGACGGATAGTCCGGGAATGTTGAAATATCATTTCCAAGAAGCGCAGTGGCATCTGAAAACAAGGTCCCGGTCAACTGCATCCCATCTCCCGAATCACCCGAGAACCGTATCGCAACTTCTTCCAGTTCTATTACTTTAGTTTCTTTCATTTTAAAAAAATTGTCAGTTCATATCAGTTTATGCGCCGCTCCGAAAAACAAACCGGCGAGCTCATTTATTCATCCAATTTTTTGAGTCTTCTCAAAGGTAAGTTTCATTTTCAAAGATTAAAACATTTAACCAACAGGTAGCATAAAAAAAACGACTCTAAAACTAATAAGACATAATTTCAGAACCGATTTTGCTGATGGTTGATTGCTTTGTAAGAGCAGCAAATGTAATGATTATTTGATAAGATGATTTATGACATTTACGAATGTTTTAGGTATTTTGTACTTTTGTATCCTATTTAAAATCAATACAGATAATGGCGCTGATAAAAACACTGAGAGGGAAGACACCGAAGCTTGGAAAAGATTGTTTTTTAGCTGAAACAGCTACGTTGATAGGCGATGTGGAGATTGGAAACAACTGTAGCATCTGGTACAGTGCGGTGGTACGCGGCGATGTGCATTACATCCGAATCGGGAACAATACCAATGTGCAGGACAATGCTACCATTCATGCCACTTACCAGAAATCGCCAACCAACATTGGCAATAACGTTACCATTGCACACGGGGCCATTATTCATGGTTGTACTTTACACGATAATGTGATGATCGGGATGAATGCGGTAATCCTCGACGATGCGGTAGTGGAAAGCAATTCAATTGTAGCTGCCGGTTCGGTCGTTACCAAAGGAACCGTTGTTGAATCGGGCAGTGTTTATGCCGGCATTCCGGCCAAAAAAGTAAAAGACATTAGTCGCGAATTGCTGAATGGTGAAGTGATCCGGATTGCAAACGCCTACCACATGTATTCTGCCTGGTATAAGGAAGACGAATAACCTGCTTCATGCCTCACCTCTGAATATCTGCTTTCATCTTGTTTTTAACACAGCTTTAAATCGAATTAAAAAACAATTTAAGAATTGGCAATTCCTTATTGTTCGTTTACATTTGCGCAAAACAAAAATCTTCGAATTATATGAAACCAACACTTTTGATACTTGCTGCCGGAATGGGAAGCCGTTTTGGCGGACTCAAACAAGTAGAACCGGTAGGCCCAAATGGCGAAGCCATCATCGATTATACTATTTACGACGCTATTCGTGCCGGATTTGGGAAGGTGGTTTTTATTATTCGCGAAAGTTTTGCTGATGCCTTTCGTGAAAAGTTTGATGCCAAATTAAAAGGTAAGATTGAAGTGGAATACGTTTACCAGGAGCTGGACAATCTTCCTGCCGGGTTCAGTTTACCCGAAGGAAGGGAAAAACCCTGGGGCACCGGGCATGCCATTTTGGTGGCCAAAGATGCCATTAAGGAACCGTTCTGCGCACTCAATGCCGACGATTTTTACGGGAAAAAGGCGTACCAGGTGATGGCTGATTTTTTAACCTCGTCACCTAACGAAAACGAATATTCGATGGTAGGCTATCAATTAAACAAAACGCTTTCCGATTTTGGATCTGTTTCGCGTGGTTTGTGCGATGTGGATGAAAACGACCTACTCGTAAAAATTGTTGAAACCACTAAAATCTTCAAAAAAGGCGATGCCGTAATTTCTATGGAAGACGATGGTCGTGAAACGCTGCTAACCGGAAACGAAAGTGCGTCGATGAATATCTGGGGATTTAAACCATCTTTGTTTGCGACTCTCGAAGAAAAGTTCACCGAATTTCTAAAAACGGAAATTAATAAGCCAAAATCGGAAATCTATATTCCTTCGGTAGTTTTCGAGATTATCCAGGAAGGCAAAGGAACGGTTAAAGTTTTAAAAGCCGATTCTCCCTGGTTTGGGGTTACTTACCAGGACGACAAGCCATTGGTAGTGAATAAAATCAATCAACTTATCGAAGCCGGGGAATATCCCCACAAACTCTGGGATTAATCTCTTTAATCGATATATTTGATTGAAGTAAAAAAGCATCATGAATAACGATCTGATAAAAATTGCACAACACTTTCAACTGGAGGGTGAAATCGCAAATGTAAAACCGTTGGGGGAAGGATTTATCAACGATACCTTCCTTATTTCTACAAAGGGCCCCTCACCCCGTTATATTCTGCAACGAAAGAACAAAAAGATCTTCTCGCCGATTCCGGCCATGATGGACAATATCGAAAAAGTCTGTCAGCATATAAAGAAGAAAGTTGTGGCAACGGGTGGAGATCCCATGCGTGAAGCAATGACCGTGATTCCTTCAATAAATGGCAAACTGTATTTTCTGGATGAACAGGAAGAATATTGGGCCGTTTGTCTGTTTATCGAAAATACCATGGCATATGAAGCAGCCAAAACACCCGAGTTGGCCTATTCAGGCGGGAAAGGAATCGGACGTTTCCAATCGCTGGTTTCCGATCTTAAAGAACCGCTCGTTAATATTTTGCCCGGTTTCCATGATATCCGTTTCCGATACGGTCAGTGGGACAAAGTTCTCGCTAATGATCCCGTAGGAAGAAAGGCAGAAGTTAGCGCCGAAATCGAGTGGATAGAAAGCAGAAAAGCTGAAATGCTCGCGTTTTGGGCCTTGGTAGAAAACCGTGAAATTCCAACCCGTGTTAGCCACAACGATACTAAGATCAATAACATTCTGTTTGATAAAAAAGGCGACGTATTGTGTGTTATCGATTTGGATACCGTACTGAGCAGCACTGTACTGAATGATTTTGGCGATGCCATGCGCACTTACACAAACACCGGGTTGGAAGACGATGAAAATCTTGAGAATGTATCAATGGATATACAGATCTTCGAGGCTTTTACAAAAGGTTATCTCGAAGAAACATCGTGGTTCCTGAACTCAAAGGAAATTGAATATTTAGCGTTTTCAGCCCGGTACATAACCTACGAACAGGTGCTCCGTTTTTTAATGGATTACATTGATGGCGACAGATACTATAAAATTAAATCTGCCGCTCACAACCTGGCGCGGGCACGGGCCCAGTATAAACTTTTACAAAGCATGGAATCCCAGTACGGGGAAATGCAGCAGATAGTAAGGAAATACATTAAGCTTTAGTAGGAAACGGTGATCGCATCCACTTCGCGCCCCATAAATAAAGAAGCTTTGCCGGTAAAATTGTCGGCTGCCTCGGTGGTTCTGAAATCCACTTTTCCACCACGGGAAAGACGTTCTTCCATTTCGGGGTGACGCGCCAGATAATCAAGCAGTTTTTCGGCAATAATATGTCCCTGTTTAAGTATTTCGATATGAGGTGGAACATACTTTCGGATCAGGTTTTCGAGTAAAGGATAATGTGTGCAACCCAAAATCAGGGTATCGATGTCAGGATCTTTTTCCAATACATTTTTAATGTTCTTTCTTACAAAGTAATCAGCGCCTTCTGTATCAATTTCGTTATTTTCGACTAAAGGCACCCACATTGGACATGCCTCCTGTACCGTAGATTTCACATGGCCTCCCGACCACTTTTCAAGTTCGATCGGGTACGATTCCGAAACCACCGTGCCAACTGTTCCAAGCACCCCCACATGACCGTTTTTTGTTATCTCGGCCACTTTCTCCACGCTGGGCCTGATTACTCCGAGCACACGCCGGTCGGGAGCGATATGAGGAAGATCGAGCATTTGAATATTTCGCAAAGCTTTGGCCGAAGCCGTATTACATGCAATAATAACAAGTGGGCACCCCTGATCAAACAAATAGTTAACAGCCTGCAAAGTGTATTTGTAAACCACGTCAAACGAGCGGGTTCCATACGGTGTACGCGCATTATCGCCCAAATACAGAAAATCGTACTTGGGCAAGGTTTTTAACAGTTCTTTTAGTACAGTAAGTCCACCGTAACCAGAATCAAAAACACCGATTGGGGCCTGTTTCATTTCTTAGTTGTTTAACGTTGAACAGCCAGTTCGTAGGCTTTATCGTAATATTGTCCAAGGTTCGACCAGTCGAAATGCATCGAAGCTTCTTCGCAGCGGTAACGCAGCGATATTCTGTCGCGACGCGATTTTTGCACAAAATCAAAAAGAATGTTGGATAACTCTTCGGCTGAGCGATGGAAATTACCTTCAGTCCGATCGATAATATACATTCCTTTTTCTTCGTGATCAGGAATGTTATTGACTACATAATCGCCAAACCCGGCCAGATTACTGGTAATCGACGGTAACCCGCTTGCCAGGCATTCCAATGGAGTGTACCCCCAGGGCTCGTACATACTTGGGAAAATCCCCAAATGACACCCGCGCACAAATTGTGTATAATCCATTCGGAACAAGGGGTTGGTAGTGGCGATAAAATCGGGGTGATATACTACCTTCACTTTATCGTGCCTGTTATTTATCAGATTCGAAGTTCGCATAAAATTCAGGATTTCGTCTTTATGATCGTCAACCAAGGTATGTGTAATAATTTTGGGCAGATTTAAGGTTTTCCACGTTTGCACATTTCTACGAAGCTTGAGTCGAAGATAATCTTCAACCATGGCAGTTAAGTCCGGAAACTCGTAGGGCCCGCTCGACGATGTAATGGCTGAGTAAAGCCGTTCGCCAACCTGTTCCTTAATTTCTTCCACTACCCTGTGTATGTCTTCAATTTGTGCTTTCGACTGTAAAACATCTGGATTAAAAGAATAAAACGGGCGTTTTGTAATAAAAAACATTACTACCGTCATATCACTTCCGGCTTGCTGCAACTTCCAGTTCAGGCGAGCCAGCGCTTCCAGCGTAAGATCGTAGCCTTTGTTATGGTATTCATATCGCCCCGAAGTAAAGAAATAGAGTGTTTTATCGAGATCAAAATTATAACTCTGGAAAAAATGACCACGGACAAATTCGTTGATCTGTTCCTTCACCTTCATATGCCGGTTCTGAATTTCGTGGAGAGCCTCAAAACGCTGAATGTTTAACCCATTTGGTAAGAGCAAGTCGGGAGTTCTTCCGAGCAGATAGGTACATTCCTGCCCGGTAACTTCGCTTACGGTAGTAAATACATGTGCCCCATGTGCCGATGCCCGTTCGATTTCTGCAATAGGCCGCACATTAAAATTATTGGCTTCCTTTTCCCAGTCGTAAAACGGTAAGTGTTTGTAAAAATCCTGGTCATTCATTGCCAGATACCGACCCAGCAATGTTGCATGCGTGGTAAAAACCGTTTTAATATTCAGGTTCGACTTTCGGATTCCCGGGATAGGAATTCCCGCCATCCACTCGTGAAAATGAGCAATAATATTGTTTTCGCAGTATTTATTCTCGCAAAGGAAATGAAAGAATTCACGCACCTGGAAACCAAAAGCAGCCACCTTGTCAAGCAACCCGTCTCCTTCGGGCAAAGAGATGTTGTAGTCTTTATACATATAGTATTTGATCTCTCCCAGTTTATCGTACACCGAATAAGGATTAAAGAGTACTACATTCGGACGTCCGGAGACGATCCACTTGCCAAAATGCACATCAAATCCACGTGATTGCATCTCAAGAACTGCCTTGCCAATAGGAGTAGAATAGTCGGTAGCCGGATCGAAGTGGGCAGCAGCCTGGTCTTCGAAATAGGGCCCAATCAAAAAATAATTATCGACCCCCCATTTTTTTATAACCGATGGAACTTTCGAACGTATCACGGTGTAAATCCCTCCGACCTGGTTGCATACTTCCCATGCGACTTCAAAAAGTTTGGTATTTCTTACTTCAGCAATACCTTCTTTCTCTTTGCTTGATTTAGCAGTTGTCATAAGTGCTTATATCGTTAGTGAATCTTAGTGCCAATAAATATAGTTTTTAAAACTTTCCCTACCAATAACAGCCGACATAAAAAAACCATCCGTCAATCGACGAATGGTTTTTCAGATATCTTGTTCAAGTTTATTACTGAATTCCGAGCTTTGTTTTTACAAGCGGAAGAACATCGAGACTTAGATTCGATTTATACAATAAACTGTTGGTTTCGAATACATAAATCAAACCTTGTTCTTTAGCTACATCAGCAATCGCACCCTGAGCTTTATCATAAATAGGTTTCATCACCTCGTTCTGCTTTTGCTGTAATTGTTGCTGAGCCGTAACCTGGTAGTTTTGAATACGCTGTTGAATATCCTGAATTTCAGATACTTTCGCATTCTTTTTAATTTCTGAAACTTCAGCTCCCATTTTTTCAAACTCGCCCAATTTAGTTTGGTAATCTTTCTGCATTTCGCCTAAAATTTCTTCTAAATCCGTTTGGAATTTATTGAAGTCTTGTTCTGCAGTTGCTCTTTCAGGCATCACCTGGATCAGCGCGTTAAGATCGATATGGCCAAACTTCAATGTTTGAGCTTTGGTAACAGTAACTGCCGACACCATAATCAACGCTACTGCCAATAATTTCAATAAGTTCTTCATAATTTACGTCGTCTTAATTTTGGATGCAAATATAATATTTAAATTTATTTATAACCGAGTTTTTGTAAAACCTGGTCACTTAAATCGTAGCGTGGATTGGTGAAAAACAGGATGGTCCCGCCCGCCTTATCAAAAATTACAGCATAACTTCCGTCGGTCGATATTTCCTGCACTGCATTAAAGATATCATCCTGAATTGGCTTCACCAGCCCCTGGCGTTTTTTGTACAGGTCGCCTTCGGGGCCGAAATACTTGCGTTGCAATAATTTATAGTCCTTTTCTTTCGAAATAATTACATCTTCGCGCTTGCGTTTCATATCGTCAGACAAGAGTACACTCTCTGCCTGAAAGTCCTGGTACATTTGTTCAATTTCAGCATGCATCGATTCCAGTTCTTTCTGATATTGAGACGATAACTGGTTTAGTTGTTCCTGTGCCGCAGTGTACGACGGGATGTTCTCCATAATATACTCCGAATCGATAAATCCGAATTTCTGCGCTTGTGTTACAACTACTGTCGAAAGGATTACTGCTACAATTAAAATTATTTTCTTCATGGCAATTTTTTTTAATTTAAACTGGTTTTCTACTATCATATTTTATGCCAAATCAAAATATTGTGTTTTTAGAACTGCTGACCGATCACAAAGTGGAAGTTGCTTCCTGCTGCATCCGGTACTCCCGGAACCTGATCGAAACCATAACCCCAGTCGATACCCATTAAACCAAACATCGGCAAAAAGATACGAACACCCACACCTGCTGACCGGTGTAATTTAAACGGGGTATAATTTTGATAAGTCATTGCAGTGTTCCCAGCTTCGAGGAAAGCCAGCGCATAAATAGTTGCACTTGGTTTCAGTGTAACCGGATAACGCATTTCCATTGAAAACTTGGTATACATTTTAGAACCGTTATTCGGGCTCAGACTAAAGTCGCGGTAACCGCGCAGAGCAACATAATCAGTTCCGTAAATATTATACCCCGACATACCCGAACCACCAACGATAAAGCCTTCGAACGGAGATTTACGGCCAGCATCATAATATCCGAGGAACCCCATTTCAAAAGCTGTCCTCAGCACCAGGTTGGTATTTTTCGAAAGTGGATTGTATAGTTGTCCTTTTAACAACCACTTATGGTATTCAATCCATTTGAAACGTTCTTTGTTTGTAATGTTAGGGTCAGAATAATCTTTCCCGGTAAACCATGAATACGGCGGAGTTAGTTTTATCGAAAGCGATAAAGAAGAACCACTTCTTGAATATAACGGGTTATCGACTGAACTTCGGCCAAATACAGTTTTAAAGCTCAGGTTGTTGAAAGTTCCGTTCACTTGTCCGTTCTCGTCAGCCAGGAAGTAGAAGTAGCTTCCCATGTTGCGAAGGTTATAATGTTCAAACGAAAGCTCGTGATAAACGGTAAAGTAGTCGTCGGGCCACGAAAGGCGGTAACCATAACCCAGCGCCAACGCAATTGTTTCCCAAATCTGATCGTCGGCTGCATTATCGTTTTCCGAACTGTAGTTATAACTATACGAAGATCCATACGAACCGTAACCGCCGTAACCATAAGGAGAATAACCACCGTAACCGTAAGGTGAGTAGGAAGAACCTCCGTAACCACTATATCCGCTGCCATAACCATAAGGATTGTAAGATTGGTAATATTTATTGGCGCTGTAATTAATTCGGGAGTGTGACAAGGAAACCGAGAATGAGTTCGGTTTTTTACCACCCAGCCAGGGTTCGATAAATGATAAACTAACCGTGCGGTAATATTTTCCACTGGTTTGGTATCGCAAACTAAGTGTTTGTCCGTCACCGGTTGGAAGTGGTCTCCAGGCTTCTTTATTGAAAAAATTCCGAACCGAGAAATTGGCGAATTTCAAACCGACCGAACCTACAAACATGCCGGCTCCCCAACCTCCCGAGAGTTCGATCTGGTCGTTTGCCTTTTCCTGAAGCTGGTATTCGATATCCACAGTTCCATCTTCGGGATGTGGCTGCACATCGGGCTTGATGGCTTCGGGGTCAAAGTGCCCCAACTGCGCCAATTCCCTGTACGAACGCATGAGCAGCGTTTTACTGAACAAGTCGCCGGGATATGTACGAAGTTCACGTCTTGCAACGTGTTCGTGCGTTTTGGTATTCCCCACAATCCGAACTTCGTTAATAGTAGCTTGTTTTCCTTCGAAAATACGCATCTCATAATCGATAGTATCGCCGTATATGTTTACTTCAATTGGTTCGAGATCAAAGAAAAGATAACCCTGGTCGAGATACACGTTATTCAAACCTTCATCGTTATCGAACAATCGTTTATCCAGAATTTTCTGATTGAAAACATCTCCTTTTTTAATCCCAAGCCGGGCCGAAAGGTAATCTGAAGGATAAACGGTATTCCCCACCCAGCGAATATCGCCAAAGTAGTATTTGTTTCCTTCTTCAACATCGATATCGATATTCACTCTTGGCTTCTGTTTTCTTCCGACTTCAATTTGCGAAACCGAATCCGCAACAATAACCGCGTCGCGATAACCTTTCTCGTTGTATTTATTGATCATGTTTCCTTTATCGGTCTTGTATTCCGACTCAAGAAATTTCTTTGTCTTGAAGAAGTTGCGTAGTGCCTTTTCATTGGTCTTTTTCATGGCACGCTCAAGTTCAACATCACTAAGAGCTACGTTACCTTCGATATCAATATTGTTGACTTTTACCTTTTCTTTCTTATCCACATAAATATCGAGGATAATACTATTGTTCTGCGTTGTATCATCACGCTGGATAATATTTACTTCGGTATTCAGAAATCCTTTTTCAGTAAATATTCCCTTAATGGTTCTTTCTGCACTGTTCACCTGGTGGTCAGTCACCTGGCTACCGCGTAATAAAAGAACTTTCTTGGTAATATCTTCCTTCTCCGATTTCGAGATACCATAGAAATTGACATCAGCAAGACGCGGCCTTTCCTGTAAATAAATTTCGAGCCAGATTTGATCTCCGACAATTTTGGTTGCGGTAATTTTCACGTCCGAGAAAAGTCCTTGCTGCCAGAGTTTTTTAATGGCAATGGTAATCTCGTCGCCGGGCACTGTAATATCCTCTCCCACTTTCAATCCCGACAACTGAACCAGCACAGTCTTATCGAGATAACGGATTCCTGAAACCTGGATATCCGCAATCCGGTATTCTTTTGCGCTCGAATAATAGATTGAAAAATTGGTACTGTCTGTATCCTGCGCCCAAAGGGCCGGAACAAAAGTGAATATAAAAAGAAGGGTTGTTATCGACTTTAAAAATATCCTCATACTAGTTCGTTATCTGTTCTCTGGTTTTTCCGAATCTCCTCTCTCTGTTCTGATAATCGACAACGGCTTCAAATAAATCTTCTTTTCTGAAATCGGGCCAGAGCTTTGGCATAAAATAAAGCTCGGTGTATGCGATCTCCCACAGCAAAAAATTACTGATGCGGTATTCGCCACTGGTTCTGATCAGTAATTCGGGATCAGGGATTCCAGACGTTGAAAGATGTTTTCTGAATACTTCGTTGTTGATCTTTTCAGGATCCAATTGTTGGTTGGCTGCTTCGGCAGCTATTTGTTTCACGGCATTTATAATATCCCATTGCCCACTGTAACTGAGGGCAAGTATTAAATTTAGTCCTGTATTTTCTTTTAGCCGGTCGATGCAGCGATCCAGGTTCGCCTTCACATCGGCAGGCATCGCAGCAATATTTCCAATAGCACTTAAACGCACGTTGTTTTTCATCAGTTTGTCGGTTTCATTCTCAATGGCCTGAACAAACAGGCTCATCAAAGCATCTACCTCGGCTTTTGGTCGTTCCCAGTTTTCGGTTGAAAAAGCATAGAGTGTAAGGTGCCGGATACCGATTTCGCCGGCTCCTTCAACAGCCGAACGAACCGACTCAACTCCGTGTTCATGCCCCATAATACGGGAACTTCCGTGTTGTTCGGCCCACCGCCCATTGCCATCCATAATAATGGCCACATGTTTCGGTACCTTTTTCGTATCAAGCCTATTTCTGAACGATTCCATTCTTAGTTTTTACTTTCGTAGGCAGGACATGCTTTTTTACCTATATAAATTTTGTAAGTGAAATAAACCCCCAGATATCCCGCCCAATCGTTGTTGTGATTCTGCGTTGTATAATGGATGGTTTCTCCCGTGCCGTTTGCATACGACAGTGGGTCGTCCAGGTCATCCAGTTTATCACTCATGTACTTTCTCATTTGGTATTCAATCCCCACTCCCAGCCGGCTTCCAATTGTATATTTAAAGCCAATCCCAAACGGTATGGTTGGTACTACCAGCGATTCCTTCCTATCAAGCACTACCAGGTTTCCCGAACCATCGTAAGCCAATTCGGGATAAGCCGGGTTAAACGTGTAAATTTCAGCCGGCCTAAAATCATACTTGAAATAAGATACGCCTAATCCTATCGTCACATACGGAGTAAATCGCATTTTCCGTGAGCCCAAAACATATTTCAGGTAATTGATCTCCACCTGTACCGTAAGGTCCTGTGCAGCTTTATCAAAACTCCAGTCCACATTTTCTACAGTACCTTGCCCAACCATTTTACCTGTAAGGAACATGGCCCGTAACCCCAGTCTTGTATTAAAGTTGTACCTGAAATATCCGCCAAAATTTAAATTGAACGACTGAAATGGGGTATTATCATCCATATCGCCCCAAACGGTTGACGAACCTCCCCAAATCCCAATGTCAGCTGTTTTTTGTGCACGTCCTGATAGCGCTATCAAAACAATCGCAAATACCACTACAAGTTTCTTCATCCTGGCATTTTAATTCGTTTCTTTTTGCTTGCTTTCGGACATGCAGTTTTTAGTGCTAACTTATTCAATTTTAAGGATTATCCGCCTGGGTTACCAACTTTGGTTTTTTGTTCAAAATACTGGTAATTTATTCATCATCAAACCGCACGGACAACCTCTCATAACAAATTGAATATCAATAATTTTAATCGCTTTTAAACGACTTAACTTTTGCTTTCAAAAGCTACAAATGTAATATAATTCTAAAAATAACATATCCGTTTGCTATTATAAAACCCAAACAAAGATTAAAAATTGTTAAGTAGCTTCGAGAAATTCAGTTACGGCGGTCGATCCCCCACATTAGCTTGTTCCGAAGTGTGGAAAAGAAAGGCTGATCGGGCAGTTGTAAAGTCTTTAGTTTGAACTGTGCCTTTTTGATTTTTACAGTGGTCGAAAATTCAACTGCAACCGACCGTGAATCCAGCGAAGTCAGGTAGTTCGAACCACGCCCTTCGACTTTGAGCACAATTTCGCGATTATCGGGAACTACAATCGGACGGATGGTCAGGTTGTGTGGAGCCAGCGGGGTGATGATAAAACTTTCGGAATCGGGTGTAAGAATCGGCCCTCCTACACTCAGCGAATAAGCGGTTGATCCGGTAGGAGTTGCAATAATTAAACCGTCGGCCCAGTAATTGTTCAGAAATTCGTCGTCGAGATAGGCAGCTACACTGAGCATCGAAGAGTTATCGGTTTTTATTACCGTCATTTCATTCAACGCATAATTAAAATCTATATTTTCGCGATCCGAAAAACATACTTCGAGCATCGAACGCTCGATTACCTTATATTTCCTGTTCAGTATATTCTTTAGCGCTTCTTTTACCTGGTCTTCCGAAATATCGGCCAGAAATCCAAGCCGCCCGCTGTTTACCCCAACTACCGGAATTGAAAAGTTGCGAATATTTAGGACCGACTGCAAAAAAGTACCGTCGCCACCCACGCTGAAAATGTATTCGTTTTCCTCATCAAAATCGGTATACGAATTGAAAAAAGAATGGCAATAGGTGGTGGTTTTCAACTCTTCGTTAAGGTAAACATAAAATGGTTTGTACAATTGTACCTGGATATCATTGCTTTTCAGAAAGCTAAAAAATTCCTGCAAGACCGGCACAAATTCATCGGATACCTGGGTTCCAAAAACCGCTACTTTCATATAGTGATTTTAAATGTTCATAAATTTCATAAACTGGTCGAAGCGGTCCTGGTAAAGATCATTCAACATCGAACGGTCCTGGTAAATTGCCTTAACAAAATAATTGTATCGCGTCAGTGTCTGCACCACGCCCGAAAGTTCTTCCGAGTTCAGTTTCAAAATCAGATCGAGATTATTAATTCCCGGTTTACGATCGATAAAAAAGCTAAGAATTTTCACGTCATTGCTTTCCACAATCTGGCTGATCTGGCTCATCGAATACTCGGTAGGTGTGGTTTCAATCACCAGCACACCACCCGGTTCGTGTAACGAAAATAAACTGGCGAAACGCCGTGCCAGGTCGTACAAAGTAATCGAACCTACGTAATAATGCCCCGTATTCAGAACCGGCAAAACACTGATCTTCAGTTTGTACATAACAATAGCCAGCTCAAAAATGTGCTGATCGACATGAACATGAGTAGTATTCAGTTTATCGAGTTCCTTTTCAATCGGTTCATCTACCAGGTTAAGATCATAAATCAGCTTATCCGAAACCAGTCCAAGATACTTCGAATCGTTTACCACCGGGATATGCGACACACGGTACACATCCATGTAACTCAGGGCTTTTTTACCATTCTCGTCGCTTCTCACCGAAGGAATGGCATCTGATATGAGTTTTTCTGCAAGCAAAACTTTTCTTTTAATTTGACCGGTTATTTCTGAAAATTGTAACTTCGCTCAAAATTACATTGAAATGACCAGACTTAGTGTAAATATAAATAAAATTGCAACACTGCGAAACTCCCGCGGAGGGCAGGTCCCGAGTGTTAAAACCGCGTGCATTAAATGCCAGGAATTTGGGGCACAGGGAATTACGGTTCATCCCCGCCCCGACGAGCGCCACATCACCCGTAAGGATGTTTACGAAATAAAACCATTGATTACCACCGAGTTCAACATCGAAGGATATCCTGGCGAAGATTTTCTGAAAATGGTAACCGAAGTGAAACCCGACCAGGTAACACTTGTTCCCGACTCGGAAGTTCAACTTACCAGTGATCATGGCTGGGATACCTGGAAAAACCTGGGTTTTCTGAAAGAAGTGATTGCACGCTTGCAGGAAAACGGTATTCGCACTTCGATTTTTGTCGATCCTGATGAAAAAGCAGTAGAAGGAGCAGCCGAAATAAAAACCGACCGGATCGAATTATACACCGAACCCTACGCAAGCTTCTTCCCGATAGATAAATATAAAGCAATCGAACCATTTGTGAAGACAGCTAAACTGGCCGAAAACCTTGGAATCGATGTCAATGCAGGACATGACCTTAGCCTGGAAAACCTGGCTTTTATGTACCACCTGATTCCCAACTTAAAAGAAGTGTCGATTGGTCACGCTTTGATAGCCGATGCGCTCTACCTCGGGTTGGAAACCACCATTCAAAAATATTTGGATTGTTTGAAGTAGAGAAAAGCTGGAAGCCCGAAGTCGAAAAATGAATATTAGTAGCTCAAAGCTCTTAGCAAAATTATAGATGGAACTATTTTACAGAAAGGAAGGTAGCGGTTCGCCGGTGGTAATCGTGCATGGTTTGTATGGTTCGTCGGATAACTGGCTGAATATTGGGAAACGCCTTGCCGAGAAACACACGGTGTACATGATCGACCAGCGCAACCACGGCCGCTCGCCATTTGCTCCTTCGCATACTTTTAACGACCTCCGAAACGATCTCGAAGAATTTTTCGAACAACACAAGATAGAAAAAGCCATTTTGCTGGGGCACAGCATGGGCGGGAAAGTGGCCATGTGGTTTGCTGCCGATTTCCCCGAAAAAATTGAAAAATTGGTGATTGCCGATATTGCGCCTAAAGACTATTTGTTGCTGAAAGAAGACAGCCAGTTTTACCTGCATCAGAACATTTTGCTGGCCATGCAGGAAATTGATTTCTCGATGGTAAAATCCCGAAACGATGTGGATGATTTTATGGCTCTAAAGATTGATGACAAACGCATTCGCCAATTCCTGCTGAAAAATGTCGAGATGAATAAAAAAACAAAACAATATCAATGGCGGGTAAATGCGCCGGTACTTTACGATCACCTCGACGAAATTGTTAGTGGTGTAAACCGAAGCTGGCTCGACGACCGCATTCCGATTACAGCATACCCGGTGGTTTTTATCCGCGGACTTCTATCAAAATATATTTTGGATGAAGACAAAGCGCTGATCGGAGAAATTTATCCTGATGCTCAAATCATTGATATCCCCGGAGCCGGACACTGGTTACATGCCGAAAAACCGGAAGAATTTATGCGGGCGGTACTGATGTGCTGCTAAGCAAGAACCGATTCCTTTTATAATATCGGTTCACTGCAATTAAGATAGGCCTTCAAGGTTTTCGACAACTTTGAAGGCCTGCTGTTATCTTTGCTCCTCCCCTATGGGTAAATAGAGTTCTGAAAAAATAAAATTCAGGGAATATGCATTGTCGGATGTAATTTTCAAACTCCATACATCCGTTGAATCTGTTTTTTGCCATTTCCCGTCCTTTAAAGAAAGGTTAACATCAAACGATTTTCCAAAACGAAAGGGCAGGTCCAAACCTTTTGTGGCTTCATCTTCAGCCAGCAGGGCAGATACATCGAACAGGGGCATCTTTTTTTCGGGTGAGTTGTGTTGAGTGGTTTTAAATTTAGGGTGTTTCTCAAAGGCTAAGCCTTTTTCATATACTTTTGTGACTACCTGGGCAAATAAACTATTTACCCCTCCTAATATTAACATAATGACTATGATCTTTTTCATAGTCGGTTTATTTTATTTCGAA
>WOYI011544492.1_pt1 | contig 34371 bp, 38 predicted proteins | sample 6423411 | NCBI WGS metagenome assembly WOYI01 (sample SAMN13441803, study PRJNA592873) | oil field metagenome | biome: oil field; feature: oil-well bore; material: oil-contaminated soil; isolation source: oil-contaminated soil from oil-well borehole | place: Germany: Wietze | collected 2016-10-18 ...
TAATGACAGGGCAAAAGTTGATTAATGACAGGGCAAAAGTTGATTAATGACAGGGGCGATGCACTATGAAAGTTGATGAATAACAATAACATGCAAGCGTTTTTTGCCCCCTCTAACTCTTCTCTAACCCTTATATAACCCTTCTTAATCACGCGGGCGCGCGCGAGAGGGCGCGGCAAGCCCCTGATGACCATCAGGCGCCGAAGACAAGAGGCGGCCGAAAGGCCGCCGCCGAAGGGGGGCGTGCCCCCCCTTCTCGATCCCACCCAGCCGCTGCGCGGCTGCCCCATCCCCCCCAGGGGCTGCGCCCCTCGCCGCTGCGCGGCTCACCCTGATTGAATGATGGCAAAAGGTCGGCCTGCGGCCGTATTATTTCAGATAACCCCGTGACGGGACGGCAAAGCCGGGCGCGGGGCTCAACACCAGCCTGACGGCTGGAGAACAGCACCAAAATGGAGGAAGTGGGATGGCGGCGAAGGGATGGCGAATGATTCTCATTGGCGGCTTTTGCCTTGGCGTTGCCGCTTGGATCAGGCCGGCGGCGGCCGCGGAAATGACGGCAGGCGAGCTGTCCGAGGTCGCGGCGCAAGGCGTTTTTGGCAACCTGGTGGGCAGCATCGGGCGCGCCGGGATCAAGATCGGGGCGCGCGGAACCAAAGCGACAGCCAGAACGACCGCCGCAGCGGGCGCTGGCGGGGCGCTGGGGTTGGGGCTGTACCTTGCCACCAACCAAGGGCAGATCGACCCGCAGCGCGCCGCTCAGGCGGCCGCAGCGGGGGCGGTTCGGGGTGTTTTGGCCGCAAACTGACCAGCAAAGGGCGTGGGCAATCCGCCATGCCCTTTTTATTGTTTGCAAATGTATCAATTTGTGATATAGTGTCATCACTGGATTGGGCCAGTAGCTTTGAGGACCGCACCATGAAAATTGCTTCCCGCTTCACCGGCACCGCGCCGGCCATCCGCTCCGATCGTCCGTTGTCCGACGATCAGATTGCCCGCGTGGCTCCGTCGATCTACGCCGACGCGGCGCATGAAAGCCGCTCCGGCCGGTACGCCTACATCCCCACCGGCGACGTGCTGCGCGCGCTGCGCAAGGAAGGTTTCGAGCCCTTTTTCGCTTGCCAGACTAAGGTGCGCGACGCCGACAAGCGGGAGCACACCAAACACATGATGCGGCTGCGTCATGCCGACCAGATCAACGACCGGCAGGCCAATGAAATCGTGCTGCTGAACAGCCACGACGGTTCGAGCAGCTATCAGATGCTCGCCGGCATGTTTCGGTTCGTTTGCCAAAACGGCATGGTCTGCGGCGAGAGCGTTGGACAGGTCCGGGTGCCGCACAAGGGCGACATCATCGGCCAGGTCATCGAGGGCGCCTATGAAGTTCTGGACGGTTTCAAGGCCGTCGATGAGCAACGGGAAGGAATGCAGGCGCTGACGCTCAGTGGCGGCGAGCAGGTCGCCTATGCGCGGGCGGCGCTGGCGCTTCGCTATGAAGGCGCGCCCGCGGTGCCGATCAGCGAGGATCAGCTTTTGGTGCCCCGCCGTTCGGAGGATCGAGGCGCGGACCTTTGGACGACCTTCAACCGTGTTCAGGAGAACATGCTCAAGGGCGGCTTGCGTGGCCGCACGCGCAACGGCCGGTCCACCACCACGCGCGAAGTGCGCGGCATCGACCAGAGCGTGAAGCTGAATCGGGCGCTTTGGGTGTTGGCCGAGGAGCTGCGCCGGCTGCGCGGATAACCAGACCGGGGCGCGGCTTGCCGCGCCCTTCCCTGCCGATTGCGAGGATTGAGGCATGAGCGAACTGCGTTACATGGTTGTTTTCGAAAGCAACGGCCAAGGCACCAGGGCGGGCCGCGTGTTTTCCATGCACGCCGATGCGATGCGCTTCGCGCAGCGCATAACCACGGACGGGACGGCATGGCCTGCAGAGGCGTTTATCCAGGAGCAGCGGCGGGAAAGCCGGTTCCATGAATGGGAGGACCACGGCGCAGAAATCTGCATTCTTGAAGGGCGCGACTGTCGGGACGCTGACGATGTATTGAAGCTGGAACAGGCGTCTGACGAATGAGCAAGAAAAAACCATCGGCCGACGACCTGCACACGGCCGCTCAATGGCTTGACGTGTACGAGGGCGCCGAGGACGCGGAAGCGTGCCAGCGCGTGCGCGCATGGCTGCTTGATCAAGCTGATGCGGCCGAGTTTAGAGATGCTTGTCGAGAAGCTGGCGTTCCAGTCGCTCAAGCCCGCAAGGCGGTCCGGCTGGCTCAAAAGCGGGGTTGAGGTTGGATCAACGACCCCGCGCCCGTTGATGCGTTTTTTCCCTTTCATTTCTATCATTTTGTGATATAATTAACCCGCTTTAATTTGATGGGCAAATGGAGAACTTCGATGACCAAACGCGAACGACGTGCCCGCGCCGACCAGGCCCGGATTCACAACGGGATGCGGGCGGCCGTCCAGGCGGACAGCGTGGCGGCGCACCACGAGCAGAAGGCGGCCGGTCTGGCGCGCGTGCTGGACACGCACATTTTCAGTGACGACGACGACGCGACCGAGCGACTGCGCGAGCGCATCGACAAGCTGCGCCAGGACCGCGAGAAGATGAAGGGCAGCAATGCCGCGTACCGCAAAGGCCCGGCGCGCTGGGCGGCTTTCCTTGGCGTGGACGCTGAAACCGAAGCCAAGGCCCGCGCCGAGATCGAGGCGGGTTATTCATGGTGCCGGCAGCCGCATCCCAGCTACGAGCTGCAGAACATCGGCGCCAACATCCGCCGGCTCGAACAACGATTGAAGGACGTGGCGGCGCGCAGTGAGCGCGCCGCGGCCGCGGAAGCTACCGCGGGTGGCGTCATGATCGAGGGCGGCGGCTGGGTGCGTGTCACCTTCGCGGAGAAGCCGCGGCGCGAGCTGCTGAACGAGCTGAGGGGCGCCGGCTTCCGATGGGCCGGCGGATCATGGCAGGGGCGGCGCGATGCGTTGCCGGCATCGGTCGTCGCCCTGCTGGATGAAGGCGAATGAACATCAGACCAGGGCGCGGCTTGCCGCGCCCTTTGCTGGCCGATCCCGCGGCGCGGGATGGCAAGAACTCACCGCGTTCATAATAATAATGATATTATTCTTCTTGACGTTATTTGATTATTCGGAGCTGATGCCATGATGCAGCAATCCCCACAAATTCCCGTCGATGTGCGCGACCGCATAACGGCCGTCGCCAGCGATCTTTTCGAAAAGACCGGCCGGCAGTCGATGCCAACGGTGGATGCCGTCCGCCGCGCCGCGCGTGTCGATATGAACGCCGCCAGCGCCGTGATGAAGGAATGGCGCAGGGCGCAGACCGCCCGCGCCGCCCCGGTCGCCGTGGCGGTGCCGGAGGCCGTGCAGCAGGCCAGCAGCGCGGCCGTGGCGACGATCTGGCAGCAGGCCCAGGAGCTGGCGAACGAATCCTTGCGCAGCGCGCAAGCAGCGTGGGAAACAGAGCGCGCCGAGCTGGACGCCATGCGGCAGGAGCTGGCGGAGGCGTTCGAGCGGATGGCGGCCGAGCTGGACGCAGCGACGGCGGCGCGGGCTGCCGAGAAGACGACCGTCGAAGGAATGGCCCAAGAACTCGGGGCTGGGCGGCTTGCGCTGGAAGACGCCGCAAATCGGGTCGAGCGGGCGGAGGCGCGCATCGAGGAGATCGAGCGGCGGGCGGACGAGCTGCGCATTGAACTGGACAGAGCGCACAAAGACGCCGACCAGGCGCGCGAGGCGCTGGTCGAGCAGCAGAAGAACGGACAGGCTGTTGTCGAACGATTGGACCAGGTGCGCGAGGAGCTGGCGACCGTCCGGGCCAAAGCCGATGCCGAGCGCGAGGCGCACCAGGAGCAGAGGAAGGCCGCGGCGGCCGAGGCGCTGCGCGCGGCCGAGCGGTGGATGACGGTGCAGGCCGAGCGGGATCAGGAGCGCAAGGAGGCCAGCCAGGCGCGCGAGGAAGCGGCCCGGCTGGCCGGGCAGGTCGAGGCGGGCAAGGCGCACATAGCCGAGCTGATGGCCCGGCTTGAACCGCCGGCGGGCAGAAACAAGCCCGCAAGATAAAGAAAGCAGGGCGGGAATTGAGCCGGAGGCGGCGGCCGACAGTCCAGAATCGGTCAGATTTTCGCCAGCGGCGCAGCCGCTTGCCGGCTTTGTTAATTTTGGTGCAATGTCCGTGGTTATCCACAGAAACTGTGGATAACCACGCCTGCGCCCTTCCCTACTTCGCCACCAGCGCCAGGATAACCGCGATTGCCGCGATCGCGGCAGCCCCGGCGGCCAGGGCCGCCGCGATCGCGGCCCGCTGCGCCAGGCGAACATTTGCGGCGACGCCCTGCGCCGTTGCGTTGCTGTCCCGTTCGGCTCTTTCGGCCGATTTGGCGGCGTCGCGGGAGTCATCCAGGAACCGGCGCATTTCGGTTCCCGCTTCCGTGGTGGACTTGCCGACCGCCGCGCTCACGGCTTCGCGGACCTGCCGCGAAACATAGTCGGCCGCTTCCGTGATGATCTTCCCTGCGCTTTCGCGCGACTTTTCGACGTTCTGTTGCAGTGCAATGGCAATGGCCTTCTGCGTCTCCAGGCCCTGTTTTTCAAGCTCCTCAACGTAGCGCGACAAGACCATTTCATGGATGGTCACGGTGACCAGGATAGGGTCATCCTTGCCTAGCATGACGTTGTGCCGAAGGCCGACCTCGGCCCTCAGTTTGTCATAATCCATTATGCTTTTCATGGAAAACCTCAGAGGACGACCGAAATATCCCGGAAGATTTCTTTTTTGACGGCGCTTAGTCTTGACTTTGCCATCAAGGCGAAATCCTGATCCATTGGAACCTCGTCGAATGTGATTTTCTTCTCCAGCATGTGCCTTACGTCGTCGCCGTATGTGCTCGCGGTTTTGCGGCGAATCGGCACGATGCCGGCCACGCGCTTCCTGTTTTCAATGTACGGCTTCAATTCTTCGAATTTCCGGCCGTCCTGCGGGTGGATGACTTCCCCGAAGTATTCATTGATCCAGACCACCAGTTTTGCATTTTCCGGCGTTTGCTTCACCAGTGCGGAGAATCCGTCGATGGTGTCCATCATCGCCTGTCCGCCAGTCACAACGGTATGGATATAAACCTCTTTGCCATTGTCGGCAAGGATGTCGAATGCGGCATTCTCGTTCATGTAGTATGCCAGCGGAATGAACGAAGATGCACCGTTGTCGATGACAAATTCGCCGTCTTCCTCAATGATTTTCTCGATGAGCTTGTCAAAGTTGCGCTCGACGATCGCCCCATTTTCCAGAAGATCAAGCCGGTAGGTGTCGAATGCCCGGTATCCGGCCAGTGTTGCATTCACCGGGTCCGTGTCAACGGCGGTGACCGGCTTTTCCTTGGTTCGGAGATACTGCACGAGCAGCGAGGCGACGAAGGATTTGCCGACGCCGCCCTTTCCTTGGAGGATGAAGTGAACTGCACTCATTGAAATACTCCTCAGTTGTTAAATTTCGCTTGGATCGAGTTTCACTAATTCGAAAGGCTGTTTTCGCTTCTCCGTGACTTTTGGTGCGTCCGCCGTTTTGGCTTCATTCGTCCGGGCTTGCTTATGAGCGTCGCCCTGACCTGTTCCGGTCTTTTCCGGGCCATCGGCTTGTGGTGTCTTTTTCCCCTTTATTCTTTTTGGTCCGATGTATTCATTGAAGTACCGCATGAATTGCCGGTAGCTGATTCTCAGCTCAGCGCCATGTTGTTCATGGATGGTCCGCGCCGTATATCCAGCTTCCACGAGTTCCCGGATTTTCTGCATGTGCGCCACGAAGGAAGCGCGGCCATCGCCATTCCGGCCAGCACCCAATCTTGTGACCTTGCCCATTTTTCACTCCTTTCTGCCGCAGTAATGCGCCGGGCGGCATTCTACGACATTCCGCGGCACTGCGCGGCACTTGGCTTCCAGCGGCGCGACATTCACCGGCATTTAACGGCATTCCCCGGCACACGTCAAGGCTGGACGACATAGAACGGCATTCCGCGACATTGAACGGCATTGCGCGGCATATTGCACCCTTCCGGCCATTGTGTGACACTCAATGCCGTGGAAGGAAGTGGAATGGGAAGGCAAGATGTGTGTCGTACCAGTACAAGCTGACGCTTGTACTGGCCGCCACCGCCCCTTACTCGCCTGCGGCTCGACGGTATCTTGCTCTGCGAGGCCAACAGCCGCTGCCGCGGCCATAGAAACGGAGGACGCTGAAGACCATGAATCAGTACACCGGAATGCGAGCTACCGACGGCACAGCCAAAGTCTTCAGGAACGGGGCTCCCTTGTCCCCCGCCCGATCGTTGCGCCTCGAATACAAGTCCCCAAGCGGGTTTGAGTGGGGATACTGCGGGTCTGGCCCGGCGCAGCTTGCTTTAGGGATTCTTCTGGAGGAGTTCGACGAAAGAACCGCGTTGCGCTACTACCAGGCATTCAAGCGCGAAGTCGTCGCATCCTTTGGCGCCAAATGGGCGATTGATTCAATCAGCATCATGAGCGTCATCGGTCGCTTTGAAATGGGTGGCGAGTCAGCTTGTTTGGGCGACGACGATGATTCCTGACCAGTCTGGATCGAAATCCAAGCCGCGCGCCGGTCGGCCGCGTGGCACATGCGTATATGTTTGGGTTTCCGCTGATGAGAAAGCCGACATATCCGCGCGGGCGGCCGGCGCGGGGATGTCCGAGTCGGCGTTTCTTCGGGCGCTTGGATTGAATCAGCCCATCCGTTCAGTGGTCGATCTTGAGGCGGTGGATGATCTGGCGAAGATCAACGGCGACCTTGGCCGCGTGGCCGGGCTGCTGAAATTATGGCTTGCCGAAAAGCGCGGTATAGGCGCGCCGGCGGTGGATGTTGACGTGATGATGCGGGAGTTCAGGAGATTGCAGCGGGAGACGCTGGAAATCATGGGGCGCGTTTTGAGTGATCGCTAAACGTTCGGAGCGCGACCCGGACAAGGAATCAGATGTAAGAAAGCTGGTGCGGTATGTCGTGCGCGCGGATGGCGACGTTGATCCACGAAGCTGGAAGCTGACGGCGGGTTACATACTGGACGAAGCCGCGCCGGAAGACGAGCGGGGCGAGCGCGTTTCTGCGGTGCGGGTGACCAACTGCGGCACCGACGATCCAGCGGCGGCAACGATTGCCATCGTCGCAACGCAGGAGCGGAATACCCGATCGAAGAAGGACAAGACCTACCACCTGATTGTTTCGTTTCCGCCCGGTGAGCGGCCACCGCTTGAGACGCTGCACGCCATCGAGGACGAACTTTGCGCGGCAATCGGGTATGCAGACCATCAGCGCGTTTCTGCGGTCCACATCGACACCAAATGCCTGCATCTACACGTCGCCATCAACAAGGTCCATCCGACGGGGTTCCAAAACATCGAGCCCTACTATGACAAGGACCGGCTAATGGAGGCGAGCGCCAGACTGGAAATCAAATATGGACTCGAACGCACCAACCACGGAGAAAAGGAACGTGAGCAACGAAGAACACAGGTCCGACTTGGCCCCGAGCAATCCCCTGATGAACGCGACACCCGTTTCCGGCGCTATCTACGAGAGTCCTACAATCTCCCGATTGCCAGACAGCCAGAAGCCGAAACCCTCAACGGTTTGCGTCACCTGTCCGGCTGCAATATGGATGGCGCTATCTCACGAGCTTCGATGCTACTGCAGGGCAATGCACGTTCTGGTTTGGAGCAACCAGGAGAAGAACGCGCTGCTGGCGTGCGACGGGCGGGAAATGGCCTTGGAGCAGATGGCGGCGACGGATCAATAGGGGGCCGGGCGGCAGACATTGAAGCCAGCACCGGCATGGAATCCTTGGCGGGGTATGTCGCGCGCGAGGTCGCGCCGGCCATGCGCGAGGCGCGGACGTGGCAGGAGATGCACGCTGCGCTTGGCGCCCATGGCCTCGAAATCAAGCAGCGTGGCGCTGGGCTGGTCATCGGGGATCGTGGGCTTGCCTTGTGGACCAAGGCCAGCCAGTGCGGGGCTGGCCGGGAGTTCGCATTCAAGGCGCTGACCGACAGGCTGGGGCCGTTCGAGGAAGCGGAGGGCGCAAAGAGCCCGCGCCGAACGGGCGGCTACGTTCCGCGGCCGCTGCAGAAACACCCATCGACCGCGGCGCTTTTCGCGCAATACCAGCGTGAGCGGCAGGCGGCGACGGTGCAGCGAAGGGAACGGATGGGGCGGCTACGGCAAGAGGACACCGCCTATAAGGCCGGTCTGAAACAGTGGTCGGCCACGCAGCGGGCCTTGCTCAAGGTGGGCCGCAACGGACCGGCCAAGACAGTCATGCGATCGGTTCTCAAGAGCCAGGTCGAGGCGGGCAAGGCGCGGCACCGCCAGGCGATGGCGGAACGACGGCGGGCCGCATTCCGCGAGACGCAGGCGCCGTCATGGGCCGACTGGCTGGCGCGCCAGGCAGAGCGCGGGAACGCCGATGCGCTTGGCGTCCTGCGGAGCCGGTCGGAGCGGGAGGAGCGCATCGGCGGCAACCTGTTGACGGCGCGAGATGCAGGGCGCGCCAGAGACTACATCCTGAAATCCGTCAGGCCGGTAGCGCGCCGCGACGGTGTGATGACCTACCGCACCGCGGACGGCGGGATGGTTGTTGACCGTCTCGGCCATGTCCAGGCGGCGCGCTCGACGACGGGGGCGGCCTTGGTCGCGCTGTCGATTGCCGCGGAAAAGTTCGCGGGGCAGGCGCTTGTCGTGGATGGCACCGACGAGTTTCGGCGGGATGTTGCGCGGCTGGCCGGCCTTCACGGCATCGAGGCGCGTTTTTCCGATCCCGCAATGGAGCGACGGCGGGAGGAGGCGGCGGCGGAGCGCGCCGCCGAAGATCGGCGTAGGCGGGAACGATGGGGCGACCTGCCGGCGGCGGATGGGGATGTGGCCACCCCGGCCGGCGCATTTGAAAAACCGGAACGGCCGCCGGTGGCTGCCGACAAGCCGGCCGGGCCAGAGGTGCCAGGCGGGGGCGTTGCCCCATCGCCGGTGACCGCCGCCGAAAAGCCGGCAACCGAAAAGCCGGCCACGCCGGCGGCGGGCGATGCGGTTGACGCATGGATTGATTCGCGCAACGAAACGCGGGCGCGGGTTTATTCTTTAGAATATCATCGGCGCTGGTGCAAGGCCGACGCAGGGGCCGCCAGCTATGGCGGCCGGCGCGGCATGGCAGATGGAAGCGAAGTCGTCCTTCTCAAGCGGGGGGATGAAATGCTGGTCTTGCCGGTGACGGAGCGGGTCGCCGCCAAGGCGAGCAGGTGGAAGGTGGGGCAGCGTGTCACTGTCGATGCGCGCGGGCGGTTCGTTGATCGTTCTCAGGGGGCTGAAATCTGATGGCCGAACGCAATACATCCATCATCAAGGCGCGCCTGATCGGTGGCGTGGTGATGATCGCTTATCTGGTGGCACTCAACGCTGCCTGCACGCAGTTCGTGGCCGGCGGCATGGGATACCGCGCCAGTCTTGGTGTGCCGGCCTACGGGCGGTTCTATGATCCGCTGGCGTGGTGGGGCTGGATGCGGTTCTACCAGGCGGCGCCCGAAACCTTCAATTACGCCTTCCTGATTTTCCTTGTCGGGGCTGCTGGGGGCCTGCTGGCCTTCGTGGTGATCGTCGGCATGGTGTCGCGCAGTTCGCGCCAGCACGACGACGTGCATGGAACGGCGCATTTTGCGACGCCGGCCGACGTGCGCAGCACCGGCCTGATTCCCCACAAGGACGGCGATGCGACGGCGGGAGTTTATTGCGGGGCGTTCACCGATCCCAGGACCGGACGCGGCTACTACCTGCGCCACGACGGGCCGGAGCATATTTGCGCGCTGGCGCCGACGCGATCCGGTAAAGGGGTGGGGCTGGTCATCCCAACCCTGTTGAGCTGGCCGCATTCGGTGTTTGTGCTCGACCGCAAGGGCGAAAACTTCGCCATCACCGCCGGCTGGCGTGCGTCGCACGCCGGCAATGTCGTCCTGCGGTTCGACCCCGCGGAGCCGGGCAATAGTTGCTCATGGAACCCGCTCGCCGAAATACGATTCGGCACGCGCTACCAGGTGAGCGATGCGCAGAACATCGCGCTGATGGTGGTGGACGACGACGGCACGGGCTTGGCCGGCAAGCACTTCAAGAGCGCAGCTTATGAGCTGCTGGTTGGGCTCATTCTTCATGCGCTGTACAAGGGGCAGGCGATGAAAAGGCTGCCGGGGCTCTACGACCTCGCGCAGATGTTGACGGGGGTCGGCGAGTTCGCCGCCCCTGAAACCGAAAACGATTTGGCCGAAAACGCCGATGGAGATCCCAAGGCGCTCACGGGACTGTTCGCGGAAATGCGCGATGCGCAGGCCCCGGCGGGGGATGCTGCGCGCGAGGCTCGCGTCGTGATTGCCGGCGTCGGCCGGCGGATGCTGGGGACACCGGCGCGCGAGCTGGGGAGCATCATTTCGACCGCGAACAACGCGCTTTCGCTCTACCGCGACCCGATCGTCGGCGAGAACACGACCCGCGTGGACTTTACCATCAGCGACTTGATGGACCACGAGCGGCCGGTGTCGCTCTACTCGATCATGACGCCCCGCAATGCCGATCGCCTGCGGCCGCTCAATCGGCTGCTGCTGACCCAAATCGTGCTTGGGCTGGCCGACAAAATGCAGTTCGACGGCGGGCGCGCCAAGGCCAGTCACAGACACAGGCTGCTGCTGATGCTGGACGAGTTCCCGACGCTGGGGCGACTGGATATTTTCGAGTCCGCATTGGCCTACATCGCCGGCTATGGAATCAAGGCGTACATCATCACCCAGGACGTGCAGCAGCTTTACAAGGCGTACACCAACAACGAAAGCATCATCTCGAATTGCCATGTGCGCGTGGCATACGCCCCTAACAAGGTCGAGACCGCCGAGTGGATGAGCAAGATGAGCGGACAGAGCACCGTGGTCAAGGAGCAGGTTTCAACATCCGGCAAGCGGTTCGGCATGGTTCTCGAACAGGTGTCCCGGAGCTATCAGGAAGTCCAGCGGCCATTGATGACGCCCGACGAGATCATGCGACTGCCCGGCCCGGTCAAGGATGCCGCGGATCGGATTACCAGGCCGGGCGAGATGCTGGTTTTTGTCGCTGGCCATCCCGTAATTCGCGGCCAGCAAATCCTTTACTTCAACGATCCAGCATTCTCGGTCCGTTCGCAGATTCCACCGCCGAAGCAGTCCGCAACAGTGCGGCGCGGCTTCCGCTTGCCCACGGCCGACGAGATCGAGCCGCCGCCGGCGGACACCGTTGAGCCAAAGCCATCCACCACGGAAGCGCCTACAGAAACCGCGAGCCCGACAAAACCGGCGATGGAGGTGTTCAAATGCCCGTGAGCGCGCGAATGGTGGGCGTCGGCGCGCTGCTGGGCACCGCTTTTTTTGGTGCCGCAGCATCCCTTTTTACTGCCGCGGGCGCGCGGCTGAACCTGACCCCATCGGCCCCCGGCGGCCTTTGGTATGTATCGGATGCGCCGTCGTCGATCCGTCGCGGTGAGCTGGTCGAAGTCTGTCCGCCGGCTGCGCCGGTTGTGCGGCTTGCGGCTGATCGGGGCTGGATCGAGCGCGGGGACTGCCCGGCCGGAACAATCCCCTTGCTCAAGGCGGTTGCGGGCGTTGCCGGGGACCGGGTGCAGATCGTCGGTGGCGAGCTGGCGCGGGTCAATGGCCGGCAGGTGCCCAATACCGCGGCGCTGGCCGGGATTCCGGCGTGGCCCGATGGCGTCTACACCGTCCCGGCCGGCGCGGTCTGGCTGTTTTCGTCGTACAGCCGCAACAGCTTCGACAGCCGCTATTTCGGGCCGGTCCCGGCCGGCCTGATCCGCGGCGAGGCGCGGCCGGTTCTGGTGTCGGGATCAGCGGCGGGAATGGCCGCCATCGAGGAGGCGCCATGATCGGGCTGGAATTGCTGATGGCGTGTGCCCCTAACGTAGCGCCTCAAACCATCGAGCAGGTCATCCGCGTGGAGAGCCGAGGCGATCCGCTGGCCATCAACGTGAACAAGGGGCGACTGCACCGGCGGCCTACTGATACGGCCGACGCGGCGGCGCTGGCGCGGGCCTACATCGCGCAGGGTTACACGGTGGACCTTGGTCTGATGCAGGTGAACAGCACCAATGTGGCCCGGCTGGGCTACCGCATCGAGGAGATGTTTGAACCGTGCAAGAACATTGCCGCCGGCGGCCGTGTGCTGGCCGAGTTCTACGCGGCCGCCAGGCCGCGCCACGAATCGGAACAGGCGGCGCTCAGGGCTGCGCTGTCCGCCTACAACACCGGGAATTTCGTTGCCGGTTTTCAAAACGGCTACCTGTCCCGGTACGGGATCGGCCGCCCTGTCGTGCTGGCGCGTGAGCCGGCCGACGATCCGAACACGGCCGACACGGCCGTTTTTGTCCGCAAAAAGGAGGAAACACCCATGAGCAATCCCAACGATCAGCGCCAGGCGCCGACCGCCGCAACGCCCGCGCCCGTCATCAGCCGCAACCCGGAGGATGCGGACATTCCAGGTGTCCAGGTCCAGCATTCCGCGGACGATGCGGAGGCGCTGGGCGCATTCGAGGACGACGCCACCGGCGAGGCGGCGGCTTGGGGCGCGAATCAAGATGGGCGCGAACCGGCGGCGGCCGATGACGCCGAAGGCAGCGGAATCGTGGTCGGCGGCAAGAAGGTGGGCGGCAAATGAAGAAGGACTACATCGAGGAGGTCGCCGCGCGGATCATCGACCAGCTCAAGCAGGGAACGGCGCCGTGGGTGAAGCCGTGGGAGCCGGGCGCCCAGGTCGCGCCGCACAACCACGCGACGGGGAAACCCTATCGGGGGATGAATAACCTTTTGCTGACCATGAGCGGCCATGCTGATCCGCGCTGGATGACCTACCGGCAAGCGGCAGAGATGGGGGGGCAGGTCCGCAAGGGCGAGAAGGGGACGCAACTTCATTTCTGGAAATTCGAGGAGGAACGGGCAGTTCGGGATGATGCCGGGCGGCCGGTTCTCAACGAGGACGGGACACCAAAGGTCATCAAGGCGAAACTGGAAACCCCGCGATCCTTTCCGTTCTTTGTCTTCAACGCGGCGCAGATCGACGGCCTGCCGCCGCTGGAGCCGCGGATCAGCAACCCGGAGCCCGCGCGCCACGAGCGGGCGGAGGCCATCCTGAAAAACTCGGGCGCGACAATTCACCACATCGCAGGCGACCGGGCCTATTACCGTCCCGGCACCGATTCCATCACCCTGCCGGAGCGGGGGCAGTTCAAGAGCCCCGACAGCTACTACGCCACAGCACTGCACGAGCTGGGGCACTGGACCGGCCACCCTTCGCGGCTGGACCGTGACCTGTCAAACCCGTTCGGTTCGGAGGCTTACGCGCGGGAGGAGCTGCGCGCCGAGATCGGTTCTTATTTGCTGGGCGAGCGGCTGGAAATCGGCCACGATCCGGGCCAGCACATGGCGTACATCGGGTCGTGGATCAAGGCGCTGCAGGAAGACCCCAGGGAGATTTTCAGGGCGGCCGCAGACGCGGAGCGGATTGTTCAGTTCGTGACCGACTTCGAGCACGAACAAGTGCAGGAGCAAGACCAGCAGCAACCGAGTCAGGAGGCAGTCATGCAGACACCGGAGGCGACCGAAAAGCGGGATGCGGTCGAATCGTGGGCATTGACGCACGTCGAGCAAGGCACGATCGGGCAGGCGCTTGAAAACGCGAGCCTAGAGCAGATCGAGCGTGCCTTGGACGTGCTGGACCGTATGCAGCCCATGAACACGCAAAACGAGTTCTGGACGCGGCATGAACTGCCCTATGACCCCGAACCGCTGGAAGTCAAGATCAATGAGGCGATGGATGACCTGCTCGAAAACGTCCGGCCGGCGGCGGCAGAAGCCGCGCAGTCGCAGGGAGTGGCGGGAAGTCCGTTGAACGCCAAGTATCTTGTTTTCAACGAGGATACGCTTTGCTATCGGGAGGACGGCACCCCAATGCTGGGCGTGCTGGCCAGCACGCCCGCAGGGCGCGGCTGGATGAATGGCCCTTTCCTTCCGCAGCCGGGAGACACCTTGCGCGCTGCAACCACGGCCGACTTTGATCGTTTTCGCGTCGCCCTTCCGTCCGATTACGCCACCCAGGAGGTCGATCCAGTGACTGTTTCGGATCAGCGGCCGCCTCATCCTGACGCCTTCTTTTACCTCGGCGGGCAAGTTCTCGACTGGAACACAGCCGAACCGAAGTCGCCTGATTGGACTGGCTTGGTCAAAAGCGACAGCGGCGCTTTGTTCTACGTCGGCCAGGACAACGGTGAGCGGACGTTTAACATCTTGAAAGCCGAAAACGTGGAGGACGGACGGCGGGAGATCGCGGCCATCGAGGAGGCGGGGAGCGTGGACCGCATTGTTTCGGACCCGCCCGAGAACCCCGCCCCGGACCGCGCTTATCTGGCGGTGCCCTACCGCGAAAAGGAGCAGGCCAAGGCGGCGGCCAAGACAGCCGGCTTCAAGCTGGGATGGGACGCGGATCAAAAAAAATGGTATGCCCCAGGCGACGCCGACCTGTCCGCCTTTGGGCGCTGGCGGGCGGAGGCGGCGCACGTCGAGCCCTCGTTGAGCCGTGACGCGGTGCATTCTCAGTTTGCCGATGCGATCCGCGACGCGGGCCTGAAACTCGAAGGGTGGCCGGTCATGGATGGGCAAATACAGCGGGTGCCGGTGGACGGAGACAAGGGCGGCGAGAAAAGCGGGGCCTATTCGGGGCACATGGAAGGCCGCACGCCAGGCGGCTACATCCAGAACTTCAAAACCGGCGAAGTCGTGAACTGGAAGCCGGCCGGGCCGGTCGCCAGCTTGACGCCCACCGAAGCGGCCCGGTTGGAGCTGGCCGCCAGAGCGGCCAGGGAAAAGAGCGCGGGCGAGCAGAAGGAGAAGCACGAGAATGCTGCTGCCGCCGCCGCGGCATTGTGGGCGGACTCGCGCGCTGCTGGACCCGACAACCCCTATTTGCAGGCCAAAGGCATCGCCGCGGCCGCGGGCCTGCGCGTGGTGCCGGAAACCGTGCGCGACGGCGTGGCGATAATGGGCATCCGTATCGCCGCGACAACGGCAGAAGCCAAGGCCATGCGGGAGGCCGAGCCGGAGGCGCGCGTGTTCAAGACCGGCGACCTGCTGATTCCCGGCCGGGATGCAGACGGCAAGCTGTGGACGCTGCAGACCGTGAATCCGGCATTCAAGGGATTTATCAAGGGCGGGCGCAAGGCCGGCGTGATGACCATCGCCGGCGATGACCCCGAGAAACCGCTTTCAGAAATCTTCCAAGACCCTTCCCGCCCTTTGGTGCTGGCCGAAGGCTATGCAACGGCGGAGACGGTCGCCCGGCTTACCGGGCAACCCGTCGTCGTCGCCTTCGACTCCGGCAACCTCGATGCGGTCGCGCGGGAGCTGCGCGAGCGGTTTCCGGGGCGGCCCATGATCTTTGCCGCAGACAACGACCACGCGGCGGCGAAAGAGACGCTGCCGAACGGAAAGCCCAGGCCGAACGTCGGCATGGAAAAGGCCCAGGACGCCGCCCGGCGGCACGGCGGGGCGGTTGTGGCACCGCCGTTCAGGGATGGCGAACAGGGCAGCGACTGGAACGACTTTCGGGCGAACCGGGGCGAGGAGGAAGCAAAGCGGCTGCTGGCCGAACAGCTTGCCGCGGCCAAGATCGAGGCGGCCATTTCCGCCGAGCGGCTGACCAGCCTTGCGCGGGAGCGAAACGAGGAAGTGCAGAACGACCCGACGACCAGCGCCGACGATGCGATGGTGGCCCGAGAGCGCGGCGAGGCGGCTGGGATGATCGTCTCGGCATCCGAGCAGAACAGCAACGTTCAAAGCGCGGCCGATGACGCCCTTGCGGACATGGGGCGCGGCGCCGGGCCGGCGGCGGCAGCCGTTGCTGGTATCAGCAACAAGCTGGAAGTGCTGCAGGAGGACACCAAAAGGGAGCGCCAGGAGGTGCAGAACAACCCGCAGCCGGAGGTGACGAGCGCGCCGGCGACGGGCGCCCAGGCCGCGCGTGGGCGTGGCCGGCGGCGCGGTTACGACGCGGGGCTTTGACACGCGGCGGGCGACGTGCCCGGCATCGAGAGTGCCGGGCACTCACAGGAGACTTTGATATGACGACATTGGTCATCGTTGAATCGCCGGGCAAGGTGAAGAAGATCGGCGAGCTGCTGGGCGCCGGGTTCCGGGTTGTTGCCAGCGTGGGGCATGTGCGCGACCTGCCGACGAAGGAAATGGGACTCGCGCCGCCGGACTTCCGGCCGGCCTACGAGCCCACGGAGCGCGGACGGAGCGTGCTCGCACGGCTGAAACAGGAGGTCGCCGCGGCCGATCGGGTCATTCTGGCGACAGACCCCGACCGAGAAGGCGAGGCCATCGCGTGGCATTTGGCGGACGCGCTTCGACTCAAAAACCCGCAGCGGGTGACCTTTACAGCCATTACCAAAGCCGCGATTCAAGCGGCGATGGCATCGCCCCGCGGGCTCGATATGCCGCGCGTGCGCGCCCAGGAAGCCCGCCGGGCGCTGGATCGAATCGTAGGCTATCGCGTCAGCCCCGCGCTGTCAGATCGCGCCGGGCAGCCGCTTTCTGCCGGGCGCGTGCAATCGCCCGCGGTGCGGCTGGTTGTGGATCGGGAGCGGGAAATTCTGGCCTTCAAGGTGACCGAGCATTACGGCGTCGAACTGACCTTCGAGAACGAATGCGCGCCGAGCTGGACCGCGACATGGGACACCAAACCGCATTTGCGGGAGGGCGAGCCCTACCTGATGGATGACGAGCTGGCGCAGCGGGTGGCGGCGGTTCGGGACGTGACCGTGACAGGGTTTGAGGACGGCCAGAAGGGCCGTGCGCCGGCCGCGCCGTTCACCACGTCCACCTTGCAACAGGTCGCCGGGAAACGGCTCAAATTCAAGCCCAAGCGGACAATGGAGCTGGCGCAGCGCCTTTATGAGCAGGGGGCCATTACCTATCACCGCACCGACGCGCCGAACATGGACCGGGACGGTGAGGAAGACATTGCCGCTTATGCCCGGTCGGCGGGCCTTGCGCTGGCCGGAAAACCCAGGCGCTGGAAGGCCAAGGAAGGCGCCCAGGAAGGCCATGAAGCGATTCGGCCAACTCACGCGGCCGAGCTGCAGGCGGGGGAGAACGACGACGAGCGGGCGCTTTACCGGCTGATTTGGCAACGCGCCGTGGCGTCGCAACTCGCGGACGCCATTTATGCCGTGCGCAGCGCCACGCTGCGCGGCGATGCGGCCGGCTTGCCGGTGCGCTTCACCGCCACCGGCCGCGCCCTGATCGTCCCCGGCTGGACGGCGGTTTACGCCGATGACGAGGAGGAAGACGGGGAGGCGCCGGCGTCGAGCAATCCGATTCCGGCGCTGGATGAAGGCGACGCCCTGCGCGCGGTCGATGGCCGGCTACTCACGAAGCACACCAAGCCGCCGCCGCGGTTCACGGCACCGACGCTTGTTGCGGAGATGGAGCGGTTAGGGATCGGCAGGCCGAGCACCTATGCCGCGATTCTGGACAACATCACGGGTCGGGGTTACATCACGGAGGGAGCGAAGGGGCACCTGATCCCGGCCGCCATAGGCGAGACGGTGCGTGATGCGCTAGTCGGCCGCTTCCGGTTTGCCGAACTGAAATACACCAGCGGCCTCGAAGACCAGCTAGACCAGATCGCCGCGGGCCAGGCCGACTATCGCGCCGTCGTGGCGGCGGCTTGGACCGCGCTCGATGACGAGCTGGGCGCCCTCGATGGCGCCGAGATCGTGGCGGCGCATCCGTGCCCGTCGTGCGGCAAGCCGATGCGGCGGCGCAAAGGGCAATACGGTTTCTTCTGGTCCTGCACCGGCTGGCCGGAATGCAATGTTTCCGTGCCGGATGCAGGCGGCAAGCCGGGGGAGAAGAAGGCCCCGGCCCCGCCGACCGGGTTTCAATGCCCGTCGTGCGGGCGCGAACTGGCGCGGCGCCAGGGGATCGCAAAGCCAAAGAAGAAAGGGGGGAAGGGGAAGCCCTACGATTTTTATGGTTGCACCGGCTTCCCGAAGTGCGACAAGAGCTATGAAACTGGCGCGGATGGACGGCCGGTTTTCGGTGCGGCCGCCCCGGACTGATTGTTATCGGCCGTCACCGGCATTCATGTTCCGCCGGTTGCCGGCGGAAATGCCTTTTAGGAAAACGACCAGGCTGAAAGTGATGCAGACAAGGGCGGCGACGACAGCCGCCGCGCCTTGACCGGCCGCGAAGATGCCCGCGCTGATGGCGAAGCCCAACCCCAAGTAATAGTTGCCGCTGGGGTCCGCCTTCAGGCGCGTAAGGCGGATTCCGGTGTAGAACAAGGCGGCGGCCGAAAACGTAAGGGCCAATGCCGGATGGCCGAGAATGGACAGCACCAAAAAAAGAGACGACCAGGCGGCGGCTGGCAGGCTGTCGCGCAGGATCGGCCACGCGATCCGGCCCTGATCCCGCCAGGCTTTGATCGGTTCAAGCAGGGCACCAAAAAAGACAACCAGGCTCAACCCGGCCACGGCGATCTGCATCGCGGCAACTGAACTTGGGTCTTGCTCAAGCATTCTCCGACTCCGTTTTGTTCGTGAATTTTCTTGGGTTAAATATCCCCCAATCCTCAACAACATATCCGGGGTGCGGGCGGCTCGATCGCAACTGCACACCCAGCGCGCGCAGCGCCGCGATGCGGCGGTTCAGTGTCGGGAGCGACACGCCGGCCGCGGCGGCGAGGTCTTCGCCCCACTTCCCCGCTTTCAGGGCAGCCAGAAGTTTCGGCAATTCTTCCGGATCGACCGGCAGGCTGGGTTTGGTGGACATGGCAATCGTTCCTTCTGTGGTGCGCTAATGCTATCAGAGATTGATTGAATTGGCGCTCACTTTCCGCTTGTGATTCTATCGGTTTATGATATAATTAACCTGCGTCTTACGGCAGCACATTGGAGGCTCCTCGTGAATCTTGAGCAGGAAAAGACGACCGCTTTTTTTTGGTCATGGGGCGACGAAAGGCCGTCGCCAGACCCCGTTATGACCAGGAAGCGGGCGGCGCGGATGCTACGCGCTTGGCGGCGAATGGCGCGCCAGCCGGGGGAGTTCGGGACGGTGGAAATGGCATTTGAGCGGATGGGGATGGGCATATATCGGTGTACGAACCTCGGATGGTGCGGGCGCGGCACAATGTTTGTCTGTCGCCAGATTGGGCGCAAGGAATGGGTGGGGCGTGATGGTGACAGATGACCAGCAAGCGCCCCCTTTTGAGCTGACGGCGCCGGGAGGCGCCGAGATCGACGATTCCATGTCGTCGGCAACCATTCATCGGTTATTCGCTGATCCGTTGCCCCATGAGGTCGTGCGGCTTGGCGATAGTGGGCGGCGCTACATCACCAGGCATGGATGGATGACGGAAGCGGCCGCGCGGGAGCGCATCGAGCAATGGAAGCTACATGCGCGAGCGCAGGCAGAAGGAGGGGCGAACGGAAACAAGGTGGTGCTGTCCTTGTTCGACCATACCGGCAACTGGTCCCAGCCTTGGGAGGATGCTGGTTATCAGGTTCTCAGGTTCGACATCCAGAACGACCCGGATATGGGCGACGTGCTTGCTTTTGGTGTCGATTTTTTTGTCGATTGGTTTGGCGATTTCGATGGCATGGATGTTTTTGCGATCTTGGCTGCTTGCCCATGCACGGAGTTCGCTGTCAGCGGAGCGCGGCATTTTGCGGCCAAGGATGCTGACGGACGAACCGCAGCAGCCGTCGAGCTTGTGCATCAGACCCTGCGCACAGTCGAATATTATCGTCCGTCGATCTGGGCAATTGAAAACCCTGTGGGGCGCATTGGAAAGCTGGCTGGACTGCCGCCGTGGCGGTTGTCGTTCGACCCATGCCAACTAGGCCACCCCTACACGAAGAAGACGCTTGTATGGGGGCGGTTTAATGCGGACCTGCCGATTGCTCCAGTCGAGCCCGTAGAAGGCTCTAAGATGCACCGCAGATATGGCGGGAGCGGGATCGGCACGAAGAACGCCAGGAGTGAAACCCCGGATGGTTTCGCTTATGGCTTCTTCATGGCAAATAACGCCATCGACCAGGCCTTGTTGGCAATCGCCGGCAAATATGACCGTCTTGATAGTCGCTTGCTCCGCGAGGCGCTAGGGGCCGGTATCGACAGCGAGCAGATCAGCGCATTGGTATCGGATGCTTATTACATGGATTTGGACGACGCAGCGGCCGAAGCGGCGCTGCGCGAAGCTATTGGGATTGCAGCATGAACATCAAAATTGATTCAGAGGTTTTGCGGGAGCTGGCCTATATCGTCGAGCTGCACCAGCAGCACGGCGCGCCCAATCCAGTCGCGTCGGTGGAGCATTTGGTTCGGTATGTTTTGGCGTCTGTCGCGGACGGCTCGCGGCGCCCAGGTAGCTGGGAACGTGGAATGCTGGAGAGTATGGGGCTGGTGGCGGGGTGCGACGAACACCACCAGTACCGCGCAGGGTATGGCAGGCCAGACGACCAGGACGCGGCGCGCGGGCCTCGTCCATCAAACGACCGATAGCGGGGCAGGCGCAAAGTGTCCGACAAGTCTCCGCTTTTTGCCTTTGTTGGACGCTTTCCTTAATCTGTCCTTTTTTGGACAGAGGAGCGGGCCATGCGCGATCCAGAGGACGCCCGGACGAACGAGCTGGACTTGCCGGCCCGGCCGGGCGAGCTGATCGGATACGCGCGCGTATCGACGCAGGACCAGGACATGGGTTTGCAGTTCGACGCGCTCAAACGCGCCGGATGCCGGCGCATTTTTCAGGACGTGGCCAGCGGCGCCAGGACGGCGCGGCCGGGGCTGCAGGACGCAATGGACTACCTGCGCGCCGGGGATACCCTCGTCGTCTGGAAGATCGACCGGCTGGGGCGGTCCCTCGCCCATTTGGTGCATACCGTCGAAACGCTCAAGGATCGCGGCGTGTCGTTTCTGTCGCTCAACGATCCGGGTATGAACACCGAGCAGCCCGGTGGGCGGTTCATGTTCAATTTGTTCGCGCTGCTGGCCGACTTTGAGCGCGAGCTGATCCGGGAACGGACGAAGGCCGGCCTCGATGCCGCGCGGGATCGCGGCGCAAGGCTGGGCCGGCGGCCATCGGTCACGCCCCAGGCGCTGGCCAAGGCGCGGCGGTTCATGGTGGCTGGGCTATCGGTGCGCGAGGCGGCGGCGGCCGCCGGCGTGAGCAAGTCGGCGCTTTATGCCGCGCTGCGGACAGAGCCGCCTCAAGAGAAGCAGAAGCCGGCCAGGCCGGCGAGGAGGGTAGGGGGGTGAGCTGGTGGCGTCGGATTATTTTTGAGATCGTTTTGCGCGTGGGGATGCTGATTCAGGTCGTCTTGAATTTTTCTAGGCCGTGGCTGGGACTGTTCGTTGGCTTCGTTGTGGTGTCCAGCGTAATCAATCGGGAATGGCCGTCACTCGGTGGCGTGGCCGGTCTTGGCATCGGCCCGCATGGCCTTTCGCCGTTCTGGTGGGTGGCCATCTATTATTTCGGCATCCCCGCCTTCCCTAGACTTTTGCAAGCAACTCTGCGGAAGGTGGCGGGTTGATTCTGTCGAGCATTTTCGCCTATCCTGAAAGCCTGCCGCTTTGCCGCGGCAGCGGACTGCAACGACTGAAACAGAACCAAACATCCCATGAAAATATGGGATAGAAGCCTTCCCCGCTGATGCGGGGATGAATCGACGACGGCTTCCCAATAAGCCGAAAGCGAACCGTTCCCCGCGAAAGCGGGGATGTGAAAAGGCCCGCTGATGCGGGCCTTTTTTCTTCTACCTCGTTGGCCCCGCGTGCATGAGCGGCGGGATGCGAACGTCGCCAGGCGGCAATGTCGTGTAAACGACCAACGCGGCCGCTGCGAGCCCGACAAAAAGGGCTGCTGCAATGATAAGGTCTTTCCTTGTTATCACAGCCGCCGAAACTCCCTTTCCCATGCCTTCTGGCTTTTCCTTTCGTACTCCCTTGCGGAGATCGACCGGGAGTATGCCCACAAACAAAGGGGCAACATTATCGCTAAGGCGGTTGCCAGTATGCCGGTCATGGGGTTTCCTCGCTATTTTCTGCTGCCATGGGATGACCGCGCCAGGTCGGCAGGATCATATCCTTGGTGACCACGATATTGAACGAGTAGCCGGGACGAATTTCAATGGTCGGCTGGATGTTCAGATTCCGCTGGGCGAGCTGCATCCCGAGCTGGCCGAGCTGCTGGCCAAGGGCGCCGGCGATGATTTGCGAGCTGTTGTAGTTCTCCCCGTTCTGCGCCTGCGGCTGGCTCAACTGAATCCCGGCCGAAAACACCGATAGCAGAATCGCGCTGCCGAAGATGCGGCCATAGTGGTTGTTCACCTGATCCTCAAAGCCGGCATAGCCCCCACCGTCGGCGCCAGGCATCCGGTTGATGGTGATCGAAGACCCGTCGGGGTAGATGATGCGCTCCCAGGCGACCAGGGCGCGGCCCTGTCCGAAGGTCACATTGCTGTCGTAGGTGCCAAACAGGCGGGCGCCGGCCGGGATCAGGAGCTGGGTGCCGGTAGCTGAATCGTAAACGTCTTCCCGAACCTGCCCGATGATCTTGCCGGGCAGGTCGGAATTGAGCCCGGTAATCATGACGCCGGGGATGACGGTGCCGGCCTTGACTTCCTGCGTCATTACGATAGCCGCCTGTCGGCGGTTTGCCAGATAAATGTCGGTTTCCGGCGGGGCGTTCAGGAACGCGCGCTTCTGCAGTTGCCCGTTTTCGGCCGCCATCGAGGAGGCGCCGCCGTAGCCGTCCCCGAACCGGCCGGCGCCGGCGTCGGCAACGTTCATCAGGCCGGCGTCGCGCCCGCCGGGCCAGTCGGCGCCAGGCATCCGCCCCAGCCCCGCGGCTGCATCCCGGCTCTGCGCCACCTGCTGGCCGCCGCGGCCGAAGTTCTGGACGGCGCCATCGGCATTCAGCGCGCTTTCGAAGTCGGCAAGTTTTTTGTCCTCGATGCGCTGGATGAGCTGGACCCGGCGCCGATACGCTTCGGACGGTTCAGGCGTCGTTGCTGCCGCCGGCGGCGTTTCTTCTGTTGGCGGCGCATCCGGCGACGGTTGTGGCGTGTCGGGCTCGATGAAGTCCTTTGGCGGGCGCATTGGAGGCGTGGCGGGGGTTGGTATGGCCGCCTGTTCCATGCGGGCCGGCGCGTGCTTGTTGGCGTTCACGCGCTGCGCGTAGTTGTAGATCACGATCGTCGCGCCGACGCCGACCACAGCGCCGACGATGTAGAGCGGCCGATAGTTCAGCCGCCGCACGCCGCGGCCGGCTTGTGGATTGGCGAAGAATCCGGGCGATGCTTCCGGCTGCGCCGCCGGATCATGCGGCGGCGCCATACCGGCGCCCACGTTCTCGTTTTCATCGGTCGCCATTTCGTCAGTCGCCATGGCTCACCCCTTCCCGCACGATGAAGGGCGCGGCGTCGGCCGCCACCTGTCCCGCCGCCGCCCGCGGGTAGTATTTGGCGGCTTCGTGGTTGAGATACTGCAGCCGCAGCACCAAACCGGAATCAAGGGGGGTTGCGGTATACCGCAACGGCACCCCTTGGCCGGCCGCCCGCCCGGTCTTGGGATTGGCTACCAGGACGCCATAGCCGCGGCCGCGCAGGTTTGCGGACAGTTCGCCGGTCAGCAGGTCGGGGCCTGCTTTTGGCGGGTCCAGAACGAACGTGGCGCGGCCCGGTGGCACTTGATCCGCCAGGAATGCCGTTGCATCGGCGGCAAGGATGCGGGCCTCGCTTCCGGTCACGGTCGGCGCCACATAGGACATGCTGGGCCGCGTGTTCGACGCGCAGGCACCGAGGGCGAGCGCCAGCAGCAGAGGAACGGATTTGATGCGGGTCGTGTTCATGCTTATCCCCGCTGATGATGGATGGTCACGCGAGTCTGCTTGGAGCCGGCACCCACGATCAGCGCGGCATCGCCGAGCACTTTGTCCACCACATACCGATCGCCGATTACGCGGTAGTTCACGATTTCCTCGTCCCGCTTCGCCAGCAGCCCATCCTTCATCCCGAGCGCGACCAGGGCCGGCGCCGTGCCGTTCAGGCTGCCCGCCGGGAACTGGATGTAGGTTTTGGTGCCGTCGGTGTAGACGCGCACCGGCTTCCAGCTCGGCGAGTCGCCCTTGAGCGAGAAATTGAAATCGAGATTGGCGATGTTCTGGCCAGTCGGCAGGGTGTTGTTACGGGTTTCCCGGTCCTGCCTTTCACGGTAGGCGGCCCATTCCTTTTCGGCTTCGTCGGGGTAGAAGAAGGACATGACCGGCATCCAATCCCGCTGACTGCTGATGAGCTTGATCGTGTAAACGCGCCGGTCGGTGGTAACGATCAGATTCGTGGAGAGGCCGGCATCAATCGGCTTGACGATGACCAGCGTGGTTTCTGTCGCGCCTTTTCCAGCCGTGGCCGGGGTGACCTTCCAGCGCACCTTGTCGCCGACATGCACATCGTTGACGACTTCGCCGACCTGCAACCGGATCGCGCAGACCTGCGTGGGAGAGCAAACCAGCGTGGGCAGCGTCGAGCCATAGAGATATTGGACTTCGCCATCCTCACCGCTTGCCGGCAGGTCGGGCGTCGCCTTCCATTTGTCGGCCAGCTTGACGCCTTGGGCTTCCTTGGCGTCCAGCTTGACCTTGGCGGGCGATACCATCCGCACCGGCGGCAGCGGTTCCATGCCGTCGGTGACGGTGGCCAGGTCGGGAACCTGCTGTGCCAGCGCCAGGCCGGGAAGTAAGCAGATGGCGGCGGCGGATGACCAGTTTCTGATTTTCATCGTTCAGTCCTTAAAGCCGGGTGGTCCAGGCGCACTGCTGGGCGTAGATACCGAGAGGGTTCTTCATGATTTGCAGCTCGTCATTCGGCGGCGCCACGACGACGGAAATGCTCCCCTGATACTGCTTGGTTGAAAGCGTTTTGCCGCTGCGCTGCTTTGCGACTTCGGTCCAGTCGATTTGCCAGGTCGCGGCGGAAATGGGCACAACCGCATTCACCGTAACCTCGACCGTTTCCTGCTGGGCGCGGACGTAGGGGTTGTGCTCGCGGTGATACTCGATCAGCGTCTGGTGGCAGGCAGACCCCGGCTGCGTCATGGCGTAAGCCGAATCGGTGACTGCCTCTTGCGCTCGGGCATCGACATAGACCGTTCGCACCCCGATGACCCAATTCCGCAGGGCGGCCACCATTTGGCGGTCCGTCGGGTTGCTGGCCACGTCGGCCTTGCCGACCCGGATCAGCTCGCCGTTTGCATCGTACTGAACGACGTAGGGGATGATTTTCTGCTGCCCGGCGAGGTTTGCGAGGCCGGCCACGGCCACCAGTGCCACCAGCACGCAGCCGATGGCGATCAGCCGCCAATTGTTCGCCGCCTTGATGTAGTCCCCATACCGCTCATTCCATTCCCGGCGGGCGGTCAGGTATGGCGATTCGGTCGGCGCGGGCCGTTTCGTGGGTTTCTGCATATCTCCCCCTTGGATGCTTGAATTATCAAGAATAATAACCGGCGACACCGAAAAAAACCAGCCGAGGCGGGTTCAATGCCTGCGTCTGGATGCGGGTGGCGGCAGGTGGCGCATATCGTCCCACATGGCCCGGCCGCCCCTCGATCCCAGGAACGGAAGCCGGGTCAGTCCGCTACCGGCGCCGATCAGCGCCAGGCTCGCCGGCCGCACCAATCGCCGCGCGCGATGCTGTGCCGCGTCCAGAACGTGGGCGATCCGGTCGAGCCGGTCGCCGTGCCCCTTGCGGCGCAGCCATTGCCCCAGCGCCCACCAGGACAGGGCGGCGGCGGCCATGGTCGAGAATGCCAGGATCGGGAATGCGACGCTTTCCATTTTGGTGCCTCACGCCTTTGGTGCCGGCGGCGGTTCGCGCTCAGGCGCCGGGCCGGCGGGCCGGATGAAATTGTTTTCCGCTGGGCGGCTTTCCGGGACGGCCGCATAAGGCAGGTCGCCATCGCCTGCGTCGCCGTCAGCGGCGCCGCCGCCGGGCGCACCAGGAGGCGGCTGGCCTATGGACAGGCCGGCCGCGCTTTCCATGCCGGGCACTGACATGCTGGCCATCACGCCGACCGATCGAACGGCCATCCCCGACATGCTGCTACCGCCGCCCGGCGCGCTCGATGCGCTGGCGGGCTTGGCGCTTCCAGCCGGTGCGCCGGGCGCGCTCCCGGCGCCTTGGGACGGAGGCGCGACCGAAACACCAGGTCCGCCGCCGCCGATCCGTGGTGTAGGCATCGAGGTGGCCGGGTTTGCCCCTGCCCCGCCGCCTGCAGCGGCTGCGCCAGGCGCGCCAGGGCCGCCCATCAGGGATTGATTGATGAGCTGCGCCAAGCCGCCGCCGGTCGCGCCGCCGCCCGCCGTGCCTCCGGCAGCCGTTCCGGCGGCCTTCATCGCCGTTCCGGCGGCTAGTGAGGCGCCGCCCGTCGAAACGGCGGCGATCCCAGCGGCGGCACCGGCGGCTGCGGCCGCGGCCATGCCGCCGATATGGTGGCCACCACCCATAGAGGTTCCCGAGATCATGCCGGCGATCAGTTCGGGAATGGTCTTAGCCAGGTAGGCGCAGGTAAACGCCAAACCGACCATCGTCCACATGCTGGCACTGGATGATTCATAGGCATCAGCCCAATCTTTCGCAGAGTCCGTTATCAGGCTGACAATGAGCGTCAGAGTGAACAATTTGGCGCCCACTGCAACCGCGTAGCGGATGATGGCTATGGCGTATTCGCGCGTCCATTGAGAGCCACCAAACCCCATAAAAAGCACGGAGGCATTGATTACGACATAGGATTCAATCAGCGTCAGGGCCATGAATGCCGCTATGAACGTGAACGATAGCAGAATGAGAATTGCCGCAAGGGACACCGCCACCGCAAGCAGAGGGTTGATCGTGTGAACATTCATCACTTTCCAGGTCAGATCAGCGCCCTGCTTAAATACGCCTGACGGCCTTAGTTCCTGCCCCCCAAGCATCGCCGCGTCTGCGGCGGCCTTACGGAATGACTGAATAAGCGTGTCGGCCCATTCGGCCGAGAATTGCAACAAGGCATAGAAGAACCCAATAACAAGGACAAACCGGATCATTTCGCCAAATAGCTCACCCAGGTCTGATTGCTTGAAAAGCATTGGGAAGAAGGTCCACACAAACTGGATTGTGGCAAGTATCCAGAACATCCTCTCGGCATATCGACGGAGGGTTTGATCCCAATTTCCTGCCCGAGACTGGATTAAGTCCATCAGCCCATCGAATTGTGCGGCTGGCCTGTCGAGTTCAGCCGCCATCAAATCGGTAGATAGAAAGAAAAGCACTGCCGTGACGGCAGTAACCGCAGCCCACATGAGGATCTGATCGCGTTGGAGCTTCTTCGTCTGCATATCCTTCGGACCCTCAATAACCCTTCGATGGCGTATCTATGGGCCTTTTATTAAGGAATTGCTGATCCGCTTCCGACAAGCACGATGGTTCATCGCGCTCTGTAAATTTTTCTATTACCAGGACGCCGGAGCCGGCTACTACGCCGGAAATAACCATGTACATGATCAACGTGACGAGCTTCATCGAATACATCGCATTTTCCCTCAATAACCCTTCGATGGCGTGTCTAACGGCCTTTTGTTGGTGAACTCCTCAGACAGCGCATTATCTGTCACCTGCCGCTGCGTCTGCTGCGCGTAGTAATTGGATTGCAGCGTGATGCTGGTTGCGATCATTTCGCGCAGCTTCTGCATTTGCTGGACCTGCTGGGCGGCAATCTCGTTGCCGGCCTGAATCGCCTGCATCCGCCCTTCGGCATTCGCAGAACGCTGCACCAGATTATCAAGCAACGTGTCCTCGTCGGCCATACTGTTCACGTTGATTCCGGCGGCCTGAATCGCAATGCGTGCATTGTCGAATCCCGCTTTTGCCCAATCCCGATACTGTTGAGGGTAGTATTTCGATGTTGTGACCTTGTTCAGATATTTCTCATAATCCGGGTAGTCCTTGCGGAACTGCTGTTCAACGTTGGCCATCGTGTAGGCGATGGACTGGCCTTGCTGATAAAGCTGCTCGATGCGGCGCAGGTCCGATTGCAGGCTTTCAAAGATACTGTTGGGCAAGTCCTTGGCCTGAGTGAGCATATCCTGATACTGGTCCATCACGGTTTTCATCGTGTCGTAGGTGTTCATGGCCGTCTGGACTTCCTTGGCAAGCTGCATCGCCTGCTGGGTGAGCGTGGCGCAGTTGGTACACACCACGGCCGGCGCGGGCGACGGCCGGCTGTACAGCACCAAACCGGAAGTGATGGCCAGCATGAGCGCACCGGAGACGGGCAACGCGGGGCGCTTGTTTCGGAACGACGGTTTCATGAATCTCCCCCTTTGGTGTTGATCAGGCTGCAGCCGCCAGGAATCGCTGGTATTCGACGCCGCGCGACCGCATCCACTGCAACGGCCAGTCGGCGCCGTGGTCCTCGATGCACTGGCGCACTTCGGCCAGGTCTTCCTTGCCGGATACCGCGACGAATGCCAGCGCCAGCGGGCCAAGGCCCAGCTCGAAAATCCGGCGGCCGAGCGGCGACTTGTAGTAATACTGCCGTTTCGGGCGCGCCGTTTTGAGAATTTCAACTTCCCGATCGTTGAGGCCGAACATCTGGTAGAGGTCGGCGGGGCCGGGGTTGTCCTTGGTGCCGCGCTGGGTGGCTTCCGGGTTCGGCAGCAGGATTTTCGTCGGGCATTGCTCGATGAGCACATCCAGGAGTCCGCTGTTCGCGGCGTCGGACAGCGATTGTGTCGCCATCATCACCAGGCAGTTTTTCTTGCGCAGCTCCTTGAGCCATTCGCGCAGCTTTTCCCGGAATACCGGATGCCCCAGCATCACCCACGCCTCGTCCAGCGAGAGCATGGCCGGCTGGCCTTTCAGGGACCGCTCGAAGCGCCGAAACAGGTAGAGCAGCACGGGGATGGCGTTCTGGTCCCCCAGCTTCATCAGATCGTCCACATCGAACACCGTGAAGTTCCCGACGTGCAAATCATCGGTCCCGTCCAGCAGGTGCCCCATCGGGCCGCGCAGCGTGTAATGTTCGAGCGCCGCCTTGATTTCCGCGTCCTGCACGGTGGCGGTGAAGTGCGTCAGCGAACGCGAGTCGCGCGGCGCTTCGGCCCGCATCAGATTGAGCGCGCGGTGAATCTCCGATGACTGTTCCGGCGACGGCGTTTTGCCCGAGCGCAGGGTGTAGCAGGTCGCTATCCACTCCTCAGCCCACAGGGCTTCCGAGTCCGAATCAATGTCGAGCAACGGTGTCAATGCCGGCGATTCGGCTTCGTCGTTCCCGAGATCGTAATGGATGCCGCCGGCCGCCTTGCACAGCGCAAACAGCGAGCCGCCCTTGTCGAAGGCGATGACGCTGGCCGGCCGCGGGGCGCCGGTGCCGCGCCAGGGCCGGCTTTGGTAGCGGCGAAACTGCGCGATCAGGGTTGCCAGCAGCGTGGATTTGCCGGCGCCCGTCGGGCCGAACACCAGCGTATGGCCAACGTCGCCGACGTGCAGATTGAGCCGGAACGGCGTCGCGCCCGTCGTCACGCCGTGCAGCAGCGGCGGGGAGCCCGGCGGGTAGAAGGCGCAGGGGTTTTCCCGCAGGCCCGGCCAGACGGCCGTCAGCGGCAGCATGTCGGCCAGGTTGAGCGTGTGAATCAGCGGGCGGCGGACGTTGGGATAGGTTTGCCCCGGCAGCGAGCCCAACCACGCCTCGACGGCGTTGACCGTCTCGATGCGGGCCGCAAATCCCTTGTGCTCGATTTCCCGGCGGACATAGCGCGCCTGTTCTTCGAGGAATTTCCGGTCCTCGTGCATCAGGACGACCACGGGCGTGTAATAGCCGTAGGCCACCAGTCCCCCGCTGGCCTCGTTGATGGCGACCTCGCTTTGGTGCGTCATTTCCAGGGCGTCGGTGTTGATCATCCCTTTCTGCGATTTGAAGACCTGCGACCAGAAGCCACGGATTTTCTGTTGCCACTTGAGACGGTAGCGGTTGAGCGCGCCGATGGCTTCGTGCTGGTCCAGGAAGATGAAGCGGGTGGACCAGCGGTAGGGCAACGGCAGGCCGTCGAGCAGGTCGAGGATGCCGGGATAGGATTGCCCCGGAAAGCCGTCGATCGCCACGGCCGCGATGTATTTGCCGCCCAGGCGCGGCGTGTCTCCGGGCCACAACTCCTCATAGCCCAGCCAGGAATCGAGGTACATCGGGCAGTCGGGGATGCGCAGCGCGGCGCTGCGCCCGGTCAGCACGAAATGCAGGTAGTTCACCAGCTCGTCGGACTGATAGGCCGCGTCGCCGGTGCCGACCGTCGCAGTTCCCATGCGGCGCAGGTGCAGAATGTCGCCGAGCCCGTCCTGAATGTCCGCCAGCCGTTTCTTGAAGTCGTCCAGGATGCGGTTTGCGGGTGATTCTTCGGCTTGCTGCGCCTCGTCGTCGTAGATCATTTCCGCGATCTTCGATTGCCGGCGCTGGGGCGGGAGATATTGCAGGATCAGGGCATACTCGGTTTCAAAGTGCCCCCCTTCCCGCTCGAATGCGGCCCGCCGTTCGCTGTCGATCAGTGCCGTAACCGGATCGGGAAAATGGGACCGGGACGGCGCCGGGTAGCCCGGCGAGGCGACGCGGGCCGCATCGACCCACATCGCCCAGCCGCCGCCCAGGCGCGCCAGAAACTGGTTGACCATCGCGGTGGCGTGGTTGCGTTCCGCAGGCGTCGATGAACCGGCGTCATCGCCCCGGTAGAAAAAGCCGGCCAGCAATGAGCCGTCTTTCCCTAGAATCACGCCCTCGTCCACCAGGGCGCCGTAGGTCAGCAGGTCGGGAAGGCCGGCGACTGTTTTGCGGAATGGAGCAAGCGCGAGCATGGGCGGACCTCAGTCAGTAGGTGAGACGGGACGACGCCTTGCGCCAGGGGCGCGAGAACGGCGCGTAGTAGGCCGCAAACCGGAGCTGGCGCCGGTAGACCGACGACAGATCGGGGTCGGCCTTCGCCATTTGCCGGAAGACCTGCAGGGCCAGAAACCAGATCGCAGCGGCAACGGCCGCTGCGCTCAGGCTCATGCTGGGAATGGCGAGCACGGCGCAGGCCAGCCCCGTTGAGAGCACCAGGTTCCTTTCGGCGCCAAGAATCTGCTGGGGCCGGTGCAGCGCGCGGTGAAACGGCGTGGTGCGGAAGGCGTCCATCACCGCGCGCCCACATAGGCGGCCAGGTCGGCCGGTGAGATGGCCGCGCCGGCCGGAACCGTCGCGCCGCTGAACAAGGCGCCCGTCAGCATCGTGTTCGCAAAAACGATAACGCAGACGACCAGCACGACGTAGATAATCCGGCGCGTGAACTCGGAAATCTCGCCGCCCCAAATCAGGGTCGCGCCGGTGGCGATGATGCCCAGGAGCGCGATGCCGAAGGCGATTGGGCCGCTGATCGAGTCGCGCAGCTTCTTCATCGGCGCTTCCCACGGCAGGCCGTTCCCGCCGCCGTTCCCCCCTTGGGCGTCCGCGGCGTGAACCGGATCAATGCCAAAGAGCAGGAAGGCGACGACGAGCAGGCCCAGCCAGAAATACGGATTGCGCACCAGGTCGCGCAGAGCGGAACGGGAGGCCGGCAGGGCCGTGTTTTGTAATGCGATCATGGACTTTCCCCTTCGGTGGTGATGATTGCGGTACGAGTGAGGTAATGCGGCCCGTCTTGGCCAGCCACTTCCAGCACTTCACGGATGCGGCGGCCGGATGGGCTGTTTTCGTCGCGCTCGATACACACTAGCAAATCGACCGCTTCCGAAATCAGGGTTGTCATGGGCGCCAGGGTGGCTTCGGCGACCAGTTGCTCAAGCCGGATCAGGCCGGCCGCGGCGTCGTTCGCGTGGACTGTGGCCACACCGCCGGGGTGGCCCGTGTTCCAGGCTTTCAGCAGCGCCAGCGCGGCGCCGTCGCGGACTTCACCGACCAGGATGCGATCGGGGCGCAGCCGCATCGTCGCCTTGAGCAGCCGGGTCATGCTCACCTCGTCCGTGGAGCGCAGGATGACGGCGTTTTTCGCCGTGCATTGCAGCTCGGCCGTGTCCTCGATGATCAGGATGCGGCTATGGGGATCGGTGGCGGCGATCTGACGGATGATGGCGTTGGTGAGCGTCGTTTTTCCGGTGGACGTGCCACCGACGACGAGGATATTCCGCCGTGCCGTGACGGCGCGCTCGATGGCGCTGCGCTGATCCGGCGTCATGATGCCGCGCAAGACATAATCGGCCAGGTCGAAGACCTGAATCGCTTTTTTGCGGATGGCGAAGGTCGGGCTCGCCACGACCGGCGGAATCAGCGCCTCGAAGCGGTGGCCGCCGATGGGAAGCTCGCATTCCAGAATCGGGGAGGCGGCGGTGATGGCCGTTTTGAGGGTCGATGCGACTGTCGCCATTAGCGATTCGGCTTGAGAGGCGGACATTCGCCCGACCAATTCCATGGGGCGGCCGTGGCGGTCAACCCACAATTCCCCGTCGCCGGCGCCGTCGCGGCTGGGGTTCAGCATGATCTCGATAACCGAGTCGTCCGCGAGCAGGCCCATGATCAGCGGCCCCAGCTCGCGCTTGAGCTTTTCCCGGATGCGGCGCGCCGCCTCGTGCGAGGCTTTCGCAATCGAGCCCGTACCGTGATCGTCCGCCATGCCCTGTCCTTTCGGTGCCTTGGGTTCGTTGGCGGCAGATGTTATTATGGGCGATAACCAGAATGCAAGAGGTTCAACGCGAGTCCTGTTCGATCAGCTTCGCCAGCGGCACTGACAGCGCGTTGGCAAGAAGAATGGCGTGGTCCAGGGACAGCCCGCGCTGGCCGCGTTCGAGGTTCGAGATGAAGTAAACCATGATTCCGGTTTTTTCGGACAACGCGCGCTGCGTCATCCCGGCCGCCAGGCGCGCGCTGCGCAGGTTCTTCCCAAACGTCTTCCGAATGGAAAATGGTTCAGTATCAATACTCTTCGAGTTTCTTCCGGGCATAGCGGTCTGATTTAACCAGTACGTTGTTAAGGTGGCACAGGTGGCGATTTCGGAAAAGAGTAGGGACAGCGGCGGCCAAAGGCCAGAATCAGGCGCTCAGGCGCTTAAGCGTCGTCGCTCGGAACTGGCCGCCGCCGCGCGGCCGGGCGAGACATGGGAGCAGGTCGCTTTGCGAATCGTGGAAGCAAAACCGCAAGCACCGCCGGCGGCGGCCAAGCCCAAACGCGCGTCGGCCATGCCGGCGTGGCCCGAAACGCTGCGCTGCGTTCCCAATGAAATTCTGCGTTGCAGCCTTTTCAACGCACGGAATCGCAACGTCAGGCGCATCGAAGATATGCCCGAGCATGATTTGGTCGTTTTGTTCAATGGGCGCATCACCTATAGCGGCCCTGAGCTGCGCCAGCAGGACGAAACCGTATGGCTGCAGTTGGTCCATCTGGCGCGATTGGCGGGGCCGGGCGAGCCAGTGGAGTTCGTTCCAAAGTCGTTTTTGGAGTCCATCGGTTGGCCGCTCAATAGCCAGTCCTACAACAATTTGCGTAAGTGCCTGAAACGATTTCAAAAAACGTCCATCGCCATCCATTCCGATCGGCTGCAGGCGGGTATTAGCCTGAACATGCTCCCCAAATTTGAATGGCAGGACGCGAATCGCGCGGCACTCAGAAGGTATCGTGTCGTTCTGCCGCCTGAACTCGTCGAGTTGTTTTCAGGTGGTGGTTTTTCGCGTATCGAGTGGCAACAACGGCTTGCCCTTCCGGTCGGCATTGCGACGTGGCTACATGGATATTACTCCACGCATCGAAAACCATACCCGGTCAAACTGCAGACCCTCAAGGATGGCTGCGGCGTAACGTTCCGGGACCACAGCGATTTGCAAGAGACGGTCGCAAGGGCGTTGCTGGCGCTCGTTGAAGTCGGATTTCTGGAATCCTTCGAGATTACCGACGGCATCGTGCATGTGATGCGGCGCGAAAGCTAACCACAAAACTTGATTAATGACAGGGCGGGGCTTTTTCGCGGACGCGAAAACCGGGACGCCCATTCCAGGCGCGCGCCTGCGCGCTTGGCCCTTGCGGGGCTGGCCGCTGGCGGCCACCTTCCAGACCGCCCTAGCCTTGCGCCGTCCCGGCGCGAGAGGGATCGAGGCGCCGGCTTGATTATCGGGTGCCGGCGAGTTGATTAATGACAGGGCAAAAGTTGATTAATGACAGGGCAAAAGTTGATTAAT